>Ga0247727_10001171_pt1 | contig 63954 bp, 63 predicted proteins | sample WisWelCaveWW1625_FD_202498 | JGI IMG/M metagenome (GOLD analysis project Ga0247727, IMG submission 202498) | Biofilm microbial communities from Wishing Well Cave, Virginia, United States - WW16-25 | ecosystem: Environmental > Aquatic > Deep subsurface > Groundwater > Cave microbial mat | place... | reverse complement strand
CTTACAGAGGTTTCCGGATACGCTTTCTCTTTTTTAGACGTGTGACCTGTAAGAGATTATGTGGTAAAGTGAGGGCAAACGTTTTAGAGATTTCTTCCGCCGAGTTTGAAAGCCCTAAGTCGGCACACCATTTCAGGATCCGGGATTGAAACTGGCTAGTTGCTGGTCAACACATCCAAGAGTGCGCCACCGATCACGTTGGTCCCGGCTCCTATCAGGGCGCCCTGGCCCACTTTGCCGCCTGAAGCGCCTGCCGCGATCGCGCCGACACCCGCGCCCAAGAGACCCTGCCTTAGGATTCTCCGGTTAGGGTCCTCCTGCGGCGGCGCGTAGGAATAATACACTGGCTGCGGTTGGGGACGCCTGACATATACAGGCCGATCGATGTACACAGGCTGCTGCACGTAAACAGTCTGCACCGGCTGTTGGTAAACAGGCTGTGGATAGTAGGGAGCGGGCTGCGCATAAACCGGGGCCTGGGGCCGTGAAGAACCGGTGAGAAAATCTAAGAGCGCCCCGCCGATGACATTCACCCCCGCGCCGATGAGGGCCCCTTTCCCAGCTTTGCCGCCGGAAAGCTCGGCCGAAAGCGCGCCCGTGGCCGCGCCCACAAGGCCATTTCTTAGAATGGAAAGGTTGTTATTGTCCGCCGCGAAGGCGGATCCCGCTATATTTCCCGCTAAAAAGACCGCCGTTAAAATTATTACCAAAAATTTTGTATAAATACTCATTTTCCGCCTCCGTTTATCCTTACCCCTACTTGTTTAGACGCAGGAAGTCGGAAAAAGTTTTAATCTATTTTTGAATTAATCTAAATATTTTATTAATTAACAAAGTTTACACAAATCGTTAGAAGACCTTACTTGCAAAGCTTGGACAACTGCGTTTCTTATGAATTTGATTCGGTTTACACATAAAATTTTTGAACGAAAATGACGGCTTTTTCCGTCCTGTATAGTAGGAACCCTGAAATCTTGTCAAATTGACAATATACGTATAGTATAGGTACACTATGTTTATAAATGGATTTGAGTGGGACAAAAATAAGAACATCGAAAATTTACGAAAACACGGTGTCTCATTTGAGGAAGCCCTATGCTAGGCCTGAGTGAGCGCTTGCAAACGCTGGTAGTGTGTTATTGCTGTCGCCGAGAAAACATTATACGGATCATATCGGCAAGGAAAGCCGGTGAACTTGAACAAAAAGATTACCGGGAGATACTGCGATGAAAGACCATTATGATTTTTCAAAAATGAAAGGCCAAAAAAATCCCTATGCTAGAGCGCTAAAAGCCCCTATTACAATCCGGCTGGATCGCGACACTATTCTTTATTTTAAATCTATGGCCGGCAAGACAGGAATGCCCTATCAGAACCTGATAAATCTATATCTTCGGGACTGCGCCTACCATCACCGCGAACTTAAAATCTCTTGGATGAGGTGATTCTTTTATTCTCATGTCTGGCCTCTGGATTTCTTAATGTCAAAATTTTTATCGAGTGCTTCCCTGGAGTCGGGTTCGGTCTTGTACAAAATAAGCGCGAGAGCTTCGGTCACGGTCTTGTCGGTCAGCGAAGGGTCCTGCCCAAGCCGCTGTTTAATAAGCTCCACGTATTTGGCGGGTGAATTCATCGGCCAGATGCCGCGGTCTTGGAGCCTGTCCATCGCGTCGAGCACGTAAGATTCCTGACGGCCTTCGGACATCCGGATCCAGTCAAGAATGAGGGCATCTTTTGTCTCTTCACGCATAAGCGCTTCCGTATTATTGTCAGGTTTTTCAAATGACGCAAACGAGCGCTGGATCTCGGAGGCAGCCTTTGCCTTCTCAGTTTCGGAAACGGCATGAGCCAAGTTTGATAAAAAAAGAAAAATAAGAGCAACGGGGAAAATACTTTTTAATTTCACAGACTCATTTTATTCCCTGACCGGTGTATTCTCAAGAAAAAGGTTTAAACCTCAAGTACATCCAAAGATTCGCCCATTGAAGGATCAATCTCACTCTCGTCTTTGTCCGTCCAAACACCCAGTTCCCTTAACACGGCTATTTCTTCGGCGATGTCCGAAATTCCAGATCCTAAAGAAACCGCATGACCGGGTAAACCGGCCAGCTGCCTGTCGGCAAAGGGGATGCGAAAAATTACAAGTGACGCGATCACAAGCACCGCGAAGGTCGGCACCCATACCGGCGCGAAAAACCGCAGGCGCGGCAGTTTGACGGTTTTTTTCTCTTCTTTTTTTAAAATATTTTCGCGCACGGCCCTGCTGAAATCGCGAAGAGTTGCTTCGGGCACATTTTTATGACGTGCGCCTTTGAGACGCTTCATAAAATATTCGTCCATTTTTTCGAAAGGTTCTTTTGCCATTTTATCCCTCCTCCGGTGAGAGATACTCTTTTAAGATTTTTCGTGTCTTCTGGACTGCGTGCCAAAGATGCGCTTTCACCGTGCCCACGCTTAAGTCCATGCTTTCCGCGATCTCAGCCAGCTCCAACCCTTCCAGATATCGCAAAGCAAAAGCGCTCCGCTGCCGGAATGGAAGTTTATCAAGCGCTTCAAATATTTTTTCGCCAAGCTCGGTATTCAATAATTCCTGCGATGCCGCGCGTACGGACCCCGCGACGCGCTCTTCGGGATTTTCGTCATGGTCATCCTCACCGGGCCTGTCCCAAAATGAAATAAATTTTCTTAAATTTTTTTTCCTCAGGAAATCTTTGCATAGATTGGAGACGATCCTGTAAAGCCAGGTGTAAAACCGGCTTTCTTCTTTGAACGAGCCCAGTTTCTCATGCGCTTTCATAAAAGCCTCTTGCGCCAGATCACGCGCGTCCTCAAAATTTCCTACGATCGAATACGCGACGCGGATCGCTCGTTCCTGATAAAGCTCCACAAGCGCGGTGAACGCATCTAGATCGCCCGATTTCGCGAGCGTAATAAGCTCTTTTTCCCTAGAAGTCATCCCGGAACACCCCTCAGAATGCGTCGCAGCTCCGAGATGGGTTCGGGATGACTTCTAAGACTCAATTCTTTTGGCGCCACTGCTGCCATCTCTTAAAGCGCTCTTTCTTCCACGCGGGATGCTGGGGCCCGGGATTCTCCAGTTTGTAGCGAAGCCGCGGGCGGTCTCTCATGATCTCTTCATAGCGCGCGGGGTTTGTGTTCTTGAGCTCTTCCAGCCTGCGAATTTTATTTTGCATGAGCTCATGGAATTTCTGCGGGTCTTCGGCCCGGAGCCTTCCAAGATAAGCACGTCTTTGGTCGATGAATTTTTGCTTTAACGCATAAAATTTCTCAGGGTCCTCGGTTTTAAGCTCCGTGAGCTTGCGCTTGATCTCTTGTTTTCGCCAGGCGACGACCCTTTCGAATTCCTCGGGATTTTCCCGCCTTAATTTTTGAAGTTCTGCCAATTGCGGGCTTCCCTCCGCCCGGGAGGGCACCGCCGCTCCCAGCACGCAGCAGCAAACGAACGCTACCGCAAATGCAAACTTAAACGTGAACTTTGCGCATCCCATAAATCCCTCTTTGGTGGTGTATTTCTGTAGAATTAGACGAAAAAAAGCACGAAAGGTTTAATCCGGCTTCCGCCCTTTTTGGATGACCTCGGCGAGGGCCTCTCCCATTTTCCGGTAGCCGGCCACGTCCGGGTGTAAGCCGTCATTGGATGAGACGAGAGCGCCGGGACTTTGCGGGTCTTCCAAAAGCCTAAAAGTATCGCAAAAAAGAAAGCCGCGCTTTTGGCTCTCCGCGAGGATCCAGTCGTTGACTTGCGCCATACGGGCTTTCACCCCATCCGTCGACCCACTATAAGGAAGGATCGTACAGGCCATCACACCGATGTTTTTCGCGGCCGCGAGGTCATAGATATCTTTTAAATTTTTCTCCACATGCGCGGCCGAAAAACCCTGGTGAAGATCGTTCACGCCGGCCAGCACGACTACGATATCGGGATCCAGCTGGTCCGCGTACTGCTTGAACCTTGCCAGGGCCTGGTCTGCACGCTCGCCGAATACTCCCCTATTCAACACTTCCCATTCAGGGTGGAGCTTCATGATCCAGTAGGCATACTGGCTTTGTTCGTCGCCGCGTCCGAGGGGCGGAAATTCGGCCGGAGAATAAAACGCGGGCGACCCGGCTGTCGTGGAGTCACCCAGCGCAAGAATCGTAAGTGTTTTATTTTTATCGAATGCCTGGGAAGTGCCCGCGAATAAAAAAGAAAAAAATCCTATCATCAGAAAAAATTTTGCCATTCTACTTTTTGGCAGATTTTAAATCCTTCGGAAGCTTTTCGATCTTCGCGGCCAGGATAAAATCATTCTCCGAAAGCCCGCCTATCGCGTGCGTGCTAAGCTCGATCAAGAGCCTCCGGTAGCTGGTTAAATGAATGTCGGGGTGGTGGTCTTCTTTTTCGGCGACTTTGGCAATCTTGCCGATAAACTTGACCGCGGCCATAAAGTTTTTCATCGGGTACTCGGCGCGGATCGACTTGGCGTCAGAAGAAAGCTTCCATTCCGGGAGGTCTTTCAAGTATTCGGCCGCTTCTTTTTGAGACAAAGAAGGCACGCCGCCCTCGCAAGGCACGCATTTTTTATTCAAAAGATTGTCTTTGGAGACCGGCACCATTTCCCTCCTTTTTTAGCGCATGATCACAAGGCTTGAGGTATAGCCATGAATATAGTTTTTGGTCCCGACGGGGCCTATTTCACCGCTCGCGAAAAAACCAGTGAGCGGCAACGGGCCCTTCATCGCTTGGATCATTTTGACGTCATGGTCGGCTTTGCCGTAAAGCCCGCGGCCGCGGCCGCAGCAGCTGACGAGAATGCCCCCCTGCGGCAAGGAGCTCCGCGAGTCCTGAAGTTTCTGCAGAAGCTTTGTCAAATCCTCTTCCGAAGTATCGGCATCTCTCAGCTGGAATTGAATCGTTTGGCCGACCTTGAGCGCCTCGCCTATCATGAGCGCGCCGGTAGCAGGGTCAAACCCCACGATGTTGCGCACCAAAAAATCGCCCCTTTTAAAATTCGCACGTTTCTCATCCATAACAATCCCCACAAAAAGCGCCTGCTCCGAAAGTGTCCTGTCTTTCGGCGTAAGCGCCTCCAACACCGTCTGCGTCACCTGAAGCGCGGGCCTTCCGGCAAGCTCAAACAGCACATTGTCTTCGGCCTTCGTGATCACAAAAGGTTCCCCGATCGGCCGGCACCCTTGTGAAACGATCACTTCAAATTCTATGTTTCCCACCATCGCGACACCCACCGCGCCCTCGGTATAAACCGCGCCTCCGAGCGAGAGCCAATTTTCAACATTCATCATCCGTCCGCTCGCCAGCCCTCCGATCACCGGCAGTCCTTTGTACCCTTCATTAAAACCGTGCAGAAGCCTTGACACATCACAGCTCGCCGAGTCCGCGAGGCACAGAAATCGCGGACGGTCCGTCGGATAAATATCGAGCAGGTTGATGAGATTGTTCCCGCCGCTGAGAGAATTGATATCTTCCGGAGAAATATAAAAAGGGTAAAGCTTGACCTCGGGCAGGTGCATGGAAAGCGCGGAAATCCCCGGCTCCATTTCGATCTCTTTTTCGTTGGTAATAATACCGCTTGCGTTGCACCCCACTAAAACCTGGCTTTTAAGCTCATCGCTCAAATAGCGCGTACACGTTTCACGGTCAAAATTTTTATAAGCCCCTGAGACAAAAAAAACCGTAAGGTCGCAGGACTTGCTTCCGAGCCCGGTGCGGATCTTTTCCACAACATCCGCAACGTCCTTGCGCCAATCCTTGCCTTTACAAAAAGCCGAGAGAAATATTTTTTGTTCCATGCTAAGTGTCCTATTATTTACACGTTAATCAATAATCATAGTTTACCATACGCGTTCAGTCGCGGAAGGCAAGCGGTTTTGTAGAAGCACGAAGAATTTTAACAGCTTCGACCAAAAGAAGCGAAGCGAGCAAAAAAAGCAAAAATGCGACGACACCAATCGCGTCGATCTGCCATTGTCCCGCTATCAAATTCAAAACGACGGGCTTTATCATTATAAAAAGCGACCAAAAAGTCATCGTCATCATAAAACACATCGGAATAACGCTGATCCACCACGATTTGCCGGAAGCCCTAAGCCACAGCGAGAGGATCATAAGCGTCAACGCCGCCAGAAGCTGGTTGGAAGTGCCAAAAATCGTCCAGAAAATTTTCCATGCCGGGATCGAATGGCCGCTTGGGTCCGTGAGCTTCAAGCTCACGCAAAAAAGCGGGATCGCGAGGCTCGCCAATGTCGCCGCTATTTTTCCCCAATTATTTTTCCAGCCGGTAAGCTCCTGGAAGATGTAACGCGCGAGTCTGGTCGCGACATCCAGCGTATCGTAGATAAACGTCGTAAAAGCCAGCAGCGCGAAAGAGCGCGCGAAACCTCTCGGAACTCCAAAATGACTGATAAACCGGCTCAAGCCTTCCGCGTAAATGCGGTCGGGAGATGCCGCGGCGAGCGCATCGCCTTTGGCCAAGATCATCACGGTCGCCAGGGCGATCAAAGCAACGACCCCCTCAAGCAGCATTGCGCCGTAGCCCACGAGACGGCAGTCAGGCTCCTTGGCGATCTGCTTGGAAGTGGTGCCTGAGCAGACGATCCCGTGAAAACCGGAGCAGGCGCCGCACGCGACCGTCACAAAAAGCACCGGAAAAAGCGGCATGCCTTTCTCATTCGTGAAGCCGATAAACGCGGGGTACTGGATTTTTTCGCCGCCCAGGAAAAGTCCGACAACGCCGATCAAGAGGGTGCCGTAAAGAAAAAACCCTCCCAAATACCCGCGCGGCTGCAGAAGAAGCCACACCGGCGCAAGTGACGCGATGAAGCAATACGCCAAAAGCGCGATGTTCCACGTCTTTTGCGGATCCGAGGTCCAGGCTGCAGGTACAACTAAGGGAATATACTGGCCGCCCCATATCGCCAAAAGAACGAGCGGCAGAAAAATAAGCGTCGCGAGACCCAGCGGCCACTTGAAACGGTAAAGCATGACCCCCATCGTAAGGCCGATCAAAAGATACATAAAAGAAGAAGAAGCGACCGCGCCGCCAAGCTCCGGATTCACAAACGAGCTGGAAGTCAGGTCGGTAAAAGCGGTGATCACGTAGATCAGCGAAAGCCATACAAACATCAAAAAGAAAATATGCCCGCGCGGGCCGAGATACTCTTTGACGATCTCGACAATGGACGTCGCGCGATGCCTCACCGAACCAACAAGGCTTGAAAAATCGTGGACCGCTCCGAAGAATATCGCGCCGCCGACGATCCAGATAAGCACCGGGAGCCACCCAAACCAGAGCGACGCCAAGATAGGCCCTACGATCGGGCCCGCGGCTGCGATCGCCGAGAAATGCTGGCCCAACAGAAAACTTTTTTTTGCGGGAACAAAATCAATGCCGTCGTTGACTTCGCAGGCCGGCGTTTTTGTGTCGGGATTGAGATTAAAATGGCGCTGTAGAAAACGTCCATAGGTAAAATAGGCCAGCAGAAAGAATCCGCACACTAAGATCGCGACAAGATAGAGACTCATGCCGTTTCCAATTAGTTAACGGGCAGGATCACCGTATCCAGCCAGTATTTTTCAAATGTCCTTGCGATCTCGACGAATTTGTCAAAATGGATAGGTTTTCTGATGAAAGAATTTGCGCCAAAATCATAGGTGCGGAAAACATCCTCTTCTGCGCGCGAAGTCGTGATAATCACGACGGGGATACGCTTGAAATCCGGATGGGATTTGATCTCTTTCAGGGCTTCGCGGCCGTCCTTTTTGGGCATGTTTAAATCCAGAAGTATTACCGCGGGCCGCGGCGAGCTCTCTACCCTCTGATACTGTCCTTGCCGGGTAAGATAGTCGATCAACTCTTCACCATCCTTTACGCGCCGCATGTCTGGTTTGAAGTCCGCCTGTCTAAAGGCATCTGTCACCAGCAAATAATCGTCATCATCGTCTTCGGCGTAAAGAATCACCGGCTGTTTTTTTATTTCAAGTGCCAAAAAAGTCTCCTTTATTTTTCCCGGGCCAAGGGTAATGTTATTATAAAGTTACTGCCTTTTCCGGGAACGCTTTTCACCCGGATCTGCCCGCCGGCGCGCTGCACGATCCGGTGGCAAATCGTAAGCCCTATGCCGATGCCGGCGAATTCATCCTCGCTATGAAGCCGCTGAAACGGCATAAAGATCCTGTCAACGTACTTCTCGTCAAACCCGACGCCGTTGTCCTCGACGCTTATCTCGGCAAACTGTCGGTCAACCGCATGACCCTTGATCCGCACCCACGGAGGATTTTTTTTCGTCGAAAATTTGAGCGCGTTGGAAATAAGGTTTTGAAAAAGCTGGCGCAGCTGTATCGGGTCCCCTTCCACGGCAGGGAGCTTATCCACCTCGATATGCGCGCCAACCTGCGCGATACTGATTTCCAAATCGGAAAGCACTTCGCGGACCAGCGTACTGAGGTCAACTTTCTCCCGGCGTTCAAACTTGGACGTCAAGGTCGCGTATTGTAAAAGACCTTCTACCAACTGACGCATACGCATGGACGCGTGCTGCATGCGGTGGAGATAATCACGCCCGGTGTCGTCCAACCTATCCGCGCAGTGCTCGGCCAGCCTGTCACCAAACGTGATGATTTTCCGCAAAGGCTCCTGCAGGTCGTGCGAGGCGACGTAGGCAAACTGTTCAAGTTCCTTATTGGACCGCGCGAGTTCTTCCGTCTGACGGCGCAGCGCTTCTTCCGCGCGATTTTTCTCCTCCACGTTGCGCTTTTTTTCAAGCGCGCCCCGTACGGCCGGCCCGATACGCACGAGATTTTCTTTGATCACGTAATCGGCCGCGCCGGCCTTAATGCACTCGACGGCCGTTTCTTCACTAAGCGATCCGGTCACGATAATAAAAGGCACCGAAGGCAAAGATTCTTTTGTCAAAAAAAGAGCGGAAATGCCGTCGAACGACGGCAGCGAATAGTCTGAGAGCACAAGATCCGGACCAAATTCTTTTATTTCACGCAGGAAAGCTTCCTTCGTCTCGACACGCTTTGAGATAAACGCGATATCCGCTTTTTTAAGCTCGCGCTCTATGAGCGCCGCGTCCGCCGGCGCATCTTCCAACATTAAAATTTTAAGTTTTTCTTCCATTAGTTTTTTATAATGGTGACAATTTTATCACAATCCTTGGGAAACCAACGATTTATTCAGAAAAACCCAATAAGATCCGACTTCACAGATCGCTTTTGAAAGTTCGTCAAAATCCACGGGCTTCGCCACATAGCTATTGGCGCCGAGGCGGTAAGCCTCGATCACGTCCCTCTCTTCCTGCGAGGAAGTGAGCACCACCACGGGGATCATTCTCGCGCGCTCATCCGCTTTTATTTGACGCAAGACTTCAAGACCATCAATCTTCGGCAATTTTAAATCAAGAAACACGGCTTTTAGCGCGGTTTGTTCGCGCCGTAAAGCATAGGCGCCTCTTGCAAAAATAAAATCAAGCGCCTGGGCGCCGTCTTTTACATGAAAGACTTTCTCCGCGAGATGGATCTTCCCAAGGGCCCTTAAGATAAGCTCGGCGTCGCTTGCGTTGTCCTCGACGAGAAGAACCTCGATGTTTTTTAAGTCTGTCATAAAATAGGCTGTGATCCCTGCGTATTCTGACTCTTAGGAAGTGTGAAGTAAAACACCGCTCCCTCATTGGGCTTGCCTTCGGCCCAGACACGCCCGCCGTGGCGATGAATGATCCTTTTGACGATCGCAAGCCCCACGCCGGTGCCCTCAAATTCTTCCACGCCATGGAGTCTTTGAAAAACACCGAAGAGCTTTCCGACATACCTGATATCAAATCCGACACCGTTGTCCTTCACATAGTAGACAGTTTCCTTATCCCCCTCTTTAGAACCCACCTCGATCACTGCTTTTTTCTGCGGAGCGGTGAATTTGACCGCATTGGAAATAAGGTTCATAAAAACCTGGCGTATCATCGCGCTGTCCGCGTGCGCGTTGGACAGCTGCGAGACTTTAAGCTCTACCGCACGCTCAGGGATAGAAAGTTTAATATCCTTGAAAACATCTTTTACGAGGTCATTTACAGAAACATCCGACAAATCTATTTCTTTGCGGCCCAGCCTCGAAAATGCGAGAAGATCATCGATCAGCTTGCCCATACTCTTCGCATTGGTGCGGATCAGCGTAAGATACCGCCGGCCTTCCGGTGAAAGATTATCGGCACAATCCTCCAGCAACGCGTTCGCGAAACCACTGATCGCGCGAAGCGGTGCGCGAAGATCGTGTGAGACCGAATAACTGAATGACTCAAGCTCTCCATTGGCCGTCAAAAGCTCAAAATTCCTTCGCTTTAAGTTTTCATTGAGGTCCCGGATCATTTCCTCGGTTTTTTTGAGCTCCGTAATGTCTCTTACAATGCCTACGATGAACTTTTCGCCTTTCGTATCCACGTAAAGCGTTTTCTTTGTGAGCGTGATGTGCGTCACGCCGTGCGCATCCGTGTATTTTTCCTCGTTCAGGGTTTCACGGCCCGTCTCAAACACAAATTCATCCTTTTCCAGGAAAACATCCGCCTCTTCTTTCGGAAAAAAATCATAGTCCGACTTACCAATAAGCTCTTCACGTTTATAACCGACAAAATGGCAATAGGCCTCATTCACGAGTACCCAACGATGTTTCCGGTTCTTCACAAAAATCGGATCGGCGACCGAATTTATGATCTTGTCGAGGTAATTGGTAAATTCTCTTAAGACATTTTCGGTGTGCTTGCGATCGGTGATGTCGCGAAAGATGATCTGCACCTCCACGGTCTTTCCCTCTTGCTTGATAGGGCGCGGATTGGCTTCGAGCGTGAGCTTTCTCTTGTCTTTCGTGAAAATCTCGATCTCAAACGGCGAACGCTCGCGGCCAAGGATCGCAAGCGCGAATTCTTGCAGCGTTCTCGGCATCGAAGACGGTACCAGCACGCCCGTGCGCGCAAAATATTTCCCTAGCATTTCGTTCGCGCGGTAGCCGGACACGCGTTCCGACGCCGGGTTCATCGATTTTAAATGTCCCAGCCGGTCAAGCGTGATGATGGGATCAGGCGCGCCTTCCACAAGGTCCGCATAGCGATGCTCACTCTCGCGCAGTTTCGCGGTCATTCCCTCCGCCAAAAGGACGGCCTGGATCCGCGACGTCGCGAAAGAATAAAGAATCCCGAAAAGAAGGAAACTGAAAATAATACCAACCGACAAGACCACCAAAGGCAATTTTTCTTCCGTCTCGTTCAAGCCAAATTCAGGAAGCGCGGTAAACCGCAAGGTCCACGTGCGGCCGCCGATCTTTAAAGTGCTTGCCACGCTAAAGCGCGGCTTAAAATCAGGATAAATCACGCGTAAGACGCTTTCATCATCATACAAAAGATTTTCGGGTGAAAGGGTTTCCCCGTCATAGACCTGGAACCCTATCTCAGGATGGACCACTTTTTTGCCAAAAACCCCCGACAGCAGATCATCCGCGCGAAATACCGCATCCGCAAAACCTTCGTGTGCCGCGCGCCGCTCTTCCATCGTCGATACGGGCATATTATTTTTATAAATAGGGAGAACGATGATAACGCCGACCTGATTTTCTTGGCCCGTCATAAGCTTCACGCGGCCGGTCATCGTCACATCGCCCGTGTCGCGCGTTTCTTTCAAAAATTTTGAGCGCTCCTGGTCCGTCAAAATATCGGATCCAAACATCTTTTCATTGCCTTCGAACGGCTCAACGTATTTGATCACACAATATTCGTCCCGCTCGCCCGGAGGGTAAATTTGAAAATCGGGGTAACCTGAGGGAACGAGGCTTTTGTCGTTTTTGACACTCTCGGTGAACGCTGTCTTGTCCTTTGCGGCCACACGCTCGATAAATCTCACCGCGACAATGCCAGGATACCTTTCACGGATATTTTGCTTCCGAAGGTACGCGGCCCATTCATCGCGGTCAACGGTTTTGCTCGCCGCAAAAAGCGACTGCACGCCATAAAGGGTTTGGATGTAAAGCTCTACCCTGTCCTTGATAAGGAGCTTCGTTTCTTCGACCGCTTTTTCAAATTTGATATAAGCCTGGCGGCTGATGCTTTTTTTGGTGTAGTACCATGCGAAAAATGTGCTGCTCAAAAGAATCAAGACAAAAAATACAATGAGAGATGCGCCATAGGCGCGGAAGAGATAAAACGGACCGCCAATGCGTCGGGTGACATTCATAGACGAGCCCATTTTAAACTTTAACGCATGGGGCGTAAAGAAGAAAACAGGAAAACAAACCCCAACACTTTGCCGGAAACGGGGTCCCGGCTTTTGGAAGTCATGCGCCCGGCCTCTTCGGGCGTTAATTCATCCTCAGGCTTTACGGCAAGCTTTTTAGGTGGGCGGCCGCGGTGATGCACCCGCGCAATGATTTCCTGCCCAAAATAGCAGCCTTTCGTGTAGGACACAAACGCTTCGTTGCCAACGTTTAAAAGAAGCTCTTCATCATAATCGACGCCCTGCCGCGGGATATTATTTTTTAGGCGGAAAAGCATAAAATCACTCTCCGAAACATTTGCTTCAGGCTCTTTTTGGGTAAGAATAAGCGTCCCTTTATTCTGGGGAATTTCCCATTCTCCGGCCGCCGTTTTAAAATCGCCCTCCAGATCAAAATAAACATGAGTGGCTTCTTTTTTGAACGTACAACCGGTGATCTTAAGGAATTTATCGAGATGTTTTTGAAGACGCTCTAAAAACTTATGCTCGATCACGATTAAAACTTCATCGTCGCTTATTTTTCTTTGATCACATAGGGCGACGATCCTGCCTTCGAGATTCACAAAAGCGTTCTGTGCGGCCTCAGGCGTATTGGTCGTATACGCCTTAATAAAATCGGATGCGTTATTTTTGAAACGGAGCACAAGCCTATCGGAGAATTTATACAATTTCATTTTGCTTAAGCTGCCACCTCTTTTAGTATAAGATAGCATAGATTATGCAAATGTCATTGCGGCGAGATTTCTAAAAATTTATATGCTATCAACCAAAACAAGAAATTCCTTTATCAGCGTTTTTGTGGTCTTGTGGCTTCTGCTTTTTCACTATGAATCCCTGCGTTTTAATTATCTAAACCGTTTTTTCGGCATGGAGTTTCCTAAATTTAAATTTCTTTTTCCTCCGGCCGGCTGGATCATGTTTTATCGCGTCGACGCAGTCGAAGGCACCGGTGAAGTGTATGGAATCAGGGGCGAAAAAACGGAATTCATCGACCCGCACCGTATTTTTGACAACCACTGGCTCGGTTACGATAATATCCGCCGGAATGTGATGGTGACGGTGCTGCATCCCTTTTATGCGGAAAACTTTTGCGCGTACCTGAGGCGAAAGTTTCCCGACTACGAGCATTTTTCCGTGATGCAGGTGGTCTATCCCTCGAACGTACTGCATCCCGGAAAAAGACTAATGAAGGTGCTTTATGGGTGCTGAGTTAAAGAAATTATCTTCATTTTGGAATAAAGCGTTTTTGGAAGAACGGCCGTCCATCGGACTCTCATTTTTCAGGATCTTTGTGGCGTTCACGGTCGGCGCGCACATTATCCCGACGCTTTTGCATCTGGATGACAACTACCTGCACACCGCTTTTAGGGAGAAAAATACCTCTTTCTTCACGCCGCTTGTCTTGGCGCTTGTCGAAAAAAGTCCGGACGGTTTTGTGCTTTTCATGACAGCGCTGTTTTACGCGGCACTTTTTTTATTTGCGGTGGGACTTTTTTCCCAACTCTCGTGCATCTTAATGGCAGTGGGCTGTTACTATTTTTATGCGCTCAATTCCCTCCACATCGGTACGCTCTCTTACGACATCCTGCTTGTCACGCTCTTTCTCATGTGTATCACAAACTACCACGGCGATTTCTTCGGGCTTGATTCGCTGCGTCGACCCGACCCTTTTGCGTACCGGAAAAAACGCCCGTTCTTTGTGCAGCGGCTGTTGCAGCTGCAGATCGCTTCCACCTATTTTTATACGGCGCTGTGCAAATTCACCGTGGACGGCAACTGGTTCACCGGCAACCCCATCTACCACCTTTTAAATTCGGTGCCTCAGAGCGTGGTGAAGCACTTCCCTTTACGAAATTTCTTTGCCGCGTCGCCTGAACTTTGCAAACTGATCGGCATCGTGATGATCTTTTGCGAGCTTTCGCTCCCTTTTCTTCTTTTTATAAAACGCACGCGCGTGTTCGCGATCATCGCGGGCTTTCTTTTTCACGTGATGCTCGTCGTGACACTCCATGTGCCGACGATCTTTTTCTTTCTTTTTCCGCCACAACTTCTTTTATTCATAGACCCGGAGGACATTGTCGCGTGGATAGAAAAGCGGCGTGCCGCCAATGAAAAGAACGGCAGGGACAAGATCATCTACGACGGCCATTGCGTTTTCTGCCGGGGAAGCCTAGCACGGCTCCTGACACTCGACTTTACCGGAAAGCTTGAGCCCGTGGACTACCAGCCATTCGAAAACCCGTCGGAGCTGCACCCCAAACTCACGCGCGAGATCTGCCACAGCCGGATGCAGCTTGTCACAAAAGACGGGAAGCTCTATGGGGGATTTTACGCGTTCCAAAATCTCACGCTTAAACTCCCGCTTCTTATGCCTTTGGCGCCGCTTGTTTTTTTTCCCGGTGTGAACCTGATCGGTGAGAAAGCTTACGACCTGATCGCCAAAAACCGCTACCTTTTCCACAGCAAGGCCGCATGCAAGGACAATCGTTGTTTTAGGTAGCGCTATTTTTTTATAGCGCCGCTTTCCTCAAGCGTAAAGCGTTACCGACTACCGAAACTGAACTAAAGCTCATCGCGGCACTCGCGATGATCGGAGAGAGTAAAATTCCGAAGAACGGAAAAAGAACACCCGCCGCGATGGGAACGCCTAAGCTATTATAGATAAAAGCGAAAAACAAGTTTTGCCGAATGTTTGTCATCGTTGCGCGGCTCAAGATTCTGGCTTTGGCAATACCGCGAAGATCTCCTTTGACGAGAGTCACCCCAGCGCTCTCCATGGCCACATCAGCCCCCGTGCCCATCGCGATCCCAACGCTTGCCTGGGCAAGGGCCGGAGCGTCGTTCACGCCATCCCCGGCCATCGCGACATGTCTGCCTTGGGACTGAAGTTCTTTAATGATCTTCTCTTTTTGTTCGGGCAAAACCCCGGCCCTTACCTCGTCAATGCCTAGTTTCTTCGCCACGGCCCCCGCGGTAACTGGGTTGTCCCCGGTCACCATGATGAGGTGAAGGCCTTCTTTATGAAGCATCGCGATCGCCTCGGGTGTCGATGCTTTAATCGAATCCGCCACCCCCAACAATCCCAATATTTTCTTATCGCGCGCAAGAAACACCACCGTCTGGCCGTCTTTTCTTAAAGTATCCGCCTTCCCGGCGAAGGTTCCGAAAGAAATGCTTTGTTCTTCCATCCATTTTTGATTGCCAAGGATCACAGACTGGCCATCAATCGTTCCGGTCACCCCTTTGCCCGTGATGGATTTAAAATCCTTCGCTTCGGAAAAAGTGACTCCCTTGGATTCCGCTCCGCTCACGATCGCCTGAGCGAGAGGATGTTCGCTGCCACGCTCGAGACTTCCGGCAAGATGCAAAAGTTCCTTCTCGGAGACTTCTTCAAGCCAATCGATAGAAACAAGTTTTGGCTTTCCCTCTGTGAGAGTCCCGGTTTTATCGAAAACTAAAGTATCCACTTTTTGAAAGATCTCTAAGACTTCGGCGTTTTTGATAAGAACCCCGGCAACGGCTCCGCGGCCCACCCCCACCATGATGGACATCGGCGTCGCCAGTCCAAGTGCGCAAGGACAGGCGATGATAAGAACTGCCACGGCGTTTACGAGAGCATAAGCCATCCTTGGCGCGGGACCAAAAAATCCCCAGATCATAAATGTCACGATCGCTACAAGAATGACAAGTGGTACAAAGTAGCCCGAAACCGTATCCGCCAGGCGCTGGATCGGCGCGCGGCTTCGCTGGGCCTCACTCACCATGTGGACGATCTGGGAAAGGAGCGTTTCACTCCCTACGCGTTCCGCCTCGATAACCAACATTCCCGTGCCGTTGATGGTGCCGCCGATGGCCTTCGACGCTTTTACTTTCTCGACGGGGATGGACTCTCCGGTCACCATTGATTCGTCCACTGAGCTCGAGCCTTCCAGAACGATGCCGTCCGTCGGAATTTTCTCTCCGGGACGGACACGCAATTTATCTCCACGTTTGACGTTTTCAAGCGGAATGTCGGTTTCGGTTCCATCCGGCCGAATGATCCTCGCCATTTTGGGAGCGAGATTGAGCAAAGCTTTTATCGCGTCACTTGTCTGTGATCTCGCCTTCAGTTCCAAGACCTGCCCCAAGAGCACGAAGACCGTGATGACCGCCGCTGCTTCAAAATACACCGGCACTTGGCCATCATGCCCTTTAAAAGCATCCGGAAAAAGCGCCGAGAAAAGCGTGGCCGCCACGCTGTAAAGATAGGCGACTCCGACACCTAGTGCTATGAGCGTGAACATGTTGAGGCTCTTTCGAATCACCGAAAGCACACCTCGTTCGAAGAAAGGATACCCGCCCCAAAGCACGACCGGCGTGGCAAAAAGAAGCTCGACCCGATTTACAAGCTGCGTAGGAAAAATATTCCCAAACGGCCGTCCCGGCAGCATTTCGGACAAGGCCAGAAGGACGATCGGCACGGAAAGCCCGGTGCTGACCCAAAAGCGTCCCGACATGTCGCGGTATTCGGCATCAGCCGGCGACAACGCCCCACTTTTAGGGTCAAGCGCCATGCCGCATTTGGGACAGCTTCCAGGCGCGGCTTGGACGATTTCAGGATGCATCGGGCAGGTGTATTGGATATTTTCAGATGCAGAGACCGGGCTTGCCGTTTTTTTGGAATGCCCGTTGGGTGTATCACAACAATGATCCATTGGGAATAAGCGCGGCTCCCTTCGAATCCCGCATCGGTTTAAAATTCGGAGAGGCAGGGATTCGAACCCTGGAACCCTTGCGGGTTACACGCTTTCCAGGCGTGCCGCTTCGGCCACTCACGCACCTCTCCCAATGAGCATAAAAATTTTCTAACGGGCCGGACGTTTTTTCTTAAAAAATTCCTGAAGCAGCGCAGCGGACTCGAACTCAAACAGACCTTCTTCTATCCTGAATTTATGGTTCCACTTGCCATCGGCGAGCAAATGGACCACGGAACCGCAGGCGCCTGTTTTGCGTTCCCGCGCGCCGTACACAAGACGACCCACGCGCGCCAAGATCATGGCACCCACGCACATCGGACAAGGCTCAAGTGTAACATAGACCGTCGTATCGGGTAAATGCCCGGAACCCAGCGCGTCGCACGCCTGCGTAATCGCAATCATCTCAGCATGCGCGGTCGGGTCTTTTAAAAGTCGGGTCTGGTTGTGGGCGCGCGCGAGGAGCTTATTTTTATGCGTAATGACAGCGCCTACCGGCACTTCATCGGTGTCAAAGCCCTTCTGGGCTTCTTTCACCGCCTGCTGCATAAAAAACCGGTCGAGCTCTTTTTTTCCTATCATGATGGGGACTTAATTTACCACAAATGCCCCCCGGTGTCATGGCAAGCAGTGGTGCGCTTGTGATATAATCGGGCATGCAAAATAATCTGCAAAAATTTCTATCTCTCGTGCCCGTCGAAAAATTTGAGAGTTTGTATTCAAAAGACATCTGCGAAGATTCTTTTTTTGGCGCGCCGATGCAGCCCCTTCTCAGGGCCGAAGAAAATCTTCTGTCGTCGGCAACCAGATCCATCGCCTACTTTTCGATGGAATACGGTCTCTCCTGCAATACCTACAACGCCCCCCAAAGCGTCAAACCTCTGGATGAAAAAAATAAAGCCCCTGAGCACCACGTCTTTTCAAACTTAAGAGCGATGGATTACTATATCTCCATCAAGACTAATCACAGACTGGATCTTCCGATTTACAGCGGCGGCTTGGGTGTGCTCGCGGGAGACACGCTTAAGAGCTCGGCAGATCGCGGCGTGCCGCTTGCCGCCGTGGGTATCCTCTGGTCAAAGGGCTATTTCAAACAAAACTTTTGGTTTAAAGACGGACAAATCCCTGAGGAAACCGACTGGGACCCTTTCTCTTATCCAGGGCTTGTGCCGCTGGATCTCGAAGTGGCGATCCCACTTAAAAAAGAAACGATCCACCTTAAGCTGTGGAAATATTTTGTTTACAGCTTTGACAAAAAAAACGTCGTGCCGCTTGTCTTGCTCGATTCAAATATCCAGGTCAATTCCGAATTTAACCGCAAGCTCACCGGCCAGCTTTACCGCAGCGACAATACGGAATGGCAGATCCTCCAGCGCGTCATTCTGGGATTGGGCGGCATGAAAGCGCTCGAAAAGCTGGGTTACAAGGTCGACAGGTACCACTTGAATGAAGGGCACGCGGCGCTGGCTTTCACCGAGAAAGCCAAAAAAATGAACGACTCCGAGCTTAATGGCTTGAAAGAACATTTCGCGTACACCTGCCACACACCCGTCGCGGCGGGGCATGACCGCTTTCAAAAAAAATTACTTCAGGAAATCATGCGCGATGAAGAACTTAATCTCATCAAAAAATTCGGACAGGACCCGGACTCTTCCGATCTGATTAATCTGACACAGCATGCGATGAATACCTGCAAGTTTGTCAACGCGGTGGCCCAAAAACACGGCGAGGTGACCCGCGCGCAGTTTCCGCAGCATAAAAACCGCATCCAGGCGATCACGAACGGGGTCCACACCCACACCTGGGTATCCGAGGCTATCGCAAAACTCCTGGATAAATACGACACGGTGCTCGGTGGCTGGCGCAAAGATCCCACGAAGCTTAAAAACGCGCTCGCTCTGAAAAATAACTCCGCGTTTCGCGCGGAGCTCTGGGCTGCGCACCAGGAAAATAAGACAAAGCTTTGTGAGCTCCTAAAAAGCTGGAAAATGGACCCGGATATTTTCACGATCTGCTGGGCCAGGCGCATCGCGGCCTATAAAAGACCGAGCCTGATCCTGCAGGACATTTCAAAACTTCTGGAAGTGGCCCGACGAAACGGTCCGATCCAGATCATCTTCGCCGGTAAAGCGCACCCGAAGGACGACATCGGCTTTACTTATGTCAATGAAATGCTCGCTGCGATCGATTCACTCGAAAATAACCGAGACCTCCTACGCGTGACAATGTTAGAAAACTACGACACATATTTCGGCAGGTTCCTGGCAAGCAGCGTCGACGTGTGGCTCAACAACCCGCTTCCGCCTTTCGAGGCCTCCGGAACCAGCGGCATGAAAGCGATCCTAAACGGCGTCTTGCAGCTTTCCACGCTCGACGGCTGGGTAGTGGAAGCGGCGGACAAAAATATCGGGTGGATCTTTGGCTGGCAGCAACATGGCGACGAAATCGGCGACGAACGGAACCTAAGGCTTTGGGATGATGCGCAAGCGCTCTACCAGATGCTTGAACAAGTCACCGCTCTCTATTACCAGACAAATAATAAAGGCAAGCCCAATCCCGACTCCGACTGGATCACGAAAATGATCCACTCAATCTCTGAAGCCGGCTTTTTCAACACGGACCGCATGGTCGCGGAGTACCAGACAAAAATCTGGGGGATGTAAAAAGAGCTTCTTTACAGCCTCTCCCAAAATAGGTAGAATTAACTTCGCATTTTTAGATCAGCGCTTCCCCAAATTTTAAAAGTTTGTGCCCGTAGCTCAACTGGATAGAGTATCTGACTACGGATCAGAGGGTTGCAGGTTCAACTCCTGCCGGGCACATTTTTTATTTTACTGGTCCATACCGAAGCACAGACCCGCAATGGAGATTTTAGACTGCGTGCAAAAATGCGGAAGTGGACAAATAGCTAAGATATCTTGATATCATAAATACTCCACCTGCTATTAGTAACCACCCAGACCCTCGACTAATCCAAAGCCCTTTGGGGAACGTTTTTTCTATAAGAACAAAAATACTTATCGATACAACCCAAAAGAGGTTCATGACTCCCACGACGAACAAGAGCGCCATCAACATCCAACAGCATCCTGTGCAAAAAATACCATGTTTCAATCCCATCGAGAATGCGCCCCACCTCCCTTCCTGCCAACGGGTCATTATGAAATCAAAAGGAGATTGGCAGTATTGAAGGCAGGTATTCTTCATCGGAGTCAGCTGAAAAACTCCTGCGCCTATGAGTAACAAACCGCCAAATAAAAAGTTTGTGCTCACCATCATAGTTGACAACAAAGCCTGCGCATGTAACACCCATTGCCCGAGCGTCGCCAAAACGCTAAATCCCGTCCAAACCAATAGATAGCCCGAGAGAAATATCCAGGTAGGGACAAACGGGTTTTCATTTTCACGCCGTTTGCGGTTCACCGAGGCAAACATCAACACCATTGGTGTGGCGGAAGGGACCATCATCGCGACCATCATGACGGCCCACATCATAAATAAACAAAAAAGATCGGAAAACCGCCACAACCGCGTGTCCGGCATCAGCATCGGCGCCTGGTCCATGTGGGCCATGCCCCATGCTTGGTAAACCAGAAAGATCCATGCCAAAAGAGACAAGGCAATTAAAACAGAGAAGACAACTGCGCGATCTCGTTTGAGTGCTGGGTTGAATAACCCGGTGGAATTCACTTTAATTTCAATTGGCGTATTTCACCTTCGTGACAAAACCATTCTTGTTGGGGTAGGAAAAATCCAGCTCTCCCACGCGGGCTTTGCAAACCTTCGCCGAAACAACATCAGCCGTCTTAAAGATAAAACCGGTGCCATGCTCGATGCGGATACTTTCTTCGAGCTTTGTCACTGGATTTTTAATTGCCTCAAAAGCCATCTCTGCCGATTTGCCGATTTGGACGCGGCTGTCTTTGCCTTTTATTTCAAATTTAAAAGACACGTATTGCGGCTCGAGCACTTTGGAGAAAGTGGTGACAATGATCTCAAAAGGCATACCCCCCGCTTTACCACTGGCTATCTGCATCAGTGCATTCCTTTGCTCCGAATTGGCCTTTTCATCAAAGAACAATGCGGCGGTCCCGTTACCTTTATGAAGGGCCTCCGGCCATTTAGCAACAAACCCAAAACCGAGACCATCAAGTGAAATATTATCGTAATTGCCTTTTTTGATTTTCCAAGCTCCCATACCTTCACAATAGCCGGGGGTAGGGGGTGCTTCAAACTCACATGGGCATCCGTAATCACAATTACACGCTTGAAAATAATCAGCCTCTATTAACCATTTTATTTTTTTATCATTCGGCATATTTTTTCCCCTTCTTTCGCGTTCCTGATTGAAAAAACTTCTACAACCACATTGTCTCACAAAGAATTATGAAATAAAAGTTTCACCAGCCGGTCGTTTATTAACCATTGAAATTCCGTTGGATTCGGCTGTGGTATAATGCAGTCCGTAGTGCCATGAAGAGAAAATTCATTAAACATCACTAAACACAAGGAGACAAATCATGCGATTTCTGTTAAAAGTTAATATTCCGGTAGAAACGGGAAATAGGGCCGTATGGGAAGGAACGCTTGGAAAGACCATTCAAAAAATTCTTGAAACATTAAAACCGGAAGCGGCTTACTTCGCCGCCGACAACGGTCAGAGGAGCGGTTTTCTGATTGTAAACCTGGAAAACGCCTCCAAGATCCCCTCAATCGCGGAGCCCTGGTTTTTGGCTTTTAATGCGGCGGTCGAGTTCCAACCTGTCATGACACTTGAGGATTTACAAAAGGCCGGTCAAGACATCGCCTCCAGCGCCAAAACCTATTGTCAGGAATCTGTCGCGGTCTAGACTGCTTGCTCAACTCCTAATTAACGCGGGGGGTATTCACTTTCTTCCTTTTGCCTGTACGGGTCCTGGCTGTTCTGCCCGTAAGGATCGTATCCCGGCTGGCTAATGGCGGGCTGATAGTACCGTCTGCCGGTGTAAGGGTCGTGAGCGACCTGAATATTGCTATAGTTATAATAGCCGCTTCCGGGGGGTTGGTAGGACCACATGCCGCTGACCGGGTCGTAGGCCCTCACCCAATTGTCCGGCACCTCTTCCCAGCGGTTGGCGTCCGGATTGTATTCCTGTCTTGCATAAGCCGTGCTGCAGAGCACCACCACTGCCAGCACAACCAAGAAAGCTCTCTTTTCCATGGACGGCACCTCTGCCCATAAGTATACCTTGCTTTTTGCTAAGGTGCCGCTTCCCAATCAGTCTTTGCCGCCAAAGAGCCTGCTAAACCAGTTACCGCTATTTTCGTTCTGGTCCTCATCACGATCATCACGATCCTGATGACCTGGAGGCACGTCGCCGCCATTCCAACCTGTCTTTTTCCCGCGGTCCCAGCCGGGAGGACGACGGTCTTCATGACCTTCTTTGGATTTTTTGTGCTTCTGTTTCTTACCGTAATCCCTATCATCGTCTTCATCACTTGTTTGAGACGATGCGCGAGTAGTCGCCTGGTTCACGATTTTTTCGACAGAACTACCGCTATTATTACCATTTTCGCCGCCGGCCACTTCGGCCGCGACGGCGCCCGTGATTGCGCCCTGCACCGCGCGTTTTAGGATCGTTTTATTAGGGTCCTCTTGAGACGTTACCTGCTGCCAATACATCTGCCCATCTGGTCCTTGTACCTGCATATACTGCGGCTGGCCTGAACCATCGAGCGTATCAAGCGCGGCGCCGCCAATCACGTTCGTGCCTGCGCCGACCAGAGCGCCCTTTGTCATGCGGTCGCCTGAATCTTCACCTGCCTGCACATTCAGGCCGGCGAGCGCCAGTGAAAAACCGGCTGCTGTCAGCGTCAACAAAAGTTTTTGCCTTATCATTTATCACCTCTCCTTCTGGAAAGTTCGATTGAATATAAATCACCGGGGCTTCGTGCTATAATAACACGAATTTTGATTTAAAAAATAAAAGGAGTTTTTTCATGAGAAAATTTTTTGGCACCGCGATGACCCTGTCTTTGGGCTTCTGTCTATTCACCGTTTCCCCTCTCTTCGCCAAAAACGGCAGCGTCTTGATCACACGCGTGCAGGGCAGCGCCCAGATCATGAGAGACCAGAAAGCCATGCCGGCCAAAGAAGGCATGGCCGTTCAGCAAGGCGATATTTTAAAAACGGGGCCGGACTGCACGCTTGATATTTCTATGAATGATCTTGTTGGCGGCCGCATGCTTCCCGGAAGCGAGTGCGAAATAGACAAGACCAAGCCAAAATCCATGAAGCTTAAGATCACAAACGGTAATACAATCCTGAATCTCGAAAGACTCCCCGAAGGATCGGAATTCAAGATCGAGACCCCGACCGCCGTGGCAGCCGCGCGGGGTACGCAGTTTTGGGGACGCGTTGATGCGCAAAACGTGGACAATCCCGTCACCACTTTCGCGGTAAGAGAAGGCGCTGTGCAGATTCTTGCAAAAGGAGCGGGCAAATATTTCATGCTAAACCCTGGCCAGGCGCTCGACATCCCGAAGCAAGGTACTGCCGCTCCGATCGTGAGGGCCGCGCTCGAGGAGGAAATGGCCGCAATGCAACAGGCCTCTTCGATCAAAACTTCGGCGTAGCTATTTTTGCATCAGATACGGGGAAGACCGGTGGCTTCGGGATATTTTTTCGCATAATAGTCCGTATAAAAACGGTTTATTTTTTTATCTATACGGACCAAAAACTCTTCCACTCTCGAATTGGCCTTGCGGAACCCAAGCTGCCGCGCCCAGGGCCGGAAAATCGCGTGTCTTCTGCGGTCTCCTAGCTGGCAGTAACGCTTTTCAAAATATTCATCTTCCACAAGGTCCCATTTTTGCCGGAAGTGTCTTAGCGTTTGAAGCTCCCAGGCATCGCTCCATCGAAGCGAATAATAGGGAATGTCAAACAAACGAAGCCTCGGCTCTGAAATATAGGTGATCACCGACTGAGGTTCCACATAGACGGAGCCTCCTGCCTGCGCGACTGAAAGACAAAAATCGATGTGTTCTCTCGTATTTATCATTTGTGAGTCCAGCGGACCCAATTTTTTAAAAACGTCTGTCCGCACCAGCATACAGTGAAATTCAGCCAGTCCGGTCTTTTCCCTCTTTAATTTTTCCCTCGCGTCGGCCACTCTCTGGCCCTGCATCATCATTTGGTCGTTAATACGGCGCGCGGAAATCTCGCACACGCCACCCAATGAATGGATTATCTCATGGAGCACGGCTCCCTCACAGAGAAGCGGTCCGGTGATCCAGGCGTCTGTTTCCTCCGCACACCGGACAAGCGGCCCAAGCCAGCCGGGCGCCACGATCACGTCATTATCGAGAAAAAGCACATACCGGGTCGTTACTTTTTTTAAGCCTATATTTCGCGCGGTGTTTGGAGACAAATAGTGATTTGTACGGATAAGTTCAAAAAAATTTTCCTTCGACTTTTTCTGAAGATAGCGGCCGATCCGGGCTGGAGAACCGCCGTCCACGTAGACAAGCTTGAAAGAAATGTCCGAATTCTCGTACACACTTTCGAGTGAATCCCGCGCGGCGCTAAAAGACTCCCTGGGCACGACTACAATAGTGACTAACGGCTCGTCCGGCAAACTTCCTCCTTTTGGTTAAATCGGGATGACCGTATAACCTTTTGGTAAACCGACACAAGCTCGTTATTCAGCTTCTCGATATCAAACTTTCTTTCTACGCAAGCGCGACCCGCGGCGCTCATAGTCATGCCGACTCGAGGATGATTAAGAAGATAAATTATTTTTTGGCTCAAAACCTCTGGATCCCTTTCGGGAACAAGAAAGCCTGACACGTCGTCTTCGACAAGTTCGGGGATCCCGCCATGTCTTGTCGCAATGACCGGTACGCCTGACGCCATCGCTTCTTTTATGGAATTGACGGGTCCGTCTTCATCACCGCCCACAGCCCTCACGGATGGCGCTAAAAAAAGATCGGCATTTTCCATCGCGGCTATGATCCCGCTTTGGGTCATCGCGCCCGCCAAAAATACAGTACCGGTCAAGCCGAGTTTTTCGATCATTTTTTCCAAATCCCCCCGCAGTGGTCCTTCGCCGATAATTTTATAAATAACTTTAAGGCGGTCTGTTTTGACAAGTCGTGCCACCGCGCGGACCGCATACTCAAAACCTTTCTTCTCAATAAGACGGCCTACCGAAAGAAGCTGGATCGTCCGATTCGTCTGAAAAAAGCGCGGCGCGAACCGAAACCTTTCAAGATCAATTCCCGAATAGTGGATTTGGATTTTGGCGGCGTCACAACCAAGACTCACGAGCCTTTTTTTAAAATAATCGCAATTGGCGAGAAGAAAATCGGCTTTTTTAAAAAGCTCGTCGTAAATCCTCTCGCCCCGATCTCGTAGAAAACCGCTGATGTCATACCCTCGGAACGATACGACGAGGGCCCCTTTCAAAGAACCAAGTTCCCGAATCGGCAAAGTCCTCCAACCCATCACGCCAAACTGGCAATGCACGATATCGTACTCGGTCTTCTCTAAAAGCGGCGCGTCCGTTATTGCCTTCCGCGGAAAAAGACTGGACAACGGCCTGCCTACACGCCACCAATTACTCACAGGCGTCCGTGTGGGCTCAAGAAAAAAAGTTCTTTCGAGGAGACCGTACCTCTCCACAGCGGGATGCGCGCCGGCATGCAGAGGCTCCCTGCCGTCGAGCGCATAAATATCCACCTCATGTCCAAGACGCAGAAGCCCCGTGATCTGGTTCAAAATGAAAGTTTCCGATAAAACAGGAAAACGACTTACGACCATCGCTATTTTCATGGAAAATTTCCGCTTTTAAGAACTACAAAAACCGCTTTAGAGCTTCGAGGAGCTTCGGGCCTTGCACACGAGAAGCATAACGCTCGCGGATCTTTTGGAATGCGCAAGCGCCCATCCTTTCCCTTAATTCGGAGGAATTGAGTAAAAGCATTATCTTTTCCGCCATCGCCTCAATATCGAGATACGGCAGCACAAAGCCGCTGTCATTTTCCACAAATTCCCTCGGCCCGCCCGAATTATCGAAGCAGAGCGTGGGCTTGCCAAAAAGCGCCGCTTCAAGAATCACGCGGCCGAACGCCTCTTCGCGCGAAATCATCGTAAATACATCAAAATTTTTAAAATAATCGAGTGTGTCAGGGTTCGAATCCACAAAATGCATGCGGTCTTCCACACGGGCGTTCTTCATGTCATACAAAAGCCCGTCAAAATTGGTCTGGCCGGGCTCTCCCCCCACCCAGACAAAGTGTACCGGCACCGCCGGATTTCTTTTATGGACCGCGTACGCCAATTGAATGAAAAGTTCAGGCCCCTTGCGCCAGTCCCTTGTACCGGAAGCGCCCACAACAAACGCGCCTTCAGGAATGCCAAGTTTATCTTTGTAAAAACCGTTCTTTGTAAAATAAGGAACCGTATCATGCCGGTCTATCGGAATAAATGGATAAAAAACATCAACATCCTGAGGCTTTACTCCATGAGTCTGCACCAAATACTCTTTCACGGCTCCCGAGATGGCAAAATAATGCTTTGTATATTTCTTTACGCGGGCAATATTTTCGGGGCCGAAACTGCGAATGATATAGTCGAGCTCGCAAACATTGGTGATCACGGGACACTTCAGATCGGACAAAAATTCTAAAAGCTCTCCGTTGGTCGTGGTATTCGACCAAATAAGCGAAAAATTCCCGGCCGCCAGCTTTTTTTTAAGGCACCTGAAGTACGCCGATTTGTAAGCATTTTTTTCGTCCCGATAGCCCAGATGCCATGCGGCCCTTTTTAAAAGAAAAAAATGGTCAGGAGGGGATGTAAAATCCGTGACGGGTGCGATGGCCTCAAATTCCTGCTTCAAAGGCCCGCCGTTTTTAAGCAAGATCTGGAACGGAATACCGCTATTGGCCTTAAACCACTTCAGGATCTCGATAAAGGAAATGACAGCGCCCGTCCGCGACGCGTCGTGGGAAATGAAGAGGATTTTTTTGCCGGTTTGAGTCATGGTGAAAAATATAAAAAACTCAGTTTTAAATTGAAGAATCCAAATTTCGGAGAGAGGAGGATTCGAACCTCCGAACCCTTGCGGGTTACACGCTTTCGAGGCGCGCGCGATCGACCACTCTGCCATCTCTCCTAAAAATCTGAAATCTAAAATCGTAAATCTAAAATTACTATGGAGAACTTCAAAATTTTAGATTTACTTGCTACTATTTATACCATAACCGGGGGGAATTGGTAAGATGTGAGACGCCCCGCGGGTTATGATATAATCCTATCCCATGCCGGACAATCATACAGCCCAAGGAATCACCTGGAACCTCTCGGACATCTATGCCTCGTGCGACGATCCTAAAATAGAGTCGGACATAAAGCTCGCTGGGTCAAAAGCCAAGGCGTTTGAGGTAAAGTACAAGCCTTTATTCGAGAAAATCGGTGAAAACGGCCCCCTCCCGCTCGCCCAGCTTTTAAAAGACTACAAGGAACTGGCCGTGCTCCTGACAAAGCTCGGGGTTTTCGCGCATCTTTACTTCGCCGAGAAAACGAGCGACCCTTCTCGGGGCGCGTTCATGCAGAAAATGCAGACACTCCTGACAGATATCCAGTCGCACCTTCTCTTTTTTGAAGTCTTATGGAACAAGCTGGACAGCCGCGCCGTTTCCGCCATCATGAGAGCCCCCGAATTAAAAAACGAGCTGCATTTCCTAGAAAAAATGAGGATCTACGCGCCGCATACGTTAAGCGAGCCTGAGGAAAAGATCATGGCGGTCAAAGCCAATACGAGCGGCAGCGCGTTCTCGAGGCTTTTTGATGAGATCGTAAATAGCATTCCTTTTTTTATCGAGACTGACGGAGGGCGCGTCAAGAAAACAGAAGGCGAGGTCCTGTCGCTCTTTCATTCGCCTGACCGTGAAGAGAGAAAAAGGGCGTCGGACAGCCTCGCGGAAGGGCTTAAAAACCACACGCACGTGCTCACCTATATTTTCAACATGATCCTGGCCGACTATCGCGCGTCGCTTAAGATAAGAAATTACCGCCACCCGATGGACGCGATGAACTTGTCCAACGAGATCGAGCTCTCCGACGTCCAAAATCTCATAAAAAGCGTGAAAAACGCCTACCCTATCGCGCACCGCTACTACCACCTCAAAAAAAGACTCTTGGGACTTGAAAAGCTGTATGACTACGACCGCTATGCCCACATAAGCCAAGACCATGAAAAAGTGGGCTTCGACCGCTGTAAAGAGATCGTACTTGAGGGCTACTATGCTTTTTCGCCCGAGGCCGGCAAAATTATCGAACAATTTTTCACGAAGCGCTGGATCGACGCGGAAGTGCGCGAAGGCAAGCAGGGCGGAGGCTTTTGCTGCCCTACGACACCGGACCTCCACCCTTATATTCTGGTGAACTACACCGGCAGTTTGAGAGACGTGATGACCGTCGCGCACGAGCTTGGGCACGGCCTGCACCAGTACCTCGCCGCCCAAAAAGCGGGCATTCTTGAATCGAGCGCGCCGCTCACGATGGCCGAGACAGCGTCGGTCTTCGGAGAAATGCTGATCTTCGAAAAGATCATGGAAAATGAAAAAGATCCGAAAAAACGCCTAAGCTTCCTCTGCGGAAAGATCGACGACAACTTCGCGACGGTCTTCCGCCAGATCACGATGACGGACTTTGAGCTCGCGGCGCACGAAGCGGGCCTCGAAAAAGGCGAGCTTTCCAGCGAAACCTTAAGCGATTTTTGGATAAAGGTAAACACTGAATTTTACGGCGACAGCGTCGAGTTGACGGAAAATTACCGCCACGGTTGGAAATATATCCCGCATTTTGTTCATTCGCCCTTTTACTGCTACGCCTACGCGTTCGCGCAGCTTTTTGTGCTGACGCTCTACCAGAAATACAAAGAAGACAAAAAATCTTTCATCCCCAAATATTTTGAGATGCTCTCGCTGGGCGGTTCAAAAAAACCCAAAGACATCGCGCTCCTCGCGGGCCTTGATATCACGAAGCCTGATTTCTGGAGATCAGGCCTTGATCTTCTTGAAAATCTCGTCAAAGAAGCTGAGGGACTTGGAAAAAGTTCTTGAAATATTCGGTCGTTATCCCCATTCACAACGAGGAAGACTCCGTCGTTGCGCTCTGCCGCGCTTTAAAAAAAGTCTTTTCCGGTATTCCGGCCGCTTATGAGATCATTTTCGTGGACGACGCTTCGACGGACCGGAGCGTGGAACGGCTCAGAACCACCGGGTCTGAGACGCGGGGCATGATGATCGTACGCCTTGCGGACCGGAGGGGCCTCGCGACGGCGCTGCAGGCGGGATTTGACCGGGCTTCGGGTGAACGCATCGTCACACTCGACGGCGACCTGCAAAACGACCCCGCGGATATCCCTAAGCTCATTCAAAAGATGGAAGAAGGCTTTGATGTCGTCTGCGGTTGGAGAAAAAAGCGCAGCGACCCTATTTTGAAAAAAATCTCCTCCAAAATAGCGAACTATTTCCGCAGAATACTGATGAAAGAAAAAATACATGACGTTGGTTGCACTTTAAAAATTTTCAAAAAAGAGGTACTAAAAAGTTTGCGTCTTTCAGGGGCCTTGCACCGCTTTCTGTCGCTTTTAGTCGTCCGGCAGGGCTGGCGCATCGCCGAAGTTCCGGTGTCACACCACCCCAGAAAATTCGGCAGTTCCAAATTTGGGATCGGAAGAAGGCTTGTCGAAGGGCTCGTAGACGCGTGCCGCATCCAATTCACGGACCCGCAGAAAATCATGAAAGCGCCGGACTATACAATCAAGGAGATTATTAAAAATGATGGATGAAATTTCGCGGCACCTAAATGGCCCCGATTTTTTTTGGCTGGCTTTAGGCTTTTTTTCCCAGTTTCTTTTTTTCTCAAGATTCCTGGTCCAATGGATCGCAACAGAGATCAAAAAAGAAAGTACAATTCCCCCTGCATTCTGGTATTTGAGCGTTCTGGGCGCGATCGGCCTCTTGGTTTACGCAGTCCACAGAAAAGACCCTGTATTTATCCTTGGTCCCGTTGCGGGTCTTTTTGTCTACTTAAGAAATATTTATTTCCTTCGCAAAAAGACTTGAAGACGCTTAAAGCCAGCCTGGCTATTTTTTGTTTTTCGTTCGCGCTCCACGCGGCGGGAACCTGGATCCTGCCCCTGATAGACAGGGATGAGCCGCGCTTCGCGGAAGCCGCAAGGGAAATGATACAGCGCTCCGATTATGTCGTCCCCACCTTCAACAACACGTCGCGCTTTGACAAGCCGCCGCTTATTTACTGGGGCCAGGTTTTGAGCTATAAAGCATTCGGTGAAAATGATTTTGCGGCGCGCTTTCCCTCTGTCTTGGCCGCAAGTCTGCTGGCGCTTGTTATTTTCGGATGGGGCCTGAGGCTCTATGATGAAAAAACGGCTTTTTGGTCGGCGGTTATTTTTACCACAAGCCTACACACTCTCTTGCTCGCTAAAGCCGCTGTGGCCGACATGGCGCTATGCCTTTTCTTCACGCTGTCGCTCTGGGCGGGATGGGAGGTCCTTTCATCCACCGCCAAAAAAGCCTGGTGGGCTTTTTATCTGTCGCTAGCTTTTAGTTTTCTCGCCAAAGGGCCCGTGGCGCTCCTTCCGGTCGTCGCGATACTTGTATTCGCAAAAATATCAGGCGCTCCGTCCATACATAAAAAAATGCGTTGGGTGCGTGGTATGTTTGTCGTACTTTTTAGCGTAGGTCTCTGGGCCGTGCCCGCGCTCGTACAGTCCCACGGGGAGTATTTCGCGGTAGGCATCGGAAAGCACATCGTGGGCCGCTCCCTTTCGCCCATGCAGGGGCACGGGCCCGAGGGCCTTAAGAACTGGCTTCTTTTTCTTCCATTTTACTTTCTCACAGTCTTCATCAGCTTTTATCCGTGGTCGTTTTTTATCCCGGCGCTTATAAAGCACTTCAAAAAAAACGAAAACCATCGGCCGAAAGAAATTTATCTTCTGATCTGTATTTTTATTTTATTCGCGGTGTTCACTCCGCTGAAGACGAAGCTGCCCCATTATATTTTTCCCGCGCTGCCAGCTTTGTCACTTCTTTTGGCAGGTTTTTGGTTTAAAGAAAAAAAGGGGCGGGCTTTGCTTATTTTCTTCGCAGCCGCCATGGCCGCATCGGCCTTCGTTATTTCCTTTGCGGGATTCTCCGTCGCTTCGCGCTATCTACCCGCCAAGCATCTTTATCAAAAAAGCGCATCAGTGCTTAAACCGGAAATGGAGTTCGCGTCGCTCGACTTCAATGAGCCAAGCCTTGTGTGGTATTTCCGCAACGCCGTGCGGGGGTTTCACGTACAGATGCAGACTCCGCAGGAGATCGCGGACTTCATGAAAAAACCTGGGCCGCGTTTCGCGGTGCTTTCGGACAAATCTTTTGATTCGATCTCGCAAGAGATAGACCCAGCCTGGAAGATCTCGAGCCAAAAGGGCTTTAACATCGCCACCGGTAAAGAAGCCGACCTTAAGATGATCGTGAAAGACAACTGAAATTCTTAAGTTCCCAAATGTCTTCCTGCCGGTTAACATTCAAAAAGACACCCCTATCGCCCTCCCAAGGAACAATCCTCTTATTGGACGTTTGCTCAATAAGAGCCGCCATCGAAAGACTTCCTTGAATGAGCTTTCGTCCGATCGTGGAAAAGAGCAACGATGGGTAAATCCCCGGAAAGGGCTGGAGACTGCAGGAGTCGGAAAAAACGGTGAGGCAATCCATCCTTTTATGAGAAAAAAGCTGATGTAGCGCAAAAGAGGTAAGGACAGGCATATCGCACGTTAAAACAAGAAAATCTACTTTCTTAAACACGCTCATAGCGGTGTAAATACCGCCAAGGGGCCCTTTTTCGGGAAGTTTGTCGCGCAAAACAGGGCATTGAAGGAAGGGATAATCAGCCCCGTGGCGCGTGACAACGATCGGTCTCATATCAACGCTCCCTAGAAGATTCACTGCGCGCTCAAGCAGGCTTTCTCCATGATACACCTCTAAAGCCTTATCCCGTCCGAAACGGCTGCTCTTACCTCCGGCCAGAACCAAGCCTCGAATGTTCACCCCACCACCTGTTTGATCCGCCGAAGGCGGACCGATTGCAAAGCAATCGTTGCAAACAGGTGGTGGGGTCAAGCAAATACTCCCTGTTCCCCATGTTTGCAAAGAGTCCATTCGCTCGTGCCATCTTCATAAAACTCTTTTTTCCAAATGGGTACTCTATGCTTGATCTCATTGACGATCGCTTCACAAGCGGCAAAAGCCTCGGCGCGATGGGCGGAAGCGACCGCCACCGCCAAGGCGATCTCACCGATTTCCAGGAGGCCTACACGGTGCAGAATCTGCGCATCCGTCAGTTTCCAGCGGAAGAAGGCATTTTCACGAATCGAGCGAATTTCTTTATCAGCCATCGAAAAATAACATTCGTAATAAAGCTTTCGGACCGTCCGCCCTTCATTGTGATTTCTTACGATCCCGAAAAACGCGGAAAGAGCGCCGGCATCCGGCGGTGGTTTAAGGAGAAAAAAGGCCTCCGGAATAATGGGTCTTTCCGTAATGAACCTCACGTTGAACCCCCGGAGACTGGCATCATGAGCGCCAGCGTATCTCTTTCCCGCAAGACAGCTTTTTCCGAGACAAAGTTCTCATTGACGGCATAAAGCAGCGGAAAATCTCTCCATCGGGGAAGAGAAGATTCCCCCATCAATCTCTCAACGACCGTTTCGACTCGCGCTCCTTCTTCCACATCAAAAAATAGGCGGTCCTTCCCGAACATTTCCTTAAGCTGCGCGAAAAGCAAAACTTCAACTTTCATGAGACGTCCCAACCTCATAGGGTAAGAGATGCACAAGAGCCTTTTGACCTTCCTCCACTGATCTTCCGGGAGAAACAACAAGGAGCGCATTTGTCTCATAAAGGGGGGAGATCATATGCGAAGACTGGCGATGGAGGGGCCTTACGGTGGCCTTCCCGTTCAACCGCTCCATTCTGGCTTTCAGAAAAAGGGATTTTTCAAGATCAGCCTGAATGGACTCCATGACCGGCACAGACCTTGAATCAAGGAAGGGTTCCCGAAAACCCATCCAGCGCCGTATCGCGGGATAAACATATTCGTAAAAACAGGTGAACACGGCGGCAGGATTCCCCGGCAAACCAAAGACCAGTGTGGAGCCCTTTTTCCCGAAATAAATAGGCTTCCCGGGCTTCTGACTGACCTTCCAGAAAATGCTGCGAACCCCAAACTCACTTAACACTGGCTTCACATAGTCGGTATCCCCGGTGGACACACCGCCCATGAGGATCAGAAGATCACTTTCCCGCAGAGCATGGCCGACTACCTGCCTTATTTTTTTAGGCTGGTCGCCGAGCCTTTTCGAAAAAACCGGACGAATGCCGATCTGCATCAAGGCCGCATGAACCATGAAAGAATTGGAATCATAGATCTTTCCGGATGAAAGATCGCTCCCCGGCGCGGCCAGCTCCGAGCCGGTGGCGATCAAAGACACGCGGGGCTTCTTATAAATCTCGATCTCTTTCTTCCCAAGGGCTGCCATAATCCCGACCAATGCCGGATGCACAGGCGCTCCTTTGCCGATCACTCGCTCTCCGACTTTTAATTCCTCGCCCTTATGACGTACGTTGTGTCCGCTTAAAAATGGTTTGTACAAGAGAAGGGTATCATTCACCACTTTTGCTTTTTCTTTGGCTATCACCGTATCGGCGCCGCGAGGGATGGGAGCGCCGGTCATGATCCGCCAAGTCTCATGCGGTCTTAAATAAACCGTTGCGGCCCCGGCCTTGAGCGTTCCGCAAATCTTAAGATGCGCAGGATTTTCGGGCGATGCCTGAAGGGTATCCGCCGATCTAAAGACAAATCCATCCATCGCCGAATTGTCAAACAGAGGCATCGCAAGCGGTGACCGAACATCCTGAGCCACCACACATCCCAGCGCGGCAAAAAGCGGCGCTTTTTCTTTCTTGGGTGGCGGGATATGCTTGCAGACAAGCGCCTGCGCTTCTTCATAACCGATCATCAAAGCACCTTTAGAATAAGACTAATCGAAATAAATAGAACCAAACCGGCCAAAATGCGCTGAAGCCCAATAAGCGGCAGGCGCCTTGACCCAAGTCTCGATCCGACCAGCCCCCCACAAAGAGCCGGGAATACCAGCATCCACCAGTCTCCGTGCAAGATAAATCCGTGCTGCGCTTTCCCGATAAGACCGGAAAGGGAATTGACAAAGATAAAACAACTGGCCGCCGCCGAAGCCTCTTTTATGGATGCCAGACGATTTAAAATAAGAAAGGGACTTAAGAAAATACCGCCGCCGATACCGACCAAGCCTGACAAAAATCCCATCATCGCCCCGACCGGTAAGCCCAAAAACCATAGCTGTCGAAACTCAGAGAGGCGCGGCTCTATCGGAACCAACCGGGTAACAAAAAGCCTCAAGCCCGCAAACGCAAGGCATACGCTGAGGAGCAAAATGAAAAGCTCATTTCCAATCGGGATTCGAGAGCCGACAAACGCCATCGGGATCGACAAAACCATAAAAGGCAGAATAAAACGAAAGCGGAAATGCCCCGCCCTCGCGAAGTTCCAAAAACCAACGCTCGAAACGGCAAGATTGCACACCAATGCGATCGGAATGCTTTGTGTGTGCGGAAACCCTGCCAGCGTCAGAACAAGAAGGTAAGAAGAGCCGCCCGCGAAACCCACCGTCGAATAAACAAGCGCTATCGTAAAAAATAAAAGCGGCAGGAAGTCGCCCGATATACTCATCGTTTTTCCTTTCCGTTTTTTGCCACTGGTGAAATATCATGATTCGCGCCACGCATCATCTTGAATGCGTGCAAGACCGCCGGAAAGACAGCGTCTAGAGATTCCTCCACGCCTTTTGAGGAACCGGGTAAATTGATGATCAGCGTGTTCCCCTTCTGCCCCGCGAGGCCCCTGGAAAGCATCGAGTAAGGGGTCCGGGCCTGCCCGTACGCGCGCGCTGCCTCCATAATCCCGGGAATCTCCCGATCAATCACTTCTTGAGTCGCTTCCACCGTCACGTCCCGAGGCCCGAGACCTGTTCCCCCTGTTGTTACGATCAAGTGGATTTTTTCCTCACATATTTTTTTGATCGTTTCGATAATTATATTTTTGTCATCCGGTAAAACGGTATAACTTGGCTCGAGGCCCCATTCCTCAAGCCTCGACTTAATGATCTGCCCTGATCCATCCTGTCGCGTGCCTTTAAATGTGCTGTCCGAGGTGACGATCACAGCCGCCTTAAAATTTGGAGGCAGTTTCTCGACAAAATCGCTTTTGCCTCCCCTTTTAGACAAAAGCCGTGTCGCGGTAATTTCAATCTCTTTGTCGATGGGTTTTAGCATGTCATAGATCGTAAGCGTGGCGACCGACGCGGCCGTAAGCGCCTCCATCTCAACGCCTGTTTTCCAGATAGCTTCCACCGAGGCCGTCACCACAATCCTGTCGGGCAGGACCTCAAACTCAATCTCCACCGAATCAATCGGAATGGGATGACAATAAGGAATCAACTCCGGTGTTTTCTTTGCGGCCATCACACCCGCGACCCTTGCCACGATCAAAATATCTTTTTTTGGAACATCGTTGGCTTCAAGTTTTTTTATTGACTCAGATTTTGCGAGTATGGTGCTGGTAGCTACCGCTTTTCTTAAAGTTGTAATTTTATCGGTGATTGATTTCATTTAGCCCCCAATATTGTGAATCATCGGATTTGACGCAAACGCCAAATCTTTATTTTCCTCAAACTTAAAAGGATTATCGCGGAACCAATTTCCCTTGGGCTTCAGCTTCACCGCGAACCGAACAGCTTCGACTATTTTTTCATCCGGCGCGTTCTCTCTTAAAAGATCTTTTATTGAAACCTGCGTATCCGAAAATAAGCAGGGCTGGATCTTCCCGTCCGCGGACAACCGGATGCGGGAGCACTGGTCGCAAAAAGACTCGGTCAGCGAGGCGATGAAACCCACCTTCCCTTTTCCTCCCCGGATCTTAAAAGATTCCGCGGGTTTGTCCGAACGCGGCTCGCCGTCCGGTGAAAGCTCAAAATACTCCCTCACAACGCTTCTCACTTTCTCGATCGGCCAAAAAAGTTCCGGCCGCCAGCCTGTGCCGCACAAAGGCATAAACTCCAAGAAACGCACGTCGAGTGGATAGTCGCAGGCCATTTGAACGTACTCCACGATTTCTTTCGCGGTTATTCCTCTGAGTACTACCATGTTAAGTTTTACCGGAAATCCCGCGTCTAGCGCCAGGAAAGCCGAGGCCACCACTTTGCGATAAGCGTCCACAAGCGTGATTTCCTCGAAACGCTTGGGGTCAAGACTATCAAGGCTGATATTGACGCGGTCCAACCCCGCTTCCTTTAAAGGACCCACCAAGGGCCCAAGCAAACTGCCATTGGTCGTGATCGAAAGGTCCTTCACCGTTTCAATGCTCTTTAGAGCGCGAACAATGTCCAGAATATCTTTTCGAAGAAGCGGCTCGCCGCCCGTAAGACGGATTCGGTAGACACCAAATTCACCCATGATACGTACAAAGCGCATAATTTCATTTTTAGTCAGGTAGTGGGAAGGAGGAATAAGCGTGGGCAGACCTTCGGGCGGCATGCAATAAATGCACCGAAAATTACAAAGGTCTGTCAGAGAAATTCTTAAATTAGAAACCCGCCGGCCCCACGGGTCGACGAGAATATTGTCCTGCGTCACTTTATGTTCTCCAGGTTCCTAAAATCGGGGATTTAAAAAAATTCGCGGCTAGACTCCGTACCATCCCTATAAAGACGACAAGCCATGCCGCCAGTGCGACGCAAATAAAAAACCGAGGTATCAAAAGTAAGAATGGCACATTTATCGCTTGAGCTAGTTGAAACGTACATACCGTATACATCCCCAAGGGAAATACCATCGCCCAGTACTCCGGGTGATAGGAAAAAGAAACGCCTTTCAAAAAATGCCGCCAAACACCCAAAGCTACGAGAATAGGGATCCATAAAGTCCCCACCACCCAAAAAAGTAAAGTAAAGCCCTTAAGGAAAATCCAAAACCCTTCCGTAAGGAACCCCGGCTGCACGTTGAGAATGAGCGTGGCGCCGGCCAATGTTGAGATAGCCGCTGCACCCATCGTAATCCAATAGGCCGGTTTCACCGCTTCAGGCTCAAGCTTCACAAAAAACAACCTATAAAAAATAAGTGGGATGAAGAAAAAATATAAAACAGTTCCCAACAGATGCAGGCCAAGTGAGAAAAAAAGGAACGCGGAAAGCATGCTCGGAAATTTGGATGAAAGAAGCGCCCCTAGAATCGAAAGAGATTGCGTGCTCACCACCATCAAAAGCCATCCACCGTGGATGCTTTTTTTAAAATGCAATTTGATTTGCCAAAAAGTTCTTGCCGCAAAAAGGGCGTAGAGGATAACACCCCAGAGCAAAATTCCAAGAATCCACAAAAAAAAGGCTTTCGGAAAGTCGTGGCTTAGTAAAACATACTGAACCCCTAATACACAAGATCCGGCGACGAGCGTCAAAAAGCCGGGGCCACGTACAGGATCTGCCAGATCCTGTGACACACGTGAAAAATAGCTCAGCAAACGAGCCAGCGTCAGTGCCCACAGAAGTACGTAAGCTATTTGGTTTATTCCAAAGAGAGCCCAAGCCACTACTCTTAATTCTAAAAGATAAGCAGCGATAGACACAATCCCCGTTGCCATCACGAACGCAAAATAACCGGGAAACAAATTCTCAATCTCTGATTTCAATTTCATTTCCTCAACTCCGCCTCGGTTGCGGCCGGCCACTCCTTTTTCGGACGCTTCAAGAGCGGCACAGCCGAGCGCTCCACCCGCACCGCAGCCTGTTTGTAATTGGGTTCCCTTGAAAAAGGGTCACAGTCGCTTACCGTAAGATTATTCGCGTTCGCTTCCGCGTAGTGAAACGGAATAAAAATCTGGCCCGGAGGGATCGTCTCCGTCACACGCAGCACGACGCGCTCGATCGAGCCGCGGCGTGACTCCACACGCACATAATCGCCGTGATAAAGCTTAAGCTGCTTGGCATCGCGCGGATTCATTTCAACCCACGCTTCCGGAGACAGGCGATTTAAAAGCGGGATCTGCCCTGTTTTCGTCCGCGTGTGCCAGTGCTCAACGGTCCGACCGGTATTCAGCAAATAGGGGTAATCCTCATCCGGACTCTCCGGCGGCGGGTTATTCTCAATCACCCAAAGTTTCGCGCGTCCGTCCTCGGTTTGAAACACCCCATCGGCGTAAAGTCGCGCGTTTTCTTCCGGAGGCCGGCTGCGGTTTGTGCTCGAACCCCCAATCGACCCGTCCCCGAAAGGCCATTGGATTCCTCCGTGTTTTTCCAGCAATTCATACGTGAGACCCGAATAGTCGCAGAGCCTCCCACGCGATATTTTTTTCCACTCCTCAAAAGCGTCTTTCGGTTCCTTCCAGCCCGGATAAATTTGATCCGTGACGCCCAATTCTTTTGCGAGCATCAGGAAAATATCAAAATCAGATTTTGCTTCGCCCGGTGAATCAACGGCCTTGTTGACTTTACTCACCGTGCGCTCTGAATTCGTGAAGGTTCCCTCTTTTTCACCCCAGACCGCCGCGGGAAGCACGAGGTCCGCGACCTGGCTCGTGGGAATGGGATGATACCCATCCTGCACGACCAGAAAATCAAGACGATCAAGGCAATCCAGAAGGTATTTTTGGTTGGGAAACGAAACAAGAGGATTTGTCGCGATAATCCACAAGCCTTTGATCTTCCCGCGAACCACCCCTTCAATAATATCGGGATACGCCAAACCGCGCGCGGTGGGAATCATCTCCTCTTTAACCCCCCAGAGCATGGCCAGCTCTTTCCGATGGGACGGGTCTTCATACTTCCGGTAGCCCGGGAGCGACGCGGTAAAGCCCGACTCGCGCGTGCCCATGGCGTTGCACTGACCCGTGATGGAAAAAGGAGACGCCCCCACCTTTCCCACATTGCCCGTAATGAGCGCCAAATTACAAATCGCATTCACCGTCTCAGTCCCCTGGGTGCTGTGATTGACACCCATCGTCCATCCGATAAAAGGAGCCTTTGCATGGCCATACAGAAGGGCGGTATGCCGCACTTGGTCTACCGAAAGCCCCGTCATCTCACTGACCTTCTCCGGTGTAAATTTTTCAACGTGTTTCTTCAGTTCTTCAAAACCGTTCGTGTGTTTTTGGATGTAATCCTTGTCGATCTTGTTTTCCTTAATCAAAATATGTATCATGCCGTTCAAGAGCGCGATGTCCGACCGGGACTTTAAAGGGAGATGCAAATCGGCCATCATCGCCGTTTTGGTGACACGCGGATCAGCGACAATGAGAATTCTTTTCTGATTTTTCTCAAGCCGATAGCACAAAATCGGATGGTTATCCGCAATATTGGCGCCTATCAAAAAAACGAGATCCGCTTTTTCAAGATCTTCGTAAGAGCCCGGCGGCCCATCGCTTCCAAAGGATCGTTTATAACCGGATACGGCACTCGCCATGCAAAGTGTCGTGTTCCCATCGAAATTTTTAATTCCAAACCCGAGCCGCGCAAGCTTGCCCAGCGTATAAAACTCCTCTGTCACAAGCTGGCCCGTGCTAATAACGCCGATCGCCTCCGGCCCATGCTGGTTCTGGATGGTTTGAAAACGGCCCACCATCTCACGGATCGCCCAATTCCAATCAATGCGGCGAAACTTACCTTTCATTTTGAGAAGCGGGTACTTCGCGCGGTTGGGTGCTGTGATGGCGTAGTGCTCGGCAAGCCCTTTGGGGCAAAGCCTTCCCTGGTTCACGGGATGATTGGGATTGCCGCGGACACTCACGGGTTTCCCTTTTTTTTCGCCGATAAACATGCCGCAACCAACCGAGCAATAACCGCAAGTCGTCATCACCCACCGGTCGGGGATCTTGGCCTTCGACATGTAACCAAATTGCTCATCCATATCGTAGGCATACTTACCCGTCTGAATGTCTAACCCCAGGCGTCGCTGAATCGATTTAAAGAAATTTTTTTCTATCAATGGCGGCCCCCGCTTTGGGTAAAAAAGGACCCCGGCATATTTTTCGCGACCACCGTCACGAAGAAAAGGTAACGCCCCAATATTTCTCCGAAAAGCGAAATCATGAAAGAAGTCATCGCGAAGAACATCATCTGTCCGCTCGTCGTCGTTGAATGAGCCACAAAGTAAAAAAGATAAGACAGGGGCAAGATGAAGCTTCCTAAAATCAGAAGTCCGATACGTATGAGAAAATGGTTCTTAAAACGACGCGTCAGAAGGATCGCGGAATCGTAAAGCTCGGGGTTTTTCTCTTCGCTCAGATAAAAGAGTCGGGCAAAGAGGACCAGAAGCTGCACAAACCCCGCTGAGCTTGAGATCGCAAGCCAGCTCAACACAGGACCCAAAACGGCCGGAGCCACATTCCCGGAAGCCTTCGTCATCTCATAAAAGGAATAGACGGTAAAACTAAAAAGAGGCCCCAGTATAAACCCTGTTAAGAAAAACCGAAGGGGCGTGCGGGGGGTGTTCCATGCGGGACGGGCTGGAACCATGTAGATCTTGGCACTTGCGTGAATCCCCGCCATTCCTGACAGAGCGACTAAGCCGCCAAAAAGAAGTCGAATGGCTTCCGGAACAGGAAACCGAAAGGTGTTCGAACTCAGGAGCAGCGCCGCATAGGCCGCGCCAAGAAGGGAAAACAGTGTGAAAAAAAGCACTTCTCTTGAAAGCCAAGAACGGCGCCACATCCGAAGTGCCTTGTAGGCGTGAAGCGGCCGGCCGAGGTGAAAAATTGACGCGGACAGCGCTAGGCCCGTGACCGCCAGTATCCCGCAAGCGCCAAACACAAGAAATTCCTGCAAAGGTTTAAGAAAATGAAATACCCGTGACAAAACATCCCCGAGCCACAGGATCAAAAATCCGCCTGCCGCAAGCTGCGTCAACACTGTCATAAAAATGAGGGAGATATGAGGGTGCTCTGGCTGTATCTGGTGGCGGTTCAGCCTCAGCATCTCCTCCGGCATGTCTTCAGGGAGTGTGATGCGTGTCGTTGAAACCGTAATCTTGGACTCCGGCATATGGGGAGCGTTGGCCTCCGCGTGATTCTCACGCCACTCCGCGACAGAAACTTTTTCAATCTGAATGGCTGTTTCAGGGCACGCCGCTACACAGGCAGGCGCCATCCCGTCTCCGATCCGGACATAACACATATCGCACTTAGTAACAATATTCCGCTCAGGGTTAAACTGCGGAACGCCGTAGGGACAATTCCAGGTGCAGTACTGACAGCCAATGCACTCTTCGGCTTTGTGCTTCACCACACCGGTCTTTTCATCTTTCTCATAGGCATCCGTGGGACACCCTGTGAGGCAGGAAGGATCCAGACAGTGATTGCAAGCCATCGAAAGGTGAAAACGCTTTGTATTGGGATAAACGCCCCCTTCGATTTCCCCTACACGCCGCCAGGTGACACTTGAAGGATTGTTGTTTTGCTCATTGCACGCCACCACACAGCACTGGCACCCCACGCAGCGCGACATATCAAAATGAAAGCGGTACTGTTCCCCTTCTTTAAGAAGTTCGGCGGGGATGAGTCCCTCTTTTGCATCGGGCGACGCGGTCAAAACTCCGCAGGTCGTGTGCTCAGAAGAACCGGGTTTGTAGTAGCCTTCCTTATTGACCCTGTTTTTCAAAGGCAGATGGAAGCTATCCGCAAGATCAATTAAAGAAAATTCTTTATCTGACACAATCCTCTCCAACGATCATTGATTTGCCACTTTCATGTCGTCTTCCTCTTCCGTAACAATAACCGGCACGCGCTCTTCCGGTTCGCAGAGAAGGCCGTCGTTGAAAGCCACATAAACGTCCTTGCCGGCGACCTTCGTGGGATAAACTTTAACCTGGCCAGGACCGTAAGTCATCGCACAACCGGTTTTCAAACTAATCTTCCAGTTATGCAGCGGGCAGAAAACGGCCTTGCCCGCGAGGATGCCGTCGGCAAGAGGACCCTGCTTATGGGGACAACGGCCGTCGAGAACCGAAAACTCGCAATTGCCTAAATTAAAAAGGGCAAACTCCTGGCCCTTGAAATAGACCCTTCTTCCCTCTTGTATAGGAATCGCGTCTGTCTTTGCGACTTTAAACCACTTTATTTTCTCTATTCCGTCCTTTTTCATCTTTTTAATCCAAAATCAGCGCTTCCGCTTCTTTGGGAAGCACAAGCTCCTGAAACTGCATGGGATGAACGTGTTTCTTGGACTCCACAGACCAAGGTTCTACCGCGTGCTCTTTCGATTTTTTCAAACGATCTCTCAAACCCTGCTTTATCTCATCCACGGCTAAGATAGTTTCATATCTTATTTTCTCAAGACCCACTCGCACGACAAAATCATAGGTCCTTTCAAGATACTCCCCGTTTTCGCGGTAATATTGAAAAAAGAGCGCGGCGGAATCGAGTGCTTCTTCGGTCGTCGTCACTGTACAAAGAATGTCCGCAGCGCGCACAATTTTTCCGGCCGCGCCTCCAATAACGACTTGCCAGCCCCCTTCGATACCCACCAATCCGATATCTTTGACTGTGGCTTCCGCACAATTACGAGGGCATCCCACACAGCCCATCTTCACCTTCGCCGGTGTGTAAAGATTTTCAAACATCCGCTCAAGCTCGATGCCGGTCTCAATCGAGTTTTGAGTACCAAAGCGGCAAAAATCGGTCCCGACACAGCTTTTCACCATGCGGACAGCCTTCGCGTAGGCATGGCCCGAGGGCATGCCAAGCTCCGCCCAGATCTTCGGCAGGTCTTCTTTTTTGACGCCCAAGAGATCGAGTCTTTGGCTCCCTGTTACTTTGACCATCGGTACTTTATACTTCTCCGCCACATCCGCTATCTTTCTTAGCTCCGCCGGCGAAGTCACGCCCCCGCGCATCCTGGGCACAACGGAGAAAGTACCGTCCTTTTGAATATTCGCGTGAACGCGGTCATTGATAAAGCGTTTCGATCTGTCCTCTTTGTGGTCGCCCAGCCAAACCTCATCGACCAAAAAACTCAGAGCCGGTTTGCAGGAGGAGCATCCAGTCCTATTGCCATAGATGTCGAGAATATCCTGAACTTTTCGGAGCTCCTGGGTTCGAATCATATGACGAAGCTGCGTTTTCGCGTAAGGTACACAATGGCAAAGAATGTCTTTTTTCTCTGCTTGAAATTCAGCGCCGCATACGGCCTTCAGAATTCTCTCAACCACGCCGCTGCAGGTCCCGCAGCCGGTGGAGGCGCGGGTGCATTTCTTGACATCAGACAGCGTATTCAGGCCCTTGTCCCGGATCGAGCTCACAATCGTCCCTTTAGAAACACCGATACACCCGCAGATCGTTTCCGAATCCGGCAGGGACATCACATCGTTTTCAGATCCCGCTACCGCCGGCGCTTCTTCGAAAAGAAGATTTTTTCTATTATCACTGACGTTTTCCTCTTTTCTTATCATTTCAAGAAAACGGTTGGCATCTCTTGTGTCGCCGATCAAAATACAGCCCGTTACCCTGCTTTGTTGAATCATCAGTTTCTTATAAACCCCAAAGGCATGGTCCTCATAGGAAACTCTTTCTTTTCCTTCCCCCTCGTCCTTATAATCACCCGCCGAAAAAAGCTCGATCCCCATGACTTTCAGCTTTGTCGCAAGCACCGATCCCGCATACACAGGTCCTTTATTTCCCGTAATTGTCGCCGCCAGCACCTTGCCCTGGTCATACAGCGGAGCCACGAGCCCATAGACTTTTCCGTTGTGCTCCACACATTCGCCCACCGCAAAAATGCTGGGATCGGATGTTTCCATGAGGTCATTTACAACAATGCCGCGGTTAATTTTAAGGCCCGCCTTTTTGGCGAGGGCCACGTTGGGCCGGATCCCGCAGGCGATGACTACCATGTCTGTCGGAACGATCGATCCATCTTTAAACAAGACACCGTCGACGCATTTGTCGCCCATGATCTTCGCGGTGTTCTTGTTCAAAAGTACTTCGATGCCCAGCTTTTCGATTTCGCGTTTCAGGAACTGGCCTCCCACGCCGTCAAGCTGAACATCCATCAGCCGATCCATCAGGTGAACCACCGTTACCTGAAGACCTTGGTTCGCTATGCCCCTGGCCGCCTCCAGACCTAAAAGGCCGCCGCCAATCACCACCGCCTTTTTCGCCTTTTTGCAATATTCAAGAATCCCGTTCGTGTCCACCATATTGCGGAAAGTATAGACGCCCTCCTTCTGCACTCCCTCAATGGGCGGAATAAAAGGATCACTCCCGGTGGCGAGCAAGAGTTTGTCGTAGGAAATGATCTCCTCGCTGTCGGTGATCACCACCTTCTCATCGGAACGGACATCAACGGCCTTGGCTCCCAATTTCAAATTGATATTGTTTTTCTCGTACCATTCCTGGGTGTTGATGTAGATTTCCTCAAGCGGCTTTTCCCCAGCCAGCACCGAAGATAAAAGGATACGGTTATAGTTGTAATAAGGTTCCTCGCTTAAAATGGTGATTTCAAATCTGGGGTTGTGTTTTAGAATGGCTTCCACGCAGGCGATCCCCGCCATGCCGTTCCCCACAACCACAAGCATTTCTTTCTTCAAATTTGTCATCTCACTCCCGGCCCTTCAGTTCGAATATTCTCCTTAGTAAGGAGGCAAAAAAATATCCTTACTGAGGAATGGCATCTTCCACAAGGATAAGGGTAAACATTACGGAGAAGTTAACGAGGAGTTAAAAATTAAGAATTATTTTCACCGATCGACATGGTCTTCCAGAATCTTCATCGCTTCGGCGGGTGTGGCAAAAAAAAACGGCGTGGTCTTTGCGCGCGTGAAGAGAATCTCGAAATTCCTGTCGATATTGCGCATTTTTTCCTTGCTCAGGAAAATGTGGGATCGCGTGCCGAACGCAAGATACGGAGCCGGCAGCGTCTGCAGGAGGCCGTCCACGACTTGCCAGAAAAAATCGGGGTCAAGCTCCATGTGAAGCGCGAGATTGAACGACGCAAGTTTGGCAGGATTGAAAATGCTGTAGAAAAGCTGGTGGCGCTTGGCATAGGGATGGCGGACGGCGCCCGTGCTTAAAGGAATGAACCATAGCCCCTCTTTCTTGGATGTGTCGGGCTTTTTAAGATCGGATAAAGAGGGCCTGTAAGGCGTTCTCGGAAAGTCCGTGTAGTCGGGAATAACGCCGGTGAAAGGACTGTTGCCGCGGAGCGTGGGCGAACTTCCATATCCCGGCTCTGGGGTCAGATCATAAAGCACCCCCAGGCGCTCCAGCAAAGCAATTGACTGGGCATTCATCCACCGGTCACCGAAGCGAAAAGACCGACAATTTTTCCCGAAAACTTTTTTATAAGCTTTAAAAGAAAGCTCTATGCTGTGACGGATGGCTTCCCAATTGCCATGATCAATCACCCACGCGAACAAACCTTCATCCCAGCGGTATCCATGTGTGTGGAGCGCCAGCTCGTCTCCTCTTTTTACGAGCGTGTCTATCGCGCCGGAATAATTTTCCACCGCCCATGACGCAGAGCCGTATGTTTTTTCGATCTGCGCGTCCATCCTGAAAAACCAGGAGACATGAAGCGGTGATTTTGTGGAAATCTCTACGGGAGCCTCAAGCCCTCTAAAGTAGCGGACACCGGCTTCAAAACCCGTCCACGGTAAAGGACTGGAAGGATCGATGAATATTTCATTGGGTTCCGTATCAACGCATAGAATGACGGGTATTTTTGAAATCACAGGCCCAGCTCTGAGCTGGGAGAACCATAGCTAAAAACAAGTTCGATCGTTTTTTTTGACAGTAGAAGCCCGCTGAAACTTTGCAGCGCATCGCGCCGGTGTAGTTTGTCCGTGATAAAAATAATACCCCAGCGTAAAAAACTGAAACTATATTTGACAAAAAGGAGCGCCTTCAGCAACAACACGCCCTTAAGGCCGTAGTGTTTGCGCGTGAAATAAAGCTGGCTGCGGCGGTATTCCACAAGCACATGTAAAATGTTTTTCTTCGCCGAGACGCCGCCATAGTGGATGATCGTGATATCAGAGCAATAATGGACCTTCCAGCCGCAGGCCCTGATACTGTGACAGAGATCAATGTCCTCAAAATACATGAAAAAATGTCCATCGAGCAGGCCCGCGTCAAGCAGCGCCCTTTTCCGCGCCATGAGACACGAACCTGAGACCCAGTCCACGTCGCTAGAGCCCTGATATTTTTCCTCAAGATAGTCCCTTATCTTTAAATCGTTGATCGACAGACGGTGATGCATGACTTTACGGTAGATTTCGGAGAAAAATGTCGGGAAAGCGCCCCACGAAAGCTGAAGTTTGCCTGATCCATCAAGTTGTCTGGGGCCTACCGCGCCCATCTCGGGGCGGGCCATCAAATATTCAAGCATACGGTCTAGACTATTATCCAGGATCTTTGTGTCGCTGTTTAAAAGAAGGATGTAGCCGCCGCGGGCATTGTTCATGCCAAGATTATTGGCCCTCGCAAATCCAAGATTTGCTCCGGTCTCGATCGCGGTGACTCTGGGAAAAGTCTGCCGGATCATTTCGAGGCTCCCATCGCGGGAACCATTGTCCATCACGATCACTTCGAAGCCGCAGGAAGGAGGATTTTTATAAATAGACTCGAGACACTGCATGGTGTAGTCGGGCGTCTCGAAGTTCACAACCACGATGCTTAAGACAATATTTTGAGGTGTGTCCATGGAGAATTTGGCCTATTGTCTGACAATCTATCAGGAATTAATTTGGGTGTCCAACAAAATTGGGTTCTAAAGTCACTTTTAAATAATCACGGAGTGTTTTTCTTAAAATACCGGGATCATTGTGCGTTTTAATATGCGAGAGCCCATTGGCCCTTATTTCATTCCAAAGAACAGGGTTCTTATAAAGTTGTACGACCTTTTTGGCGAAATCACGCGGGTTGTGACCTACAAGCGCTTCTTTGCCGTCTTCCAAAGAAAGCTGGGATGCCGTCAGAGACGAAACTACCGCCGGAACACCGCGACTCATCGCTTCGATGAGCTTTATCGGAATACCGGCCGAGTAAAGATGCGGGACTACAAAAACCCGGCAGCGGTCGTAAATCTCGGTGAGATCCGGTAAAAAACCCGGTATTTTTACATCGTTTGAAGCAAATTTTTGAATGGAAGCGGGAATTCCCGCGCCCGCGATAAAAAAGGGGATGCTTAATTCTTCTTGTACAAGCGGCAACACCGTTTCGAGAAAATGAAGCACCGCCCGTTCGTTTGGGGATTCCGGCAGAAAAAATGCGCCCACAAACAAAAGTCCTTCCCTTTCCTCAAAAGATCTCTGCGTCGGACGAGGCGTCAAAGCATGTCCCCAGACTAAAGTAGCCGGACTAAGCTCCGGCGCTTTTTGAAGTATGATCGCCTTTTCAAATTCGGAAACCGCGATAACACCGTCCGATTTTTTCATCATTTCGATCTCATGAGACGCCATACGGTCAAAAGAAACAGAATGGTTATTCCCGTAAAACTTTTGCTTGAGCTCCTCCCGCAGGAAAAAAAGAGCTTCTGAATCATAGATCAAACGCGCTCCGGGAAAAAATCTCCGGACAATGCCATGCGCAGGATCAAAATTATGGGGCCTGCTTACGATCACGGTGTCGTAGAACCCTACGCGTTTTTCGGTAAATTTAAGAAAATTTTTTTCATCAGTGATCACTTCCACGCCTTTGCTTCTCAAGACACGTGTATAAGGTTTCCGCGCAGCAGTGCGCTTCATAGGAAAGAAAGTGACATGCGTTTCTGGCGATACCAGCGCTTCCAAAAAAGCGTATATCCTGGGAGAGCCATACCCTTCGTCCGGAGCCGGAATGCGGTCATCTAGCACAAGAATCCGCATTTTTTCACCGTCGCGCCGTAAAGAAACCACGGCCGAATGCTCGTTGTTACGGGGGAAACCCGTGGAACGACCGGGTCTTAATTCAAAAACTTTGTGCCGTCGTCCTCTATCATCCCATGCCATAATAAAAAGCGGCCACTTTACGTCTTTCGGCAAAAGAACACTTCCAAAAAAACCTGAAAATCGCGACCGTTGATAACGGGAATATCGCTGATGGACATCCTCTCTTTCAAAACCATAGTCAAGCCGAGCCAGGGACCTCGAGCCGTCCCAAAGCTCGGCATGAGTAATACGACTTCCATCAGGCGCAAAAAACCAGCCACGAAAACTCCTGGGAAAATTGGCAGCGTCGCTTTCTCCGATAAAGCTGTCCACGTGCCCGATAAGACGCCGCAAAGAAACATGGGGAATTAATTTTAAGAACTGCCATTTTAAAACCCTATAAGGCCTGTCCGGCAAAACAACTTTGATCGCTCCCTTTAGGACATCGGACGCCTTCCTAAATAACCTTGACCGTGCCCTCTTTCTAATAATTTGACCCAGCAGAAACATCATCTCCGGGTCGGCGTTCCCCTTTTTCTTAAGTTGCCTCCAAACACTGTCCATAGTCGCTGCTATTTCCTCCTTAAACCGCAAGCTGGCGCGGTAATCATCTATCTGGCTGCGGTAGGCGCGGTTAAAATTGGCGCCATGCACGCGCCAAGCGACATGTTTTTCGGGAAGGTAATAAAATTTCCCCTGAAGGCTGAGTTGCGAGAGTATCCACCAATCGAGCCAGGCTTTATATTTTACAGAAAAATCTATATTTTGAAGAGCCGTGCGGCGCGCCATAAACGCGGAAAATGTCATTACAAAATTAAAATTCGTCAAATAGGGGAAAGCATAGAAAGGGGTATTGATGATACCGGCGTTCGGAAATTCCCACCAATGATACTCTCTCTTTTGGGCCTCGACAAGCCGCTCTTCGCCAAACATCTCGAGCGCGCTATGCACCACGACTACATTGCTGTATTTCTCAAACACCTCAAGTTTTTTCTCCAGATTTTCCGCGCGCCAGATATCATCCGCTTCGATAAAGGCGACATACTCTCCCGTGCACAGGGACAAGCCAAGCTTATAAGTCTCGACAAGGCCTTTATTCACACGGCCTTCGTGAAAGAAAAGTTTTATCCTCGAAGGATATTTTTCAACGTACGTCCGGATTATCTCGGGTGCGTGGTCGGTGGAACCGTCGTCCACAACGACCAGTTCCCAGTCAGAGTACGTCTGCGTGAGCACCGAATCGATCGCCTGGGGAAGAAGGTCTTCATAATTAAAGCTGGGTAAGATGACCGATATTTTTGGCATTGAAATCAGAAATAAACTATAGCAGTAAAGTCAAACCAAGTCTATCCTTGAACGGAAATCACGCCGCAAGCTTTCGTTTGCCAAAATAAAGGCCGATTCGCTATGATAGGGCGTTATGATCGCGCAACTACGATACTATATCGATCTTATTACCGTCTTGACCCAAAAAGAGCTGAAAGCGCGGTACAAAAATAGTTTCCTTGGCTATCTTTGGTCGATCGCCAATCCGCTCGCGTTCGCCGGGGTGCTTTACATCGCGTTCAAAGTCATCATAAAAATCCCGATGGAAGAATACCCGCTTTTCGTGATCACCGGCCTTTTCCCATGGCAGTGGTTTTCCAATTCTGTAAGCTCTTCCTCCGTGGTTTTTTTAAGAAATACTACTATCATCAAGAAAGTGAACTTCACGCGCAATTTTCTCCCGCTCTCGGTGGTGATCAACGACCTACTGCATTTTGTTTTCTCGGTTCCGATCATTATGCTTCTCCTCATATATTACAAAAAACCCCTGACGCCGGCGCTTCTTTACGGACTGCCGCTGCTTTTTTCTATACAGCTTTTCATCCTCTACGGCTTTTGCCTGGCGCTTTCGTCTCTGACGCTTTTTTTCAGGGACCTTGAGAGGCTCGCGCTTATTTTCATCATGCTGCTTTTCTACTTCACTCCGATCGCCTACTCCGAGCAAATGATCCCCGAGGGCTATAGGCATTTGATTTATCTCAACCCCGCGGCGCTCGTGATCATCAACTGGCGGCATCTTTTCTTGGACGGGACACTTGTGCCCGGATACCTGTTCGCGAGCTTCATGTATGGGCTTCTTTCCTGGCTGGTCGGCGAATGGATCTACAAAAAACTCTCCTGGAAATTCGCGGAGATCGTATGAACGAGCCTGTGATCATGTTTGACCGCGTCGGAAAAACGTACCCGCTCTACCACCACATTGTCGGAGGTTTTAAACATTTTATTTTCAACCTGCCCGAAGCGATCCGGCTTTTGAAAAACGCAAAATATGAGGCGCTGAAAGAAATATCGTTTGAGGTGGCAAGAGGGGAAACGCTGGGCGTGATCGGCAGAAACGGCGCCGGAAAAAGCACGACGCTGGGACTTATCTCCGGTGTTTTAAGACCCACGTGCGGGCGCATCATGGTCAAAGGAAAAATCCTGCCACTTTTGGACCTTGGCGCGGGATTTCATCCGGACCTTACCGGCAGGGAAAATATTATCTTAAATGCCGTGCTGCTCGGCCACACACGCAAAAATATCTATAAAAAAATGGATGAAATCATCGAATTTGCCAGTGTGGGGGATTTTTTGGAAGAACCTGTCAGGGTTTATTCCGGCGGCATGACCGCAAGGCTTGGATTCGCCGTGGTCGCCTGTCTTGAGCCTGAAATCCTTTTGATCGACGAAGTGCTGGGTGTCGGCGATATTGATTTTCGTAAAAAATGTTTTGATAAAATGCTGGCATTTAAAAAGTCGGGCGTTACGATTGTTTTCGTGTCTCACATACTGGAAGACATCGCAAAAATCTGTGACCGGGTCCTTTGGGTTGAAAACCATTCAGTCAAAATGATCGGGCCCACGAAGGATGTGCTCGAAGCCTACCAGCGGACGTCGGAAAAACCCGCAAAAATACATTAAAAGCCTGATCTAAAAGTCTCGTTGACGAGACTTATTTTTGCTTCCAGCGGCGGTGAAACCAAAGCCACTGGTCGGGATGCCGAAGAATCATCGTCTCAAGCATTTGATTGTACTGGCGGGTATTTTTTCGGATTTCCTCATCCGGATCTTCATCTTCTATCCACCTAAGCGGCTCGAGAAACTCCATCACATGCCGTCCAAAAGACTCCCGGTAACAAACGGCCGGGATCACAGGCGCATGGGTCTGGCGCGCGATAAGCGCCAGGCTCTTGTAGGTGCCCGCTTCTTTCCCAAAAAAATCCACGAGAATTCCGTCCCGGTCAGGCCGCGCGTACTGGTCCATGATAAAGGCAACGACATCGTTTTTTCCAAGCGCGTCCAAAACCTGGTCAAGCGCGTTTTTTTGCTTGGGGATCACATTAAGACCCGCATTGTAAAAACGCCTGAAAAGAAGGCGCTCAAAACCCTTATTAGCCAGGAGTTTCCTTAATACATGAAACCGGCCGCGAAACATTTCAAACTGGAGCACGGTGCCGACAGGCGCAAATTCCCAGTTGCCGAAATGGCCTGTCAAAAGCAAAACTCCTTTTTTCTGCTCCGCGGCTTTTATGACAAACTCATGCCCCACGACACGCACGCGGCGCCGGATCGCGTCGTCGTCCATCCAGCTAGAAGTGACATTTTCCAGAATAAGCCGCGCCATGTGGCCATAAAAACACTGCGCGAGCTTCTTGATCTGAATAGCGGAAAGTCTGTTTCCGAATACAATGCCCATATTGTGACACACAGTCTGCCTCCTTATCGGAATAAGGGTGTAGACAAGCTTGTCAAAAAATGAAGGCTCGGATTGTAAATCCATGTGAATGGATTTAGATTAAGTCTAGACAGTAGCCCTGTCAAGGATGTAATCTAGCCCACATGAAATTGTCTTTCTTCAAGCTCAGGCCCTCCCTTTCCGCGCTGTCCTGGTTCTGGATCGAGTTTTTCTTTTTGATCACGGTCTTTTTCCTGCCTTTTTCAAAGTCCGCGGCGGAAATCGGAATTTCCACGAGCCTCATTCTTTGGATCTTAAGAAAATTTCCGTGGGACGAGCGATTTCCATACCAAGCGGTGCTCACGCTTCCCTACGCGCTTTTTTTATTTTTCACGTTCGTTTCCCTGATTCACGTCCCGCCGGCGGGGCTTCCCATCGCGCTGCGCGGCGCGTTCAAGTGGGTGAAATACCTGGGTATTTTCTTTATGGGATTTGAGTTATTTCAGGATGCGCGGAGGCAAAAACGGTTTATCTTTATTTTTATTCTCTCGATGACGCTCGCGAGTTTGAACGGCCTTTATCAAGCGAGCGCGGGGCAGGATCTCGTAAAACACTACTCCATCACCGCGCCCGACCGCTATCTACGGATCAAAAGTTCTTTTTCTTCTCCGAACGACTTTGCCGCGTTTCTGGTCCTGGCCGTCCCAGTGTCTTTTTTTCTATGGGTTAAAGAAAAAAAATGGTCGGTCAAAAGCCTCTGTCTTGCGCTCGTATTCATTCTCTTCGGCGTTTTGCTTATCCTCACGCTTTCGCGCGCGGCCTTTTTCGGTCTTTTTATCTCGATCATTCTTTGCCTTATTTTACATAAAAAAATAGCTGCCGCGATCATCGCACTGGGCATCCCGCTTATTTTTAATCTTTCTTTTGTATTAAGAGAAAATTTTCTACGAAGCTTTAACTTAAGAGATATCACGATCATTGAACGGCTGCGCTTTTGGAAGACGACGCTTCGGATGATCCGGGAGCATCCGTTCCTCGGAAACGGCGTCAATATGTTCTTACAAAAATTCCCGGAGTTTGCGTCGTCTTCAGAAAAGGTCTTCGGCTACGCGCATAACTGCCTGCTTCAGATGTGGGCCGAGATAGGGTTGTTCGGGGTCTTGGCTTTTTTCACACCGCTCTTATTCGTGCTAGCCAAAGAAGCTGCCCAAAAATGGGCCTCGAAAGAAACTTTTACGCAGAGAGACGCGTGGCTGGTCGGCATCGCGGCGTTTTTGATCCAAAGTTTTTTCGATACCAATTTCTACGCGCTTCAGGCTTCGATGATCTTCTGGATAGGCTGGAGCTTTGTGACCGCAAGCGCCGCGAACGTCCCCACGAGCGCTCCGCCCAGGACATCCGACGGGAAATGCGCGCCCACGTAAATCCTTGAGACGGCGATCAGGACCGCAAAAAGATAGAGGAACGGAAGTTTCCCTTTATAGACCGTGTTCAAAGCCACCACTGTCGCGAACGCGAGCGCCGCGTGGCCGGACGGAAAGGAATTGGAAACGTAGGTATTAAAAAGATTATGCATCACGACTTTGCCGGCGGCAATGTCATCATAGAAAAACGTGTAAGGCCGCGGATGCTTTATCAGAGATTTGAACAGGGACGCGGCAAGTCCTCCGCTCGTGCCCACGATCAGAACCACGAGAAATTTTTTAAAAACTTTATGCTGGTCCCAGATAAGCATGAAAATAAGCACGAGCAAAAATAGAAAATAGGTCCCGAGAAATGTCGACCATCCGAAAAGATAGTCCCACCGGCTCTCCGCGAGGCCGTTGATCAAAAGAAATATTTTTCTGTCCCACTCCCCGAAGTTCAAGGTTTAGCTCGCTCCCTTTTTTTTGGCCTCGACAAAGCCCTCCTGCTCCACTTTTTCGAGGCCCCATTTATTGAGCGCCATCATGGTCCAATGATTCAAGCCGATCGTATCAGGCTCCCGGTTGAAGTATTTTCGATAGAAGCCCGTGATCACTTCCCTGTATTTCTCCTTCTCGCGGTTGTAAAAAAACTGGTACGTGAAGCCAAAAGCCAGGATAAGTACGGAAAGCAGCGCCGTCAAAATAATTTTGGCTTTAAGCGTGCGCGGAGAGACGGCGCCCGAGACGTTTTGTCTTGGACTCACGCCCAGATAAACTCCGAATGAGCTTTGCCGCGCAAGCCACTCATAAAAAAGAAGGCACACGGCAATCGAGGATGTTAATACAATTAAAAATTTTCCCTCTGCCGGAAAATTCACCTTATAAAGCGCTATTTGGAAAAGCGCCACGACCGGAAAATGAAAAAGATAGGTCCAGTAAGAAGCGTCTGACAAATAGTGAGCGGCGGGAGAAGGCTTGTTGAAGAATCTTTGAAAGAATCCGAGCCATCCAAAGATAGAAAACCAGACGTAAAGCGAGGTTGAAAGCGAGAGTAGAGCGCTATTTTGCGAGGCGACATCGTTCGTGAGATACGGCCAAAAATAGCCGACCATCCATACGAAAGTGGGCACGGAAAGCGCCAAATAAAGGAAATCGAATCGCATGAAATCATGAATACGGTCCTTAAAACGGTAAACCACCGCTCCCGCAAAGAAAAAAATACTACAGTACACGAGGCGCGAGGGAAGCGGAATAAAAGTGTTGTGAAAATAGAGCATGGCCCCCGGCCAAAGCCACAGGATGAGAGCACCCGGCAACGCAAAAAAAACCGGCCTGAGGACGGAGAAAACCAGAGACTCGGGAAGTGAAAAGTTCCAGAACCGTCGCACCGCCACATATAAAAATGACGCTAAAAAAAGATACTCTAAAAACCAAAGATGTCCGGGGCCGAATAAATTTTTTTGGATGCCGGGTTCAAACTTCATCATCAAGATATTTCTTAGCGTGCAATGACCGGACATGAGCCAGCCGAGCGCCCAAACATACAAAGTGATCGGCAGTATCACGACGCAGGCCACAAGAAAAGGCGCAAGAACTCTCTTCAATTTATCCGAGAAAAATACGCGCTCTCCGCGCTCCTCATACTGCTTCGCGGACCAAAAACCGGAGATGAAGAAAAATACCGGCATCGCGATGGCGCCGATCCACGGGCCCATCCAGTGAAAAATGACGGACTTCGCGCGATCCTGCACCACCCAGTCTATCTGCGCGATTCCCGTCGAAAGATAGGCGATCGCCGCGTGCCCCGCAACCACGAGGAACACCACCGCGATGCGCAGCGCGTCAAAAGCGTAGAGCCTTTCTTTGACAGCCCCGCTACTCTTCAAAATCCTGGGCCTCAAAAACGTAAAGCTCTGTGCTTTTATCCTGCCAGCAGTCCCAGGGGAGCCCCGCTTTTTGACTGCAAAGCTCGCCCAAAAATTCCTCTTTCGACCAACCCGTCTCCTCGGCTACTTTCGGAAGAAAAACACCCGATCGCCTCCCCTGGCGCACGATCACGCCGTGCCTGCCAAGCTCGATCTCATCGGCGCCTGATATTCTTTTAGGCGGCGTGAGATACGAGATCTCTATTTTCAAATTGTCCACTTCTTCCGGTTTGACAGGCGGAAAACGGGGGTCCTGGGTGGCCGATTGAATGGTCATATTTCTGACGGAAAGATATAAAGGTTCCCTCGCCGCAAGACTGCCGATACAACCGCGCAAATCACCCTCTTTTCGAAGCGTTACAAATACGGCCCCGTTATTTTCCAAGACAAGGTCATTCACCTGAAATTCCGGCGTCTTGTTTTCTTTGACATAGGCGGTCAAAGTCTCTCGGGCGATTTTAAGAAGCTTTTTTTGTCGCTCACCGTTCAATTTCTCGCCGGCCGGTTCTTCCGTGAGCCTTGCGCCGCTTTGAGCGCTTTTATAAATCACAAGGCTCCCGTAACCCACGACATTTTTCTTATCACCGGTCACATCGCCGCTATTGGAATAATTTAAAACCTCAACCTGTATGTTCCCCAAAAGTTTTGCTGTCTCAAGCGCCGCCACCGTCGGCGCGATACCGCAAAGCTCCACCTCTTTACGAGCGTCCTCTTCCAAAAGCCCGACCGTATCCTGTTTCTTCAAGAATTCAAGAGCAAGCGCATCCATTTTCCGGGCAGTCGAATCCGGATAATAATGACTCATGTCGGTTGAAGCGATTATAAGCGCGCGTTTGCCCTGCGTGTGTTTTAGGATGGCTTCGGCGAGAATCCGGGACTGTTCAACGGAAGGCGTCCCGACCAAAATCGGGACGATCTTGAAATCTTTCAGCACTTTTTGTAAAAACGGGACTTGCGCCTCCAAAGAATGCTCCGTTAGATGTGCATCCTGTGTAAATTGAAAAAGTTTATTTTCCTTAAAAATGGCTTCGGCGATCCCGGTATCCACCGGCACGTTTCCGAGCGGCGTCTCCCATTCTCCGGACCGCCAGATGGATGCGCCGTCAAACATCGCCTTATGGTAAACCCCGAGCAGAATCACGGTGTCAAAATCCGTTCCCTCGATCAATTTATAGCCATAGGCGGCCGTTTGCCCGGAATAAATATACCCGGCATGCGGCACAATCAGCGCGACAATCTCACCCTCCGGCTTTTCCAAAGGAGGCACTTTTGCGAGAAAACCGTCGATCATTTGGTTCAACTCGGATTTATCCTTTGGATAAAACGATCCCGAAATAAACGGATAACGCGTATTTTCTTCCGCGCTTTCGCAAATAAAAGACAAAAAAATCGAATTCGCAGCCGTAAGAAATATGAAAAGGGCTAAAATTAATTTTGGTTTCATGGGGTATTTGGTGCAATTACTTATACCATTATATGCTAGAATATGTGCAAAATTCCATCTCAAAGCCACGGGTGACGCCGGAGGGGAGGCCTCCGCCGCCCGCAGCCCGAACGACAGTTACGGGTGAGCCTGCCTGCCGGCAGGCAGGGAACGGCGGAGTTCCCGCTAGGCGTGTCAGGACCCGTGGCTTTATGTGAATCGAGCTTATTCATGCGCTTCTCCATACGACACAAAATCGCGTTTTGGCTTTTTATCAGCACCTTTTTACTCGCGCTGGTCACGCTGGCATTCCAGCAATACTACACCTATCGCCAATTCACCGACCATCTTCAGTCCGACGCAAAGATCTCGATAAGACTCGCGATCGATCACACCAATAAATGGCTGCTGGATAAACAAGTCCAGGCAAAGCTCCTCGCGTTCGAGACGGAAAAGCGGCTTGTCACCACATCCGATATCAAACAGGATTTTTTGGATCTTGCAGATCAATTCGGGTTGAAATACGCGTACCTTGGGCTTGAGGACAGTACTTTCATAAGCACTGATGAAGACCTCATGGGAAACACCGGTCACAAAGAAAAAGAATGGTACCAAAAAGCCAAAAAAGAACAAAAACCGATCTATGTCCTTCCGCGCGTTGATGGCGCGCGCGGCAAATACAAGATTGCCTTCGCGGCGCCTGTCTGGGATGAACTCCGGCTCTTAATAAAAGGTGTCGTGGGCTTCGATACTTACCTCGATGAACTGGAGTCCGTCGTCGGGAGCATTTTTATAAGCGAGCGCGGACACTTGAAGACCGCTCCGCTTAAGAACGGCACGATCGGCATCTTTGTGAAGGAAAAAGGCATCATGGATGAAGAGTTTTCCCGGTTTATCAATACCTTCACAAGCCTCGATCTTAAAAACGCGTCCGTGCTTGCAATTAATGACAATAAGTATCTCGTCGTTTTTGAAAATCTCGCGATCCCCGGCATCATGGTCATTTATCCCATCTCACTCTCAAATCTCATGCAGCCCCTGATCACTCAAATTGTATGGGTCTTCGGCATTTGTGTTCTGGGACTGCTTATCATCTTCCAATTTTCTCTATGGCTTGTCTCGAGGTTCCTGAAGCCGATCGAAGAATTGAGCGAAAAAACCAAAAGTATCGCAAGCGGCGATTTCAAAACAAAAATAAAAATAAAATCAAATGACGAGATCGGCGAGCTCTCCGAATCCTTCAACAAAATGACGGATTCGCTCGTCACGCATATGAGCGCCTTAAGAGAATCGGTCCGTTACCAGGAGCGTATCAACCGCGATATCGAGATCGCGGCGGACCTCCAACAGAAAGCATTGCCCGAAACGATTCCCGTTGTCGAAGGAATCCAGATCGCGGCCAAAAGTTTCCCGGCAGACATGGTCGGCGGTGATTATTTTGATTTCCTGCCGCTCGATTCCAAAAAAATGGGCTTCGTGATCGGTGATGCGGCCGGTAAGGGCTTTCCCGGCACGATTTTTATGACGAACGTCCGAAGCGTTTTTCGCGTGATTTCTTCGACCGAAAAAAATCCCGGCACACTGCTCAAAAAAATAAACGACTTTATCTGTCATGATTCCCGCTCCACATCCGGTCTTTTCATGACATTTCTCTACGGAATTTACGATCCTTCATCCGGCGAGTTTTCATACGCCAATGCCGGACATTATGCGCCGATCGTATTTCAGAAAAAAAATCAGAGTTTTTCGGAGGCCAATATTTCTGAAATGCCGCTCGGGATCGCACCGGACATCGAGTACCCGACCGGCACGGTGAAGCTCTCTTCAGGGGATATTATCGTGCTCTACACGGACGGCGTCACGGAAGCAAAAAATAGAAAAAAAGAGATCTTCGGGCTAAAAGCGCTCATAAATATTGTGAAAAAAAATCACGCCCACAGCGCTGAGGAAATATTCAAAAAAATCGAATCGGAAATAAAACTCTTTGTAGAAGCTGAGCCGCAGTTCGATGACCTGACGTTGCTTATTTTGAAAGTGATTTAATATAAATATGAAAAATCTAAAATGGGTTATTGAGGTTTTTTTCTTCATCCTGGGGCTTGCCTTATTCGGCCTTGTCATAAAATCTTCCGAGCCGGAACGGCTGAGAGAAATTTTCATGGCGCTCCATGGGTCTGAGTGGGCCGTCTTCGGAATCTACCCTTTCATGTGCCTATGGGACGTGGCGGCCTGGAAAATGGTTTTTGCCGGCCCTTTTCGCGTGCGGCTCAAATTGCCGGATCTCTTCGCGATACGCCTTGCGGGTGAAGCCGTCAATAACATCACTCCGGTGATAGACATCGGCGGCGAGCCGCTCAAAGTAGTGCTCGTATCCAGGCGCTTCGAGATCCCCAAAAGAAAATCACTCGCTGCGGGAGTAATCGGAAGGACCGCCCTTCTCGCCGCCGAGATCATTTTCATGGTCCTCGGCCTCTTTTGTTCGTTCTTCTGGCTCCCGCTGCCTTTTGAATGGCGGTTCGGAACACTGGTCGTCATATTTGTCTTTGCAGCTGTCGTCTGGTTCCTTATTTTCGCCCAAAAAAAAGGACTTTTTGTTACGTTCATCCGCTGGCTGGGGTTCTTTCAATTCGACCCGGAGCTTTTCAAGCGCCTTCACATCCCTCTGAAAGAAGTGGATGACGACGTGTCTTCATTTTATGCGACCGAAAAACACCAATTCCACCGGGCGGTCCTTTTCCATACGATCGGATGGATATCAGGATGCGTTGAAATGTATTTTATGTTCCGAATCGTCGGCGCGCCGGTCTCGCTGTGGGAGGCGCTGATACTCGAGTCGGTTCTTCAGACCGTGAGGACCGCGAGTTTTTTCATTCCCGCCAATCTCGGAACCCAGGAAGCGGGACTTGCATTTTTGATCCAAGCGGCGGGCTATCACCCTGCGCTTGGCGTTGCCGTGAGTTTGCTCAAAAGACTGCGTCAAATTATTTGGGTGGCGATCGGCTTCGCCATTTGGGGGCTATACCGTACCTTCGTACCGAAAGAAATTTCAGAAAATGACGCAACCAGCAGTCCGTAACCACACACCTAGCCTTGATACAGCGCTGGACGAGAGGATACACAGGCCTCCGGCAAAAATCATAGCCAGGCTCCTTTCCAAAACGCCGCTGACCCCTAATCAGGTCACCATCACCACGCTGGTTCCCTCCACGCTCTCGGGGCTTTGCTTTTTAGGAGGAAACGTTGCATGGGCCTCCGCGGGTCTGCTGTTCTTTTACCTGTGGGCGATCTGGGATCATACGGACGGCGAGCTTGCCAGACTCACCGGAAAATGCAGCGAATTCGGCCAAAAACTGGACGACCTTTGCGACAATATCGCGTCCATGACCATCCTCTGCGGTATTTTCTTCGGAATGCTCCCTTTTTGGAACGAACACGACAAAAGAATTTTCCAGACTCTGTTTTTGACCTCCTTTTTTTTTAATATTCCCGCAAGTATTCTGATCGTATTCGTCAAAAGAAAGAACCGGGAGGGAGCGGAACGTTCATGGAGCCGATTCATCAACTGTATCTCCGGAAGAGAGATCCTTTATTTCTTGATGTTCATAGTGCTAGCGGCTTATACGTCAAAAAACTGGTTCGTTTTTTCGGGCGTAATGGGCACGTTCATCATCGGTATGTACGTCATTTCGGCGGTCTATCTGGCAGAATGGCTGCGTATGGTATTTTTTAAACAAAAAACATATAATCTTCCTTCATGACCAAACCGTACATGCCTCTGAAAAACATGGTTGATTTTGAACGCGATGGTTTCCTCGTTGTGCGCCATATGTACGATGCACAAGAAATGGTTCAACTCTCAAGCTGGATCGACGAGATTGCCGCAAGAACCCCCCAAGCCGGCAAACAGATGATGTACTATGAAGACAGCTTACTTGAAAAAGGAAAAAAGATACTTTCGCGCATTGAAAAGTTTACCGAGTATCACGAAGGCCTGAAAAAATTTATCTATGACCAGGGTATGACAGGCCGCGCGGCCGAGCTTTTGGGAGAGCCTGCAGTTTTATTTAAGGAAAAGGTGAATTTTAAGCTTCCCGGAGGCGGTGGTTTTAAGCCGCACCAGGACATCCAGCCCGGATGGGATGACTATGCGCCTTTTTTCATCTCCGTTCTTGTGACAGTGGATAAAAGCACTGTTGAAAACGGCTGCTTGGAGCTTTCAGCGGGACACCATAAACGCGGGCTTCTGGGAAAAAAATGGGAACCTTTGACGGAAGAAGAGCTGAAAGGCGTGGAATTCGCCAAATATCCGATGGAGCCGGGTGACGTGGCCTTTTTCGACTGCTTTGTGCCGCACCAGTCGGAACCCAACCTTACGAATGAACGCCGGCGAAATCTCTATCTTACGTTCAACCGCCTGAGCGACGGCGACCACCGCGAAAAATACTATGCGGACAAGCGCAAAAACTACCCGCCCGATTATGAACGCGAGCCCGGGAAAGTCTACACTTTTAAAGTTTAAAGCATGACTGCGAATCTTGCATTGCCTCGGGTTCCTTTTCTCGGACACGCTGCGGCGCCCCACCAAGGCGCCTCGCTCCTAAGCATCACGCCTAATTCTGTAAAAATTTACGAATCTTCTGTAGATCCTCTTTAAAATCCATTTCGGTCCAGAAAAATCCACCCATAGATTCGAAGCCGACTTTGCGCTTTTTCATCAGAACGTTGTAAGTATCTTCGTATTCGACGTTGACGTTTCCCCTTTTCACAAAATCTGAGAGGATTTTTTTTAGATACGCCGCGTCATCTCTGGAAACCTTAAAAAAACCTACCGACTCCCCCAGAATCTTAAGCGAAGGATCTACTTTCTTCGCGATCGCACAGGGCAAACCATTTTTTGCCATAAGCATCATTTCTTCACCGCTGCTTTTACTTTTTCGATCAATCAAAAAAGCGGTTCGATGCTTCGACCTGACAAGTTTTTTAAGAGCTTCTTTTGGAAAATAAACGTCGGCGTCCATGATCAGGCAGTCCTCATTCAATTCCTTCAAGCCTATAAAAAGCGAGACAACGCTCCCCTGCCGATAATTTTTATTGAAAACAAAACGGATACCCAGCCCCTTGCCGATCTTCCGGCATTCTTTCTTTATCTTTTCCTTTTGATGACCCACGACAATGACGATGTCTTTCAGGCCCAGCGCTCTCAAGATCCCGAGGGTCCGGGACAGAAGGTTGTCGCCTTTTTTACCGATAGAAATAAGACACTTGGGGAATTTCTCGGTCGTTTTCCCAAAACGCTTTCCCACACCCGCCGCGAGAATAATGATCTTCATAAGAATTAGACCTTTATTTTTTTGGTGCTATAATACTGCGTATGAGCTCGATCTTCACGCAGATTATAAACGAAGACCTGCCCTGCCACAAAATCCTGGAAGACGAGAACTATTTCTCTTTTCTCGAAGTAAATCCGCTTAAGGAAGGCCATACGCTTGTGATCCCCAAGATTGAGGTCGATTATATTTTTGACCTGGATGACAAAGCTCTCTCAGGACTCATGCTCTTTTCCAAAAAAGTCGCGCAAGCGATCGAGAAAGCGGTCGCCTGCAAAAAAATAGCGGTCATGGTGTACGGCCTCCAAGTGCGCCACGCGCACGTGCATCTTGTGCCCGTTGACGGCACACCCGGCGAATTAAATTTTGCGAACGCGAAGAGAGCGGAGTACGAAGCATTGGTCGAAATCGCAAAAAAGATCAAAAGCTATATCCGATAGAAACCAAAAATCCCTTAAGCCCCTCCCTGTACCTTGCCTGATGGTCTAAGTAGCCGTCATTATGTTCACCCTGCATTTCAAAAAACTTTTTGGGTTCACGAGCAATCAAAAATAGCTTCTCTCCATGACGAAAAGGAACGATCTCATCCTCGGGGCTATGTATCACGAGCACCGGACAAACGATTCGGGAAAGGTGCTTGGCGGTGTCATACCGGTATCTGACAAACAGTCTTATGGGAAAATAAGGATATTTTTCAGAGCCGATGTCTGACAACGAAGTAAAGCCGGATTCCAGAATAAACGCTCTGGGATTTTTTTTAGCCGCAAGCTCAGCCGCGACCGCGGCCCCCAAAGACCGGCCCATCACAATAATATTTTTAGGATCTATTCTTTTTTCGTTTACAAGATAGTCCCAAGCCGCCGCCGCATCCAGAGCGGTCCCTTTCTCCGAAAGAGGCGCATCGCCGCTTTTGCCGAATCCACGATAATCAAAGACGAATACGCTAAAACTCAAATCATGGTAAACCTTTATTTCATCGATCCAGTCGGAAATATTTCCGGCGTTGCCATGACAGATCAAAATCACACCCCTGGCGTCCTTGACCTTCACAAACCAGCCGGAAAGAAGCACGCCATCCGCGGATTTAAACAGAACATTTTCGTAGCCGAGTCCAGCGTCCTGGGGGGTTCTTTTCCAGGCTAAAGAGGGTTTATAAACCAATTGAGGTTGACGAAGATAAAGATTTCCGGCGGCCGAGACGTAGAAAAGAAAGCTTAAAGCGATAAAAACCTTAAAGAAGAGCTTGACCGGCTTTTTGGAAAAAGTCATTTTGACAACGGCATCCAAATATGTTTTGATAGTTTAGTCTTTTAGACTAAAATAAAGGGGTTCAAATGACAAACAAAATAAACATATTACTGCTTTTGTCTGTTCCACTGCTGCTGGGTCTTACGCCTCAGCGCGCTGATTTTAACCCAACCCCAGGACCTCAAAACACCATGAATAAAATAGTTAAAGTAAAGATCGAGACCACCTTAGGAAACATCGAAGCCGAGCTTTACACGGAAGAAGCCCCCAAAACCGTCGATAATTTCGTGACCCTTGCGAAAAAAGGCTTTTACGACGGAATTATCTTTCATCGCGTGATCCCGGACTTCATGATACAGACGGGAGACCCCACCGGTACTGGCCGTGGAGGCCCCGGTTATGAATTTGGGGACGAATTCTCCCCGCGCTTGAAGCACGACAAGCCGGGCATTTTCTCGATGGCCAATTCCGGGCCCAATACCAACGGAAGCCAGTTTTTCATCACCGAAGTTCCGACCCCATGGCTCGACCGTAAACATTCCGTTTTCGGGAAAGTTACAAGCGGTATGGATATTGTCAAAGCGATCAGTAGCACCCCGGCAGATCACCAGGATAAGCCCAAAAAACCGGTCGTGATGAATAAAGTAACCGTGCTGGAAGACTAAGTCGTCTTAGGCTTTGGTCTCAATTTCCTGAAAAGCATCACCACAAAACGCCATAGCATCCGCAGGATAAAAAACGACAGCACGAGCATCGCTATTATACTTAGTAACATTATTAAATAGACTATTCATCAAAGAACCCTTGCACCTTTTTGGGACGCTTTTGAAGCGAGCGCAAAGAACCCAAGACCGCCCTCTTGAGCTCTGGATGGTCCCTCAAAGGC
>Ga0247727_10001170_pt1 | contig 63961 bp, 64 predicted proteins | sample WisWelCaveWW1625_FD_202498 | JGI IMG/M metagenome (GOLD analysis project Ga0247727, IMG submission 202498) | Biofilm microbial communities from Wishing Well Cave, Virginia, United States - WW16-25 | ecosystem: Environmental > Aquatic > Deep subsurface > Groundwater > Cave microbial mat | place... | reverse complement strand
AACGAGTACCCCAAGGTCGAGGTCAGCGACGAGCAGCTCGCCGCCGTCAACATCACCCGCCACGACTTCCACCCCGAATGGAACTACACCATCAACCCATCACCTAAATGATGGACGCTCCCCTAGTCGCCAGAACCAGGTTGTCCACGAACACCGCTGAGTCGTAGGTGCGGTCATCCTGGTCGAAGATCGACAGGTAGAGGAAGGCCGGGCTGCCGGGCTGCACGAGTGTTGACGCGCGCAGCAGCTGCGTCGCGCCGCCGTAGGCGGTGCCGGCGGCCTCCGCGGCCGACATCGCGGTCGGGCCCGAGGAGTTGATCGTCACCGGCGCGCCGTTGGTGTCGAAGGCGAAGTTGGCAGGCGCGGTGATCGCCGATCCCTGGGTTGTCCAGTTCGTCACGTTGACCTCCGCGATGAACGCGTCGTTGAACGTTCCGCCGACGAAGAACGGGAACTCCTCGGACAGGAAACGGAAGTCGAACGACAAGCAGTTCGCGTTCGGCCGGACCAGAAGAGGGATGTGCAGAACCGTGACGTCCACGGCGGTGTCCCCGCGAAAGGGCGGCGGCGACCCGTCGAGATCGGCGCTCGCGAACGCGCCGACGTCGTCGGCCAGCTTCGCGTCGCCCGTCGTCAGGATCGCGTAGGCGGGCCCGTCGAGCGGGAACCGCGCGAGCGGCGTGTCGGCGACCGCGACGGGATCGCCCGCCAGTGGAATGGCGAGGAATGAGGGCGAGTTCGCGTCCGTGTCGATCCAGTTGGGATCGCGGGGCACTACCGTGGAGACCTCGCGCGCGCTGCGGCTCGGGGTGATCGCGGCCTGCGCGACACCCGCCAAGAGCGTGACCCCTGCGAGAGCCGGCGCCAGCGCCGCCGCCGCACGACTGACCGTCCGTGTCATCGTCCGGCGAGACTACCCGGCGCCGAGCGCCGCGTACAGAGGGTGCCGTCGGCGTGCAGAGGGTGCCGCCGGTCTACGCGAGTGCCGGACGCGGGCGCCCGAGCCGGCCCGGTCACTCTGGCGCCCAGACGCGAATCGTGGCGCTGCGCCCGCGCACTTCCAGGTCGCCGACGAGCGCCAGTCCCGTCGCGTCGCTGAGCGCCGCGCGCATGGCGTCGGAGACGAAGAGCTGATGCGGCGTTCCCTTCGTCATCCCCTCCAGGCGCGCCGCGGTGTTCGTCGTGTCGCCGACCGCCGTGTACTCGAGCCGCCGCTCTGAGCCGACGTTGCCGGACATCACCGGCCCTGTGTTGAGCCCGACGCCCATCCGGAAGCCGCTCTCCAGGCCCTGCTCGGCCAGCCACGCGTTGAAGCGAGCGAGCCGCGGGCCGACCATCTCGACCGCCGCGCGATAGGCGCGGTCGGCGTGGTCGTCCTGCTCCAGCGGCGCCCCGAACACGGCCATGATCCCGTCGCCCATGTACGAGACGAGCGTGCCGCCGTGGTCGAGGATCGCCTCGCTCATCTCGCCGAGGTAGTGGTTGAGCACGTCGATCACCTGCTCGGCGCTGAGTGATTCGGCGAACGGGGTGAAGCTGCGCAGGTCGCTGAAGAGGACCGTGCACTCCAGGCGCATGCCGCCGAGTCGCAGGTCGCCCTCGGCGCGCTCGACGACCTGGTCGACGACCGCCTCGGGGACGAAGCGGGCGAACAGCGTGCGCAGCCGGCGGCGCTCGCGCGTCTCGGTGAAGTAGTGGACCGTCAGCGACCCGACGCAGCCGAGCGCGAGCGCGACGATCGGATATACGACAGCGACGACGGCGCCCGACTGGAAGGCGATCTGCGCGCCGACGAGGAACGCGGCGCCCAGCGCCAGCGCGCAGCCCAGCGCGCGAAACGGCGACAGCCGCAGGCTCGCCACCGGAGCGACCAACCCCAGCAGCACGATCAGCGCGATGTTCCAGCCGCCGCGCACGGAGCGCAGCGGCAGTCCGCGGCGCACCGTCTCGATGGCGTTCGCCTGGATCTCGGCTCCGGCCATACCGTCCCCCACTGACGTGGGATGCACGTCCTGCAGTGATTGCGCGCTGGGGCCCACGACGACCGTGCGGCCACGGATCAGCGACCTCGGCGCGTCACCCTCGTACACGCTCGAGAAGGGGATCGTCGTGACGGTCCCCGGGGGGCCGCTGTAGTCGATCCAGGCCGCTCTTCCGTCCGGCTCCTCGATCTGCCGTCCGGTCTCGGTCTCGACCGTCGCGACCGCGAAGGACTCGAGTCCGTCGACCTCGTGGGGCACGCGCCGCAGCACGCCGTTGGGGTCGTCGGGCAGCAGCGCCTGCCCAGCGCGAGCGCCGATCCGGCGCAGCTTCTTCTCGCCGCCGAGCACGTCGTGGCCACCGCTCGCGTTGGTCTCGGTCGTCGCGAACACGACCGGGCGAGCCTTGCGCGCCGCCTCGTAGAGCGCAAGATCCTCGCGAATGTCGGCGCTCTCTTCGGTGAACTGCACGTCGTAGGCGATCACCCGCGCGCCCGCGCGCTTGAGATTGCGTACCACGCGCGCGTGGTAGGAGCGCGGGAACGGCCACTGGACGCCGAGGACGTTGAACGTCTCGGTGTCGATCGCGACGACGAGCAGGTCGCGTGGAGGCGCGCGATCCCCGCGCACGGCGAAGCGCGCGTCGACGCTGTCCAGCTCGACCCGGCGCAGCGTGTCGTCCCAGTACGCGGCCATCGCGAGCTCCGTGCCGACGAGCGCGACGCCGAGCAGCAGCAGCAGCTTGAGCCGGTGGCGCCGGCGACCGCGGCTCAAGCGCCGACCGGCGACCATCCAGGTCAGCTCCCGGTCGCCAGTGCCAGGGCGAACAGTGCGACCACGTGCAACGTCTGGTCCACTGCGGCGCCGACCATCCGGACCGCGTCGCCCTGACAGCGCTTGACGCGCCGCACATAGGCGGCGACGAGGCGCCCATCGTCCTGAACGAGGTGCGGCACGGCGACCGCGGCGGCGATCGCGAGCGTGACGGCTCCTCGCTCGCCCGCGATCCACACGAGCGCCGGAACGAACGCGAGCGTGTAGGTGAGGATGTGCGTCAACAGCGCGCGCCGCGCGATCCGGTCGGCGCTCAGCCCGCGGTGTTTGTGTCGCGCCTGCCAGTCGGTTTGCAGGAGGTAGTCACCCACCAGGTGCGAGACGAGGAAGACGGCGAACACGTCCACCCACTGCATTGCGCGAGGCTATCGGTAGGGTCGGCGATCGTGGCAGCGGGTTCAGACGAAAGGGCGAGCTCCGTTGTCGAGCCTGGGGTGCTGCTCGGCGGGCGCTACCTGGTGGAGGCGCCGATCTCGAGCGGCGCGATGGGTGCCGTGCATCGCGCGATCGACCGCCTCAGCGGCGAGGTGGTCGCGGTCAAGCGCCTGCTCGACCTGACGCAGCTCGCGCGCTTCGAGATCGAGGCGCGCGTGCTCGCGCAGCTCGAGCATGACCGGGTCGTGCGCGTGATCGACCATTTCAACGATCCGTGCGGCTACTTCCTCGTGATGGAGCACATCGCGGGCGAGAGCCTGGATGAGCTGCTTCAGCGGCGTGGGGCCCCCGGGCTGCCGGTGGAGGAGGTGCTCGACCACGCCGAGCAGGCGTGCGAGGCGCTGGAGTACGTCCACCGCCAACGCGTCGTGCACCGCGACGTCAAGCCGAGCAACCTGATCGTCGGCGAGCACGGCGTCGTGCTCGTGGACTTCGGCGTCGCGCGCGAGCTGGGCGAGAGTCCGGCGGGAACGGTCGCCGTGGGCACCCCGCGCTTCATGGCGCCGGAGGTCTTCTCCGGCGGGTCGGTCTCCGAACGCAGCGATGTCTTCAGCCTTGCGGTGACGATCACGGCGCTGATCACGGGCGAGCCGCCGTCGTATGCCGATCGCACGCCGCTGCGCGCCCGGCGCCCCGACGTGCCGCCCGAGGTCGAGGCCGCGCTCTGCGGCGGGCGCGAGTTCATGCCCGAGCGCAGGATCCCGACGGTGGTCGCGTTCGCGGAGGCGCTCGGGCGTCCGCTCGGCACGCTCGGCGGGGCCTCGCTCGCGCGCAGCGTCGAGACGCCCGATGTCCCGCGCTCGGTGATCGAGGCCATCGTCCGCACCGCTGCCGGAGTGTTCGACGCGGCCGCCGCTTCCGTCGCGCTGACCGACGAAGCCACGGGCGAGCTGGTGTTCCAGGCCGCATGGGGCGCGGGCGCGGCCGAGATCGTCGGCGTCAGGTTGCCGCGCGGCGTGGGAGTCTCGGGTGCGGTGGCGGTCAGTGGGGAGCCGGCGGTCGTTCCCGAGTGCCGCGACGATCCGCGCTTCGCCGCGGCGATCGCGGCGAGAACGGGCTACGTCCCGAACACGATGCTCGTCGTTCCGTTGCGGCGTGGACTCGAGACGGTCGGCGTGCTCCAGCTTCTCGACCGTCGCGACGGGGGCAAGTACGAAGCCGCCGACCTCAGCCGCGCGACGCTGTTCGCCGAGCTGGCGATCACGGCGCTCTGACGCGACATCGCGGCGGCCGCGCGATCGAGCGCTCAGACCGCTTCGTATCCTCCCTGTCTCGATGAGCCAGGGCACGATCGTCATGAAGTTCGGCGGCACGTCGGTCGCCGACGCCGAGCGCCTCAGGAACGCGGCCGCGCGGATCGTGCGCAAGCGCGACGCGGGCTACCGCGTCGTGGCCGTCCTGTCGGCGCGCGGAAAGGAGACCGACCGCCTGATCGCCGACGCCTTCGAGGTCTCCGACAACCCCGACCCGCGTGAGATGGACATGCTCCTCTCGACCGGTGAGCGCGTCTCGTGTGCGCTGTGCGCGATGGCGATCAACGATCTCGGCCACCGCGCGATCTCGCTTACGGGCTCCCAGGCCGGGATCGTCACCGACACCTCGCACACCAAGGCGCGGATCCTCGACGTGCGCGCCGACCGCATCATGGAGGCCCTCGACGAGGACAACATCGTGCTCGTCGCCGGCTTCCAGGGCGTGTCGACCACCAAGGACGTTACGACGCTTGGGCGCGGCGGCTCCGACACGACGGCTGTCGCGCTGGCGGCCGCCGTCGGCGCCGAGGTCTGCGAGATCTACACGGACGTGCCAGGTGTTTTCAGCGCCGACCCACGGATCGTCCCCGACGCGCGCAAGCTCGACGTCGTCTCGTTCGAGGAGATGCTCGAGATGTCCGCCTCCGGTGCCGGTGTGTTGCAACTGCGCAGCGTCGAGTACGCGCGTAACCACGGCGTGCGCATCCACTGCCGATCGAGCTTCGACGACAGCACCGGTACCGTTGTCGTCCCGGAGCAGGAGATCATGGAAAACCCCTTCATCACCGCCGTCACACATTCCACCGGCGAGGCCCGCGTGACGCTGACCGGGATCCCCGACACGCCGGGCGTCGCCGGCCGGATCGCGACCGCCCTCGCGGACGCGAACGTCAACGTCGACATGATCATCCAGAACGAGCCCGTGTCCGACGGCTCGCGCGCCGACATGTCGTTCACGGTTCCGCGCGACGACGTGCGCGCCGCGCACGACTCGCTCGAGCCGCTGATCCGCGAGCTGGGGATCGGCGGGATCGCAACCGACGAGGAGATGGGCAAGGTCTCGATCGTCGGCGCGGGCATGAAGTCCCACCCCGGCGTCGCGGCCAAGGTCTTCACCGTGCTCGGCGAGCAGGGGATAAACATCGAGATGATCTCGACCTCGCCGATCAAGATCTCCTGCGTCGTCTCAGGTGATCGCGTGCCCGACGCGGTGCGCGCCCTCCACAGCGCGTTCGAGCTCAGCGGCGACGACACGATCCGTCCCGAGCAGCCTTTCGGGGAGTTCGCCTCATGAGGGTCGCTGTGGTCGGCGCGACCGGAGCGGTGGGCCAGATCATGCTTCGAACGCTGCAGCGCCGCGGTTTCGCGGCGAGCGAGATCGTGCCGTTCGCCAGTGCACGCTCGGCGGGCCGCGAGCTGCCGGGTTACGGGACGATCCAGCCGCTCAGCGACGAGACGGTCACCGGTTATGACCTGGCGCTGTTCAGCGCCGGAGGCGGTACCTCGCGCGAGTGGGCCGAGAGGTTCGTCGCCGGCGGCGCGGTCGTCGTCGACAACTCGTCGGCATGGCGCATGGATCCGGACGTTCCGCTCGTCGTCAGTGAGGTCAACCCGCATGCGATGGGCGCCGCGCGCAAGGGCATCGTCGCCAACCCGAACTGCACGACGATGGTCACGATGCTGCCGGTCAAGGCGCTGCACGATGCCTTCGGCATGACCGCGATGGTCGCGACGAGCTATCAGGCCGCGGGCGGCGCGGGGCAAAAGGGGATCGACGAGCTGGCGATGCAGGTGCCGGTTCTGCACCAGGACGTCGACATGCTCGTGAACGACGGGGCTCGGGCCGCCGCGCTGGTCGAGTCGAGCGTGCACGCCAACACGCTCGCCTACAACGTCGTTCCGGTGCTCGGCTCGCTCGGTGACAACGGCTACACCGACGAGGAGATGAAGCTCCAGAACGAGAGTCGCAAGATCCTCGAGCTGCCCGATCTCGCGGTCAGCCCGACATGCGTGCGCGTTCCGGTCATGGTCGGCCACGCGATCGCCGTTTGTGCGCGATTCGAGCGCGAGGTCGACTTGGATGAGGCGCTCGCTGCGCTTCAGGCCTTCCCGAACCTCGAAGTGCAGCACGCTCCGACGCCGCTCGAGGCCGCGGGCCGCGACGAGACGTTCGTCGGCCGCGTGCGGCTGGACCTCGGCGACCCCAAGAGCCTCAACTTCTTCGTCGTCGGCGACAACCTGCTCAAGGGCGCCGCGCTCAACACGGTGCAGATAGCCGAGCTGGCGGTCGAGCGCGGACTCGTGGGCGCGCGGGCCTAGCGCGCGGTCCAGCGGGGGTTCTCGCCGGCGCGGGCGTAGCGCCTCGCTCGCCGGGCCCGCTTACAGCTCAGGCTGTTCAGAGCAGCACAAGTTCGACCTCGAGCCCTGGTACGCGCGCCCACTGACGGTCAGCGGTCACGACGGTGCTGCCCTCGGGGCGTGATTCGGCGCTGGCGAGGATCAGGGCGTCTGGAAGCCGCAGGTCCGAGCGCTTGTTCTTCTTGATGTAGCCGGCCCTCAAGATGGCGGCGCGGTCGGCGATCACGCGGCCGACGTCCAGCAGCTCGATCCCGGCTTCCCTGAAGAGGCCATCGATCGATCGCAGCGGGAAGTAGCCGAGTCTGGCACCCACGCCGAGCTCCGACCATGTGATCACCGACGCGGCGAAGCGCCGCCGCTGCGCTCCCAGCCGGGAGAAGGCTTCGCTCGCGGCGGGATGGACGGGGTCCGTTCGGTCGAGCAGGCCGACGAACGCCGACGTGTCGAAGACGATCAATCCCACTCGGTGCGCATCCGATCGAGCGCCTGGCGCGCCTCGCCGCCGGTCTTGATCGTCCCCGCGTAGCGGGCGATGATCTCGTCCAGCCGCGTGACGAGGATCTGGCCCGGTCCCACGGCTTCGACACGGACTGTGGCGCCAGGCTCGAGCCCCGCGCTGTCCATCTCGCGCTTGGGAAGCGTGAGCTGGCGCTTGGAGGAAACCTTCGCGCTTGCGGGGCCACCAGTCCTTACTCGAGGAGCCACGAGTAAAGCGTACACGGCCGAGCGGCGACGACGCGCCGACCGGCTAGCCCCAGGCGTCGTGAAGCTGCTCGAGCGCCTGGTGGTGCGCGAGGCCCGCGTGACGCCGGCGCCGCGTGGCCGTCTGGCGCGGCGAGCGCTCAAGCATCCTGAGGAACTCGGTCGGCAGGTGCTCTCGCGCATGCCGCACGGTCACCCCGACGGTCCTGCCCGTCGGCGGGTCGAGCTGACGTAGGAGGTCGTGCTCCGTCTCCTCGTCGATCGCGGCGCCTGCGTCGTAGCTCTCGAACCGCAGCCACGCGATGTCGGCGCGCGCGTCGTACTGACCGTCGAGTCGCATCGTCCGCCGACGTTAGCGCGATGGCGCGATACGGCCAGAGAGGCCGCTCGACTTGGCGCGGAGACGCCAGCGGGATCCCGCTCCGAGCGAGAAAAACCTCAAGCGGGGCGCCGAATCCACGCTATGCGTGCACATCGCGCCCAGGCTGACGAGCGAGGCCTCGCTCCAGCTACCAGCCGTTGCCGCTGCCGGCGCCGACGCCCGCGATCACCGACTGCGACCAGTCGATCACCGAGGTCGGCTTGACGACGTGGCGCTGGAGCCCGAGCTCGTTCGGGTCGAGGCCGAGCGCGAGGCCGACGAGCTGGGGCAGGTGCAGGACCGGCATGTCCAGCGCGCGGCCCGTGTGACGGGCGGCCAGCGGCTGCTGGAGGTCCAGGTTCAGGTGGCAGAGCGGGCACGGTGTCACGAGGCAGTCGGCCTCGGCATCCATTGCGTCGCTCAGGTGGCGCCCGGCCTGCGTCAGCGACGCCGCCTTGTTCATCGTGATGATCGGAAAGCCGCAGCACTTGTGCGAGCCCGCGTAGTCGATGACCGTGCCGCCGAGCGCCTCGATGACCCTCTCCAGATACGAGTCGCGCGGGTTGTCCGCGTCGATGCCGAGGCGGTCGGTCGGGCGAACGATGTAGCAGCCGTAGAAGGGGCCGACCTTGAGGTTCGTCAGCGGTCGTTTGACGCGTGAGCGCAGCTCGTCGAGGCCGATCTCCTCGACCAGCACCCAGAGGAAGTTCTTGTTGACGATGCCCTGCTCGTAGCTGAGGCCTTCGCCGGAGAGCGTTCCGTTGACGTGCGCGCGGTACTCGGCGTTCGCGTCAAGTCGCTCCTGGCATTCGGTCTGGGCGCCCTGGCACGTCGAGCAGATGTTCATCATCAGATCGGCGCCCTTGCCGATCTCCTGCTGGGCGAGCGCGAACGTGCGCGCGTTCAGCGTGTCCGCAAGCTCCTGGCTGTGCTCGGCAATGACGCCGGCGCCGCAGCAGTTCGCGCGGTCCAGTTCCACGAGCTCGATTCCGAGCAGCGGCGCGACCTGTGCCATCGATCCGTGCAGCTCCGGGGTGAAGCCGCGGCTCACGCAGCCGGGCCAATAGGCGACCTTCATTCGTTGTCCTCGTCACGGCCGGTGATGTACAGGTTCAGCTCGACGCGCTCGTCGCGCCCCTCGACCGTCTCGTAGATCTGCTTGACGCCCGGCGGGGCCTTGTGCTGGTGCAGCAGCGCCTTGGAGAGCGTCACCTTGCGGCGAAGCAGGGCCCTCGTGATCGCCGGCAGCGAGCCGACGAGCTCGGGCACGGCGCGCGGGTGGAACTTGCCGCCGTAGGAGTCGGGCAGCAGGTCGGCTTCGTGCAGCAGGCCGTTGCGCTCGACGTTCTTGACGAACGCGTGCTCGTGGCGGTATCCGTTGTTGCGGTCCTCGATCGCGTGGTCGTTGCCCGCGATCCGCCTCAGGCGCATGATCTGGTTCATCGGCGCGACGCCCTTGGGGCAGGCGTCGATGCACTTGAAGCAGTGCGTGCAGGTATAGATGCCGTGCTCGTCCTCGGCGAGGTCCTTGAGGCGCCGCTGGTGCGCCGCGTCGCGCGGGTCGCCGATGAAGCGATAGGCCTTGGCCAGCGCCGCGGGGCCGACGAAGAGCGGGTCGACCTCCATCGAGAGGCAGTCCGAGACGCAGGCGCCGCACTGGATGCAGGCGGCGGTCTGCGTCACGTCGATCATCGACTCGCGTGAGACGATGTACTCGCGCTCGGGGATCGGCTCCTTGTTGATGAGCCACGGCGTGACGCGCTGGACCTTCTTCCAGTGGACGGCGTCCATGTCGACGATCAGGTCCTTGATGACGGGCATGTTGCCCATCGGCTCGACGTCGATCACGCCGTTCTCGGAGCTCGCGAGCGCGTCGCCCAGGTGCTTGTGGCAGGCGAGGCCCGGCTGGCCGTTGATGCGCACGCCGCAGGAGCCGCAGATCGCTCCGCGGCACGAGCAGCGGATGCCGATCGAGCCGTCGGTGTCGTTCTTCGCCTGCAGGATGCCCTCGAGCACGGAGCGATGCGGCTCGAGATCGACGGTGTGCTCGTCCCAATACGGGGCCTGCCCTGACTCAGGGTCGAAGCGGCGGATCCTCAGCTTGAACTCGGCCATCGCGGTCCTCTATCGATGCGGTCTGGGGCTAGTACTTGCGCTCTTCCGGCTGCCATTGCGTGATGGTCACCGGGGAGTACGAGACTTCGGGCGTATCGTCGCTGCTGCGCGAGATGTCGATGTGCTTGAGCCACTCTTCGTCGTTGCGGCCGGGGTAGTCGGTGCGGAACTGCGCACCGCGTGACTCCTTTCGCTCGATCGCTGCGATGACGATCGCCTCGGAGCAATCCAGCATGTAGTCCAGCTCGATCGCGCCGAGCACGTCCTGGTTGAAGATCGTGCCCTTGTCGTCGACGTAGGCGGTCCTGGCCTCGTCCTTGAGGCGGCGCACCACCTCGTGCGCCTTCTGAAGGCCGTCCTCTTCGCGGTAGACGGCGACGTGGCGGTTCATCGTCGTGCCGAGCTCGTCCTTGATCGCCGAGATCCGGCGGCCCGTCTTCGGGCGGTCGAGGATGCCGGCGATCATCCGCTCGTCGCGCTTGCGCGTGTCCTCCGACGCGGTGGGCATCGGCATCCCCGCGGCGCGCGCAGCGGCATGCTCGCCGGAGCGGCGCCCGAAGATCAGCGTGTCCAGGAGCGAGTTCGCGCCGAGGCGGTTGCCGCCGTGGACGGAGACGCAAGCGACCTCGCCGGCCGCGTACAGGCCGGAGATCGGCGTCGCGCCGTCGACGTCGGTCTTCACGCCGCCCATGATGTAGTGAGCGCCCGGCTGGATCATGATCGGCTCTTTGGTGATGTCCACGCCGGCGAAGTCCTTGCCGATGTTGACGATCTCGCGCAGCGCCTCGAGCGTGCGCTTCTTCGGCACGACGGTGATGTCGAGCCAGATGCCCGTGCCGTCGGGGCCGACGCCGCGGCCCTCGAGGATCTCGGTCTGCTCGGCGCGCGAGACGACATCGCGCGATGCCAGCTCCATCTTGTTGGGCGCGTACTTCTCCATGAAGCGCTCGCCCTCGGAGTTCAGGAGATGGGCGCCTTCGCCGCGCGCGCCCTCGGTGATCAGGAAGCCGTTCTCGGCGAGCGTGGTCGGGTGGTACTGGATCATCTCCATGTCCATCAGCGGCGCGCCGGCCTGATAGGCCTGCGCGATGCCGTCACCCGTGCAGATGAGCGCGTTGGTCGTCGGCTTGAAGCATTGGCCCGCGCCGCCCGAAGCGAGGATCACGTTCTTGGCGCTGAACGTCTCCATGCGGCCATCGCGGATGTTGCGCGCGACCGCGCCGACGCAGGAGCCGGCGTCGTCGAGCACGATCGAGGTGACGAACCACTCCTCGTAGCGGTCGACGACCTCGTGATGCTTCATGATCTGCTCGTAGAGGACGTGCAGCAGCGCCTGACCCGTGATGTCCGCGACGTACGCGGTGCGCTTCATCGAGGCGCCGCCGAAGGCGCGCAGGTCGATCTCACCCGTCTCGTTGCGGTGGAACGTGACGCCTATGTGCTCGAGGTGCATGACCTCCGCCGGGGCGTCGCGGCACATGATCTCGATCGCGTCCTGATCGCCCAGGAAGTCCGAGCCCTTGACCGTGTCGTAGGCGTGCGAGCGCCAGTCGTCGGCGGGGTTGATCGCGGCGTTGATGCCGCCGGCGGCCGCGACCGAGTGTGAGCGCACCGGGTGGACCTTGCTGAGGATCGCAACCGTCGCGCCCTTCTGGGCTGCCGCGAGGGCGGCGCGCTGACCGGCCAGGCCGGCGCCGATGATGAGTACGTCGTGTGCGGGCATGGATCTCGTGGTTCGTGACGGCGCGGAGCGGTGCGTCCGGGCGGGGGGACTCTATACCGGCACCCGCGTGGCGAGACTCCAGGCCGGAGCGGTCGGAATCTCTGGCTGGTCGACAGTTCCGCCGAGGTCATGGGCTACTCTAAGAAAGCGCATGGGACATGCCGATACATCATGCGATAATCACATCTCATCTGCTGGGGAGGAGAGCGAGCGAGATGGCATACCGGACCGAGCGACAGATCATCGAGCGCATCGCGGCGCTGCGAGCCGAGCGAAACGTCTCGAAGAGGCAGATTGCGGACAGGCTGGGCATCGACCCCTCGGCTGTGAGCCGGATGGAGTCGGGGCAGCGGGGTCTCGCTGCTGCCGAGATGGCGGCCATAGCCGAGATGCTTGGGGTCACGACTGACGCATTGCTCATGGACGACGAGCCCGTCACAGTTCTGCGCGCCGATGCTGACGACGAGAACGTCGCCGCGGCGATGAACGCTGTCGACGAACTCGTCGAAACGTTTCGCTACCTCGGAGCTGTCACCGGGGGCGACACGGAGCGGTGAGCGTGTCGGCGCTACCTCGCGCGGTTCGTGAGGCGCGTGATGCTCGCGCGGACCTCGGCGTGCCGTCCGACGGTCCAGTCGCCGACATCCTCGAAGCCGTCGAGGACGGCGCTGGGATTCCGGTCACCGTCGTCGCCCTGCCACACGACTTCGCGGGCGCGATGCGGCGCGATCAGCGGCATGTCTACATCTTCGTCAACGGTGTCGAGCCGCATGTCCGGCAGCGCTTCACGCTGGCCCATGAGCTCGGCCACTTCCGTCTCGGGCACGCGACGGTCTTCGACACCGTTGCGGACCTCCGCGGGCGCGATCCGCAGGAGGTGGAAGCGAACGAGTTCGCCGGCGAGTTTCTGGTCCCTCGCGCGGCGATCGACGCATGGATGGAGCGCAACGGGGATCCGCGGGTGGACCTAGAGCTGGTCGTGCGTGTTGCACGTCATTTCGGCGTCAGCGCTCCGGTCGCCCGGATCCGGCTCGAGAAGGCTGGGCGCCTGCGAGGTCGCGCCAAGACGCAGGTCGCGCAGGCGATCGCAGCGCGCGAGCACACCTCGCTGGCCTACATGCTCAGCCTCGGCGAGTTTCACGACTCGCTCAGCGCGATCTCGCCTTCCGACCTGCCGCGGCTGCCGGTGGTCGTGCAGCGTCAGATCAAGACTGTCTACGCCGCTGGCCTCGCCTCAGTCGAAGAGCTCGCGACTCGAACTCGTCAAGATCCCGGTCGGCTCGCGACTGAGCTTGCAGGCGTGAACGTTGCCGAGGGCGATCCGGACTTCTGACAGTGCGGCTCGTACGCGACGCGTCGCGCGTCTGGCTGGACGCCGGACCGTTCTTTCGCTTCTGCGAAGCAGGGGAACTGCCCAGCCTTGCGCGGTATGTAGGACCACGAGCGCACTGGGTCGTCGACGTCGCGAACGAGATCGAGCTGCGAGGTTCAAGCCCACGACCCGCACTGCGAACGCACCCCGCCTTGCAGAACCTTGTCCGGCGACCAGCGCGGAGCGACGCTCGATCCCGTCGTCAACGCCGAGGTCGAGACGATCCGGATGGCCTGGGCCGACCCGGCCGACCATCCGAAGAAGCATCGCGGCGAGATCGCCACCGTCCTGCACGCCGCGCATCTGGGAGGGGAGCTTGTGGCCTCGACGATGGTGAGGGCAAGGGGCTTGCCCGGGCGCGCGACGTCCCCTTTCTCAGTACGACGAACCTCGCCGCAGAGAAGGTCGTCGCAGGTGCGCTCGCCGAGCCGGCCGGCAAGGCGATCTACCTCTCGGTGCAGAAGAAGGTCGCGCTGACGGAGGCGAACTGGGTCAGCGCGCTGGCTCGCTGTCGCGCGCTGTAGCCGAGCGCACTACCCGACCTCGTACACCTTCAGCACCTCGTCGCCGTAATGGTTGATGACTTTCACGGCGATGCGACCGGTCTCAGGGACCGCGAACGGTCGGCTGCGCGTGCGGTAGAGCGAGGCCCACGCCTCTTCGTCGATGTCGGCCTTGAGCGCCTTCTTCAGGCGCTCGTACGGCTTGTTGGCGCCGGTGAAGTACGCGTCGCGGACGAAGAAGCTCTCACCGTTGTAGTTCGTGTCGATGAACCAACAGGCGATGTCGTCGGTCGTGTTGGAGCGGATCTCACTGGGGCAGCGCACCTCGTAGTTCACGTTGCTCATCCGCGCGGCTGGCACGGTACCGGCCGTCGGCCACCGCGGCCGTCAGCGCTGCGGCGTGGCGGCTGCCGCGATCGCGCGGCTGAGCTGCTCGGCCGTCACGACGCCGCAGAGCCGCTTGTCGGCATCGACGATCATCACGGCGCCGAGCCTGCGCACCGCCTCGAGCCCGAGCATCGCCTCGATGGGCGTGTCGCGCGGGACCGCGGCTTCCTGGCTGACCACCGGGGCGATCAACTCGCCGACGGTGAGCGCCGGCTGGCCACCGCGGACCGCGACCTGGACCTGCTCCTCACGCACCACGCCGAGGTAGTGACCGAGATCGTCGACGACCGCGAACCACGGCCACCTGTATCGCAGGAAGAACTCGTCCTCGGCCTGCAGTGCGGTCGTCGAGCCGGGGATCGACACGGGGTGCTCGTCCATCAGATCGCCCGCCGTCACGTCGCCGAGGCGCTCGGCGAAACGGGTCCCGGCGACGGCGCCGGTGGCGGCCGAGCCCAGGAACCAGCCGAGCAGACCGAACCAGAGGCCGTTGACGACCTGCCCGTTCAGCACCGCCAGCACTCCGAGCCCGATCAGGATCCACGAGAAGACCTGCCCGAGCCGTGCGCTGAAGCGCGTCCCCCGGTTGCGATCGCCCGTCAGCTTCCAGGCGATCGCGCGCGCGATCCGCCCGCCGTCCAGCGGGAACGCGGGGACGAGGTTGAACGCGAGCAGGAAGAGGTTGACGGCCGTCACCCAGCCGATCAGCGCGACGGCGGGCGTCGAGTCGACCTCCTGGAAGCTGGCGGTGTCGATCACGCCCGAGAAGCGCGACGCGAGAGCCGCGACGCCGATGCCGACGAGCACGATCGCCGCCGTCACGGCCGGTCCCGCGGCGGCGACCTGGAACTCCTCCTTGGGCGTCTGCGAGTCGCGGCTCAGCTTCGCGACACCACCGAAGAGCCAGAGGTCGATGCCGGCGGTCTCGATCCCGTGGCGGCGCGCCATCAACGCGTGACCGAGCTCGTGCAGCAGCAGCGAGAGGAAGAACAGCGTCGTCGCCGCGACGGCCGTCGCGTAGGCGACCGTGTTCGACTCGCTCGGCAGCACCCTGGTGAAGTAGTCCGACATCCAGTAGATCATCAGGAACAGGACCACGAACCAGCTCGTGCTGGCTCCGACCCGGATCCCGAAGACGCGGAAGAGCTGGTGGCTGCGCTCGCCGAACACGGTCAGCCGGCCGGGGTGTGGCGCTCGAGGATCGCCGCCATGTCGGCGGCCGCCGGCAGCGTCCCGTAGTGCAGGCCGCCGTCACCCGCCAGGCGCGCTGCGCAGAAGGCGTCCGCGACCGCCGGCGGAGCGTTGCGCACCAGCAACGAGCCCTGCAGCGCCAGCGCGAGTCGCTCGACCAGGCGCCGCGCGCGCGTCTCCAGTCCGACCGGATCGCCGAGCTCGTGACGAAGGGCGCCGGTGAACTCGTCGAGCCGCGCGTCGGCTCCGGCCGTGAGGTCGACCTCGGCAAGGTAGGCCTCAAGCGCCTGCGGCGTTCGCGACAGCGCGCGCAGCACGTCGAGCGCCATCACGTTGCCCGAGCCCTCCCAGATCGAGCACAGCGGTGCGTCGCGGTAGAGGCGCGGCATCCCCGAGTCCTCCACGTAGCCCGCGCCGCCGAACACCTCGAGCGCCTCGAAGGCGTGGTTCGGCGCGCGTTTGCAGACGTGGTACTTGCCGATCGCCGTGCCGAGCCGCTTGATGTGCGCCTCGGCGGGGTCGTCGTCTGCGAGGTCGTACGCGCGCGCCAGCCGCATCGCGAGGGCGGTCGCCGCCTCGGCCTCGACGGCCAGATCGGCGAGCACGTTGGCCATCAGCGGCTGTTCGGCGAGCCGCCGCCCGAACGTGTGCCTGTGCGCCGCGTGCCAGCTCGCCTGCGCGACGGCGGATCGCATCCCGGCCGCGGCGCCGAGGATGCAGTCAAGGCGTGTGTGGCCGACCATCTCGATGATCGTCGGCACGCCGCGCCCCGGCTCGCCGACCATCCGCGCCAAGGCGCCGTGGAACTCGACCTCGCTCGACGCGTTGGAGCGGTTGCCGAGCTTGTTCTTGAGGCGCTGGATGTGGAATGCGTTCAGCGAGCCGTCCGGCAGCACCCGCGGCAGCGCGAAGCAGGAGATGCCCTCGTCGGTCTGGGCGAGGACGAGGAAGAGGTCGCACATCGGCGCCGAGCAGAACCACTTGTGGCCGACGAGCTCGTACTCCGCGCCCGCGCCGCCGCCGTTGAGCGCTGTGGCGACGGTCGTGTTGGCGCGCACGTCGGAGCCGCCCTGCTTCTCGGTCATCGCCATGCCGCACAGCGCCGAGCCCTTCTCGCTCGCGGGCCGCATCGCCGGGTCGTAGCTCGTGGCGGTCAGCAGCGGTTCCCACTCGGCCGCCAGCTCGGGCTGCATCCGCAGCGCCGGCACGGCTGCGAACGTCATCGTCGTCGGGCATGCGAAACCGGCCTCGGCCTGCATCGCCGTGATGTAGAGCGCGGCGCGCGCGACGTGAGCGCCCTCGCGATCGGTCCGCCACGGCAGGGCGTGCAGCTCGTCGCGTACGCCGGCCTCCATCAGCTGGTGCCAGGAGGGGTCGAACTCGACCTCGTCGATGCGGTTGCCGTAGCGGTCGTGGGTCTGCAGGACCGGGGTGTGCGTGTTGGCGCGCTCACCCCAGGCGATCGGCTCGCCGCCCCAGAAGGCGCCGGCTTCGATCGCGCGCTCGCTGGCCCACCCCGCGCCCTCGCGCCCGATCGCCTCCACCAGGGGCGCGTTGTCGAGGAACAGGTTGCGGCCATCGAGCGGCGGCGGCTGGTTCGTCACCTCGTGCGTGCGAAAGGGGGCCGACGACTTGCGGGCGATCATGCCCGCGAACGCTACTCCCGCGGGCGGGGGCGTGGACACCGGGTCAAGTCGCGTGCGGATAGCCTGGGCCACTCCACCGCGAAGGGACACGTAGATGGCGAAGATCAAGGTGCAGAACCCGGTCGTCGAGCTCGACGGCGATGAGATGACGCGAATCATCTGGTCCTTCATCAAGGATCAGCTCATCCTCCCTTACCTGGACGTCGACCTGAAGTACTTCGACCTGGGGATCGAGAGCCGCGACGCCTCCGGCGACCAGATCACGATCGACGCAGCGAACGCCATAAAGCAGCACGGCGTAGGCGTCAAGTGCGCCACGATCACGCCTGACGAGGCACGCGTCGAGGAGTTCGGCCTCAAGCAGATGTGGCGCTCGCCGAACGGGACGATCCGCAACATCCTGGGCGGCGTCATCTTCCGCGAGCCGATCGTCATCAGCAACATCCCGCGCCTCGTGCCGGGCTGGACGAAGCCGATCGTGATCGGTCGCCATGCGTTCGGCGACCAGTACCGCGCGACCGATCTCGTCGTCCCGGGCGAGGGCAAGCTGACGCTCACCTACACGCCGAAGAACGGCGACGAGCCTGTGGAGCTCGACGTGTACGACTTCCCGGGGGGCGGCGTCGCGATGGCGATGTACAACCTCGACGACTCGATCCGTGACTTCGCGCGGGCGTCGATGCGCTACGGGCTCGACCGCGGGCTGCCCGTCTACCTCTCGACCAAGAACACGATCCTCAAGCGCTACGACGGTCGCTTCAAGGACCTGTTCGAGGAGATCTACGAGGCCGAGTTCAAGGACCGCTTCGAGGCCGCCGGGATCAGCTACGAGCACCGCCTGATCGACGACATGGTCGCCGCCGCGCTGAAGTGGGAGGGCGGCTACGTGTGGGCCTGCAAGAACTACGACGGCGACGTGCAGTCCGACACCGTCGCGCAGGGGTTCGGGTCGCTCGGCCTGATGACGAGCGTGCTGATGACGCCCGACGGAACGGTTGAGGCCGAGGCCGCACACGGCACGGTCACGCGCCACTTCCGTCAGCACGAGCAGGGCAAGCCGACTTCGACCAACCCGATCGCCTCGATCTTCGCCTGGACGCGCGGCCTCGAGGCGCGCGGCCACATGGACGACACGCCGGACGTCACGCGGTTCGCCGAGACGCTCGAGCGCGTCTGCGTGGAGACCGTCGAGAGCGGCAGGATGACGAAGGACCTGGCGCTGCTCGTCGGCCCGGAGCAGCCCTTCCAGACGACGCAGGAGTTCCTGGCGTCGATCGACGAGAACCTCCAGCGGGCGATGGCCTGAACGAGGCGCCCACGCTTCCAAACCGATAGGAGATGAGCTGTTGACTACTCCCGCCAAGGTCACCGTGACCGGCGCCGCCGGCCAGATCGGCTACGCGCTGCTGTTTCGTATCGCCTCCGGGCATCTGCTGGGCCCCGACCGCCCGGTTCACCTGAACCTGCTCGAGATCCCGCAGGCGCTGAGCGCCGCGCAGGGCACCGCGATGGAGCTCGACGACTGCGCCTTCCCGCTACTGGCCGGGATCGACATCCACGACGATCCGGTGAAGGCGTTCGCCGGCGCGAACTTCGGCCTGCTCGTGGGCGCGCGGCCGCGTGGGCCGGGAATGGAGCGCGCCGATCTGCTCGAGGCCAACGGCGGCATCTTCGGGCCGCAGGGCAAGGCGATCAACGCCGGCGCCGGCGCCGACATCCGCGTGCTCGTCGTCGGAAACCCGGCGAACACCAACGCGCTGATCGCACAGCGCAACGCCCCCGATGTTCCCGCTGACCGCTTCCACGCGATGACCCGTCTGGATCACAATCGCGCGATCGCGCAGCTTGCGCAGAAGACGGGCACGACGGTCAACGACGTCACCAACATGACGATCTGGGGCAACCACTCGACGACCCAGTACCCCGATCTGTTCCACGCGAAGGTCAGCGGCCGCCCTGCGATCGAGCTGGTCGATCGCGACTGGTACGAGAACGAGTACATCCCCAAGGTCGCCAAGCGCGGTGCCGCGATCATCGAAGCGCGCGGAGCCTCGTCAGCCGCGTCGGCGGCCAACGCCGCGATCGATCACATGCATGACTGGGTGCTCGGTACGCCGAGCGGTGACTGGGTCTCGATGTCGGTCCCGTCGGACGGCTCCTACGGGGTGCCGGAGGGAATCATCTCGTCGTTCCCGTGCACCTGCTCGGGCGGCGGCTACGAGATCGTCCAGGGCCTGGAGATCGACGACTTCTCACGCGCGAAGATCGACGCGTCCGCCGCTGAGCTCGTCGAAGAGCGCGACGCGGTGGCCGGCCTGGGCCTGATCTAGGCGGTGGAGAGGCCCCGGGCGATCGGGGCCTCTCTCAAATCGCCGCAACTTCGAGGACGCCGCTGCGTTTCAGCAGGTGAAGCGCTTCGTACTCCTCCTAGTCGGATGCGATCGCGGTGGCCGGCCTGATGGAGCCGGCCACCGTCGTTTCGCGCTACGCGGCGTCCTTGGCGTACCAGCCGCGGCCGTCCTTCTTGACGAGCCCATCCTTCACGAGCCCCGGCATCACGCGGTAGAGGTAGTTCTGCTTGATTCCCATCGCGTCGGCGATCTCGGGGATGGTGATCCCGGGGCGGCGCTTCACCAGATCGAGCGCCTGCTTGCCGCGCTGGCCGCTGCCCTTGGGGCGTCCGCGCTTGCCGGCGCCTGCACCGCCGGAGGTGCGGCGACGAGTCGGCGCGGCGGTCGGCTTGCGAATCACCTTCGATGCGGCTGCGACGGCGACGCCCTGAAGCGCCGCGACGGCCGCCTCGACGCGGTGGAACTCGTCGACGAGCGGCCGCAGCTCGCGCAGGCGGGCCTCCATCTCCTGTCGTTTCTCATCAACGAAGTCAGCCATGCTGTTGCACCTTTGTTCGGCGTGTCAAGTTAACCGCAGTCGCACGTCTCGCGCGATTCGTGTGCAGCGTAACACCACTCCAATACCGGCTGCCGCTCCGTCGCGTAATAGTGAAAGAGTCAGGAACGCTCACACAGTGCTTTGAGGCGCTCGAGCGAGCGCGTCGCTGCGACCTGGGGGATGTCACGGGCGATGGCGCGCTGGGCCGCACGCCCCAGGGCCCCCAGCGGCGCGTGGAACTCGTTGCGATATGAGAAGCGAGTCCCGTTGTCGTGCCCGTCGAGGCGGTACTCGGTCTGCGCGTGTGAGCCGGCCGGCCCGTCGCCATGCCACTCCGCGACGTGCGGCTCCTCGCAGCGCACAAGCGACCATCTGACCCTGAAGGGCGCGCCGCGCAATGAGAGCGTCTGCGCCATCTTGAACCCCACGCGCGCGGGGCCGACGTCGTGACTACCGAGATGACGGTGGATCGTCACCCAATCAGCCAGGCGCTCGGGGTCCATGACGACCGCCCACACCGCGCTGGGAAGAGCGTCGATCTGGGTCTCGGCGAGTACCTCGGGCACGGGTCGTCAAGCTACCGGCCGGCGAGCTGCTCGACCGCCTCCCAGTCGCGCAGCGCCCGTTCCACGGCGGCGGCGAAGCGATGCAGGCGCATGGGAAACAGGGCGTGGGCGCGATCGTCGCGCGGCAGCAGGTCACCGTCGAGTCCCTCCATCAGCGGCGCGACCAGCTCGAGCCTCTCACCGGTGATCGCCGCAGCGACGACACTGGCCACCGGCGTCAGCGAGAACGGAAGGTCGATCCGCGGGCGCGGGAGCAGCATCGCGTCGCGGATCCTCGACACGAGATCGCCATAGCTGAGCACGTCGGGTCCGGCGACGTCGAGTGAGAGCGGACGATCGACGACGGGGGACAGCCCGGCCTCGCGCAGGTAGGCGACCACGTCGCGGCCGTCGATCGGCTGCGTCCGAAATCGCCGCCAGGTGGGAAGCGGCATCACGGGTGCGCGCTCGACGAGGCGAACCAGGAAGCGGAAGGAGCGCGACGACGAGCTGATGACGATCGACGCCCGCAACGCCACCACCTCCGGGGCGCAGTCCAGCAGCGCGTCCTCAACCGCCACGCGGGAGCTCAGGTGCCGGGAGGCCGGCGCGCCGACCGGAACGATCCCGCCCAGGTACACGACACGGCGAACCCCAGCGGCACGGGCCGCGGCGGCGAAGCGCCGCGCGGCGCCGGTCTCGCGCTCGGCGAAGCTCGGCGCGCCTTCGGGCGCGGGCTCCATCGAGTGGATCAGGTAGTAGGCGACGTCGACGCCGTCGAGCGCCTCGGCCAGACCGGCGCCCGTGACCGCGTCACCCCGGACCACCTCATCGACGCCGTCGCGCCGGACCCGCGAAGGGTCACGCGCAAATGCCCTGACCGCGTGCCCCGATCCCTCGAGCGCCGGGATCAGCGCGTCGCCGATGGCGCCGCTGGCGCCGGTCACGAGGATCCGCATCAGGACGCCAAGGCTAGGGAGCCCGGCCCATTCTCCGCATCTTGCGAGAACCGGTCGGCGTGTGCCGGGCGCGCTTGCGGCGAACGATGTCAGAGCCCGCGCGCGGGACAAAACACGGCCAATGCGAGATCGTCTTGCGAGGCTGAAAACGAAAAACATGCGCGGTGCGGAAAGCGGTGTTGCAGACCTCCTCAGCCCTGTGCTTCTCTGCGCGCCGCAGGTCAGTGCGAACACGGAACGGGAGGCGACGGACCGCATGGCGAAGGGACGGGCGGCAGCAGCGAAGGTGTCCTGCGAGGACTGCTATTTCCATCGCAACATGCTGTGCGCGCTCAACCTGGAGGAGCCGTGCACGACGTACCGCCCGGATCACCCGGACGGGCTGCACCCGCCGCGCCAGCTGCGCTTCGTCTTCCGCCAGGACCGCCGCTCGACGGCGACCTGGGCGTTTCCCTCGGCGGCCGAGCAGGCCGCCCTCCATTCCTCCTGAGCGGGGCCTGAGCGGGGCTCGCGGAGGCCCCGCTCAGCGCTCGCTCTCGCGCCCGGTCGCGGGACTTGAATCCGGTGCGCGTGTAGTTACGCACCCTGGCGGTACGCAACTACACGTGTGACGGGCGCGCGAGCTCGAGACGCCGGGTGGAAGGGGGGGCGTGAAAAAGCGAACGCCGCGTTCGTCAATCCTTGCCACCCCCGGACGATCCGCGGCCTTCCGTCGGTGGCTCCCCAGCCGCCCCGCAGCGCTCGCGGCGTCGGCTCGATCGCCGGGCGGCTCAGGGGTCCGGGGCGAGACCGCTGCGCCGCTCGGCGTGGCGGGCCATCCACTCCGCGCCGGGCGTGTCGCTGAGGCCGTGGGCGATGATCGAGGCGAGCACGCAGAGCGCCGCGATGTTGGTGATGCGCTCGGCGTCGGGGACCGCCTCGCCGAGGACGAACAGCGAGTAGGCCATCGTCGCGACGCCCTTGGGACCGAACCACGCCATGAACGCCTTCGTCTGCCAGTCGACCGGCGTGCGCATGCCCGTCAGTGACAGCCACAGCGCAGCGGGGCGTGCCACGAGCAGCGTCACGAGCACGATCGCGACGGCGGCCCACCCGTCTTGGAAGAGGCCGTCGATTGTGAGGATCGACCCGAAGACGACGAACACGCCGAGCTTGACGATCTCGATCAGCTCGGAGGCGCCGGCTTCGACGTAGCCCCTGACGTCCGGGCGCCTCACGCCGAGCGTCATCGCGCAGACGTACACGGCGATGAACGAGTTGCCGTGGCCGGCGTACGCGAGCACTCCGTAGGTCAGCGCGGCGACGCCGATCGCGTAGAGCACCTTGTGGTGGTCGGGGATCCCGCCGCGCAACTGGCTCGCGCGCGGCAGCACGAGCGCCGCGACGTAGCCGATCGCCACGCCGGCGGCGAACCCGATCGTCAGATCCTCGAGCAGGAAACGCCACCAGACGAAGTCGTCCTGGCCGACGGCGAGCGCCGAGCTGAGCGCGATCACCGGCGCGAGCGCGAGCCCGTCGTTGAGCCCGGATTCGAGGTTCAGCGAATGACGCACGAGTCGCGGCACGCGCGGGTTGGTGACGACGCTCGACGAGAGCACAGGGTCCGTCGGCGCGAGCAGGGCGCCGAGCAGCAGCGACTCGAGCCAGCCGAGCCCGACGATCCAGTGCGCGGCGCCGGCGACGATCAGCGCGGTTATCGGCATCGCGAGCGCGAGCTTGCGCAGCGGCAGCCGCCACTCTCGCTGGAGCATCTCGCGGTCGACCTCGAGGCCGTCGCGGAACAGGATCATCACCAGGGCGACGATCGCCAGGTCCTCGACGAAGCCGTCATGAGCGGAGAGCGTCAGCACCTGGAGTCCGCCGTCGCCGAGCGCGAACCCGATCAGCACGTAAAGCGCCGTCAGTGACAGGAAGCTGCGTCGCGCAAGCCCCGAGAGCAGCGCGCCGCCGACGAGCAGGCCACCGAGCACGATCATTCCGATCTGGAACTGCTCCACGCGGGTAGAGTCCCAGACCTTCCGTGGACAGGACGAGTGACACGTGCGGATAACGGTGCTGGGCAAGTCACCCTCCTGGCAGGACGCGGGTGGGGCATGCAGCGGTTACCTCCTCGAAGAAGGCGACACGCGCCTGCTCGTCGACTGTGGCAACGGCGTCTTCGCAAAGCTCCGTGAGCGGCTCGACTACCTCGACGTCACCGCCGTCGTCGTGACGCACATGCACGCTGATCACTGCCTCGACGTGGTGCCGTTCGCCTACGCCCTGACGTACTCGCCGCGTCAGCAGCCCGTGCCGGTCGCCGGCTACACGGGCACCGACGTGCCGGTGCGCCCGCACCTGCTCGTGCCGCGCGGCGGCGTCGACGTGCTGCGCCACCTGAGCGCGCTGTGGGGCAACGACGCGTTGGTCGACACTGCGTTCGCGACGCAGGAGTACGCGCCCGGTGACGCGATCGATGTCGGCGAGGTTCGGCTCAGTTTCGCGCTCGTCCCGCACTATCTGCCGACCTTCGCCATCGCGGTCACTCCGTCGGCGGGCGGCCCGCGCTGCGTCTTCGGCGCGGACTGCTGTCCCAACGAGGAGATCGTCGACTTCGCGCGCGACAGCGACCTGTTGATCCTCGAGGCGACGCTCCCGCGCCCCGAGCGCGACGGCATCCGCGGGCACCTGACGGCCGCCGAGGCCGGCGAGCATGCGCGCCGCGCGGCCGCGAGCCGTCTCGTCATCACGCACATCTCCGACGAGCTCGACGCCGACCACGCTCGCCGCGCCGCCGAGAAGACCTTCGGCGACAGCGTGCACGTCGCCGCCGAAGGCGCCGTATACGAGATCTGAGCGGTCTGAGCGCCGGCGCGTTTGAGGGATATGCTGGCGACCGAGCGCCCGCCCGGCACCGCACAAGGCGCGGCGCATGATGAGAACCGTCATCGACTGACCGGAGAAGACGCATGGCACGATCCAGCAAGCCCTCAAATACGGTCCAGGAGCTGCTGGACCACCCGTCCGTAAAGCGCGCGCTGGAGGGTCCCGAAGCTCGCACGAGCAAGCCCCGGCGCGGGCGCCTGCTGTTCGTCGCGATCGTGGGCGCAGGCCTCGCGATCGCGTTCAGCGAAGGGCTTCGCAACAAGCTCCTCGACGTGCTGTTCGGCGCCGAGGAGGAGTTCGACTACGTCTCGACCACACTTCCGCCGCAGCCCGCCTCGGCATCTGCCGCGCCCGCTGACGTCGCCCCCTCGCCGGTGGCTGCGCCGGCGCCGAACGGCGGCCCGGCGTCTGAAGCTGAGGCGCCTACCGCTGCCGAGCCGCAGCCCCGCGCCAAACCTGCGGTGAAGGCCAAGCGCACGCCCAAGTCCGGCGCGGCGGCTGACGAATAGCGCCGACCCGCTGGCTGGTCGGCCAGCTAGCATCGGGCCGGTGGAGGCGTCCAGGAATCCCCGGCCGATCGACGGCGACAGGGCCCAGCGGATAGTCGATGCCATGCGCTCGTCCGTGGCCCGGCGGGGCGTGGCAGGCTCCACTTTCGATCACGTCGCGCGTGAGGCCGGCGTGTCACGCGGACTGCTGCACTACTACTTCGGCACGAAGGAGCGTTTGCTTGCCGAGGTCGTGCGCCGTGAGACCGCGACACGACTGCCGGTGCTGCGCGACCGTCTCGTCGCGGCGGGCGACGCCGATGAGGTGATCCACGTGCTCGTGGCCTCGCTGCGCGCGACGGTCCGCGACGACCCCGAGTTTGCGACGGTCCTGCTCGAGCTGTTCGCGCTGGCGCGTCGCCAACCCGAGATCGCCGCCGAGGTCCATGACCTGCTCGAGCGGATGCGCTCGGAGGTCGCCGCCGTGCTGGAGCAGAAGAACGCCGACGGGGTCCTGCGCCTGCGCGGTGGCCCGCGCGACATCGCCGACCTGCTGTTCGTCGTCGGTGACGGCGCGACGATCAGGATCCTCGCCGAGCCGCACCGCGATCCGGCCGGCCTGCTGCAGGCCTGCGGCGACGCCGTGCGGCCGCTGCTCGACGACCGCTGACGAGCCCCGCCGGGCGCCCACGAGGCTTCGGCGAAAGGCGTCGACACGGGGCTGTCGCGCCGGAACAAACGACGCTTCGCCGAGCGACACGCTCAGGTTTGCCCGCCTTGAGCCGATAACCCCGCAATGCGACCGAGCCGGCGGACCTCGATGCCAGCGTCCCTGCGGCATACGGCCCTGCTGTGAGGAGGGCACGCTCGATGCTGGAGCTTCCCCGGCTCGCCTCGACTGACCTTTCCCGGCCGGAGGATCCTGGAGCGCTGGACGGGCAGAACCGGGTCATGGCGCGATCGCTTGGCGCTCTGTTCCTCGGGGGTGGCGCGCTCGGGTTCGCATGGCTTGCGCTTCCGCACCCGGCCGCCGCCAACGAAGCCTCGTGGCCAACGCGCTCGTGGTCCTGGCGGTGGGGGGCGTACTGCTGACAGGACGCTGCGACTCGAATTCGCCGACGTTCTTCAAGCTCGTCGTCGTAGCCGCGACGCTGATGATGTCCGTCGCGTTCTACTTCACGCACTTCCCCGGGAGTGGCGTCGGCTTCTTCTACATCTGGGCCGCGCCGTACGCGTACGTGTTCTTCTCCGTCCGCCACGCGGCTCTGCAGACCGCAATCGTCGCGGCGTGTTACGCCGCGGTGATCGTCGCCGAGTCTGGGACTGTCCTACTCCACGAGGCGGGGTGGGACGCCGGTCGCTGGCTCTTGACGCTCGGCACGATCGTCGCGGTCGGGGGTTTCGCACGGGTCGTGACGGAGTCGATGCGCGTCAGCGAGCTGCGTTTCCGCCGCGGCTTTCACGACTCGTCGGTAGGCATGGCGCTGGTCAGCCGGGAAGGGCGCTTCCTGGAGGTCAATGCCGCCCTCTGCTCGCTGCTGGACTATCCAGCCGAGGAGCTGCTGTCGATGTCGCCGGTCGAGGTCACCGATCCGCGGGATGTGGCGATGACCACCGCCGCGCTCGCGAGCACGATGGAGGACCGGGTCTCGCGCCACTTCGAGAAGCGCTGCAGGCGCTCCGACGGCGAGGTCATCTGGTCGAGAATCGACGTCTCGGTGGTCGATGACGGCGCCCGCCCCTACTTCATCATGCAGGCCCAGGACGTGTCCGAGCAGAAACGAGCCGAGGAGGCGGGCGCTCGTCAGGCACGCCAGCAGGCCGCCGTGGCTGAGCTCGGCCGCCATGCCCTCGCTCACCGCGAGATCGACCTCCTGTTCAAGCGGGCGGTCGAGGTGGGTGTCTCGATCCTGGGGATCGACACGTGCTCCGTGCTGCGCAGCGAGCCGGACGCCCAGGGTCTGAGACGCATCGCGGGCTGCGGGCTGCCGCCCGGCATGGAGCTCGGCGGCATGGTTTCGCTCGAGCCTTCGTCACAGGCGGCTTACACGCTGCGCACGACGGAGACCGTGACGGTCGAGGATACGCGCGCGGAGGCGCGCTTCACTCAGTCTCAGCTGCATCGGGATCTGGGCGTGCGCTGTGTCCTGAGCGCGATGATCGCGGGTCCGCGGGGCGCGTGGGGACTGCTCTGCGCTCACGGCTTCGAGCCACGACGTTTCACTGCGGACGAGGCCGACTTCGTCGCCTCGCTCGTGAACGTGCTGTCGAACGCGGTGGAGCGTCACGAGACAGATGAGCGGGTGCGCCATCAGGCGCTCCACGACGAGCTGACCGGACTCCCGAACCGCGCGCTGGTGCGGGATCGCCTGTGTTCGGCGCTCGTCCGTCGTCGCCGCGATCACGGTGACGTGGCCGTGCTCGCGATGGATCTGGACAACTTCAAGGTCGTCAACGACTCGCTCGGCCATAGTGGCGGTGACGAGCTTCTCATGCTGGTCGCGTCGCGGCTGAGCGAAGCCGCCCGCGCCACGGACACGGTCGCCCGGTTCGGAGGGGACGAGTTCGTCGTGGTCTGCGAAGGCCTCGTCGGGCGGGAGGCCGCTCTCGAGGTCGCCGAGCGCCTGCTCGCGGCGGTCAGCAGACCGATCGCGCTCGACGACGGCGAGCACTACCTGACCGCGAGCATCGGGATCGCCCTGGCGACCGGGTTTCGAGACGGGGCGGAAGAGTTGCTGCGTGACGCCGACACCGCGATGTACCGCGCCAAGGAGGCCGGTGGAGGGCGCTGCGAGGTGTTTGACACGCAGCTGCGCAAAGGCGTGCTCGCGCGCATGCGAATCGAGAACGAGATGCGGGTGGCGCTCGACCGCGGTGAATTCCTCGTCTATTACCAGCCCATCCTCTCTGCGCGGAACCGTCGGGTCGTCGCGGTCGAGGCGCTCGCTCGGTGGGAGCATCCGACCCGCGGCCTGGTGCCGCCGATGGAGTTCATCCCTGTCAGCGAAGAGACGGGCCTCATCGTGCGCCTCGGACGGCACGTCCTCGAGACCGCCTGCGAGCAGGTCGCAAGCTGGCAACGCCAGTACACCCAGCGGACGCCGATGCTCCTCTCCGTCAACGTCTCGGCCCGCCAGATCGCCAACCCCGGGTTCCCGGCCGAGGCGGCCGCCGTCGCCAAGCGCAGCGGACTCGCAGCCGGGAGCCTCGCGCTCGAAGTGACCGAAAGCGTGCTCATCCAGCAAGCAGACGCCCCGGTCGCTGCTCTCAATGCGATGAGGATGTGCGGGCTCCGGCTCGTCCTCGACGACTTCGGGACCGGCTACTCCTCGCTCAGCTACCTCCAACGCTTTCCGTTGGAGGCGCTCAAGATCGACCGCTCGTTCGTGCGAGGTCTCGGCGAGGAGAACGCGAGCGAGGCCATCGTCGAGGCGATCCAGCGCATGGCGAGCAGCCTCGGCATGACGGTCGTCGCCGAGGGGGTTGAGACCGAGGCGCAGCTCTCGCGGGTACGCGAACTCGGCTGCGAGCTCGTGCAGGGATTCCTGTTCGCCGAGCCGCTCCCCCCGGACGAGTTCGAGCAGTTCCTGCGCCGGTCACACGGTGTTGGCCCCGTGGGTGAACGAGCGGCCTGATCGATCAGTCCCACCGGGACAGCCGGTACGTCTCGCTCGCGTTGCTAGCGCCCGGCGGCGAGCGCCGCGGCGGCTGCCGGGATCCCCTCGCGTGAGTCCGGGTAACGCGGCTGCCAGCCGAGCTCGGCCTTGAGCTTGCCGTTCGACGTGCGACCTAAGCGCACCACCGCCGCGACCGGCCCCGCGCCGGTGATGCGACGCGCGAGCCAGACCGGCACCGAGCGCGGCGGGCCGGTGCCGATCGACTCGGCGGTGCGCGCCATGAACTCGCGATACGTCGTCGGTGTGTCATCGGCGCAGTGGTAGACGCTCCCGGGCTTCGCGCCCTCGACGGCGAGCGCGCAGGCGCTCGCGACGTCCTCGACGTGCACGACGTCCCAGAGGTTGTCGCCGCGGCCGACGACCGCCAGGCGCCCCGGGCGCCGAAGCAGCGGGATCATCTCGCTCGCCCACCAGCCGCCGGGGCCGTAGACGTGGCACGGGCGGATGATCGCCACGTCGAGCCCCGAGGCGAGCAGCATCCGCTCGCCTTCCTGCTTGGAGCGCCCGTAGTCGGTCTCGACCGGCAGCGGATCCGCTTCGGTCATCAGCTTCCCACGCGAGTCGCCGGTGACGACGGTCGACGTGAAGACGACGCGCGGCGGCGCGGGCAGCGCCTCGCACGCGTCGATCAGGTTCATCAGGCCGCCGATGTTCGCCGTGCGCAGCTTGTCCGGGTCGCGCTGGGCGCCGGTCTCGGCGGCGCAGTGCAGCACGGCGTCGGGCGCGGCCTGCGCGAGCGCCGCGCGCATCTTCCCGGCGTCGGTCAGGTCGCCGGGAACGGCGCTCGTGCCCGGCGGCTCGGACCCCGGCCGGCGCACCAGCGCCAGCACTTCGTGGCCACGCTCATGCAGCGTGCTGCACGCGACGGCGCCGATGAAGCCGCTGGCTCCGGTCACGAGGATTCGCATGGCGCGCATCCTCGCAGTCCGCGCCTCAGCTGAAGATCTTGTCGAGCTTGAGCAGCAGGCGCAGATCGCCGCGCGGCTTGAGCCGCCGTGAGAGCAGCATCCGCCTCGCGTCGGCGCGCCCCGCGAAGACATCGACCCAGTCGTCGAAGCCGCTGACGAGGCGAAGGTCGGCGTGGAGTGCCGTGCCCTGTTTGACGCTGGTATGGCCATTGGCGAGCGTCAGGTACCAGGGCTCGTGATCGGTGAAGTCCCACTGGATCACTGTGCCGGGCTTGACGACGCTCCCGTCGGCCTGGCGGCGGATCGCGTCGAACATGATCGCGATCGCCTCGTCGTCACGAACGACCGGACGATCTGGTCCGATCAGGTTCGCCTTCAGCATCTTGGTGCCGCGCACCGCGCGCTCCTCGAACGGGATGTCCATCGGGATCGGGAAGCGCGGCAGCGTGTCGAGATCCAGGCCGATCGCCTTGAGCCGGAACTCCAGCGAGCGCATGCCCTCGAAGCCGAGCTCCTCGTAGGTGAAGCCGAAGCACTGGTAGTAGCCGTCGTCCCAGCCCGGCGGCTTGGCCAGCGCCGAGGTGTACGGGCCGACGTCGCGGATCACGTCGCAGACCGCCTGCGTGACCATCTCGGGATCCTGCTTGTAGGCGTCGGCCAGCAGCTTGACCCCGAACGCGATGTGGCGCTGCTCGTCGAGCGCGACATTGCGGATCCCTTGGCGGAAGCCCGGGAGGATGTCCATCTCCTCGATGAAGGTCTCCATGTAGTGCTGGCCGGGCTGCGCGAGCGTGCCCTCGATCACGACGTGGTAGAGCGTGATCGCGCGGCACAGCTGCGGCAGCGACTTGTCCCTGCGCAGCGCCTGCGTCATCTCCTCCAGCGCTTGGAAGACCTTGCGGTGGCCCCAGGTCAGCAGGTGCTCGGTCGCCTGCATCCCACCGGCCATCGTTCCGTCACCGAGGCCGACGACCTCGTCCATGAAGCGCTTGAAGAAGACGCTATGGCGCGCCTCGTCGACCTGTTGGGTGGCGATGAAGTACTTCTGCTCCTCCAGCGGCGCGGCATCGATGTAGGGGGAGAGGCCGTCGGTGACGGCGTCCTCGCCGTGGAAGAAGAGGTTGTAGAACCACAGCGCGCTCGTGCGCTGCTGTTCAGTCATCTTCTCTCGCCAGTCGATCTTGTCCTGGCTGAAGTCGATCTCCATCGCCGACCAGTTGCCGCGCTCCCAGCGCGCGTACAGGTCGGTGTAGGAGATGTCGTCGGTGACGCTCGAGCCGTGCGAGACAGGGGCGGTGGTGGCCATGCGGAGTGCTCTCTCGGTTCGTCGTGATGCGGGGCGGAACTGGAGATTCTGACTCTTTGGTCAGCGCGAGTGTGACGTGCGTCACACCCAACGCGCCGGCGCCGTCCGTCCGCGAACGTCCGTGCGCGAGCGAACTTCGGGCGGGCTAGCGCGGTGCGGAGCGCCCCGCCATCCTCGAACGTCCCTCCCACCCCCCTATAAGGGGGAGCCAGGGACGTTCGTCAAGCCGCGATCTCCGTAGCCACGCCCGCCTCCAGCCACCGCACGCGATCAGCCATCGGTGAGGCTCCGAAAACGCGCTCGGCGGCCGCGCGGCCCTGACGGAAGTGCTTCCAGCCTTCGTAGTGGATCGGCACGATCGTGCGCGGATCCAGCAGGCCGCAAAGCTCGACCGCTTGCTCGGCGGTCATCGTGTAGTGCAGCGGCCCGGAGAGCCAGGGAAACTGAACTCCTCCCAGGTGGAGGACGGCGGTGCCGACATCGATCCGCTGCGCGACCTCGCGGACACCGTCGTAGAGCACCGTGTCGCCGGAGATCCACAGGGCTCCGTGCTCCTGGCCCTCCCCGGACACGGCAAAGCCGATCACGTCGCCGACGATCGGCTTGCTCCCAGGCGGCCCGTGACGGCATGGCGTCGCGGTGATCTGGAGCTGGGCGCGGTCAGGGGCGTCGAGCGTCGTCGTTCCCCAGGGCGCCAGTCCGCGCGCCGCGTCGCCGAGTCGCCGAGCGCCTGGGACCGTCGTGATGACGGTGCCCATGCGGGGCAACAGCGCGCGTCCGGAAGGATCGAGGTTATCGCCGTGATGGTCGTGACTGACGAGGACCGCGTCGATCGGGCCGAGGTCGTCGAACGCGATGGCGGGGCCTTGGAGCTTGCGCGAGAACGCACCCCAGCCGAAGTTGTAGCGCTTACCGGGAGGGTCGAACGTCGGGTCGGTGAGGAGCCGCCAGGGGCCGATCTCGATGACCGCGGTTGGGCCTCCGATATAGGTGACGCGCATTCGTCGACACTACTCGGCTCGGGGCTCACGGCCGACTCCGCGAACGAGTTGACTCCGCGCGTTGACATTCGCGCGAATCGTCAGACCTACTTGGCGGGCCCGGCAGGGCCGTTCACCGGAGTGTGCTCGCGCTTCGACCGTTCGCGGCACGTCGCGTAGCCGCGCCCTCAGACAGCCGCCAGCTTCGGGCTGACCCACGGCTGCGCGACCCGCGTCGCGACCCGGCCCGGAAGCTCATCGATCGCCACGCGGTCCTGCGCCAGCGAGTCGCGGTCGCGGACCGTCGCGGTGCCGTCCTCCAGCGACTGGTGGTCGATCGTGACGCAGTAGGGGGTTCCGATCTCGTCCTGGCGGCGGTAGCGCTTGCCGATCGAGCCGCCCTCGTCGTACTCGGCCTGGACGAGGCCGCGCAGCGCGTCGAACGCCTGGCGCGCCAGCTCGGGCTGTCCGTCCTTGCGCACGAGTGGGAGCACGGCGACCTTCACGGGCGCCAGCCGCGGGTGCAGCCTGAGGACCGTGCGCGTGTCGCCTTCGATCTCCTCCTCGTCGTACGCGTCGACGAGAAACGCGAGCGTCGCGCGGTCGGCGCCGGCGGCCGGCTCGATGACATGCGGGACGTAGTGCTCGCCGCTGCCCTGGTCGAAGTACTCGAGCTTCTCGCCGCTGAACTCGGCGTGCCGCGTGAGATCGAAGTTCCCCCGGTTGGCGATCCCCTCCAGCTCACTCCAGCCGATCGGGAACAGGTACTCGACGTCGCTCGTGCCCGATGAATAGTGGCTCAGCTCGTCGGGGTCGTGCGGGCGGATCTGCAGGTGGTCGGGACGGATGCCCAGGTCCGTGTACCAGCGCTCACGCTCGGCGATCCAGTACCGGTACCACTCGTCCGACTCCGGGGGCGGGACGAAGAACTCCATCTCCATCTGCTCGAACTCGCGCGTGCGAAACACGAAGTTCCCAGGAGTGATCTCGTTGCGGAACGACTTGCCGACCTGCGCGATCCCGAACGGCGGCTTCTTGCGAGAGAACTGCAGGACGTTCTTGAAGTTGATGAAGATGCCCTGCGCGGTCTCCGGGCGCAGGTAGGTGATCGAGCCCGAGTCCCTGACGGGGCCGACCGTCGTCTCGAACATCAGGTTGAACTCGCGCGCCTCGGTGAGGTCGCAGTCCGCCCCCTCGCCCGGACGCTTGGACGGCTTCTGCGCGCATTGCAGCTCGCCGAGGTGGTCGGCGCGGAAGCGCGCCTTGCAGGTGCGGCAGTCGACCATCGGGTCGCTGAAGCCGCCCACATGGCCGCTCGCCTCCCACACGCGCGGGTGCTGGAGGATCGCGGAGTCGATCGCGACGATGTCGTCGCGACTCAACATCGACTGCCACCAGGCGTTCTTGACGTTCGTCTTCAGCAGCACCCCGTAGTGCCCGTAGTCGTACGTCGATCCGATGCCCCCGTAGATCTCCGACGAGGGGAAGATGATGCCGCGGCGCTTGCACAGCGCGACGATCTTGTCCATGGTCACGACGTCCTCTGACATGCGCCGCATCGTATGCGGACGGGCGCCGATGGCACTCCTATACTGAGAGTGCCATGCCGATCTACGAGTATCGACGGCCTGACGGCACCACTTTCGAGGTGCGCCAGAAGATGACGGACGATGCGCTGACGACCGACCCGGAAACCGGCCTTCCGGTCGCGCGGGTGTTCCACCCGGTCGCCGTCCACTTCAAGGGCAAGGGCTTCTACAACACCGACTACGGCACCAAGCGCCGCAGCCGGGAGCTGGAGCGGTCGGCCAGCGAAGGCGCTGACAAGCACGACGCCAAGATGGCCGACAAGGCGAAGGAGAAGAAGGAGACCAAGGCCTCCTCCGACGCCGCCAAGCCGAAGGCCGAGGCGAAGCCGAAGAAGCCCTGATCGCGGAGCGCGCGCGACGTCAGCGCGCCAGGAACCGCGAGACCTGCCGGGCCTTCGAGGCGTCGGACAGCGTCAGCCCCGCGCCGCCGTCGGGCAGCGTCGCCGCACCGTCGGGCCTCAGGATCCGCGTCGGCGCGTCGCCGGCGGTGGCGAGCGTCGCGATCAGGCCCGTCAGCCCGAGCGCGCCCATGTCCGACGTGACGGTCTGCGGCGCTCGCCAGGCCACCCACGGCCAGCGCAGCAAGCCGCCGGGAGACAGCACGCGGCTCTTCATCGCGGCGACGATCTTCTGCTGACGGCGCTGGCGCGTCAGCTCGTCCTCCCGCAGGTTGCACGCGTTCTTCCGCGTGCGGGACAGAGCGAGCGCCTGCTTGCCGTCGATGTGCGTCGTCCCCGCACTCAGGCGCAGCGTGTAGCCGCCGTTGCGAAAGCCACCGTTGATGCGCGAGACGACGCAGCCGCCCGTGTAGTCGACGCCGCCCATGGCGTCGACCAGGTCCGGGAACCTCTCGAAGTTGACGAGGATCACATGGTCGACGTCGATGCCCAGGAACTGCTTGACCGTCTTGACGGCAAGCGCCGAGCCGCCGAGGGCGTAGGCGGCGTTGATCTTGTTGAGGCCGAAGCCCGGAATCTCGACGACCATGTCGCGCGGGATCGAGAGCTTCGCGCTGTGCCCGCCACCGACGCGCATCAGCTGGATCGAGTCCGACCGCCCCCGGCCGCTCGTCTGCGCGCCGGGCTCACGCGAGCCCTTCGGCCGCACGTCCGAGCCGAGGACGAGGACGGTCGCGGGGGCCACGATCGGCGCTCCGGACGTCGTCAGCGCAGCCTTGGTCTCACCGTCGACCCGGTCCTGGAAGAACTGTGCGCTGACCAGGAAGAGAACGATCGAGAGCGCCACCCACGCAACGATCGCGGTGACGAGCCAGCGCAGCACCCGCAAGGCGCCGGGGCGCGCGCGCCGCGGTGCCGGAACGCTCGCCGGTGGTGCCCCAGGAGGTGCACCAGGAGCAGCGGGCCCGCGACCGGACTCGGGCGGGCGGACTCGCTCCGCGGGTTTGGGCGGATTGCCGCGAAGGGCATCCAGCGATGCGCCGCCGCGCTGCAGGAGGCGCGGGCGGGCACGGTAGGTCTTGTAGCTGGGGCGCTCGCCGGGACCGTCCGGCGGCGGCGGGGGGTCGGCGGCCATCGGCGGATATGGTGGCGACCGTGGCGGCCAGGTGCGTCATCGGCGTCGATGTGGGCGGCACCAAACTGCTCGCGGGACTCGTCGACGAGACGCTCACCGTGCTCCACCGGTCCCAGCGCTCGTCACAGGACCTCGACACCGGCGCGCTGCTCGACACGGTCGCCGAGATGGTGCTCGACGCTGCTCGATCGGCGGATGTCGACGTGGCCGGCGTCGGTCTGGGAGTGCCGGGAGTGATCGATCGTCGCCACGGGATCGTGGCCGTCGCGCCGCACCTGCCGCTCGAGGGCGTCCGCTTCCAGGCGCTGATGGCCGAACGTCTGGGGCTTCCGGTAGCGGTCGACAACGACGCCAACTGCGCGATGCTCGCCGAGTGGCGCCACGGCGCCGCGCGCGGGGCCGGCGACGCGGTCATGCTCATGCTCGGCACCGGGATCGGCGGAGGGGTCGTGACCGGCGGGCAGCTGCTGCGCGGCGCCAGCGGCGGCGCCGCCGAGATCGGGCACATGGTCGTCGAGCTCGATGGCCCGCCGTGCGAAGGGGAGTGCCCGGGCCAGGGGCATTTCGAGTGGTACGCGTCGGGGAACGCGATCGGCCGTGCCGGCCATCAGAGCGCTCTGGCAAACGCCGACTCGGTGCTCGGCCGCGAGCTGGCCGCCGGGCGTGAGATCACCGGGGCCTTCGTGACCGAGGTCGCCCACGACGGCGACCCGCACGCGCGGCGCGCCCTGGAGCAGGTCGGCCGCTGGCTCGGCCAGGGGATCGTCTCGCTGGTCAATGTCTTCAACCCGGAGGTCGTCGTCATCGGCGGCGGCGGGATCGGGGCCGGCGAGCTGTTGCTGGGCCCGGCGCGCGAGGTCGTCGCCGCCCAGGCGATGCCGTCGATGCGCGAGCTGGCGCGGATCGAGTCCGCGCGCTTCGGCGCGGAGGCCGGCCTGGTGGGAGCCGCGACGCTGGCCTTCGAGGAGCTCGCGGCGTGAGCCGGCCGGGGCGGCTCGTCGTCTGCCCGACTCCGATCGGCAATCTCGAGGACGTGACGCTGCGCGTGCTGGCGGCGCTCCGCGAGGCCGACGTGCTCGCCTGCGAGGACACGCGCACGACCAAAGTGCTGCTTGACCGATACGGCGTCAGCGCCGAGCGCGTGCGCTACGACTCGCACGCCGAGCGCCGCGCCGCGCCGCGCCTGGTTGAGCGGATGCTCGCCGGTGAGACCGTCGCCCTGGTCAGCGACGCGGGCATGCCGCTGGTCTCCGATCCGGGCCTCGTGCTGGTGCGGGCCGCCGTTGCCGCCGGCCTGTCCGTGGAGGTGCTTCCGGGCCCCAGCGCGGCGCTGACTGCACTCGTGGCGAGTGGCCTGCCGGGTGAGACGTGGCGCTTCGTGGGCTTCCTGCCGCGCAAGCGTGGTGAGATCGCGACCGTGCTGGCGAGCGAGGAGACGCTCGTCGCCTTCGAGTCGCCGCGGCGCGTCGCGGCGACCCTCGCGGTGCTGGCGCAACTCGATCCCGGGCGCCCGGTGGCCGTCTGCCGCGAGCTGACCAAGATTCACGAGGAGATCGTGCGCGGCAGCGCCGCTGAGCTTGCCGCGCGCTACGCCACCGAGCCACCCCGGGGCGAGGTCGTGCTCGTGATCGGCGCCGCTCAGCCCGGAGCCGCCGACAGCGCGGCAGGCGTCGACGCGTTGCGCCGCCTGATCGAGGCGGGCGCGCGCCCGCGCGCGGCCGCAGGCGTCGTCGCCGAGCTCACCGGTCTGTCGGCCAACGCGCTCTACGACGCGGCGGTGACCTGAGCGCGACGGCTGGATGGAATCGGTCATCTCACTGTTTCTTCTCCGGTATTGCCACTCTTGATGGGTAACGTCGAGTGGGCATGGAACGTCAAGACCTTCTCTTCCCAGCAGGCGCCGACTCCTGCGCTGCCTGGCTTTACAGCCCGCCCGGCGGCGCCGCGGACCTGTCGCCGATCGTCGTGATGGCTCACGGCCTGTCCGGGACGCGCCGCGACCGCCTGGGGGCGTTCGCTGAGCGCTTCGCCGCCGCGGGTATCGGCGCTCTCGTCTTCGATCACCGTGGCTTCGGCGACAGCGGCGGGGAGCGCGACCGCTTCAGCCCTCGTCGCCAGCTCGAGGATTGGCGCGCGGGGATCGCGTTTGCGCGCTCGCTGCACGGGATCGACGCCGACCGCGTGGCGACGTTCGGGTCCTCGATGGGAGGGGGTAACGCGCTGGCCGCCGCTGCCCACGACCCGCGCGTGGCCGCTGCCGTCAGCCAGGTCCCCTTCTTGGACATCTGGCGCCAGTCGCACCGCTCCTCGCCGCGCGTCGCAGCCCGGATGATGCTCGCGGCCGTCCTGGGCCGCCATCTGCCGGCCGTCGGTCAGCCGCACGAGGCGGCCTTCATCAACGCGCCCGGTGCCGAGGAAGGCTGGCGGCATGTCGTCGCGACCGGCGAGGACTCACGCTGGCGCGATCGGGCGTCGGCGCGCTGGCTGCTCGGTCGGCCTTTCCGTCCCGCCCGGCACGCTGCCACCCTGCACTGCCCATGGCTGGTGTGCGTCGGCGAGGCCGACCGGGTCGCCCGACCCGGGCCGGCGATCGCGGCGGCGCGCCGCGCGCCGCTGGGCGAGCTGCGCACCTATCCCGGCGTCGATCACTTCGACATCTACGACGGCCCAGCGCACGAGCAGCTCGTCGCTGACGAGGTCGATTTCCTCCGTCGTCACCTCCTGTCGACCGACGGCACGACCTCGCAACCCCGAAGCACGCGGCGCCAGCGGAGCCTCTCTGGCCGCTGAGACCCGCGGTCGCCCCCGCCCCGGTCGCTAGCGTTCGGGCCGCATGGCCCGGTCTGCCTTCTACGTCACGACGCCTATCTACTACGTCAACGCGGCGCCCCATCTAGGGCACGCGTATACGACGATCGCCGCGGACGTGATGGCGCGTCATCACCGCCAGCGCGGCGACGAGGTGTTCTTCCTGACCGGCACTGACGAGCACGGCGAGCCCGTGGCGCTCGCCGCCGAGCGCGAGGGCGTCAGCCCGCAGGAGCTCGCGGATCGCAACGCGGAGCGCTTCAAGGCGCTGGCCCCCCAGCTGAACGCGTCCAACGACTTCTTCATCCGCACCAGCGACGCCGCGCACAAGGCCAAGGTGCAGGAGGTCCTGGAGCGCGTGAAGGATGCCGGCCACGTCTACGAGGGCACCTACGAGGGCTGGTACTGCCCGCGCTGCGCGGACTTCAAGGGAAATTCGGAGGTGGCCGAGGGCAACACCTGCCCGATCCACAAGATCGTGCTCACGCGCGAGCACGAGCACAACTGGTTCTTCCGCCTCTCGGCCTTCCAGGAGCCGCTTGAGCGCCTGTTCGAGGAGCACCCGGAGTTCGTGAGCCCGCGATCGCGCTACAACGAGGCGCTCGCGTTCCTGCGCGGCGGGCTGCAGGACGTCTCGCTGTCCCGCCGTGAGCTCGGCTGGGGCGTGCCGGTCCCGTGGGATCCCGAGCAGGTGTTCTACGTCTGGTGGGACGCACTCCTGAACTACTACACCGCGCTCTCCTACGCGCGGCCCGGTGAGGACCTCACCGAGAAGTTCTGGCCGGCGAGCTACCACCTGATCGGCAAGGACATCCTGAAGTTCCACACGATCTACTGGCCGGCGCTGCTGATGGCTGCGGGCCTCCCTGTGCCCGAGCGCGTGTTCGTCCACGGCTTCCTGCTGATGGACGGCGAGAAGATGAGCAAATCGCTCGGCAACGTCCTCGACCCGTTCGAGATCATCGAGCGCTTCGGCGCCGACGCGCTGCGCTACTACGTGCTGCGCGACGTCTCCTTCGGGCAGGACGGCTCGGTCTCTCCGGGGGCGTTCGAGGAGCGCTACGAGAACGAGCTCGCCAACGAGTACGGGAACCTCGCCAGCCGCACGATCGCGATGCTGCTGCGCTATCGCGAGGGTGTGGTGCCCGCGGTCGCCCACGATCCCTCGCTCGACGCCGACTTCGACGGCCTGACCGCACGCGTCAGCGAGCTGATCGACGGCGCCGAGGTGACGCAGTCGCTGGACGAGATCTGGCAGCGCGTGAGGCGACTGAACCGCTACGTCGAGCAGCGCGCGCCGTGGAAGCTCGCCAAGGACGACGCGAGCGCCGCGGAGCTGGACGTCGTGCTCGCGTCGCTGATCGAAGGTCTGCGCGTGCTGACCGTGCTGCTCCACCCGTGGCTGCCCGAGACGACCGCCAGGTTGCTCGCGGCGCTGGGGACCGACGACATCGCGCTCTCCGGCGCGGCGCTCGGAGCCGCGCCGGCGCTGAGCGTCCAGGCGCTGGAGCCGCTGTTCCCGAAGGACCCGGCGCCCGCCGCCGGCGGAACAGGCGCAGGGGTCGCGACCGACCCGGTCGCCGGTAACGGGGCGTGATCGACAGTCACACGCACCTGGACTCCTGCGAGCCGCCGAACGAGGAGCTCGTCGACGCCGCGCTGCGCGCCGGAGTGCGGCGGATCCTGACGGTCGGGATGGACCCGGCGACGTGCCGCACGGCGCTGGCCGCCGCCGAACGATTCCCCAGCGTCTACGCCGCGGTCGGTCGCCATCCGAACAGTGCCGCGGGCTTCGACGACGACGCGGCCGCGGACCTGCACGAGCTCGCGGCCGATGAGCGCTGCGTCGCGATCGGCGAGACAGGGCTCGACTACTTCCGCGACCGCGCCCCAAAGGCGGATCAGATGCGCGCCTTCCACGCGCAGATCGAGCTGGCCCGTGACTGCGGCAAGCCGCTCGTGATCCACACGCGCGCCGCCGAGGACGACACGATCGCCACGCTGCTCGAGCGCGCGGACGGCATTCGAGTGATCCTGCACTGCTTCTCGATGGCCGACCGCCTCGACGAATGTCTCGAGCAGCCGCTCTGGTGGCTGTCCTTCGCCGGCAACGTGACCTACCCGAGCGCCGGGCACCTCGCCGCCGCCGCGGCGCGCGTGCCCGACGAGCGGCTGCTCGTCGAGACCGACGCGCCCTACCTGAGCCCGCAGCCCGTTCGCAAGGAGCGCAACCAGCCGGCCTTCGTCACGCATACGGCGCGCTTCATCGCCGAGCGCCGCGGCGTCTCATACGAGCAGCTCGAGGCCGTCGTCGAGCGCAGCGCCGCGGAGCTGCTGGGCTGGTGAGAGGGGTGGCCGCCGGCGACGAGCGCCCGCTTCCGACGCAGCCGAGCCTGCGGCGGATGCGCGAGCACGCGATCCGTCCCAAGCGCGACCTCGGGCAGAACTTCCTCGTCGACTCGAACATCCTCGGGGTGATCGACCGGCTCGCCGCGCTCGACCGTGCCGACGTCGTGCTCGAGATCGGTGGCGGCCTGGGCGTGCTGAGCGAGCACCTCGCTGCGCTGTGCGCCCACGTCCACGTCGTCGAAGTCGACCGCGCGCTCGTGCCGGCGCTCGAGGCGGCCCTGGCGCCGCTGCCCAACCACACGCTCCACGTCGGCGACGCGATGACGCTCGACCTCGCGGCGCTCGACCCTGGGCCGACGAAGGTCGTCGCGAACCTGCCGTACGGGATCGCGGCCTCCGCGATCCTGCGCACGATCGAGGAGCTTCCTTCGGTGACGCGCTGGATCGGAATGGTCCAGAAGGAGGTCGGCGAGCGCTTCGCGGCGAGCCCGGGCAGCTCGCAGTACGGGATCCCGTCGGTTCTCGCGCAGCTGGCGTGCGACGTGCGCGTCGCGCGGGCGGTGTCGCGCACGGTCTTCTTCCCCGTGCCGAACGTCGACTCCGTGCTCGTTCGGCTCGACCGGACCGGGCCGGCGCCCGAACCGGAGCTGAGGCGCCTCGTGCACGGGGCGTTCGCCCATCGACGCAAGGCGCTGGCGCGGTCGCTGGACCTCGCGGGGGTCGGCGGAGCGGGCGTGCGCGAGCGCGCCCGCGCGGCACTCATCGAGCTGGGGCACCCCGCCGACGCGCGTGCGGAGCGCCTGGCGCCGGGCGACTTTCAGGCCCTATGGGACAAGCTGTCGGCATGACCGGTCTCACCGAGCGCGCGCCGGCGAAGGTCAATCTCGGCCTGACGCTCGGGCCGACGCGGGCCGACGGGCGCCATGAGCTGGTCACGATCATGCAGCCGGTCGCGCTCTGCGACACCGTGCGACTGATCCCCGCGGCGCTCGGTGCGGCGCGCGACGAGGTCGACTGCCCGGGCGTCGATGGAGACAACCTGGCGCTGGCGGCACTCGCGGCGTTTCGCGCGCGCACCGGCTGGACGGGCGCGCCGGTGCGCCTGGAGATCGACAAGCGGATACCCGTCGCGGCGGGAATGGCAGGAGGCTCGGCCGACGCGGGCGCCGCGCTGCGGCTTGCGGCGCGCGCCGCAGGCCTGCGCGACGACACGCTGCTGCGTGCGATCGCAGCGGGCCTCGGCGCCGACGTGCCCGCTCAGGTGCGTCCGCGCCGCTACCTGGCGACCGGTGCCGGCGAGGAGCTGCGCGGGCTCCCCGACCCGCCGCCTTTCGGCATCCTGGTCGTGCGCTCTGCGCGCGGGCTCGCGACCGCCGACGTCTTCCGTGAGGCCGACCGCGTGGGCCTTCCGCGCAGCCGGTCGGAGCTGGAGGCGCGGAGCGCCGAGCTGGTCGGATCGCTCGCCGCCGGGGCGGCGATGCCCGACGCCGAACTGCTCGTCAACGACCTGCAGCCGGCAGCGGTGTCGTTGCTTCCCGAGCTGCGCGGGACGCTCGACGACGTGCGCCGCGCCGGCGCCGAGCACACGCTCGTCTGCGGCTCGGGCCCAACCGTCGTGGGCCTCTTCGCCGACTACGAGCGCGCACGCTCGGCGGCCGCGTCGCTCGGTGACCGCCGGCCGCTGCCGGTCGCCGTCGAACCGTGGTACCCGGCGCTGACGGTGCTGGAGGAGCATTGACGGCGGGCGTCCGTCCAGATGAGTCGCTCCGCGACCCTGCACGGCGGCGCGCATGACGGCCGGCCCCCTCGTGGCCGCGGTCGGCCTCGCATTGCTGTTGTTCGCGCGTCGCCGTCACCTCGAGCCGCCGCTGCTCGTAGGCGGGCTGCTCGCGGTCGTCGGGCTGTGCGTCTACGGGTCGGGCGTCATCGACACGCCCAACCTGGAGCAGGTGCTGGTCGATGTCGGCGAGACGCTGGGCCGCTGGACATACCTGCTCGTCGGGGCGCTGGCGTTCCTGGAGACGGGCGCCTTCATCGGGCTGCTCGCGCCGGGCGAGACGGCGATGATCCTCGGCGGCGTGGTCGCCGGCCAGGGCCAGATCGAGGTCGTCACGTTGATCGCGGTCGTCTGGGGCGCCGCGGTCGCCGGCGACTGCGCGAGCTACTACCTCGGCAAGCGCCTGGGGCGCGACTTCCTGGTGCGCCACGGGCCGCGCTTCCAGATCAGCGCCGGGCGGCTCGAGCAGGTGGAGTCGTTCTTCGCGCGCCATGGCGGCAAGGCGATCTTCGTCGGCCGCTTCGTCGGGATCGTGCGCGCGATAGCGCCGTTCCTCGCCGGGTCGGGGGGGATGGCCTTCCGGCGCTTCCTGCCGTTCGATGTCCTCGGCGCAGGACTCTGGGCGACGACTTTCATCATGCTCGGGTACGTCTTCTGGCACAGCCTGGACCAGGTTCTCGCGATCGCCAAGCAGGGCGCGTTCGGGCTCGGTCTGGTCATCAGCGTGATCGTCGGGCTCATCTGGCTGGTCCGTCACTTCCGCGACGAGGACAACCGGGCGAAGTTCGACGCAGCCCTCTACCGAGCGCTCGATCGCCCGCTGCTGCGCCCGATCCGGCCGCTCGTGCGGTGGCTGCGCGGGCCGGCGCGCTTCTTCCTCGCGCGGCTGACGCCCGGCCAGCTCGGCCTCGAGCTGACGAGCCTGCTCGCGATCGCCGCAGTCGGGTCGTTCGCCTACGTTGGGTCGTGGATCGGTTTGCGCGACGGTTCGCTGCCTCCCGGGGACCGGGTCGTGAGCGACTGGGCCGATCAGATCGAGAACGACACCGCGACCGACGTCGCCGAGCTGCTGACGACGCTCGGCAGCCCGCTGCTCGTCGAGGTCGCCGTCGGGCTCGCCGTCCTGATGCTGCTTTCGCGGCGCAGGGTGATGGAGGCGATGGTCCTCGGCTCTGGCATGCTGCTGACGCTCGCGAGCGTGCAGATCGCGAAGCAGATCGTCGAGCGACCGCGACCGGCCGATGCGCTGCTGGACATCAGCAGCTACTCGTTCCCATCCGGGCACGCGGCCTACTCGATGGCCTGGGTCGCGCTGGCGATCGTCGGCGTGCGCGTCGTGCCGGCGCTGCGCGGCAAGTGGTGGCTCGTGATCGTCGCGGCGATCTTCGCGCTCGTCGTCGCGGCGACGCGCCTCTACCTGCGCGTTCACTGGCTCTCCGACGTGCTTGCAGGTCAGGGGGCGGCCGCGATGAGCTTCGCGTTGTGCGCGATCGTCGGCCTGATCGTCGCCTTCGTGCGTCACAATGCGCGAAGCGGATGAGCAACGAATCGATCATCGTCCTGGTCGCCGCGTGCAGCGGTGCCTTCGGGCTCGCCGCGTGGATCGGATTGATCGCGATGCCTGCGTGGCAGTCCTACTCACGAGCCTGGGAGCGGGTTGCGGCGGTGTTCCTGTCGGTCTATGCGATCGCGGCGTTCATGCTCGTCGGCGTCGCCGGCGGGGCGCTGGTGATCTGGTTCTGGGACCGGATAACCCTCTGACGCCCGGTCGCGAGCCGCTTTCGCGATCTAGACTGAGGGCATGACAACCCCCGCGCCGGGAGCATCGACGGGGCTCGATCTCGCGGCGCTCGACGCGATAACGGACGCCGTCGCCGCCGGCACCGGGCTGCCCGAGGTCGTTCGCGCGGCCGCCCGCGCGCTCGATGCGAGCCTCGTGCTCAGCGATCCGGCGGGCAACGTGCTCGCCGTCGCGGCACGCTCGTCCGCCGACGAGCAGGCGATCCTCACGGGCCGCGACGGGGTCGATGCGCTCGAACTGAGGGTCGGGGACGAGATCGTCGGCTCGCTGCGGATCCGCGCTCGGGGTGATTCGGACGCGTTGGCGCTGAGGCTCGTGACGACGCTCGTCGCCTCCGAGACGGCGCGGCTGCACGCTCCCGAGCGCGCGTCGGCGGCGGCTGCCGAGGAGTTCCTGCGCGCGTTGGCCGCTCGCAAGCTCAGCGGAGAGGAGGCCGTCGCCGCTGCAGCGGAGCTCGGCGTCGACATCGCCCACGGGGCGAGCGTCCTCGTCGTGCGCGCGCACGCCCACGTCGCCGGAGTCGACGGGCGCCGCGAACGCGTGCTGGCGGTCGTCGAGCGCGGCGCCCGCGGCGCCGTTCCGGGCTCTCTGGCGGCGCTGACCGAGCGTCGCGACGTGCCCGGTGACGAAGTGATCGTGCTGCTCGCAACGCTGGATCCCGCGCTGGGCGAGCGCGCCGCCGAGGGCGTGCGCCGCGAGCTTCAGGCTGGTCTGGCCGGCCACACCTTCACGGTCGGGCGCAGCCGTCCCTGTGAGGAGCCCGCCGAGCTCCACCGCGCAGCGAGTGAGGCGCTGCTGGCCGCGAACGTCGCCGAGGGCGACCCCGAGCGGCCGGTGCTCGCGTTCGACGAGACGGGCGCGTACAGGCTGTTGCTTTCGGCGATGGCCGAGGACCCCGCGGAGCTTCAGCGGTTCTACGCGGAGACGGTCGAGCCGCTCGTCGCGTACGACGAGCAGTACGAGACCGACCTCGTGTTGACGGTCGAGGCCTTCCTCGACGCCGACGGGAATGTCGCGGGCACGGCGCAGCGGCTCTTCACCCACCGCCACACGATCCGCTACCGCCTGGAGCGAGTGCGCGACCTGTCGGGACTGGACGTCGGCTCGACCGACGGCCGTGAGAAGCTGAGCCTCGGGCTGAAGGCGATGCGCGTGCTGGGAATCGCCCATCGGGGAGGTCCCGCGAGCGAGGCGGGCGCTTCCGGCGGGCGTGTGCCGCGCGGGCGCTGAGGATCGCACTCACCGAGTCGCGGCGGCGCGCTGAGCGGGTGGTTTTCCTGGCCGGAGTGGACGCTTGCCGCTCCTCTCGCGTGATCCGCCGTTCGGCGCACGGCGAACGGCGGGCGTCACGGGACGAGCGGTCTGGACGTTGGTTCGATCAAGGGCCCCCGGCCGAGAGACGAACGCATCAGTGTGCCGCCTCGTCTCCCCTCAACCACGGACACCGCAGCCCGCAGGGCCCGGCTCGCAGCTGTCGCCGGGGTGACGGTCGGAACGTTGCTGATCTGGGGCAGCCTCGGCGCTCTGAACCACTGGGTGCTCGGCTTCAACGCCTGGTCGCACGGCGAGGCCTCCGTGATCGGCCGCGTGATCATGGCTGACGCTCCCGCGCAGCCGCGCGATGGATCAGCCCGTGTCACCGTCCCTGCGACGGTCGGGCTGCTGCTGCCCGTCGGCTCTCCGGCGGCGCCGGGTGGCTCTGGCCAGAGTGGCGACTCAGCAGATGGCGGCGGCAGTGACCTGAGGTCGGGTGACGTGACCGCTGCGCGGGGCTCTGCGCCGGCTCCTGTCACAGCTCCTGGCGCGCCCGCCCACGCGGCCGTGGACACCGACCGCGACAGCCTGCCCGACGAGTGGGAGGTCCGCAACGGGCTCGACCCGAACAGCTCTGGCGACGCCCTGATCGACACCGACGGCGACGGCGTCAGCAATCAGGTCGAGTTCCAGCTGAACAGTAATCCGCGTGAAGCCGAGCCGGGCCGCGACGTGCGCCGTGACACCGACGGCGATGGAGTCTCCGACGTCGACGAGCTCGCCCAGGGAACCGATCCGCTGGTCCCGAATACGCCCGCTGTCGCGCCGGCGCCCGTCCCCCCTGAGCCCGTCCCGGCCCTCGATCCGGAGACCAAGCCCGAGCCCACGCCGGCCCCGGATCCCGAGATCAAGCCTGAGCCCACGCCCGCCCCGGATCCCGAGATCAAGCCTGAGCCCATCCCGACCCCAGACCCCGGGACCGAACCCGAGCCAAATCCCGCTCCCGTTCCGCAGCCCGTCGTGGAGCCCGAGCCGGATTCCGCGACGCCCGGCGCCGCCCCGGCACCCGAGCCCGAGCCAACTCCCGCTGGCGCGCCCGAGCCCGAGCCCGAGCCCGAGCCGGCCGCGTAGCCGCGCGAGCGCGCGTCCCGCACGCGCCGACTGGTCATACGATCCGCGACCATGCGGATCGGGATTCTCACCGGCTCGGGCACCTATGGGCTCGATGGCGTCGATGGGCCTCGGCTGGTGGAGACGGAGCACGGCGCCGCGCGCGTGTCTCAGGGCACGCTCGCCGGACACGAGATCCTCCACATCAGCCGCCATGGCGAGGGGCACGAGCGCCTGTCCAGCCAGGTCGATCACCGCGCCCACATCGCCGCGCTGCGCGATCTCGGCGCCGAGGCGATCCTCGCCGTCACGGTCTGCGGCGCCGTCGATCGTTCGCTCGCCCTCGGTGATCTCGTCGTCTTCGACGACATCTGGTTCCTCGGCAACCGCCTCGCCGACGGGTCGCTCTGCACGCTTCACACCGAGCCCGGTGCGCCGGGGCGCGCGCACTGGGTATTCGAGGATCCCTTCGACGCTCACTTGCGCTCAGCGCTGCTGGGCGCCGGTCGCGCGGCTGGGCTGGCGATCCGCGACGGCGGCTGCTACGGCCACGTCGATGGCCCGCGCTTCAACACCCGCGCGGAGATTCGGATGCTCGCCCAGGCGGGCGTCAGCGCGGTGAGCCAGACCGCGGGCCCCGAAACGGTGCTCGCGGGTGAGGCGCGAATTCCCTATGCGCTGCTCGGCTTCGTCACCGACTACGCGAACGCAGTTGCGGAGCAGCCGACACCCCTGGCTGAGCTCGTCCGGCTGATCGGTGAGAGCTCGCAGCGGTTCGCGGCCGCGCTGTCCGGCGCGCTGGAGCGCATCGACCAGGCGGCGCTGAAGCCCGTCGGCTCGCAGATCACATGGGACTGACGTCGCCCCCCGCCGCGGTCGTGCTCGACGCGCTCGCCGCGCCGCGCGATCCGGGACTCGACGAAGCGGTCGGGCCCGGCGCCGCACAGCGCCTGCGTCGTGAGCTTCGCGCGATGGCCCGGCGCTGGGCCGCGCTCGCCGCGCCGGGGAGGGCCTTCGAGGCGACGTCGCCGGCGGCCGCGGTGCTGGCGCTCGACGGCCACGACGGGCCCGTCGTGTTGGTGGCTCCCGACGTGCCGTCGCTTTCGCATGAACACGCGCGGGCGACATTCGACGACCTGCGCGAGGGGATCGGAGTGATCGTCGGTTCCGGGCACGACGCGCGGCCGTTCCTGGTCGGGCTGGCGAGCGCCGATGCCGACCTGATCGAACTCACCGCCGGCCCTTTCGAGCCGTTGTTCGGCGCCGCGCTCGAGCGTGGCCTGACGCTTTCGATGATCCGCCACGAGCGCCGTCTGGCCAGCGCTGGTGACGCGCTCGCGCTCGCGCTCGACCCGCTCGCACCTGCGGCGCTCGTCGCCGAGCTCGGCTGGCTGCGCCCCGGAGCGCCTGGCGGGGGGCGAGCCGGAGCGAGGCGACGTGCTTCGTAAGCTGGGCGATGACGTGCGCTGGGCGCCGTCATCGGGTACAAACACTGCATGACGGATTGGATGGAGAAGCGCCGTCAGGCGAGACGCCCGGTCGAGGAGGCCGGAGGCGGTGAAGCCGAGGGCTTCGAGCAGGCGCAGGCGCTGCTGATTCAGCGCGCCGAGAACTGGGAGGGCCGCTCGCCGATGAAGGACGCCTTCCCGCCGGAGGAAGCGGGCGGCGGGACCTACGGTGAGGCTGATCACGAACGGACATCCGAGGACGATCAGAGCTCGTAGGCGGCGTGGCCGGCTCCAGCGGCCGGAGTCGACCGCAGGGTGCGCATTCCCCGCCGGGCCACTAGCCTCGGCGTCTCCCCTTGGGGGGTGGTGTAATGGCAGCACGACGGCCTTTGGCGCCGTTAGGTCGGGGTTCGAATCCCTGCCCCCCAGCTGGGCCGACTGCTCGGGCTCCGAGGCGGCGCCCAGCCACTGGTGAGGCCGGCGCCTGCGCTTCTTGCCCGCGTCGCCTACGATGCGCTCGTGACAGGTCCGACCGTCGTCATCCTGGCCGCTGGTCAGGGGACGCGCATGCGCTCGAGCACGCCAAAGGTGCTTCACGACGTCTGCGGGCGTCCGATGATCGCTTGGCCGATCGCCGCCGCCCGCGCCGCGGGCGCGGGCAAGATCGTCGTCGTGGACGGGCCGGACCGCCCGCTCGACGGTCACCTCGACGCCGGCGTCGCGATCGTGGTCCAGCCGGTCGCCGACGGGACCGGGGGCGCCGTCGCGGCTGCGCTCGACCAGATCCCGGACGGTGCGCCCGTCGTGGTGCTCTGCGGCGACGTGCCGCTGGTCTCGCCGGAGTGGATCCGCGAGCTCGTCGCGGCGCACACGGCGTCCGGCGCGCGAGCGACGGTGACGACGGCGATCCTCGGCGACCCCAGCGGCTACGGCCGCGTCATCCGTGACGCGGCCGGCGGCTTCGAGCGGGTCGTCGAGACAAAGGCTTCAGGCGACGCAAGCGAGGATGAGCTCGCGATCCGTGAGATCAACGCAGGCACGTACGTGTTCGATGTGGACGCGCTCAAGGCGACGCTCCCGCGCGTGGGCGCCGACAACGTGCAGCGCGAGCGCTACCTGCCCGACGTGCTTGCGCTGCTGCGCGGCGACGGCGAGGCGGTCGCCGCGCACGTCGCCGGCGATCCGGCGCTGCTGCTGGGCGTGAACGACCGCGTCGACCTGGCCCGGGTGCGCGAGATCGCTCGCCGCAGGATCATCGACGAGCACCTGCGCGCCGGCGTTGACATCGTCGATCCGTCGTCGACGATCATCGACGCCGACGTCGTGCTCGGCCAGGACACCGTCGTCGAGCCGTCGACCGTGCTGCGCGGCAGCACCAGCATCGGGGCCGGCTGCCGCATCGGTCCGGGCTCGACGCTCACCAACGCGGTGATCGGCGACGACGCCACGATCCTGCACGCCTACCTGGTCGACTGCGAGGTGCGCGACGGGGTCAGCGTCGGACCGTTCGCGTACCTGCGTCCCGGCAGCCTGCTGCGGGAACGGTCCAAGATCGGGACGTTCGTCGAGATCAAGAACTCCGACATCGGCGAGGGCTCGAAGGTGCCCCACCTGAGCTACCTGGGTGACGCCGACGTCGGCCCCGGGTCGAACCTCGGCGCGGGCTCGATCACTGCGAACTACGACGGCCACAGCAAGCACCGCACGACTGTCGGCGCGGGCGTGCGCGGCAGCGTCCACACCTCGTACGTGGCGCCCGTCACGATCGGCGACGGAGCCTGGACGGCCGCGGGCAGCGTGGTCACGGACGACGTCCCGCCCGGTGCGCTGGCGGTCGCGCGTGGGCGCCAGGTCAACGTCGAGGGCTACGACGAGCGCCGCAGGGCGCATGCCGCCGGCGACACCCCGACGTGACCGAGCTCCTGCCTACACTCCCCGGCGCCGACTGGTCGCAGCCCAGCCCTGAGATGTCAACGCGCCTCCCGATCGACTACGACAAGCACCTGATGCTCTTCTCGGGCCGGGCAAACCCCGTGCTCGCCGAGCGGATGGCGCAGCGGCTCGGTGTCGACCTCGGGCCTGTGACGCTGAAGACGTTCAGCAACGGCGAGGTCTACTGCCGTTACGAGGAGTCGATCCGCGGCGCCGACGTCTTCATCGTCCAGCCGACCTGCAGCAACCCGTACACGGGCATCTCCGCCAACGACGCGCTGATGGAGCTGCTCGTGATGATCGACGCGGCCGTCGGCGCCTCCGCGCACCGAGTGATCGCCGTCGCGCCGTGGTTCGGCTACTCGCGTCAGGACAAGAAGTCGGCTCCGCGTGAACCGATCAGCGCCCGTCTCGTGGCGCGCATGCTCGAGGCGGCCGGCGCCGATCGCGTGCTGACGATGGACCTGCACGCCGGGCAGGTCCAGGGCTTCTTCCAGATCCCGGTCGACCACATGACCGCGTCGATGATGCTGACGCAGTACTTCGACGACCTCGGCCTGCAGGACCTCGTGATCGTCGCTCCGGACGCCGGCCGCGTGAAGCTGAACAAGAAGTTCGCCTCCAAGCTCGGCGCCGAGCTCGCGATCCTCGACAAGGAGCGCCCCGCGCAGCAGGTCGCCGAGATCGGCTACGTGATCGGTGATGTGCGCGACAAGACGGCGGTCATCGTCGACGACATGATCGACACCGCAGGCACGCTCAAGGCCGCCGGGCAGACGGTGCTCGACGCCGGCGCGGCGCGCGTCTACGCGGCTGCGACGCACCCGGTCTTCAGCGGCGCGGCCTACGAGAACCTCGCCGCCGCGGGCTTCGAGCAGATCGTCGTCACCGACACGATCCCGCTGCGCGCCGGCGCGCCAGACAACGTGCGCGTGCTCTCGTGCGCCGACCTCCTGACCGACTCGGTGCGCCGCATCTTCACCGACGACTCGGTCTCCGAGGTCTTCGGCGGCGAGAACCAGCTGTTCTGACGCTCGGTCCGTGCCCGCGGCCGGGCTGGCCCGTGACGACCGCATGGCGGCGCGGATGCGCCGTGCTCGTCGGCGCGCGTAGCTGGGCTACGCGCCGCCGCCGATCACGTCGCCCCGCTTGCCCTTCGGCCGCCACGGGCTCACCCCGTCTCGCGGGCACGAACCGACCGCCAGAATTTCTCTGGCGCGTTTCTCGACTATCGCGCCGGTTGGTTGCTTCCTGAGACGATCGGGTGACGATGCTTTCGCTCGGGTCGCGAACGCTGGCCATCTCGTTGGTCTCGGGTTTGATGCTGCTGGCGCCGTCGGTCGCGCGGGCGAAGCCAGGGTGCAGCAAGCTCGCCGTTGAGAAGTCCGTCGGCTCTTTCATCCGTGCTTTCAATGCCGGCGAGGCCGCTGCGGCTGCGCGGCGCTGGGCGCCTGAGCCGGCGTTCGAGTGGTACTCCGCCGACGGACCCGGACAGCGGCTGAACGCTGCGGCGCGCGATCGCGGGTCGCTTGCCGGCTACTTCCAGGACCGGATCACTCATCGCGAGCAGGTGCGGCGCATCGTGTTCAAGGTCAATCTCGATCCGAGGCGCGGACATGGGGGCTTTTATGGGGTGCTGCGCCGGCGTGCCGACGATCTCACGCCGACGATCTACACGTACAAGGGCGTCGTTGACTGCTCATCCGGTCGGCCGTGGCTGATCGTGTGGTCGATGGCGTGGAGAGACCGCCCGCTATGAATCGGCGAGGCGCTGGTGGACGGGGGGACGCGGACGACGCATCGCCATAGCGTCCGTTTCGTCAATTGCGAGGCAGGTGGTGGCCACCGGTTGACGTCAGGTGCCGTGATGTCGGTTTCGTCGATCGGTCGCCCGCAAAACCCTCGCGGTTGACGAAAGGGACGTGCGTTCAGGCGGAGCTGTTGCGATGACCGCCTGACACCGCCAACACCTATCCAGGACGGCGCCCGGCCCAGGTGCGCTCGCGGCCGGCGCCGCACGCGCCGCTCTACGACCCGCCGATCACGAAGCCGCGTTCGGCGAGTGTCTCGATGGCCTGCTCGAAGGCCGGGAAGTCGCGCACGAGCAGGTGGTCGATGGGGCGGCCGGCGGGACCGGAGGTGCGCGCCCAGCGGCGCAGGATCTCAGGGCCGACGCGGTCCAGCGCCTCGGCGGTGAGCGTCAGCAGGATCCCGAGCTCGGGCCGGTGGTCGAGCTCCCCGGTGATGACGGTGATCGGGTCGACCGAGAGCACGGCGCAGAGCTCGTCGTCGCTCAGCCCGAGTCGCTCCATCAGCCGCACCGCCGGCGTGTCCATCGCTCGCAGCGCGCCGCCGATTCGTCAGCCGCGTCGCTTGGGCTCGAGGCGCGCCGCCGGCGGCGGCTCGTCCTCACCGGGCCAGAAGCCCGTGAGGTGGTGGAAGGCCTTGGCAGCCGAACGGTGGAAGAAGGCGACCGACACGGCGAGGATCGACCCCTTCAGTGCCGCGGCGCCGACGACCTGCGGCCAGCTCGCCTGCTGCGTCGTCGGGGTCGGCGCCTGGGTTCCGTAACGCCGCTCCCAGGTGCCTTCGAAAGCACGGTTGCCGACCTTGCGGGCGACGAACAGGCCGACGAACATGCCGAGCGGGCGGAACAGGAGCTTGGCGAGCATCTGGCTCAGCCTACCGGCGCGATCCAGCTGCCCGGGCATCTAGGCTGGACGAGTGTCGCCCGGCCGTGCGCTTGCAATCGCATCCGCCGTCGTCGCGTTCCTCGCTGTCTCGTTCGCCGTCGCTCGCTGGCTGACGCAGGACAACCGTGAGCGCGGCGCCGTGACGGACCTTCTCAGCGCGCAGGCGCGCGGCGACGCGCGCGGGATGCTGGCCGCGCTCGACGGTTGCGCGCGCGACGCCGCATGCCGCGCCGGCGTGGAGAGAAACGCCCGCTCGCTGCGACGCCCTGGTCCCGTGCGCATCGTCCGTTACGACTCGGCGACGGCTCGCTCACTCGGTGACCGCACGGGGCCGACCCGCGTCGCCTGGACCGGCCGGGCCGGCGAGGCGGTGGTCGTGCAATGTGTCACCGTCGAGCGCCGCGGGCTCGCGCTGCTCGGGGCTGACATCGTGCTGTCGTCGATCGGCGCGCCGATCAAGGGGGACACTTCGTGCCCGCGGTGAGCCCTCGTCGGATGAGTCACGCGATCGTGGTGGCCACGCTCGTCCTGATGGCTGCGCTCTTCCTCCCTCAGGCTCCGGGCGCCTCGGCACAGACGCCCCCGCCCGCCCCCCCGCCGGCTCCCGCCGCTCCCGCCCCGCCCGTTGGCCAGACGCCGCCGCCCGGCCCCCATCCGGAAGGCGTCGTCTCGACGCCATCGCGCCGCACGCTCTACAGCGGCGGCCCCTCCGGTCGCTACCTCGTCGACGGCACCTGGCTGTTCCGCGGCGACCCCGCCGGCGACGGCGACCGACAGGGCTGGCAGCGTTCGCCGTCGACGGCCGGCTGGGCGACGACGACCGTCCCCAATGCGTGGAACGCGACCGACGAGAGCGTCGCCTCCTACCTGGGCGCGATCGGCTGGTACCGCAAGGACTTCCGCCTGCCTGAGACCGCCGAGCGCCTGATGTGGGTGATGCGCTTCGAGTCGGTGAACTACCGGGCGAAGATCTGGCTGAACGGCAACCCGATCGGCACGAACGCCGGCGCCTATCTGCCGTTCGAGCTGCGCCTCCCGCGTGGCTACCTGAAGCGCAGCGGCGTGAACCGGCTCGTGGTTCGGATCGACAGCCGTCGCTCGTCGAGCGACTTCCCACCGGCAAAGTCCGACGCGCGCGGGCGGCCACTGGGCGGATGGTGGAACTACGGCGGGATCCTGCGCGAGGTCTACCTGCGCAAGATCGACGACATCGACATGACCAGCGTCGACATTCGGCCCGACGTGCCCTGCGGGACTTGCGCGGCGAACGTGAGCTGGACGGTGACGTTGCGCAATGCGGGCCTGAAGGCGCGCCGGGTGACGGTCACCGGGCGCTTCGGCGCGCGCCGCTTGAAGCTCGGCACGATCGCGATCGGACCCAAGCGCTTCGCGACGCTGACGAAGATCGTGCGGATACCGAAGCCGCGGCTGTGGCAGCCCGACCGGCCCTATCTCTACGACGCGTCGCTGATCGTCACGACGAAGGGGCGCAAGCTGCAGGCGTTCACGCGTCGCGTCGGCGTGCGCGGCGTGCGCGTGGGGACGGACGGGCGGCTGATCGTCAATGGTCGCCTGCTCGACGTGCGCGGCGTGGGACTTCAGGAGGACTCGCGTGACAGAGGCTTCGCGATCGACAACCGCACGCGTGAGCAGCAGCTCGCCTGGGTGCGGGAGCTCGGAGCCGGGCTGATCCGCGCGCACTACCCGCTCCACCCCTACACGCTCGAGCGCGCCGACGAGCTCGGACTGCTCGTGTGGTCGGAGATCCCCGTCTACCAGGTCGACACCGAAGAGCTCGCCAAGGCGTCCGTGCGCGACGCCGCCGTCAAGGTGCTCGAGGGCAACGTCATCGCCAATCGCAACCACCCGTCGGTCCTGTTGTGGTCGATCGGGAACGAGCTCAGCGCACGGCCCGGGCCGGTCCAGGCCTCGTACATCGCGCGCGCAGCGGCCGCCGCCAAGGCTCTCGACCCCTCGCGCCCCGTCGCGCTCGCGTTCGCCGCGTCCCCGACGGTCGGCTGCCAGAAGGAGTACGGGCCGCTCGACGTCATCGGAGTCAACGACTACTTCGGCTGGTACCCGGGTGCCAACGGCGGGATCGCCGACCGTGAGCTGCTCAGCGATTACCTCGACACGCTGCGCGCCTGCTACCCGACGAAGGCGCTGATGATCAGCGAGTTCGGCGCCGAGGCCAATCGCGACGGTCCCGAGGAGGAGCGCGGCACGTTCGCCTTCCAGCAGGACTTCGTGCGCTACCACCTCGGCGTCTACGCGACGAAGCCCTGGCTGTCGGGTTCGATCTACTGGGCGCTGCAGGAGTTCCGCGTTCGCCCGGGCTGGGACGGCGGCAACCCGCGCGCGCAACCGCCGATCCACCAAAAGGGCGTGGTCAGCTTCGACGGCGTGCGCAAGCCCGCCTTCGCAGACCTACAGCAGGCGTTCCGCGCGACCTCCCAGTTCGGGGTCGCTGCGCGCTCACGTCGCTGAACGGGCCGATCCCGCTACCCTGAGCGGCCGCCCATGGCCGATCAGACTCAAACGCTCAACGTCACCGCGCGCACGCCCGAGGGCTCGCGCGCCACACGCCGCCTGCGCCGTCAGGGGAAGGTTCCCGGCGTCCTCTACGGCCGCGACATCGAGCCGGTTGCGTTCGCCGTCGACGCGCGTGAGCTGCGGCACGCGCTGCACGCGTCGGGCGCGGTTCTCGACGTGACGATCGAAGGCAAGTCCACGCCGGCCGTGCTCAAGAACACCCAGCGCCATCCGGTGCGTGGTGAGACGACGCACGTCGATCTGCTGCGGGTCGATCTGAGCAAGCCGATCCAGGCCGTCGTCACGATCGAGCTGACCGGCGCCGACGACACGCCCGGCGTGCGCGAGGGCGGCGTCCTCGATCAGCCGCTTCGCGAGGCCAACGTCGAGGCTCTTCCGACGGACATCCCCGAGTCGATCCAGGTCGACGTCTCGACTCTCGCCATCGGTGAGAGCGTCGCGCTCTCGGCGGCGAGCATTCCGAGCGGCGTCACGCTGCTCGACGACATCGACACGGTCGTCGCCACGGTGCTCATCCCGCGCCTGCGCGTCGATGAGGAGATCGAGGGCGGCATCGAGCAGGAGACCGAGGTCGTCGGCGAGGGCGAAGCGGACGACGCGGCCGACGCCGGCGACGACGCCGGCGACAAGTAGCCGGCAGCCCGCGTAACCGTGCGTCGACCCTTCAGCGGCTCGGCGCCCGCCGACTGGCTGATCGTCGGACTCGGCAACCCGGGCGCCGAGTACGAGCGCACCCCTCACAACGTCGGTTTCCAGGTCGTCGCCGAGATCGCTCGGCGCTGGGAGCTGCCCAAGCCGAGGAAGACCTTCGGCGGCCTTCTCAGCCAGGGCAGGACCGGCCCCGGCGGGCCGCGCGTCGCGCTGCTGCAGCCGCTGACGTACATGAACGAATCGGGCGACTGTGTCGGCCCGGCACGCGGCGCGCTCAAGGTCGAGCTCGAGCGGGTGCTCGTAGTGCATGACGAGATCGACCTCGCGTTCGGCGACATCCGCCAGCGGCTCGGCGGCGGGCTCGCCGGTCACAACGGCCTCAAGTCGCTGCGCCGCGGGCTCGGCTCACCGGACTTCGGCCGCGTCCGCGTCGGTGTCGGCCGGCCGGCTTCCACTGATCCCGAGGTCGTCGCGTCGTACGTCCTGGGCAAGTGGCGCCAGCGACCCGCTGAGGTGGAGACGCTCGTCGGGCAGGCCGCTGACCTGGTCGAGAGCGTAGTCCGCGGCGAGGTCGAGCTGGCCGCGAAGTAGGGGGTGGCGAGGGTTTGCGAAGCGGGCGTTCGCTTTCTCGCGCCACCCCGGGCCGGGTCGGAGGCCGGGCCTACGACCCCAACGTACGAACGTACGTGATAACGTACAAGCATGGGCATCGCGCGTGATTGGGACGGAGCCACCTACGACCTCGTCTCGGCGCCGATGGAGATGCTCGGGCGGGAAGTGCTGGCGCGGCTCGACCTGCGCGGCGACGAGGTTGTTCTCGACGCGGGCTGCGGCTCAGGGAGGATCACGGCGGCGCTGCTCGAGCGCGTCCCCGGCGGCCGCGTGATCGCCGTCGACGGCGCGCCCTCGATGATCGAGGCTGCGCGCGCGCGTCTGGGTGAACGGCCGAACCTGGAGCTGCTCGTTGCCGATCTCTGCGCGCTCGACATCGGAGGCCGGCGAGTCGACGCGGTCCTCTCGACGGCCACCTTCCACTGGATCGACGACCACGCGACACTGTTCGCGCGGCTTCGCGGGGCGCTGCGCGACGGCGGTGTGATGGCGGCCCAGTGCGGTGGGAACGGGAACATCGAGGGGATCCACGCGGCCGCTGACACGGTGGGCAGGTCTGACCCCTTCGCCGCGCATCTAGCGGGATGGCGCGGGCCCTGGCGCTTCGCACGGGCGAGCGAGACCGAGGATCTGCTGCGCGCCGCCGGCTTCACGACGGCCCGCTGCCGGCTGGAGCAGCGTCCGGTGACGACCGACGACCCGGTGAACTACTACCGCAACATCATCCTCGGGGCGCACCTCGGGCAACTCCCGGTCGCGCTGCGCGACGCGTTCGTCGAGGCCGTTCTCGGCCGCCTGCCGGAGCCGTCGGTGATCCCCTACGTGCGCCTGAACATCGACGCCACGGCCTGACGGCCACATGCCGCTATCGTCGGGCTTCGGTCCCGGCCGCGCCCTGCGCGGCCGTTCGCCGTGCCCACCAGATGTCGCTTCGCCCCCTTCTCGGACAGCTTCAGCACGATCCCGACGGCGCCCGCCTCGCGCGCGAAGGCGGCCGCGCATTCGTGTCGCGGTCGCTGCGGCCCTACCTGGTCGCCGCGCTGCTGGACGGCGTCGACGACGCACTGGCGAGCGGCCGGGCCGCAGTCGTCGTGGCCGGCGACGACCGTCAGGCGCTCGAGCTCGCCGCCGACCTGCGCGTGTGGCTCGCGCCCCGGCCGGTGCGCTTCTACCCCAGCCGAGGCGTCGCCTACGAGTCGCACCTCGCGCCGCCGCCGCACCTCGTCGGCCTGCGCGTCGCCGCGCTCGACGCGCTTCTCGCGGCTGACGGCGGCGGCGAGCCGCCGGTGATCGTCGTCTCTGCGGTCGCCCTCTCCGAGAAGGTGCCGGACCCGGCGCTGCGCCCGCACGCCTTCACCCTGCGCAAGGGCGACCTGCTCGACCTCGACGAGGTCGCCGCGGAGCTCGTCGCCGCCGGCTACGAGCGCACGGACCAGGTCGAGGACCGCGGCCAGTTCGCGATCCGCGGAGGCATCCTCGATGTCTACCCGGCGACCGAGGACCACGCCGTGCGCGTTGACCTGTTCGACATCGAGATCGAGTCGCTGCGCCACTTCTCGACCTTCACCCAGCGCTCATTGGGGGATCTGGACGCTGTCGAGATCGCTCCCGCGGCTGAGCTCGCAGCCGAGCACCGCGAGCTCGCCGAGATGGCTGCGATCGCCGGCACGGAGGACAGGCCGGACGTCACCGAGCTGCTTCCCGTCGACCGCTTTCACGCGCTGCTGGACCTGGTGCCCGCCGACGCCGAGATCGTGCTCGCCGCCGAGGAGGAGGTTCATCCCGCGCTCGCCGACCATTGGCAGGACGTCTGCGCGGCGTTCCACGACGACGACGCCCATCACCTCTACGTCAGGCCGGACGCGATCGAGGCGGCGCTCGCCGATCGGGCGCGGATCCGCCTCTCGGCGTTGTCGTCCGGGCAGTCGATCGAATTCCGGGCGCAGGCCGCGGACATCGCTGCGCGCTCGATGAAGGAGGCCGAGCCGGCGCTCGAGCAGCATGTGCGCTCGGCCTACCGCACGCTCGTCGCGTTTGCGCGCCGGGGCGAAGGCGAGCGCGCCGCGTACAACCTCGCTCGTCTACGCGCGCCGTGGGTCGAGGAGGATCACGCGGTCGCTCCCCAGGTGTCCGGAGAGGGTTCGCTGCGCTTCGCTCACGCCGCGCTGCGTGAGGGTTTCATCGCCGCCGGACTCCAGCTGGCGGTGATCCCCGAGCACCGGCTCTTCCGCCGCCGGCGGGCGGAGCGCACGGGCGGCCAGACCCACGCGCAGCGTCGTCGCGGGCGCCTGGGCGCGTTCACCGAGCTGCGCACGGGCGACATCGTCGTGCATGAGGACCACGGGCTCGCGCGCTTCGCCGGCTTTGACACCAAGACGGTGGGCGCGGTGACGCGCGACTACCTGGAGCTCGAGTACGCGGGCACGGACAAGGTCTTCCTGCCCGTCGACCAGCTGGCGAAGATCACGCGCTACGTCGGCGCGGGCGCTGCGCACCCGCCGCTGAGCAAGCTGGGCGCAAAGAGCTGGGAGACGATGAAGGCGCGCGCCCGCCGCGCTGCGCAGGAGCTCGCCGGCGAGCTGCTCAACCTCTACGCCGAGCGGCGCCGGCGGACGGGCCACGAGTTCCCGCCCGACAGCGCCTGGCAGATCGAGTTCGAGGGGCTCTTCCCCTGGCAGGAGACGCCGGATCAGGCCGAGGCGATCGACGCCGTCAAGGGCGACATGGAGCGCCCCCAGCCGATGGACCGGCTGATCTGCGGCGACGTCGGCTACGGCAAGACAGAGGTCGCGCTGCGCGCCGCGTTCAAGGCTGCCAACGACGGCAAGCAGGTGCTCATGCTGGCGCCGACGACGATCCTCGCGCAGCAGCACTTCGGCAGCTTCGCCGAGCGGCTGCGCGACTACCCGTTCACGATCGACGTCGTCAGCCGCTTCCGCTCGGCCAAGGAGCAGCGCGAGGTCGTCGGCGCGTTCAACGACGGCAAGGTCGACATCCTGATCGGCACTCACCGCCTGCTCAGCCGCGACATGCGTCCCAAGGACCTCGGGCTGCTGGTCGTCGACGAGGAGCAGCGCTTCGGCGTCAAGCAGAAGGAGCTGTTGCGACAGCTCAAGCTGCGCGTCGACGTGATCGCGATGAGTGCCACGCCGATCCCGCGAACGCTCCAGATGTCGCTCGCAGGGATGCGCGACATCAGCGTCATCGAGACGCCGCCCGAGGGCCGGCGGCCCGTCAAGACCTATGTCGGCGAGTACGACGAGCAGCTCGTGAGGCAGGCGCTGGAGCGCGAGAAGGCGCGCGGCGGCCAGGCGTTCTTCCTGCACAACCGCGTCGAGTCGATCGACGAGGTCGCCGAGCGGCTGCGTGGCCTGTGCCCGCGGATCAGCTTCGAGGTCGCGCACGGCCAGCTCGAGGAGCAGGAGCTGGAGAAGCGCATGATGGCCTTCCTGCGCGGCGAGTCCGACGTGCTCGTAGCCACGAGCATCATCGAGTCGGGGATCGACATCCCACAGGCCAACACGCTGATCGTCGAGCGCGCCGACACGTTCGGCCTGGCCCAGCTCTACCAGATTCGCGGGCGGGTCGGCCGCAGCCGCGAGCGCGCCTATGCCTACCTGCTCTATCCGAGCGCGGCGGCGCTGACGCAGGAGGCGACCAAGCGGCTCAGCGCGCTCTCCGACTACACCGAGCTGGGCGCCGGCTTCAAGATCGCGATGCGCGACCTGGAGATCCGCGGCGCCGGCAACCTGCTCGGCGACGAGCAGTCAGGGCATGTCGCAGCGCTCGGCTTCGAGCTCTACCTCTCGATGCTCGACGACGCTGTGCGCGCCGCGGGTCCCGTGGACGGCGAGGAGGAGGAGGCTGAGCCGGTGCGCCTGGACGTCAACGTCGACGCCTACGTTCCCGCCGACTACGTTCCCTACGAGGCCGCGAAGATCGACGTGCACCGCCGCATCGCCGCTTCGCGTGATGTGGCGGACCTGGCGGCGCTGCGTGAGGAGATGGAGGATCGTTTCGGCCCGGTGCCCGATCCGCTGCAGAACCTGCTCTCGCTGCAGCAGGCGCGCATCAAGCTCGGTCAGGCCGGCGCAAAGGTCGTCAGCATCGACAAGCAGGGGCGGATGGCGGTGACGCCGATCGATCTCGACGAGGCTCGGCAGCAGCGGCTGCGCGAGCAGCTTCCCGAGGCTCGTTATGAGCCTGGACGCGAGCAGGTCTCGATGCGCGTTCCGGCCGACCCTCATGAACGTTTCCCGGCGGTCGTGCGGGCCGCCGACGTGCTGCTCGCGGTCACTCGCGCGGCTGCTTGACCGCGACCTCGCGGCCCGGGCGCACGTAGCCCCGCCGGCACGCGCCCGGTGGCGGCGCGCCTGCGGCGGCAACCTCCTACACTGCGCTGCCTTATGTCGCATATCCTTCGTCCCGCCCTGGCGCTCGGCGCCGTTTTTTTCGCCCTTGCGATCTCCGCGTGCGGTGACAGCGTCCCCGAGGGGAGCGTCGCCAAGGTCGACAAGTTCACTGTCGCGAAGTCGACCTACGACCGCTGGTTCAAGACGGCGAGCGCATCGCAGCCCGGCGTGACCGCTCCTGACCCGCCGACGTACGCCAAGTGCACCGCCGCCAAGGTGAAGGCTGCGCCGGAGCCGGTGACCGGTCAGCCGAAGCTGAAGGAGTCCGACTACAAGAAGCAGTGCCAGCAGGAGTACGACCAGATCAAGCAGCAGGTGATGACGTTCCTGCTGCGCGGGACCTGGCTCGAGGCTCAGGCCGACACGATGGGCATCAAGGTCAGCGATGCCGAGGCCACGTCGGCGTTCGAGAAGGCGCGCAAGCAGGCCTTCCCGAAGACGGCCGACTACGTCAAGTTCCTCAAGACATCGGGACAGACGCAGGCCGACCTCGTCTACCGGCAGTCGGTTCAGCTGCTCGAGCAGAAGATCACCGCGAAGGTGCAGAAAGGCGCGAAGAAGGTCACCAAGAAGGACATCGCGGACTACTACGCCAAGAACAAGGAGAAGCAGTTCACGCAGCCCGCCACGCGGGACCTGCAGGTCGTCCTGACCCAGGACCGCGCCAAGGCCGTCCTGGCCAAGACCGCACTTGACGAGGGCTCGTCATGGGTTCGCATCGTCAAGCAGTACTCGACGGACCCGACCACCAAGGCTTCCGACGGCGTGCTCGCCAACGTGACGGAGGGCGTCGGCAACAAGGACTTCGAGCGCGCTGTCTTCTCGGCCAAGAAGGACGAGATCGTCGGTCCGGTCAAGACGTCGGACGGCTACTACGTCTTCGAGGTCACGAAGTCGCGTGATCGCAAGGAGTCGAAGTTCAAGGACGTCGAGGCATCGATCAAGGGCCTCATCGAGCAGCAGCGCAACCAGGCGGCGCTCGCGAAGTTCGGCCTCGAGTACCAGGACCGCTGGCGCAAGGCGACCGACTGCCTGCCGGGCTACGTCTCACCTGACTGCAGCAACGCCAAGACGCCGCCGACTTCGACGCTGCCGCCGGGCGCGATCCCGCAGCCGTCGACGAACAAGTCACCCACGGGCCTTCCACCTGGTCAGGGCGGCCAGCCGCAGGTTCCCCAGCAGCAGGCGCCACCTCAGCAGCAACCGCAGGGCTGAGCTTACGCCGGGCGGGAGCCGACCGGAGCCGTCGCGCGTGAGCGCGGAGATTCCCGAGGCCGTCGCCCGGCTGGACGCGCTCACCCGGCGCCTGCGCGCCGAGTGCCCGTGGGATCGCGAGCAGGACGAGCGCTCGATCGTTCCGCACACCGTCGAGGAGGCCTACGAGCTGGCTGACGCGGCGCTCGCCGGCGACGACGTGAAGCTGCTGGACGAGCTCGGGGACGTGTTGTTCCAGGTTCACTTCCTCGCGCTGCTGATGGAGGAGCGCGGAGCCGGCGACCTCGCTCAGGTCGCCGACCACTGCCGGGATAAGCTGATCCGCCGCCACCCCCACGTGTTCCCTGCGCCGCAGCCACACGAGGGCCTGCCCGGCGGGCCGGCCCGGGTCGCGGACTCCGACGAGGTGCTGCGCAACTGGGACGTCATCAAGTCCGGCGAGGCGGGCCGCGAGCAAGGCTTGTTCGGTGACGTGCCGGAGAACCTCCCTGCGCTGCTGCTCGCGCGCAAGGTCCAGCGCCGGGCGGCTGCGTCGGGCTTCGACGTCGAGGACGCCTCGCTCCCGCTGCAGGCGCTATCCGCCCAGCTCGAACGGGTCGAGCAGCACAGCGAGGGCGTTCCGGGCTCCGAGGCGGCGCGCGACGAGATGTTCGGTGCCATCGGCGACCTGCTGTTCGCCGCTGTCAACGCCGCGCGCAAGCTCAAGGTCGATCCTGAGCTGGCGCTTCGCTCGTCGACAGCGCGTTTTCGCTCCAGCGTCGCGTCCGCTGAGGCACTGGCGACGCGCGCCGGCGAGACGTGGAGCGAGCTGGGCTTCGACGCCCAGCTCTCCTACTACGCACAGGCAAGACTGACGATGGAGGACAGATGAGCCAGATCGATCACGTCCACGCACGGCAGATCCTCGACAGTCGCGGCAACCCGACCGTCGAGGTCGAGGTCACGTTGCGCTCGGGAGTCTGTGGTCGCGCCGCCGTCCCGTCGGGCGCCTCCACGGGCGAGTTCGAGGCGACGGAGCTGCGCGACGGCGGCAGCGCGTGGCTCGGCAAGGGGGTGACCCGAGCGGTCGCCAATGCGAACGGTGAGATCGCCGGCGCGGTCGCGGGGCTCGACGGGTCTGATCAGCGTGGCCTGGATCGGGTGCTGTGCGACCTCGACGGCACGCCCTCCAAGTCGCGGCTCGGCGCCAACGCGATACTCGGCGTCTCGCTCGCCGCTGCGCACGCGGCAGCCCGCGAGGAAGGTCTGCCGCTCTGGCGTCACCTCGGCGGCGAGAGCGCGAACGTCCTGCCCGTTCCGATGATGAACGTGCTCAACGGCGGCGCGCACGCCGACAACAAGGTCGACTTCCAGGAGTTCATGATCGTCCCCTGCGGGGCGGCCACCTTCTCGGAGGCTCTGCGCATGGGCGCCGAGGTCTTCCACGCGCTCAAGCGCACGCTCCACGATCGCGGGCTCGGCACGGCGGTGGGGGACGAGGGCGGGTTCGCACCCGACCTCGGTTCCAACGAGGAGGCTCTGCGCGTGCTGATCGAGGGCATCGAGGCGGCCGGCTACCGGCCCGACGACGACGTGGCGATCGCGCTCGACCCGGCGACCAGCGAGATCGAGCGCGACGGTTCCTACGTCCTCGAGCACGAGGGGCGCACGCTCTCTCCGCAGGAGATGGCCGGCTACTGGGCCCAGATGGCCGACAGCTATCCGATCCTGTCGATCGAGGACGGCATGGCCGAGGAGGACTGGGACGGCTGGAAGGCGCTGACCGAGCGCCTGGGGGACCGCGTGCAGCTCGTAGGCGATGACCTCTTCGTCACCAACACGGAGCGTCTCCAGCGCGGTATCGACGCCGGGGTCGGCAACTCGATCCTGATCAAGGTCAACCAGATCGGGACGCTGACCGAGACGCTCGACGCGATCGACATGGCGCGCAAGGCCGGTTACACGGCGGTGATGTCGCACCGCTCGGGTGAGACCGAGGACACCACGATCGCCGACCTGGCCGTGGCGACCGGATGCGGCCAGATCAAGACCGGCGCCCCGTCGCGCAGTGACCGTGTGGCGAAGTACAACCAGCTGCTGCGCATCGAGGAGGCGTTGGGTGGCGACGCCGTGTACCCAGGACGCTCCATTTTCCGCCGCTGACGCGTGAGTCACCGATCGAGCCGGCTGGCATGAGGCGTTGCGACGGACGCGCCGCGCGGCACGTCCGGGAGGAGTTCGCGCCGGCGCGTTGAAGCGGGCGGCAATGGCCCCTGCCAGGAGCGCCCGCGCGCCCCGATCCCGTCCGGACAGACCGGCGCCCGTCCGCGCGCGGCCGCGGGCTGTCGCCGGGCGGCCTGTCCGAGCGGGCGGGATCCGCTGGGACCGGGTGGGCCGGTTGATGCTGCGTGCGGTCTTCGTCGGCGTGGTGCTGCTGTACGTGCATCCGCTGCTCTCGATCTGGTCCACGCGCCAGGACGCGGCCAAGCGCCGCAGCGAGGTCGTTCGCCTCTCCGGTGAGCAGCGTGAGCTGCGCGGACGCATCGCGGCGCTGCGCGGCGACAAGGCGCTTGAGCGCGAGGCTCGGCGTCTGGGCATGGTCCGCCCGGGCGAGCGCGCCTACGTGATCACCGGCCTGCCCAACTAGTACGTTGTCCGGTTATTGCGTTTCATGCTTTGAGGGGTTTGCCTTCGTAGGTCCAGGCGAACGGTTTGGCGGTTGGGTTGTAGCGCTCGATGAACCCGAGCAGCTGGGTCTTGAGGTCGGCC
>Ga0247727_10001169_pt1 | contig 63968 bp, 85 predicted proteins | sample WisWelCaveWW1625_FD_202498 | JGI IMG/M metagenome (GOLD analysis project Ga0247727, IMG submission 202498) | Biofilm microbial communities from Wishing Well Cave, Virginia, United States - WW16-25 | ecosystem: Environmental > Aquatic > Deep subsurface > Groundwater > Cave microbial mat | place... | reverse complement strand
TTGGCAGTTTTCCAGATGTTGTTAAAAATGCTTATGAAAACCTCTCTCCGCACATCATAGCAAATTATGCCTTCCAGCTATCTCAGACTTTTAATGAATTTTACCATGCATCAAAAGTAATCGGCTCAGAAAACGAGCAGTTCCGACTTGTTTTAGTCGATTCATTCTCTCAAGTCTTGAAAAAAGCCCTCTCTCTTCTTGGAATTTCAGTTATTGAAAAGATGTAATTTTATAAAAAGAGTTAAACTTATAAACCAAATTCTCAATTCTGAACTGTAGACGAGTTGGCGCATTAGCCCTGCGCTGTTACACCTGCGGGCTTCAAGTGAACTTAAAGGAGCAAGTGACCGTTAATGCTTGGTAGTCTTTTATCCAACGTTGACGTTTTGTCCTGTTCGACCTTGCTCCTGCGAAATGGGTCAGGCCTTGATCGGAGCAGCCCTAAACAGGAATTACGGTGCTTACAGGGGTGCAGAACCGAGAAAGATAGAAGGCAGCTATCAAGACTTGACCGAGCAAACTCCCCGTCTACATTACTCTTTATTATCTAGTTTTCATCTACATTAAATATAAAAACTAAATTCTTGTTGTAATCTAATGTATAAAAGAGGGCAGATATTTTTAATTGCAGCATTTATTATAATCGGATTGTTAGTTGGTCTTGCAGCAATTTATACAACCACTTTGTCACCAAAAGAAGATGTAGCCGTTTATGATCTTTCAGGCGAAATCAATTATGAAGCAAGCAGAGTTATTGATAATGGCGTTGTTACCGGCAATTTAGAATCAAAGCTCAAAAATCTTACAGATTTTTATGCAAAATCTAATCCTGAAAGTGATTTTGTAATAGTTTATGGAAATTCAAGTTCTCTTAAGGCCATATATTATGAACAGACAGAATTAGGAAGTATAGGCATTGGTGCAGGCGGACAGCCGTCAACGCAGACAATAAGCCAGAGAACTTCTAAAGAAGAATCTTTATATGCAGAAGAAGGCAAAGTAATGGTAGAATTTGGAGGCAACTCCTACGATTTTGATCTTAAAGAAGGTCAAAGCTTTTATTTAGTTATTAAAAAGGAACAAGCAGATGAAGAATTTGTTGCAGCACAATAAAAAAGGAATAAGCGAAATAGTATCTTACGTACTATTAGTTCTAATAGCAATCAGCTTGAGCACATTTGTTTTTATTTATATTAAGGCATATATACCAAAGGAAAAGCCTGAATGCACACAGGATATAAATCTTATAATTCAGGATTACTCTTGTTCTGCGATTCAGATAAATATAACTTTGTTGAATAAAGGATTATTTAGTGTGGATGCATCTTATGTAAGAATTGGGCCTGTAGGATCTAGAGTAAAGCAATTGATAAATCCAAACGATTTATTTTTCGGCGTTATTGAAGGTCAGAAGGGCCTTATTCCCGGCAAAGCCCTTTCTAAGATTTATTTAAGTCAAAATATAAAATCTGGAGTCAACGAGATTGAAGTTCAGCCGGCAGTATTTACTGGAAAAGGCGACGAACTTGCTCTGTGCGATAAAGCAGTAATTACTCAAACAATTAATTGCGCTTGATTTTTGTATAGGGTTTACAAAGACCTTGGTCTTTGCGAATCAAGAAACTTGGCTCTTAGTATAATAATCTATAAATAACTCTTTTCTGCTAGAACTTTTATGAAGTTTGCTCATATGGGTGACTGTCATCTAGGGGGATGGAGACATTCAGAGTTGAAAGAATTAAATTTTAAAAGTTTTCAGACAGCCCTAGATCGCTGCATTAAAGAGAAGGTTGATTTTGTTCTTATAGCCGGCGATCTGTTCGATTCTGCATATCCGCCGATTGACACTCTTAAAGAAACATTCAAAGAATTCAGAAGATTAAAAGAAGCCAATATTCCAGTATTTTTAATCGCCGGAAGCCATGATTATTCTGTTTCTGGAAAAACTTTTCTTGATGTTTTAGAAAAAGCTGGTTTTTGCAAAAATGTTGCACAATTCGAGGAAAAAGATGGAAAAATTATTCTCCAGCCTACAATTTTTCAGAATATTGCAATATATGGATATCCTGGAAAAAAATCAGCTCTTGAAGTTGAAGATATCGAAAGAATAAAGCTGCAGGACTCTCCATTGTTCAAAATATTAATGCTTCATACTGCAATTAGAGATGCAGTCGGGCGTCTTCCAATTAAAGCAGTAGATCAAGATAAGCTTCCAAAAGTAAATTATCTTGCTCTTTCTCATTTACATATTAATTACAATAAAGAAGGTAGAGTTTATTCAGGTCCGATATTTCCAAATAATCTTTCCGAGCTGGAGGAGCTGAAAGGCGGCTCATTTTATATTTTTGATAATGGCAGAATAAGGAAAGAAGAAATTAAAATTAAAGATATTATAATTAAAAGCCTTGAAGTAAAGGATGCTTTAGCTGCAACCGATGCCATTATTTCACTTTTTGAAAAAGAAGATGTAAATGATAAAATAATTATTTTCAAAACATACGGCGTTCTTGAAAAGGGAAAAACTTCAGATATTGATTTCTTGAAAATTGAAAATCATCTTAGAAGCAGAGGAGCATTTACTTTCCTAAAAAGCACTACAAAGCTTTTTTTAGCTGAATCAGAGATTAAAATGGATTTTTTAGATACAGCAAACTTAGAAGGCGAGATAATAAAGAAATTTGAAGAATCTAATCCAAGTAAGTTCAATTATCTGATTTTACCACTTATTAAAATTCTTCAATCTGAGAAGCTTGAGGATGAAAAGTCGGCAGTTTTTGAAGATCGCCTTATATCTGAAAGCCGGAGGATATTAAATTATGAAGCTTAAAAAAATTAAAATCAAAAATATCAGATCTTATGAAAACCAGGAAATAGAGTTTCCAAATGGCTCCGTTTTGCTGGCAGGAGATGTCGGCTCAGGCAAGACAACAATTCTTTTGGCAATCGAGTATGCCTTATTTGGCCTTCAGCCAGGTCAAAAAGGCTCCTCTCTGTTAAGAAATGATTCAGATTTAGGAGAAGTAACTCTTGAGCTCGAAATAGATGGGAAAGAGATAATAATCGAGAGAAAATTGAGAAGAAGCCATAAAACAGTAAGCAATGATTATTCCGCCATTTCCATTGATGGAGAAAAATCAGAATCTTCCATAACTGAACTTAAAACAAAAATTTTAAAGCTCCTAGGGTACCCATCAGAATTTATCAAGAAAAATAATCTTCTTTACAGATATACAGTATATACTCCTCAGGAGCAGATGAAGCAGATAATTCATGAAGATCCAGAAGTGAGATTAAATATTCTCAGGCATATTTTTGCAATTGACAAATACAAGCAGATCAGGGAAAATATGCAGATTTTATTTACTTTTCTTAAAGAGGAGTCAAAAGTTCTTCAGGGTGAAATAAAAGACTTAGAACCAAATCGAACAACCCTTGCATCAACAAAAGCATTAATTGGTCTTTTAGAAAATAAAATCAAAGAAAAAGACTTAGATATAATTCGAAACAAGGGGGAAAGAAAAGTTATAGAAAAAGAAGCTTCAGATTTAGAGTTAAAAATCAAAGAAAAAGAAAATTTTGAAAACGAGGTTGAAAAAACAAAAATACTTATTGCCTCTAAAAGAGAAAACTTATCATCGATAAATAAAGAAGAAAAAGAAATAATATATACAATTACCGAAATAGGTGAAAATTTCAAAGAGAGTGATTATCAGCAGATAATTCAAGGTATAGCAAAGTCGCAGGAAAAAATTGAAATTACTAATATTAAATACATCGAATTAACAAGCCAGATTAATTATTTGAAGCAGACACAGACAGAAAACAAAAATAAGAAGGAAAGAATATTCAATATTCATATCTGTCCAACTTGCCTGCAGGATGTTTCATATCACCATAAGCACAATATATTGAACGAAACTGAAAAAGCGCTTAATGATATTGATAAGAAGCTAATTTCTTTGGAAAATGAACGTTCATCAATAATTGCTGTTTTAGAAAAGGAAAAAATTGAAAAGTCAATATCTGAAAGGAAAAAAACACAGCTGGAAATACTTAAATCAAAAGGGCAGTATCTGGAAAAATCAAAAACCAAGCTTAAGGATCTCAGAAGGCAGAAAGAAAACCTGGAAAAAGATATTCTTCTTTTGTCAAAGCATATTGAAAATTTAAAGGCAGATGTTCTCAGCTTTTCTAAGTTCAGCAATTTATACAGGCTTAAGAACGACGAGTTGAAAAAAGCATTCGTTAATGAAAAACAGTCTGAAATTGCCCTTGCAGAATTGAAAAAAGAGCTTGAAATCACACATAAAGAGATATTTAATCTAGAGGTTTTGCTTGGAAAAAAAGAAGATGCAAAAACCAAGCTGTTAAGAATATTAGAAACGAATGATTGGCTTTCAAGCCAGTTCATTAATTTAGTTAGTTTTATTGAAAGAAATGTTATGATAAAACTCAGATTGGAATTTTCCAAGCTTTTCAGCAAATGGTTCCACATGTTAGTTGCAGAAGATTCGCTTCAAGTTCATCTAGATGAAAACTTTACTCCTTTAATCATGCAGGGCGAGACTGAAATGGATTATTCGTTTTTATCTGGGGGCGAGCGTACTGCCGTTGCACTTGCTTATCGACTTGCTTTAAATCAGACAATAAACTCTTTGTTCAGCCTCATCAAAACAAGAGATATTGTGATATTAGACGAGCCGACAGATGGTTTCTCAGATGCTCAATTGGATAAGGTGAGGGATATTTTACACGAGCTAGCTGTAAACCAGCTGATAGTCGTCAGTCATGAACAAAAAATAGAGAGCTTTATTGATCATATTCTAAAGGTTAGAAAAGAATCTGGAATTTCAGCTTTGGATTTCACAACAACTGAATTAAGTCAGATAAACCAAAAAATTTAAATACCATTCAGTAATAAGATTTTATAGAGGGTCTGCATTCTATGAACGAAGAAATTAGCAAAACGATACTAAAATCTAACACAAGTTTAGTTGGAATCGTCTGTAAAGACGGAGTTGTCTTAGGCGCAGACAGAAGAAGTACAGCCGGATCTATTGTTATGGATAAAAATTCTCTAAAAATTAATAAGATTAATGATTACATTGCTGCAGCATACACTGGAGGCGTTGCAGATTTGCAGCTAACTCATAAAATTTTGGCTGCAGAACTAAGATTAAAAGAATTAAAAACCAAATCTCGTCCAAGTATAAAAGAGGCAGCACATTTACTTGCTATGATGACTTATAGAAATATACGAAATCCAACAATGATTCCGAATATAGTAGGAACATTAATTGCGGGAGTCGATGAAAACGGCAAGTCTGCTATTTTTACAATTGAACCGGCTGGAGGCATAAAAGAAGTTGCAGATTTCGATGCAAACTTTTCTTCAGGTATGCCTTACATATTAGGTCTATTGGAAAGAACATACAAGAAAGATTTAACTGTTAAAGAAGGCGTTGAACTTGCAAAAGAAGCTCTAAAGTCTTCAACTCAAAGAGACTCAGGATCTGGAAATGGAATCGATGTATTCACAATTACGAAAGAAGGTATAAAGCATGCGGTTTCTGAAGAAATCGTAGCCCAGTACAAGTAATAATTAAGTAATTAAGCTAAAATCTCAGAAAATGGTAGATATTTTAAAAAGTATAAAAGATGAATTGCCGAAGGTAATCAGCGATGCAACCTTTGAAGGCGCAAATATAGTTCTATACACTAATGATAAAGAATTTTTTAAAACAGGCGAGACAAAAGTAAAAGAAGTTGTTGATAAAATAAAGAAAAGGATCGAATTAAGGGCAGATAAGGGTGTTCTTGCAGCAGAAGAAGAAACTGAAAAGACAATCCGCGGCCTGGTTCCTGAAGAAGCAGATATAACTAATATTATTTTTGACGTTCAGCGAAGCGTGGTAATAGTAGAGGCAAAAAAGCCAGGCCTTGTAATTGGAAAAATGGGCTCTATTTTAAACGATATCAAAAAATCAACTTTCTGGACACCAGTTGTGCAAAGAGCTCCAGTAATTCCAAGCAAGATCACAGAAAAAATCCGTTCTGTTTTATATGCAAATAATACTTACAGAAGAAAGTTCCTAAATGATATAGGAAGAAAAATTTACAATGAATGGAATCCTGAAAAGATGGATATGTGGGTAAGATTGACTTATTTAGGTGGAGGACGTCAAGTCGGCCGTTCCTGCTTGCTTCTTCACACACCAAACTCAAAAGTTTTACTTGATTGTGGAATTAATCCCGCAATAGCTGAAGGCCAGGAAAGATTTCCATATTTGGATATAGCCGAAATAGGGGACATAAATTTAATCAGCGCGATAGTTTTATCTCACGCACATATAGACCATAGCGGATTGATTCCTTATTTATATAAAATGGGATATCGCGGCCCGATTTATATGACTGCACCGACTAGAGATATTGCTGCTCTTTTGGCTTTAGATTTTGTAGGAGTTGCATATAAGCAGGCAGCAACACCATTATTCAGAGCTGAAGATATAAAAGAAATGGTAAGGCATTCAATATGCCTTGATTATGGAGATGTACATGATATTACTCCGGATATCCGAATAACTCTTTATAATGCCGGGCACGTACTTGGCTCTTCTCAAGTTCATATCAATATAGGAAATGGTCTGCACAATTTTGTTTACAGCGGAGATACTCGATATGCAAAGACTCGTCTTTTAGATCCAGCAGTAAATCATTTTCCAAGAATTGAAACTTTGCAGATGGAATCAACATACGGGTCTAAAAATGATATTTTGCCTCCGATGAAAGACAGCGAGAAGAAATTTATTGATATGGTTAGAGAAACTGTTACTCGGGGAGGAAAAGTTCTTCTTCCTGAATTAGGACTTGGGCACGCGCAGGAAACTGTTTTAAGAGTGGAAGAGGCTGTTGCTTCCGGAGACTTGCCGAAAGTTCCAATATACATTGATGGAATGATATGGGATATTAATGCAATTCATACGGCCTATCCCGATTTCTTGAGCGCAACTATTAGAAATCAAATATTTCAGGATGCTAATCCTTTCACATCAGATAATTTGAAGAGAGTTGGAAGTCCGACCGAAAGAAAAGAAGTTTTGGAAGGCGGTCCTTGTATAATTATTGCCACATCTGGTATGTTAGTCGGGGGAGCATCTGTGGAATACTTCAAAAACATGGCAGATAATCCTAAAAATTTAATTATATTTGGATGTTATCAGGCCATAGGTTCCTTAGGACGCCAAGTGCAGGAAGGAAATACAGAAGTTTCAGTTGACGGCGACAGAATACATGTAAAAATGCAGACCGAAACAATTTCTGGCTTCTCAGCACATTCAGGCCGGAACGAATTATTGCAGTATGTAAGCAGAATGAATCCTAAGCCAAAAAAAATTATAATTAATCACGGCGAAGTTTCAAAATGCCTTGATTTAGCTTCATCTTTATATAAATTAAACCGCGTTGAGACTGTTGTTCCTCGAAATTTAGAAACGCTGCGTTTGAAATAAAATGAAGCACTCAGTAAAAATAACTCTTATTCTTTTAGCAATGTTTTTTGTAACACAGTTGATAGGCATAGCCGTTATAAATTTATATTCTCCGCAGATTACGGAAGTTGTAAGTGAAACAGGCCAGATAATCAATATAACTTCTTACAATTTGCCCTATGGTACAGAGCCTCCGCAGGATATAACTCCAAAAATAAGTTTATTTTCAATTATTATTGCATTTGTTATTGCAATAATTGTAATGTTTATTCTGATGACATTCAGAGCAGAATTTTTCCTAAGACTCTGGTTTTTCTTTGTTATAACTCTTGCAATAGGAATTACACTTAATGCTCTTCTTCTCGGAGTGGAAAATTCCTCTTTAATTGCGCTGGCATTAGCTTTGCCTTTTGCATTCTTCAAAGTTTACAAAAGAAATATTATTCTTCACAATGCTACTGAGCTTGCAATTTATCCAGGAATTGCAGCAATATTTGTGCCCCTTCTTAATATATGGACAATTGTTTTGCTTTTGATTTTAATTTCAATTTATGATATGTATGCTGTCTGGCACTCAGGATTCATGCAAAAAATGGCAAAGTATCAGATACAAAAATTAAAAGTCTTTTCAGGATTTTTCATCCCATACATTGGTAAAAAAGAGCGCGATCTTATGGCAAGAGCTGCAAAATCAAAAACCAAGTCAAGTCAAAAGATAAGGGTTAATGTAGCTATATTAGGCGGAGGAGACGTTGTGTTTCCAATAATACTTGCGGGTGTTGTTCTAAGGACTCTAGGTCTTACAGAAGCCTTGATTATATCAGTTGGCGCCACACTTGCTCTTGCAGGTCTGTTCTACGCCTCAGAAAAGGGCAAATTCTATCCAGCAATGCCTTTCATCTCTGCAGGATGCTTCATAGCACTCGGAATAGCTTACTTAATATAGCCATTTGTTGTAACTCTCAGATAACTACAAAACAGAAAGGTTTAAATATCACTTTTTTATCACTGCTTTATGATAGTAAAGCCAGTATTAGTAGCTAGAATTAAAGAATATTTCAATCTAAATATTTACGAAACCAAGGTTTGGTTAGCATTACTTTCAAAGGGAATTGCTTCTGCGGGAGAAGTTGCACAGCTTTCTGGAGTTCCAAGATCTAGAACGTATGATGTACTTGAATCATTGGAAAAAAGAGGTTTTGCAATCACAAAAATCGGCAAGCCGGTAAAATATATCTCTGTAAAGCCTACAGAAGTAATAGAAAAAATGAAGAGCAAGACCATGCTCGAAGCTAATGATAAAATAAAATCTCTTGCAAATCTAAGATCTACACAAGAATATACTGAACTAGAGCAATTGCACAATTCAGGAATATCTCCGATAAAATCAAATGAAATTACAGGCTCATTAAAAGGCCGTTCTAATATTTTATCAAAAATAAGAGAATTAATTGAAAATTCAGAAAAAGAAGTTTTAATCTGCACAAGCGCCCTTGATTTTGAAGATAAATCTCGTGTCATCGTTCCAGCTCTTGAAAAATTAAACAAGAACATTAAAATTAAAATTGCGCTTTCTGGCGAGCATGAAAAAATCAAAAAGTTAAATACAAAATTTGATATCAAAGCAAAAGAAATGAGCTCAAATGCAAGACTCTTTGTTTCCGACAAGAAAGAAGTTCTATTTATGGTTACTCCTCACGAAGCCGAAGAAGAAATGGCTGTATGGCTTTCATCTCCTTTCTTCACAGAATCCTTGGCTAATATAATTGCTCAGTCACTGAGGTAATTAAAATGAAAAAGAATTTATCGAGATTATCAAAAGAAGCGAAGGGTGGAGAACTTGTTGAATTGGTTTTTAATAAAAATAAAGAAGTTATTCACGCAGTCGGTTATTATGTCGGTGTTTCTCGTAGTTCATATTATACTGGTAGTCGTCTTACATCAGTAAGGGATTTTGTTCATATTACTCCGTTACATAATAATGATAATAGCAGAGAGAGCACCATTTCAGTTACTTTTGAAGTACCAATGAAATCTATAAGAGCATATAATATAATTAAAGATAGAAATTTTTAATTTACTTTTAATTCAGTAATACCCATTTCCTTTAGCTTATTTTTATCTTTCTTTGCAAAGTCGCTTATAAATTTCTTAGCTGTGAAGTTGACTTTGATTTTTGTATGCAGGAATCCGCCTTTCTCGAATACATTTTTGTTTTTCTTTCTGAAATCCTTGGCATAATCAAGCATCTTAATAGGGGGGCCGATTCTGACAATTTCCTTTTTCCCTTTTAGAATTAAATACAAATCTGCTTCTTTTTGTTCGTTATAATGAAATTCTTTATCGGCGATAGTAAAATACTTTTCCAGCTCAAGATCTAAGAAATTTGCGAATTTCTTCAGTTTTGTTCCAGCAATATCTCCTTCCTGTCTGTCAGTCGTTAGTTTAACATGAACAAATTCTGCTTTTTGCTTCTTTGCCTTTTCTTTTAGGCTGTTTATGTCCAGTTTTTTTAATTCAAAAAAGCTTTTGCTAGGATGTTTCAAGAAAGCTTTTGCAGAAGTTTGGAATTTTTCAAAGGTTTCTTTGCTTAATGCAGCCAAGGCATTGCGTTCTTTCCATGTAGGATCAATTAAAATTATTGGGCTGCCTAATTTGCTTTCATTAAGCTCAAACATAACGTCTTTGTTTTTTTTATATCTCTTTTCTATATCTACAATTACTTTATCTTTTACTGTTACCAGTTGTTTCAACATTTTTTCAAATGAGCTGTAATAAATAATTAAGCATTCCAATCCGTAGCCTGAAAAGCCGTTAATATAACTTTCAGCCCCATAAACTCCCTGTGCTCTGCAGAATGTCTTTGCCAATGCAATTTCCCTTGCAACATTTGGCTTTGCATTTATTTTCTTTTTTACATAATTTACATGAAAATAACTTAAGTCTGTGACATTCTTTGCTTCCTTTGTATTATTTATTTTTGTTACAGGAACAATTTCGAAAATAAGATTCTTGCTTTTCATAACATGGAAATAATCCCTGCTTCCATGAATTTTTATCAGCTTCATATTTTCTTTCTGGCATATAATTTTCAGGGACTTTTCAAGAATTGGGGAAATATCATCAATTCTCCAGTCAAATCTTACAAATATGTCAACATCATAAAGATCTTTTTTTACAAGCGTTCCCTTGGCAAAGCTTCCCCCTACAAACACTTCTTCAAAAAATTTATCTTTGCTAAGCTGTTTTTTCAGCAAGTCTACAAACATCGCTGTTTGTTCTTTTAAATAATTAGATTCTTCTTTATCGGGCAGAAAATTTAAATGTTTCAACAGCTCTTTTTGACTCATATCTTTTTTAGGGAAAAAGTATTTTTAAATTAGCTCTTTTTCCCTGTTAAATCTACAATGTATCTGCCGTCTTCAAGCTGATAAACCTGCGGCTTGTCAGATGCAAACAGCTTGCTCAAGTCAAGAAGGTATTTTCCAGGCTTTACTATTTTTATGCTCTCAAAATCAAGGAATACGGGAGTTTCTTCATCAGAAATTCCCGCTATGTCTCTGACGTCTTCTTCTATCTGCTTTTTTTCCCGATTTGTAAGATCAATCTCCTCTTCTACTTTTGCTATTTCTTTTAATTTTTCTTCTTTAATATAAAAGAAAAACTTGCTTCCGCATTTGCATCCCGATATAACTTCGTCAGCTGCATCTTCAAAGACACTTTCACAGTGGACACAACGATAAGGCATAAATGGTAAGAATTTTAAGGATTAATAAAGTTTTAGATTGACGATTTATTATTTTTCCTTAATTAAGATTTTATTTACTTTTCCCCCCTTTGATCTATTTTCTATTTTTGTCAGCCATTGAAGATTTGTTGTTGAGAAGGCTTTTTTGATTTCTTCCGAATTAGTCAAATTAAAGGTATGTAAAGGAATTATATGATCTATTTCATATTCTTTCATATTTTTTGGAAAAGGCTTAAGATGCTCAATAACTTCTTTCCAGTTAATGCCATATTTTTTAGAACTTTTTATCTTTCCAGTGTTTGAATAATTGGTTAATGCATGTCTAAGCGATTTTCTAAGCCTCTCTGCTACAACATATTCGGGATCTGTTTTCCTTAGTTCTCTTGCTCTATTTCTAAGCCGGATCTTAACTTCCGGCCTTTGAAAGTAATCTTTTCTATATGCCTCTCTGTTTTCTTTATATTTATTTTGTAGTATTCTGTGTTTTTCTCTCCATTCTGGATGATTCTTTCGATATTCTCTCTTATTTCTGGGCGTCTATTGTAGTGTTTTCTTTGACATAATGGATTACAAAATCTTCTTCTCTTAGTAGAAATAGGTAATACATTTTTGCAAAATTCGCATGAAATAGTCATTTTAATATATGTCACGTAAACTATTTAATATTAAGTTACTATTATTTAGAAATTAATGTTTAATTAAACATTAACTCGATTTTCTTGGGATCCTTTTTGATTTCTTTTACTATGCTTGCCGGGCCCACAACAGTCAAAGCATTGCTGTCTCCAATAAGACTCTTTGCAAGTCCATGCTTAAATTTGACAAACAGGCCTTTATCTTTCAAACTTGGCTCTATTACTGCAAGTTCAATTCCTTTGAAATCCTTGACATGATCTACAAGAGCCATTGTATCTTCAATTAATCTTGCTTCTTCTTCAGCACGCAGTCGGCCGTGAAGAATAACTATCTTATTGCCTAAAACAAGATTGAGAATTTTTTTAACTCTTTCAGCTATAGACAAATCCTGCACTTCTGAAAATGGCAAAAATTGTAAACTTAGCCCTTTTATTTTTGCATTCTTTTTTAGTTTCATTATATCTCCTTTGTTAACTTAAACAAAGATTCGTAAAATTCATCCATATTGACGCCGTCTTTAGCTGATATTCCAACCACATCATATTCAGGAAATGCTGCCTCTACTTTTTTAATATCTGCTTTTTTCAGGTCAACTTTATTCCCCACAATCAATACCGGCTTATTTCTAGCTACAATATTGCCGATAATTGTTATATTTACTTGAGAATATGGATTTTCTGCAGAATCAAGAACAACTACAACTGCATCCATGTCATCAAGCCATTTTATAGATTCAATAATTCCTTGTGTTGCTTCTTTTGCTCTTTTTTTTGCAACATTTTTCTTAATTCCATGTTTTATAAAATCTTCATAATCAATTTTAGTTGCTATTCCCGGCGTGTCAACCATTTTGAATGTCAGCGCTTTTCCTTTATGTTTTATTTCTACCTTTTCTTTGAATTGTACTTTTCTGGTTTCATGAGGGACTTTGCTTACAGTTCCCAATTCTTCTCCAACCCAGTCTTTGCATATTCTGTTCGCAAGGCTTGTTTTTCCGGCATTTGGCGGTCCATAGAAACCTATGCTTATATTGTCCTTGCCTCCAAACAAAGCTCGAAGTATTCTTTTAGAAAAACTTTTCAATATTTTTATCATAAATTTTAAACAGCCGGCCTTTTAATAAATCTTGTGTCTATCGGTTTTTTCTGCCTCTTTTGTATTTCTCTCTTGACTTTTATCATTTCCACCCATTTCAATACCGGTATTTCATACATTCCTGTTCTTTTGCCGTCAATTTTATTAAAAGCATAAATTATCTGCTCGGCTTTCCATGTGCTGTCAACAAGTTTTTTCCTTATTTCCACATCTTTTAATCCTGCAGATCTGGAATTATAAATGAAGTTGACTAAATTGTAAAGATCATCCTTACTTTTGAATAAATAGGATTCATAGTGTCTCTTATACCATTCCTGTAGTATAACATAGCCTGTTAAAGTTGCAATTAAAAGTATTAAAAGCCAGAAAATTATCCAGCCCGCTCTTGTTTTCGGCCTTACTATTTCTATTATACCGCTTGACAATCTGTTTATATCAGGAGAAACATAAGCTCCAAGACTTGAGACTTCTACATAGCTAGGCAGTATAAATTCAAATTCTTCATTTATTCCAGATAGAGTTATAAAAGTTCCAGAGCTTGTTGGTCTTTCTGCATATGCTTTCATAAATCTTATTGCATCAGTCGGATAATTTATTATCAAATATGCAGGCTCTGTGCTCGCCTGAGGCTTTGGAACAACCTTTATTTTGAATTTTGTTAATACTGGAGTTTCTTTAGAATCTACAAATTTTAAAAAAACTTCAAAATTTACATCAATATCATAATTTTGGGCTATCCAGCTTATAATGTCTCTCTTAAGTATTACCTCTTCTTCACCGGAAACCTCCTTGGCTGAGATTTCTTCTATATAATTAGTATCGATATTATTAAATCCTAAAGAGGGTGGCAGTGTGCCCGATTTGCTTATTGCAATAGCTTCAGGCACCTCAAATGCCTGCAATCTTTTTATAACAGCAATATAAGCATCATCAGTTGTAGCAATATCATAATCAGTTCTTATTTGTGAAAGCGTCGCATTCAATGCAATCGGATCTACTTTCTGTTCAATCTCAATTTTGATCCATCCTGGGTATAAGGCAATTTGATCTGTAATATTTGCAATTCTTTTTTCATATCTTTCTAATAATTTAAGAGCAGATTCCTTTGGCTCTCCTACAATAACTCTAAATGTTTTTGCTGCTCTTGTACCATCCTGTCTTGTCAATTCGACAGTCAAGTCATAATCTCCAGAGCCCAAATATTTATGAATTATATTATTTGTACCAGAAAATCCGGAAGTGCCGTCTCCAAAATTCCATGTTGATGATACATTCAGAGAAGTTACTATATTAAAATCAGTTTCTATTCCAATCAGGGCAAATTTTGGATTAACATCAAAGTCAAAACTAGGGGACACGTTCACTAAAGTTGAAAATAAATTATTTGACTTTGTTCCGTTTGTTATATTAATTTCTATTCTCTTTTGCCCAGATTCATTTATAGGTATTCTAAATCCGGCAGGTCTTAATTCCAAATTTAAGTAATCAGAGCTTATTTTTGTATCTTCTTTATCTATTGTATACATTTTGGTTTCTGAAAGAAGAATGCCCTCTGATTTGTAAAGTATCTGTGGGGATCCAAGAGTTAATGTTTGTAATTTTCCTGTAAACTCAAAAGGAATTATGCATCCAGTTGAACAATCTCCCCCATATCTCTCCTGAACATAATCATTTGCATTGCTTACCAAGCTGCTTCCTGGAACATTTGTCTGTATTTTATCACTAATCGGAATATTAACTAAATCAAACTGCAAAGCCCTTGCAAAAATTTCAAAATCTCTGCTGTATACTTCTGATCCAACTTCTCCGGTTCCGCAGATATTTCCAGTCTGTTCAGTTCTTATTTTATAATTCGTTGTTGCTCCTTCCTGATTAGCTGCGCAGACAAAATAACTCACAGGATTAATGTTTGTATAATTTATAATGCATTTAAGATCATCAGTGTCTTTTGTATTTTTTGAAAGCATGCAGCTGTCTATAAAACCCCAGTCTGAATTGTAAAGCTTAATTTCTAAATCTGACTCCCCAGTTGTACTGTTCTTTACTGTTGCTCCAAATTCATAAGCAGCAGATGGAGGAAGAATTATCTTTTCGCAGTATGGTGTAGAGGTGATATCTGCTGGAATATAATTTCCAGAATTTAAAGTGTTGTTAAAACATCCTGAATAAACTACGTCGCATGCGCTTGCAGTATATTTTGGATTTTGTATATATATCTCATTTTTATCCAGAACGTTAACTAGAACTTGTCTGATACATGAGGGGGCTGCATCGCTGATTACAGAAAAATTAATGCTTTGTATATCTACATTTTTCCCAGTTATTCTAAATCCAGCTAATCTTGGCTTTTTTTCATCAAGCCCTAATGTGCTGATTTCGTTCTTAATTATATATCCTGAAATGCAGTTTTGTGTTGTGCAGTTGAAATCTGTGCCTGCGATAAAATTATTTCTCTCCAGCAGGTCTATAAGTGAAATATTTCCGCCTAAATTGCTCGTTATTTGAGAATTTGCAGGCTCTTTGTCAAAACTTATATTAACAGTTCCGCTTACTGTTTCTCCAGCAAGATAATCTGTTTTTATATCCTGTCCTTTAAAGCTAAAAGCAGCAAATACTATGCTGATTGAAAAAATAATTAACGCAAATGTTAATATTAAAATAAACACCTTTTTCATTATTTTTTAAGCCTAATCTCGTTTAAAAATATAACGTCTTTAATTTTTCTTTCTTAGAATTACAAAATATAGCATTGCAATAGTTAAAGCAGCTATAGCAAATTGAATCATATTAAAGAATGGCAGCTGTATCGCAGATCTCAAGCATGGAACTGTCTGCTGTCCATCTACACAAGCAGAATCAGATCCGCTGATTAATCTTGCAGTAATATCAACTATCTGATATCCTGCAGAGCATTCTCCAATCGTGCTCTGATAAATACATTCAGAAAGTACTGTTGTCGGCTCTACAGAGCTTCTTACTGTTCTTCCAAATCCACAATTGTTTGTTGGGAAATCCCAGCTGCATGAGCAAAGAGTGCTGTTTGCATTTACAGTAGTTCCGCATCCATAAATATTATACAATGGACTATTTCCGGAAACTTTTAGAGGATCATTCGAACATTCTGTTTGATTGACATATCCAGAGCATTGCACAAGCAAAGAAACATTTCCTGATGCTACACATCCAGGATTTGCAGGATCAGTTGAACAAGCAAATCCAGAAGGACAGCAGTCGTCAAAGTTTCCTCCGATCTGATCTTTTCCAGCGCAAGCAATACTAGTCAATGTACTTTGTCTGGAAATTTCATTTCCGAAAGCATCAATTTCAACAAAAATAGTCCCGGCCGCAGTGCATTGCGGAGCACCATATAAATTAAAGTCTCTCTTAAATGTATTTTCCAAACTAACTCCAGCATTTGTATAATTAAGGGAAAGATTGATTGATTTGCTTCCAATAGATGAATATCCGTAACTTCCAGTAGTTCTTCCAAGACTAGCTACACTTATTATTGAAGTGCCGTCGGTAAATGTCCAGTTATAAAACAAATAAGTGTATCCGCTGCTTGTTCCAATTAATGTTATATTTGCGTTAGTAGCGCAAGAAGGCGCGCTTGAAGTTGCAAATGGGCATCTTCCTGCAAGGCATTCGATTACAGCGTTACAAGGGCTTCCGCTTACTGTGCTTTTTACAACATAACTTTCTTCTCCAGCATAGTTTACAATTAAATTATTGTCAACTATTGATTGTCTATGTGTTGGTCTTTCAATATATGGATAAATTCCATAGCTAACTCCAGCAGCACTATCTAAAACTAAAATTGATACTTCTTTTTCTGTAATCAAACCCTGAGAATCAGTTGCTCCTAATGTAATTACTTTAATTCCAGGAGTGGTATATGTCCAAGTGAATGAGCTTAATGAAGAGCTAACAAATGCAGGATCGCTTATGCCCCATTGTATTGTTACTGGGCCGTCATCTGTAACAATGGAACTAAATCCAATTGGAATATTAACATAATAAATTTGTTTATTTAATGGACTTGTAATATTAACAAATGGAGCTTGATTTACATACGGGCCGCCATTGCTCGGGCAGAGAGAATTTGAATTGCATGTTCCATCATTGCATCTTGTTGTTCCAGTCGGGCAAGCTGCAGGCTGACACCATCCTGAAAAGCAAATCAATCCAGATTGACAGCTGTCTTGCTGGAATGCGCAATCCTGTGAATTGCAGCTCTCTCCAGCTTCACATATTCCATTATTATTAGTTGCAGGAAATTCTTCGTTGCCAGCGCAAGTCTTATCGCTGCTGCACTGGCCGTTTGCGCATAATAATGTTCCAGCCCCGCATTCTGTAATTCCAGATGTACAGCAAAGATTATTAGTATAAGAATTATCTGCGGCAAGATGCGCATTTGTTGTAGAGCTTAAAGATGCAACTAATATTTCTAATCCTTGACAGCTTCCCGATCTAATGGTACATGCTAGATTTCCATAACAGACATCAACATATCCTGTTGTGCTTTGAGAAGGTCCTTCTGCATGTGCATTTGTCGTGTTGGACAATCTCAAAACTCTATTAGTTACAGTGCATTCATGTGGATTTGCTCCAGTGTAGCTTGTTCCGAATATATTATTATATTGTATTTTAACAAGATAATTTGTATCATTCCATAAAGCGCCATGAGAATTTGTAGAACTTGCTAACAATAATATTGTCTGACTGTCTCCAACTGTAGGGGGTGGAGGTGGTGGCTGAGGGGTATTGTTTATACACTGCCCAGAAGCATAGTAATAATAATTTGGACGCTCAACACACGACCACGATCCAAACTCACATCCAGCACAATATTCAGGAACGCCGGAACAGCAATAACTGCTGCTGTCAGGTGTTCCACTTGGGCAATAACCAGTACTGGTAGCGCTAGGACAAAGAGACGCTTGACAACCGTCAGCTGCAGTACACAAGTTATGGTAACAATAAGCGCTTCTGCAAGCATCGCTATTGGCAGTGTAATTCCAAGTAGATCCTGCTGGACAAGTTGGAGGCGTACCTTGATAATAATTTTGATAGCAGGCTGCACAATCAACTGAACCAGTTCCATTACCATTCCCATCACAACTGGCCACAATTAGCTGTGCACTTGCAAAATTTAAAGATAAAATAATTGATAAAAGTAAAAAGACAGCAGCCATAATAATACCTCTATTTTTCATGCTAATTTTAGAGAATAGAACTTTATAAACATTATTAGCACTTATTTAATTCTCCAAAGGAATATCTTTAGCTTTTTTGGATTATATTGTGTTAGAGTGGAGCTTACAATTCTTTCGGCAGCAAAAATATCTCCCTGTGCATTCTCGGGATAGGCCTCCAAGCTGCAGATTTCATTTGGCTCGCATATTTTTACAGTATAATTGAGATAGGGCTGTTTTATTCTTTTAGATAAAATTAAATTGATTTCATTAATAATGCCCGTATCATTGCCGCTGACAATTTTTTCCCGCAGAGTCAAATTTTTTGATATCTCATCCAAAATCGACGGAAGTGTATCTGAAAGATTTTTTTCGCTTATTTCTATTTGAGTATTAAATATTATCAGGAGAGCTCCAAATATTATTAAAATAGATACAGCCGCTTCAACTATTCTCAGCCATCCGCCTTTATTCATTGTAGTCACCATATTTTAACCTCAACATCTGCAAAACTAGCAGTTCCATCCTTTCTTAAAATTTCCACTCTTTTTATATTTGAAAAAACATCAATTCCTTCAGGTATTCTTCTTTCAGCTATAATAAAGTCATTTTCAGAAAAAGTAACTTTGAACGCAAAATTAATATTACCTGGTAAATTAAAATTCTTTCTAATTTCTTCATAATTTTCATAATAAGTTTCATTTAGTTCAAGCAGTCTTTTTTCAGAGATAATTTTTTCAGTTCTGCTTGAGGCTATTTCATAATAACTGCCGTCCAGCGCAGCACTTTTTGTAAAGCCCGAATAAGAATCCAAATCTTTGCTGAATTTTGCTAAAACAAAATTTTCATTGTCAAAATCAAAATAAATAGTGCTTCCTTCCTTTCTCGAAGGCAGCAATTTTCCTGAATAGCTTTCAACTCTTAATTTGTTCTCAAAATTTATCTCAAAAATATCAACTGCAATGACAGTCTCAAGAGGTATCTTATTTTTATTAATTTTAACCGAGAAAGTTGTTAAATCAACGCTCGCATTTTCATTTATATTATCGGCAATATATGGCAGTGAAGATCCTGATAAATTTGTACTTTTCAAAGGATTAAAAATAAAAATTGCAAAGGTTACAAATGCAATAAAAATTATAAAAGACAGTATAAATTCTATATGTCCAATTCCTCTCTTTTGCATATTTCAATATGCTTTAAAAGATTTATATAAGTTGTCTTTCTTCTAGAAATATGACGAGCAAAGAAGAATTAATCAGGAAAATAAAAGAAAAAAAAGAGCTGTCAGGCTTGGCAGACTCTTTAATTTTGGAATCAATAAATAAGTATCTTGCAAAAAGAAGAATAAATATTGAAAATTTGAGGCCGTCTGAATTTAAAATTTTAATAAAGGATTTAAGGGCAGAACTTAGAAACTATGCCGGCAGATTTCAAATTTATGGCAAGGAATGGAGGAAGCGCGATATCCTTTTAGAAAAAGGAGAGCTATCAACACTGTTAAACACTCATACATCTACTCAAGAACGTGCTGATTTTTATCCTGAGCTTAGAATATTAATATCAGATCTAAAAGTTAATTCCATTCTCGATCTAGGTTGTGGTATAAATCCTATTGCTCTTGCAGATTCAGGCATAACTTATTACGCATCCGATGTAAATAAAGAAGAACTTGACCTAGTAAATAGCTTTTTCAAAAAAAATAACATTAAAGGCAGAACTTTTTTATGTGATTTAAGAAAAATTGAAGAATTCGATTTTCCCCAGGTTGATTTATGTTTAATTTTCAAGGTTTTAGATATTATAGAAAAGAAATCTACAGTAGCTGAAAAATTATTAAATAAAATAAAAGCAAAATACTTTCTCATAAGCTTTTCCACTAAAACTCTTTCAGGAAGGCATATGGAAATGCCTAGAAGATTATGGCTTGAAAAGCTTCTTTCAAAATTAAATTATTCTTTCAAAACAATAAAATCGAAAAATGAGATTTTTTATCTTATAACAAATACTAACTAGCTAAAAACGCGCTTGCTCCAGTGTATGCAAGATATCCAATTATTGTCAGAATAAAAGAATGTTTAATTCCAGGTTTTATTGAGCCCTCAGTTAATTTTCCGATAGTCAAGCCTGCAAAAAAGCCCTGAGCAATCAGTAGATAAAGAAAAGGCCTCGTTAGGTCCTGCGCAGACAATCCTATTGGAGCCTCTGCAACACTTTCTCCAAAACCTGCTGATCCAGTCAGACCGCTCAGTGCTCCAGATCCCAGAGTAAGAGGAATTATTTTAAATTGCATAACTAGAACTATTCCAATAAAAATAAGGAAAATTATATATCCCTGCACAACTAAGTTGGATATTGCTGCTTGTCTTTCCTTCTTTAGTTTTTCTATTTCAGCAATTGATTTAGCAACTGATTCAAGAATTTTATTTATTTCTCCGCCCGCCCTTTCAGCTTCGCTTATAAGTGCAACAACTCTGCTGATTACTGGATTATTAACATCATTTGCAAATGTTTGAAATGCTCTTGAAACTGGAATCCCGAGAGATATTTGATTGGATAATTTATGGACATGCTGGCTAAGCGGGCCGTAATTTCTCTTGCCCATATTAATAATGCTTTTACTTATAGGGGTTCCTGTCGCAACACTTTCTGATAAATTTCTTGAAAATTCAAGGAACATTTCATTTATCTCCTGTTCTCTTTTATTTTCAAGCGTTCCCCCAATAACAAAAGGAAGAATTACTACTGCAACTCCAATACCTGCCAAGAAATAAAGCAGATTCATATCTTTGTAAAAGTAAAAAATTGCGGCGCTTGCTAATAAAATTACAATTCCTGAAATTATTCCCACCCAATGCATTTTTTTAAGTTTCATTTTTTATCTTAGTATTTTGGCTGTTTAATATGCAGCGCTCCAAGGAATATTATGTTAACTAATATTATAACTCCAATTATTATTCCAGTCAGCTGTCCGGATGAAAATGCTATTTTAATTCCTGAAATTGAGATAATTATAATCAATAGCATTAAAATCATCGGAGCGGCAATTACTACGCTGATATAAATATCCATAAAAGTTTCTGCTGTCTTGGTAAATTTTTCTCTTTCCAGTCTGTATTCTATTAAAAGTGTCTCTGCCCTTTTTTCAAAAAACTCAGTCAGACTTCCCCCGGAATTGATAGTAGTTGATAATCCAGAAAATAGCTCAGACAATTTTTTGCTTGAAGTAATTTTTGAAACATTATTTATTGCAGTTACTAAGTCATAGCCGTAAAGATTGATTTGATTCATAACTTTTCTTATTTCTTTTGCCAGCGTCTTGTATTCTCTGCTTAAAGCTATTATTTTGAATATTTGTGTTGGCTCTATTCCTGATCCAGATATCGCACTCATATGAATCACTGCAAACGGAAGCTCCTGGTCTACTCTTTTTCCAATTGAATTTTGTTCTGTAGATGGATAATAATAAATTATTAAGAAAGTTAATACTGGCAGAAATATGATTACTGCCAGCGATGAAATTAAACTTTGATTCCAAAAAAATAAGCCTGTTGCCAGAAATAATCCTATAATCGCAGAAATAAGAACAGTGAATAAAATCATTGCAACATATGTCTGAAAAAGAATCTCTATATTTGCTTTTTTAAGATCAGACGCGAGAGATGTAAAATAGCCTTTATTTATCCAATCTGTAGAAGTTTTCAAAAAGAATTTATTTGACATCTTAAGGTATCCCCTCGCAGCCCGCAGCTCAGTAGGTTTCTCCTCTTTTATTTTTTCTCTTGCCTTTAATCTTTTTATCAGTTCTTCATTGAGTCTTAATTCTTTTAGGAATGTTTCCCGATCTTTGCTCTGAACAACGGCTTCAACCTTTCCAGCAGATTTCTCAAAATTTACTTTTTCTAAATTTGTTTTATCCCTATTTTTTCCATTGATTTTTTCCTGCGGAAGCTCCTGCACAGAGGAAATTTTATTTAATAGCTGTGGAATAGAGTCGTTGATTATTTTTATGCTGGATGTTAAAGAAATTATGCTTTCATTTATTAATTTTATTTCTTCTGGTGCAGAAGTGCTCAGCTGCATTTCATAATCTGAAATTTCTTTTAATATTGCAAGTTCAGTATCGATGTTCTTTTTTATCTCATCTATCATAGTAATTTATTAATCTCTCTTTGAAAATTAAGAATTTCTTTTTTTGCATCTGCAAGTTTTTTCAAATTATTTTCCCTTTGTGCTTCTTCCATCTTGATAGATGCTTCTTTCATGCTTGTCAAAAGCTGGGCAACAAGGGTTATATCCTCTTTTTTCACCATTATACTAAAAATCTAAAGTTGTTTAAATACCTTTCAATTACCCAGGCTGTTTCAATTAATTTATATTATATGCCTTAAGAACGCCTTCAGGATTTTTATAATAATCATTTATTATTCTTCCAATTTCTTCAAATCCAAATATTTTTCTTCTGAAAAGCTCATAAAGTAATTTGGCTCTTTTCATCAGCTCTTTTTCAAGATCTGCTGCAGGAATTCCTGTTCTAAGAGATATTTTTTCAAAAACCTTGCTTTCTTTTTTATGATAGAACAAATCTTTTGCAGCATCCCATACAAAAGGGGTGTTTATTACTGCAGTTCCGTCAGGGCTGACGTTTACTATTTCTACAATTTCTCGCAGCTTTCTGGTTTCTCTCTGTTTTACAACTGCATGGGTTGCTACTGCTACACAATCAAGTACATTTACTAAAGTTGGAGATATTTCTATAGGAGGAGTTTGAAGTCTTTGAATCAGTGTATCTACAGAATCTGCGTGCATTGTACTTATCGCAGCATGACCTGAAGCCATTCCCTGAAATAAGACGAACGCTTCTTTTCCCCTAACTTCTCCAACAATTAAATAATCTGGAGTTTGTCTGAAAGAACTTTTAAGAAGGTCAAATAAATCAATTTCTCCAGCTTTTCCAGAACCAATAGAAGTTCTTGCCACAGCCGGAAGCCAATTTTCTCTTGGAAGATTTATTTCTCGCGTATCTTCAATAGAAACAACTCTTGCTTCTGGCGGAATAAAGAAAGCCAGAGCATTCAGCAGCGTTGTCTTTCCAGAAGCCGTTCCTCCAGTAATAAGTATGCTTGATTTATATTGTAAAAGTATCCAAAAGTAAGCAAGCATTTCCGGACTGATTGTATTCATTGCTATTAATTGAGTTGGAGTCCAGGGTATTTTAGTGAATTTTCTTATTGTAAAAGTAGGGCCCCTAGATGTAACATCTTTTGTATAAGATGCATTTACTCTTGATCCATCAGGAAGTGTTCCATCAAGAAGAGGCTGCGCATAAGAGATATATCTGCCTGCTCTCTGCGCCAATTTTTCAACAAAGCTCGCAAGTTTTTCTATATCTCTGAAAACAAGATTTGTTTTCAGGTTTCTATATATTCTATGTACAATATAAATCGGCGTATCAACTCCATTACATTCAATATCTTCTATAAAATAATCTTTTAATAAAGGATCGATTTCATTCAATCCTACAAAATCTCTGAAAAGATAATAGAATATTTTATTGTAAGTTTCCGGTGATATTTTTAAATTCAGCTCATCAATCAATAATTTTGCAGTTTTATCAATATAATCAGTAGTCGCCTCAATAGTTTTTTCAATTACAACATTAATATTAACAAGCTCAAGCATTGCACTTTCTAATTTATCAAGGGATTCTTTCTCGCTTTGTATTAATATAGGCTCTTCAATTTCATACATAAGCTCATTTGTCTTATTATCCCAATAAATATGGGCGGAAGCATATGGCGGAAGAAGCATATATCTAACATTTACCTGCCTTTTGTCCTCAAATTTTGGCAAAGGAGGAACAGTCGGAATTAAATTAATTTGCATCACCATCTCATTAAAACTAGATAAAATATTTATTTAAAGCTATCTTCACGATACTTATGTATGTAGGGCGCATACTTTACGATAATTCTTCTATATTTATTACTTCTATTCCATTTTGGTTTATATCACCAAGGTTTTCTATAGAAAACTTATAAGGGGTTGCCGCAGGATTGAATTTCCTTAATTCATCGGTTCCTGCAAAATTCAGGTCATTTTGATAGTTTATCTTTAAAGAAACCGAGCTTGTCTTTTGTCCAGTTTCCGAAAGAATCTTTACTCTTCCAATTTGAATTTCAACCCCTGGCTGAGAATATGGTTTTTTAAGATCTTTTATTAAAAAGTTTATCTCATTAGATGAAGAATTAAAATACAACTCGCCTCTCTTCATAGTGAAATCTATCAATCTTCTATTTCCAGGAGCTTGTAAAACTGAACTTATTCTTTCATCGAGTGCATTCAGCGAATTTATAGTCTGTTCTACTACTAGTCTGTCTTTTGCTTCTGTTATTTTAGGAGTCACAAATGCAAGCACTAAGCCTATCAGAGATAGACCTATTAAAGTATACAAAACAGTTTCAATCCAAATCTGCCCCTTATTTTTCATCATTGCAGGGAAACTTCCGGCTTGCATGGAATTATTTTAATAGAATCTGTTTTTTCGCAAATAGTTCCTGTTTTTAGAACAGGATATATTTCAACATCTGAATATGTTTTATTTCCTGCTTGATATATAAAAGTCATAATTTCTCCAGGTTCAGGCACTTGCAAAATTGCTGAATCAGGACAGGCAGGCATTCCTAAAAATCTAGTGCTCCCCTCGCACGCTGACTGGCCGTTTCTAATGCTTACTTTTTTTCCTTCTCCTCCCCCTATGAAAACCAAATCAAATCCGTCAACTTTTTCCGAAACCATTCCAGAAGCAGTATTTGACTTGACAGAAACAGCATTTCTTCCTTGATTGTCAAAACAGTTGTATCCAAAAGATCCTTCGAAGCTGAAATATTCTCTATAAGAAACACATTGAGTGCTTTTTTGCAAATTATCTCTAACAAATGGAACTATAAAAGCAGCTAAAATAGAAACTGCAGTAATTGTTAAAAGTACTAAAAGAACAGTAGCAATAACAGGAGCAATTCCTCTTTTTTTCAGCATCATTTTAAACTGTTACGGTGCTTTCAACGCTGAAGCTTTCCCCGCAAACAAATGCCTTCTTGTATTCTTCTTGTTCGCCAAGTATTATCGGAACAATGCTTATTTTATCTCCAGCTGCTAAAGTCTCACCCACAGAAATTCCTACACTCTCCCCAGTTCCAACAGGCTGAATGAAAGTACCTTCACCTATATGCGTTCTGGATCCCAAAGAAACCTTGCTCAATTCAACCCCATATAATGGAACATTGCCTCTATTCACAATTAATACTTGTCCGGAATTATATTCAGCATCAAAGCTTATATCCTCGCACACTAAATTAATCGCCTGCCCGTCTTTTGTTATTGCCTCTGAAACAAAACTTCTGGCCCAAATGAAAATTATTACCGCTAGCGTTAAAGCTATTGATACTAAAAGAACAGTAGCAATAACTGGAGAAATGCCCCTTTTTTTAAGATTATTCATATATTCCTTAACAAAGTCTAATTTAAAAACTTAATTACAGAGAATTATCTTTCAGTTTAAGTTACATAGGTTCAACTAGATCTTTTGTAATATATTCGTAGGCAGAATAAGCAGCAGTGCATCCTTCAGCTACTCCTGTAATTGCCTGCTTGAACGGTTTATCAGCAACATCTCCAGCAGCGTAAATTCCGGAAATGTTTGTCTCAGAAGTTTTATGATCTATTATTATTTCTCCCTTTTCATTTAACTTCACTCCAAGAGGCTTTGATAAATCAGAAAGAGAGATATGCCCTATTGCAATAAACAATCCGTCAATAGCTAGTTTCATACTTCCATTATGCGGCTTATCAAGAATAATTTCTCTGACAACTTGATCCCCTTCAACTGCTTTTACATTTGTCCTGTTAATAATTTCTATATTCTTTTTTGATTCTATTCTTTTCATATTTATCGGCTCTGGATGAATATGCTCTCCGCGATATATTATGTAAACTTTTTTTGCATGCTCAGATAAAACAAGAGCATCTTTTGCAGCGCTGTCAGATCCCCCAACAAGACCTACAATTTTATTTTTATAAAGTGGAGCATCACAAAGTGCACAAAAATTAACTCCTCGATTTTCAAATTCAAAAGCTCCTGGAACCTCTAACTTGCGCCATTTTGTTCCTGTTGCAAATAAAATTGTTTTGCTTAGATATTCTGATTTATTTGTCTTAACAGAAAAATTTTTGCCTTTCTTTTCAACTTTCTCAGCCTTTTCTTCTTTTATTGTTACAAGATCATAAGATTCTGTATGTTCTCTGATTTTATCAGCAAGCTCTGTTCCAGTCAATTTGATAAATCCAGGATAGTTTTCAACAATGTTTGTTGTTGTAATTACTCCGCCGACAGGCAGTTCAGATCCATATGTAGTTCCCAAGCACAACGTCTTTAATCCAAGACGAGCCCCATACATTGCAGCAGCCAGTCCAGTCACACCAGCTCCAAGAATAATAAAATCATATTCTTCCTTTTTGCCTTCTTTTTTATTTTCTTTTTTCATATATTTATGTAATATCTATATTATTTTAAACTTATCATTAACATAATTTTTATGGAGCAGTTGACTCTTTTTCCTTCAGAAAATCAGACCAGAGAATTTAGATCATATACTCATCTTCCTTTAGATGTCGCGTTGCAAAGTTTAGATATTATCGATGTTGGTTTGGATTTGCTTTCTGATGTAGTAAAAAAGAGAAAAATCTCTCCAAATTACAGAGGCCTCTGCCCATTTCATGTGGAAAAAACGCCTTCATTTCATTTAGTGGTTAAACATAATTGTTTTAAGTGCCATGGATGTGATATATCTGGAAAGCCATTAGTTTTGCCTTTTTATCTTATGAAACATACAATTAGACCTGTAAGAAATTTTATTGATCCTATAAAATATCTTGAAATTAAGGTTGGGTTTGATATTAATAATTCAGAATCAAGAAAAACTCTCGAAGAAGCACTTTTGAAGCAAAAAAGAATTAACTGGCGTTCAGAATTAGGATGTTACTTAATTTAAGGATTAATTTTAATTAATCCTTCTTCCATTCTCATATATAAACATTTTTCTTTTTCTTAATTCTCCAAAAAATTCTTTCCATGGGACAACGGCCTCAGGCCCGTAAACTCCAGATCCCCTTATTGAGCCGTTTTTTAACATCTGGGACATTATCGAAATCGATCTGCCAGTATCAATATTGCTTCCAGCTTCTTCCCATCCATTCACTGTTTTAACAATGCAATTCATTTCCATTTGCTTGTCTGCCCCTGATTTTTTTCCATACAATTTAACCCAGATATTTTCAACTTCCTTATATCCTTTAGGAATTTTCAGCCTGCTCAAAACTTTATCAGCAAAATCAACAGGCTTTATCTTTGCCCCCCGTATTTCAATTTCTTCTTTAGAATTAAATCCCAAATCGAGAAGAGTTTTTATTACAGCATATGAATGCTCTGGAAATCCAGCCATATAGTGGATATTTTTTATTCCTTTCTTCTTGAAATATTTGCTAAAAGTATAAACTTCAGAATGTACTATACAGTATGTTGTCTGTCTTCCTATTTCCTTAAAATCAAAAGTCCCAGTGCACATAAGCCGGTTTTCTTTTATATATTTCCCGTTATGATATGTAACAGGCATTTCTGTAAATTCATCTAATATGCTATGCATAGAATATGGAATTACAAATTTCTTTATATTAGAATCCCACACAAAGCCGAGCTCAATAGTATCTATACTGTCAAGTTTTTCTACAGCATAGGCTGTCATTACATTTGCAATTCCAGGTGTGCTTCCGCAGCCAGTTACATTAATTATTCCTGCTTTTTTGAAATCTTTATCAAGTTTAAATTGTTCAAGAGTTATTTTTTGCAATCCTCCAAGATCTGTGCAGGACCTTTTTGTTTCCAAGCAGGCTTTCATAATATCTACATTATATGTAAGCTCAGCGCAGTTTACAACTATCTCTGCTCCTGATTTTTTAATTGCGTTAGTAATATCATCTATATTTTTTAAATCAACATAAATAAATCCTGCCCTTTTATTTTTTAATAAATCTTTAACAGCTTCCTTGTTTCTGCCAGCCAGTATAATAGAATATCCAGATTCAAGCAAATCGCGGGCGCATATTTTTCCCTGCTGCCCCGTTCCCCCGAATATAATAAAATCATACGTCATTTTACTTCTTTTTTATTCCTAAAAATTTTAATTCCTCTTCTTCTTAATTCCATGAAGAAAGACATTGGATTTATAGCCTTTTCTGGAGCTAAAACTCCGGAGCCGACGATCCTTTTCTGCGCAATCATTTGCGCAGCAATTGAACATGGGATCCCAGTGTCAACAATCCATGAGCTGTCTCCGTCAGATTTTGCAACTGCATCCATAATGATTTTATTATCAAGATTTACCCTCAAAAGTTCTTTATCATTCTTATTTCCTAGTTTTGGAGAAAATTTTTCCATTATTTTATCAGTTATATCAATAATTTTGAATTCTTTTCCTCCAAAATTAATTAAGTCGGAAGAAGTAAAACCTGTCTCAATTAATTTTTTTATTTTCCTGCTGAAATTTTGATCAAAAGTAACTCTAAACTCGCAGTTTTTCAATCCATTTTTATCGAAAGATTCAGGAAAAGTAGCAAGTTCAGAATGTAATGTGTAAAATCCTTTTTGTTTTCCAAATTCTTTTCCAAAATCATATTCTTTCTCGCCAGAGCCGGGATTTGCAAATATCAATTTTCCATTTTTCAGCACAGCAGGCTTCATAGTAAATTCGTCGACTATCGTCTTAAAGCTGTAAGGCAGAGCAAATTCTTTATTTGCATAATCGACGTCGGCAAAAGTAATGTCAATTGATTTGAATTTTTTCAGCAGTCTAGCAGCGTAGGCAGCCATAACATTTGTTATTCCAGGCGTGCCGCCGATTCCAAGGATGGCAATCTTGCCGATTTTTTTGAAATCCCCGTCAAGTTTCAGCTGTTTTTTAGTTTCATGAAATAATCCTCCAAGATCTACATAATTTGTTTTAGCTTTCAAACAATATTTCATAATTTGAACATTATAGTAATATTGAACGCAATTAACACAAACATCGCTGCCTTTTAACAAATCAACAGTCTGTCTTTCATTGGTAATATCAATTTCTTTTGCCAAAACTCTAGAGGATTTAAAACTCGCAGCATATTTTTTGGCTTTTGCCAAATCACGGCCGGCAATTATTATTTCGTCTTTAGTATATTTGAATAAATCAGAAACAACGGCTTTTCCAATTATTCCATATCCTCCAAGAACAACAAATTTCATTATGTCAGCCCAACAAAAACATGTTTCAAATATGTATATTCCTCAAGACTTTCAATTCCTAGATCCCTACCATGGCCAGTCTGCTTAAGGCCACCGTGGGGCATCTCGCTTGCAAGAGGCAGATGATCATTTATCCACACTTCTCCAAATCTTAAAGCATTAGAAACTCTAAAAGCACGCTTGATATCTTTTGTCCATACGCTGGAAGCTAGCCCGTAATTAGTATCATTTGCTTTTTCTATAACTTTTGCTTCTGTTTTGAAGCTCGATAGTGGAATAATAGGTCCGAATATTTCCACTTGACAGAGATTGCTCTCTTGCTGGAAATCTTTTATTATAGTTAAAGGAAAGAAATATCCTTTCTTCGGAATTTTCGATTGATAGATTACTTTTTCTCCCTTCCAGAGATTTTTCATAAAAGAAGAGACCCGATCCCTCTGCTTTAAAGAAATCAAAGGCCCAAGATTTGTTTTTGGATTCAATGGATCTCCCAAAACAATTTTTTTTGCATAATTTACTACTAATTTAGTGAATTTATCATAAATTTTTTCCTGAACATAAATTCTCGCTGCAGCTGTGCAGTCCTGCCCTGAATTTATTGCTGCTCCTTCAATAACATATTTTGCAGCAGCTTCAAGATCAGCATCTTCAAATACTATAAATGGAGCTTTTCCTCCAAGCTCAAGGTGAACCTTTTTCAAATTGGTTGATGCAATTCTTGAAAGTTCTTTTCCAGTCTCAGTGCTTCCTGTAAGCGTAATCATATCAATTCCAGAATGTTTTGCAAGCAAAGTGCCTAGTATATCTCCGCTTCCTGTGATAACATTGATTACTCCTTTTGGAAATCCTGCTTTTTCAGCAAGGCCTGCAAGTTCAAGGGTCGTTAACGGAGTAGAAGAAGAGGGTTTCAATATCAGCGTGTTTCCGACGGCAACTGAAGCAAGTTTCCAGCATGCAATCATCAAAGGATAATTCCATGGAATAATCGCAGCCACAACTCCATGCGGCTCCCGTCGAAGCATAGAAGTTCCAAGAGGTCTGTGCTCCGGATCATTGCTTAATCCCAGAAAGTGAGAGTCAATATATTCTCCAGCTGCAGCAGTTGTTAAAGTTCTGCACGCTCCAGCATAAAATCTTATATTATCAATAGCAAATCCAACATCTATTTTTGCTAAAGAGATAGGTTTGCCTTGATTTTCAGACTCAATTTTAACAAGTCTCTCTTTATTTTCTTCAATTAGATCAGCTAATTTCAAAAGCAGATTTGCTCGCTCTCCAGGAGTTGTATTTTTCCAGCTTTCGAACGCTGATCGTGCAGCTTTAACAGCAAGATCTATATCTTTTTCATTTGATTCTGTTACTTCAGCAATTTTTTGTTCGGTATACGGATTAATTACATCTCTTATCTTGCTCGAAGCTGAAACCCACTGGCCTCCAATATAATTTTTCCATTTATTTATTTTTATTTTCATTTTACTTTAAGAAATTTTTTTAGCATATGTTCGTCATATCCTACTATTATCTCCTTGTTAATTGATATGACTGGCACACCCTGCTGTCCCGATAGTTTAATCATTTCCTGCGCCGATTTTACATTTCTAGAAACATCAATTTCCTTATATTTCACCTTATGCGCTTTAAAAAATTCTTTTGTTTTCATACACCAAGGGCAATATGGGGTAGTATAAATTTTAACTGCCATCGTCACCTTTAGACCTTAAATCACTTAATTTATTTAAACCTATCCCTCAAAAATAGTCATTTTTAGCCCTTTTCCAGTGTTTGGATAAATTATTTAACTTATTATGGCCTTCTTAAAACATGGAAAAGAGGCTGAAAGATTACCTTGACAAGCATAATATCAAATATAATACCCATTCACATCCTGCAGTATTCACAGTTTCAGAGTCTAAGAAGTTGAAAAAGGATATTCCTGGCCTGCACACTAAAAGTCTTTTCCTCAAAGATGATGGGGAAAATTATTATCTTGTCTGTATGCCTGGCGAAAAGAGGCTAGATATCAGATCACTGCAATTGAGATTAAATGTAAAGAAGATTCATTTCGCCTCCCCTGAAGAATTGAAAGCAGAACTTAATATTACTCCAGGCAGCGTTTCAATCTTTACAATGATTTACTCTAAAAGCACAAAGCTTATTCTTGATGAAGAGCTTTGGAATGCAGAAATTGTAACTTTTCATCCAAATATTAACACAGCAACTCTCGAACTTACGCATAAAAACCTAAAAAAATTCTGCGATTCTCTAAAAAAAGAAAAATCGGTGGTGTCTCTGTGAAAAAATCCTTCGCACTCTTATTTGCATTTATGATTACTGGCCTGCTGATAAGCAATTTTTATTTATTTTCGGATAAAATAACAGGAAATGCTGCCAGAGAGCAAGCCAGAGTTGGAAGAGTAATCGACGGAGATACATTAAAGCTCGAAGATGGACGTACGATTAGACTGTTAAACATAAATTCTCCTGAAAAAGGAACGATCGGGGCAAATTTGTCATATATATTTCTCAAATCTTTTGAAAATCAAACTGTAGAGGTTGAAATAATCGGCACAGACAAATACAAAAGAAGTCTTGCCAGAATTTATGATCAAAATTCTGTTTATATCAATATGGAAATTGTATCTCGCGGCTTAGCCTCAAAATTTCTTGTTCAGGAATCCGAATTAAGCGATTTTGCGAATGCTGAAAAGAAAGCGATAGAAAATTCTCTCGGAATATGGAAAAGATCACCTCAATTTGGATGTTTTAAGTCTGAAATAGACAAAGATGAAGAAATAATTATCTTAACAAATACCTGCGACAGCACAAACGTTGCTAGCTGGATGCTTAAAGATGAAAGCCGTAAAATATACAAATTTAAAAATATTAATTTAGGCCAAATTTCTTTACACTCATCAGATGGAACCGAAAATTCAACAGATTTATTCTGGAACAGTCAGACAAATGTTTGGAACAGCGATAGAGATACATTATATCTATTCGATTCAAATGGAGGCATTGTTCAACATGAATCCTACGGCTATTAGTCTTTATTGTTTTGCCAGCTTTCTGCTTCTTGCTTCTTTTTCTTCAGCTTTAGAATTTCAGTTTAACTCCCCTAGCGAAGTCTCGCAAAATGAAACCTTTTACACATCAATAATTGCAAGCACATCAGATAGTTATGACGTTAAGATATTTGTTTACGACGATTCAAAAGAATATTCCGAAATCTACGATGGCACAGAGTGGAAAAATCCTTATTATTATCTTAAGTCAGTATTTCCTCAGATGTATAATTACAGTATAATATCGCATTATACTGGCGATGCAAATATTTGCGCAAGATTAAGAAAAACCGGAGGAAGCAGCTATACTGAAGTATGCAATCCGATAAAAGTCAAAGCTGCTTCTCAGTCCAGTCCATCTCAAGATCAGACTGCAGCTTCAGCAGCGATCGTAACAAATTTATCTCTATCGAGCGGAGCAACAAATAATAGTGTCGTACCTATCGAACAAGATCCGGTTCAAAATCAAGTTCCAGTCGTGGGCGAAGAAAAAATAGTTCTAAATGCCAAATCAGCGGGTAAAATAAATTCAGATGCTGAATTTATAACATCAAAAGAAAAAATAAGGCTTTGGCTGGTTTATTCTTTTACTGCTCTTTGCATCGTAATAATTATCATTTTATTAATTAAGGGTTATTAAGCCAAAATTTAAAAACGCACCATTCTTTTCCGAAGCATGGAAAAATTACAAGTTCATATTGTGCTGGAGATTTTAGGACGCCCCCCTGAGAATGTTAAAGAGGCCTTGAATACAATTGTAGTAAGGCTCGGCTCAGAGAAAGGAGTAAAAGTACTTGAAAAGAAATATCACGATCCTGTTGCTGTTGAAGGAGCCAAGGATTTATACACAGCATTTGCAGAAGTCAGTCTAGAGCTTGACTCATTGGATAATTACTTTGGAATTATGTTTGCATACATGCCGTCAAATATAGAGCTGGTTCATCCTGAAGAAATTGTTTTAACAAATCATGATTTAAATCAGCTTGCAGGAAAGCTAACACAAAGACTCCATGATTACGACGCTATTACTAAGAAAATGATATTTGAGCGCGACATTGTCGCTCAGAAGCTTAAGCAGGTCGCCCCACATTTATTTGATAAAAAAAGCAAAAAACCGGACAAGAAAAATCAAAAATCAGATGAAGAAGATAAATCTGTTGAAAAAGTTGAAGATAAAATAGAAGAAAATTAAGGAAATATTCTCTTTTCAGCCTGCTTAATAATGTTGCTTTCAGGCTTTACCTTTTTGTATTTTTTATACAAAAAGAATACTGCTGCTAATACTAGGATCAATATAAGCCATCCAATCCATCCGCTGCTTGATTTCGTTTCTTTTACAGAGCATTTTCCAATGCAGCAAAGTCCATCCTTGCTTACTTCAGTTTTTCCATTGCATATTTCGCTGGAAGAGCAGAGTGTTCCAGCAAGCTCGGCGCAATAATATAATCCCTCGCTGGCGCTGGCATTTACAAAAGTTATATTTTCCTTATCTTTTATCAAATTTATTTCAATTGGCAGAGACGCTGAAAAGTTCTTTGCAGAAGCATATATTTTTTCTATAACATATCTGCTTGTTTTATCCTTTAGGCTTAAATTAAAGTAAAAAGTCTCTCCTTTTGCAAGGCTTATTACATCATTAATATCTGGAATTGAAGAAAATACATTTTTATTTAATGAAATTGCAACATCTAATTTTTCTTGCGCAGTATTTTTCAGAGAAATTTGATACGTCCCCACATCATAATCTCTTCTGATATATTTTGGAGTAAACTCAATTATATTTCCAGCAGTTTTAGTCTGTGTTTTGTTTAATATTATATAAGCTGGAACTGAATACTTTCCGATTTGTATCTTAATAATTCCAGTTTCATTGACATCATCAATCGGGAAATTTAATTTATTCTCTCCAGGCTTCAGCAGTATCTCCTGCTCCTTAAGAAAATTTACAGTTATTGTTTTGTCAAAATCTTCATTTAATTTTGCAGTAATCTCAAAATCTTCTCTGGCAATAACAAATCCAGGCTTAATTGAATAGTCTGTTAAGTTTCCTCGAACAGAGAAATTTTTTTCATAATCAGTTTTTTCCACATTTCCTGCAAAAGTTGAAGTAATATCTTTTATTATCAGGGTGTAATTATTTTCAGTATTTGGCATAACAGCCCAGAGGTAATATTTATCATCTAATTTTTTTATATCATAATCAAATGGAACTAGCACGTGGCCCCTTCTAAATTCAACATTATCAAAAGGAATAGGCTCCAGGATATTGCCGGATATTTCGATAATGGCAGTTTCTCCCGGCAGATAAGTTTCTTTTATGTCGGTAGATATCGCGCTTGATATTGAAACAAGACCAATAAGAATAAAAAAGCTCAATAAAAGGATCTTTGTTTTCATTATTTAATAAAAATATTCACTTATATAAATTTGATGATGGTTGCCTGCAAACTTATAGGGTTTACAAAGACCTTGGTCTTTGCGAGTCATAGAACCTTGGTTCTATCTGCCCATATCTCTAAGCTTTCTTAGAGTATCTTCCATTTCTCTTTCTTTTGGAGTCATAGGTCTTGTAATTGGCTGAGGCAATGGTCTTCCCATCGGTTGTCTTAGAAGAGCTCCAAATGGAACTGGTCTCAGAGGCTGAGCTGAAATAGGTCTTGCAGTTCTTGTTATAGGAGTTGTCACCGCTTTCTTTCTAAACTTATACACCCAAACTCTAACTTTATCCTTGTAAATTATTCCAAGAACTGCTAATATAACTAATATAATAAGTAAAATCCAAAGCCACAACAAGCTTCCGCTTTTTTCTACAAGCTGGCAGCATATCTTTCCAGTGCCGCCGCAGCTCTCGCCATTTGCGCTTTCACCTGCTTCACAGGAGAATCTGCAAGTTGTTGCTCCTGCAATCTCGCATGTATTTTCAACTTGAACTTCTTGGCAGGCGCTAAGACAGCAGCTTCCATCCGAAGAAGAAATTTCCTTTCCAGAGCACTCTTGTGTTGAAGAACATAAAATTCCGCTTTTTTGCTCGCAAGTTTCTTCTTGAACTTTAACTGAACAGCAGCTGTCTCCAAAATTTGTACATTCGTATCCATCTACCATTTTTCCTCCAGAATCCAAGCATGCGAATTTAGCTCCGCAGAAGTAGCTCGCAGCTTCACAAAGTGCTGCGCTGCTTTCTCTTGTTTCTGCAGCAACAGTTTTAGGCCAACCGCCGTATAAAATGAATCCTGTATCTCTTATGTTATTATTATTCCAGCATCCTTCTTTTGTCTGAATGCTAAGCAGATAGTTTCTTGCATTTTCAAGTTCAGTGGAAGATATTCTGCTGAGAGCAAGCATTGCGAGACTAGTATCATAATATCTATTATATGGGCTTCCAGTTATCTGCCAGAATTTTCCCTGCTTTTGGTTTTGAACTACTTCAGAATAATGATCATCTCCTCCAGTCAGCACATAAAGAAATGCATCTGGAAAATATTTTTGATTTGTATCAGCTAATGCTAAAAGGTAAGGAAGATAATTTCTTATTTCCTTATCAGCTTTATCTAAGGCAAGTGCAGCCCATAAACTTCCTTCATAGTCGCATGTTGCTCCGATCTTGAAGCACTTTGATCTTACTTCTTCTTGTGTAGTTCCTAAAGAGGAAGCAGAATGTGTATCAGCTGAAACATAAACCGTTCCCCCGCTGCTCCTTTGATATAAAGTAGAAGTAATAAAATCTTGATCGCATGATATTGTAATATTTTTGTCAAAACAATTGCTCTTTACTTCCAGCCAGTATCCAGAAGAGGAAAGTGAAAAGCAGGTTCCGGCACTTCCTGTTATTTTCATATCATCGCCGATTTTTATTTTTTTATCGCTTCCATCATAGTTGAGGGTGCATTGTGAAGCAACACTGTTTTCAATATCTATTTCTAAAAACCACTTTAATTCAGTCGTAGAGCCATTTCTTTGAGTCAGCCATTTTTCAGCATCTTTTGTGCTTCTTCCAATTCTATCATAAGCAAGCATAACTTGAGCAGTATCTCTGATTGTACATGCAGATTTAGGCCAGCATCCTGCTGACTCCTCGCTCTTAATTTTATCATCTAAGTTCTTTTTCAAACCAATCGCAAGTGTTGCAAAAACTGCTTCCTGCAAAGATAAGTCGGCAGAATCTTTATTTTTTACAAGATCTGCAAGGCATTGTTCAGCCTTTTTTGATCCTTCAGATGTTGATGTGGTTGTGCCTGTAGTAACATTTGAATCGCTTTGAGCCATAACGCTGGCAAGTCCAAAAATAAGTAATAATACTATGGAAAATAGTACAATTGATACACCCTTTTTCATAGAAATCTAATGCATAAGTTATTTAAAAATGTTCTCTGTTAGTATTATATGAAAAACACCCTATCAAGCCTTAAATGCAGAGCCTGTGAAGGCCTAATATATAAGCTAAAACCGGCTGAAATAAAGAAAAATCTTTTCCAGATCAAAGAATGGAAAGTAAAGGAAAACAAGTTATTCAAAGAATATAAATTTCCAAATTTCAAATCATCCCTGTTTTTTGTAAATAAGCTTGGCAAAATAGCAGAGCAGCAGGGACACCATCCAAACATTTCATTTACATGGGGAAAAGTTGAAGTTACAATATACACTCATGCCGTCAACGGTTTGACAATTAATGATTTTATTCTTGCTGCTAAATACGATAAAATTAAATAGGCTCTTTCAGATTTTGTAAAATGCCTGAAATTTATGAAGTGGTTAATTATATAATACTGGGAATAAGCATACCAATAATTATAGGTGGCTATATATGGATAGGAACAGAGTTATTCAAATCTGTAAGAAATAAAAATAAGTCTGATTTGGAAAAAAGCCTAAAGAATAATGATAAAGAAAAATTAGATTAATTTTTTCTTAATTTTCTCAATACTTCAACAATTGGATTTTTCACATCTGGCTTTTTATCAATCAGTTTCAAGTCCTTGTAGAAATTATCATTATCATAATTAGGAGGAAGAATCTGCTTGCTCTGCTTCAGATGCCAGTCAATCTGGCTTTTTACATATCCTTCTCGTAAAGGCGGCTTGTTCAAATTATTCCATTCTCTTATTCTGCTGTTGATGTAATCTGGGGGAAAATTCAAAGACTTTAGGAAGGTAAGCAGGACAAAAAGCCCCCTTTTCTTTCCCTCTTCAAGGCCGAGAAGTAATTTCTTAATCGGTGCTGGGAACATAGATTCAGTTGCTCCGCTTGCATCTATTTTTTCATAATTTGCGTATTTTTTCTTTTCAAGGCTTTCTTCCTTGCTTCTGTCAAGTTTTTTCCAGTCAAGAGCGGCGGCAAGAAGTTTTCTCGCTTCTCCTTCTTCGCAATTAGGGAGATAATCTTTAATTTTGACATTCAGAGGATTTGCATCTTTTGGAGAAAAGTTTTCTATTTCATCTTTAGTCAATACAGCGCTTGCAAGCGCAGTCTTTTCATGCAATGAATAAGGCATTCTGAATAAATGCCTCGGCGCAACAAGAACTAAATCAAGCGCAGCCACTTTCTCAGCACTTACTCCTTTGACTTTTTGAAAATATTCAGGATATTTGTCTGAGCTCAATGGAAGTTTTGGATTGTCAAAATCTTTTGAGTATTCACAGTAATAATAATCGTTCTCTTCAACAACATCAAATTCCCCCATACATTTATCATTTAAGCATCTTAGTTTTCTCTTTGTCAGTTTGATATCTCTTCTTTCTATCTCAAGCCCGCAGTCAGAGCATTTTAGCTTTACAACAGTTCCTTTTTTTGCCGGCTTATTAGAAAGTGTGCAGTAAATTTCAACTAATTCTTCTTTAGTCAAATTAGTTCTTGTTTTTATTGCATCAAAATTAGTTAATATTTCTCCAGCCCGGCTGTTATAGTCGGTTCTTATATAATCCATAAGATATTCTGATATAGCACGGGGCCATTCAGGAAACATCTCCTTCATCTTCAAGCCGTCGTATTCTTTTGGAAAAGCCTTTCCCGGCACAATTATGTGAAATCCTTTTGAGCCGGAGAATTTTATTCCATAATTTTTAATGTCATGATGCTCAAGAGCAGCCACTATCAGCCTCGCCGCTATCTTGGAGCAGTCAAGGAACGGTGAATCAATATCGATCAATAAATCCCATCCCTTTCTTAACTCATTAATATCTGCTGGCTTCATATCAGAGGTTATCTTCAGAGGATCAAACCAAAGCTCTTCAGAAGCGTGAAAGCTCGTCGCCCCTTTATTGACAAGCTCTAATATATCTGAAGGATATTGTATGCTGTCAGGCCTCTTTCCAAATCCCTCAAAGTATCTAGGAACAACTTCTCTATCTGCAGAAAATTTAAGCAGCGCTTCCTGAATTTTCGGATTAGAATAATATATTCTCGTTATCGCTCTTATTCTCTCTTCCTTTTCGCTTCTTTTGTTTTCTTCTGCCATTTTAAGTTATAAATCTACAAAGACATCCTTTTATATTAATTTTTGTTCTGGTGTATTGAATAAGATTTATTGTAATATCATCACCACAATAAATCTTATAAGCTCAAACAATTAACTAATAAAATGCTATTAAAGATGGAAAATCCAAAGCTTTTTTCCGATATAGTCGGAATTATCTCCGAGTTAGTTAATGAAGTAAGGCTTAAGATAACCAAAGAAGGCATGTCTCTTACAGCGATAGATCCTGCAAATGTTGCAATGGTTTATTTCAAGATCCCAAGCGAATTGTTTGTAGAATTTCTTGTAGATAAAGACGAAGTTTTAGGCGTCAATCTTGAAAATCTTAAGGCTGTTTTAAGGCGTTGTGGTCCCGGAAGCTCGTTAACTATTGAAAAATTTGAAAATAAGCTTAAACTTGGAATTCAAGACAAGATAAAGCGTGATTTCACTCTCTCATTGCTCGATATAGAAAGCGAGGAAAAAGAAATGCCTGAGTGGGAATTCAAATCAGTTATAAAAATGGATTCTGAATCGTTTGTTGAAGTAATTGAGGACTGCTCGGTTGTTGCAGATGCCTGCACATTCCATGCCCAGCCTAATAAATTTATTATTGAGGCTCATGGAGCCCTCAATTCAGCGAGAGCAGAATTTTCAACGGATGAAGTTGAAATTCACTCAGACGAAAGCAAAGCCCGTTTTTCCCTTGAATATCTAAACAAATTTGTAAAAGGTGGAAGAATCTCTAACAGAGTCACAATTAATTTCAGCGACAATCATCCTATGAGGATTAATTTCCCGACGGGAAATGTCCTTCTTAGTTTTATTTTAGCTCCGAGAATCGAACAGGAAGATTAAAATTAATCATAAACATTTTTTCTATGGCCTATTCTTAAAACAATAATCTTGTTTGCAGAAACAATAACATCAACAACTGCCCTGTAATCAGCAATTTTTAATCTCCATAATTTATCACCCTGCAGCCGCTTAAGAAACCTGAATGGATTATTTCTGATAGAATAAATCTTATTTAATATCAATTCAGCATCTTTTTTACTCAATTTTTTAAGGAACTCTTCGGCATTCTTTTCAACTTGAATAAAATACATTCTATACTAAAGTAATGCCCAATTCTTTTGCAACAAGCTCTATTGGCTTGACCTTTCCTCTTTTGACATTTTCAAGGGCTTTTTTGATATCTTCTATCTCTTTATCATCTAAGCTTTCTTCTTCAGAGCCGTCTATTAAATTATTTAAAACATCATCATATGACTGCCTTTCAATATTTTTAAGAGATTTCAGCCTTTCAAGTGTTTCAACATTGATTTGTATAGTTGTTTTTTGCATATTATATAGTACCTATAGTTACTATATAAATATTTCTGTTTTCAAATAATTGAAGAAAGCCAAATAATATTTTTATAAACTTAATAGGTAATTTTTTAAACTATTTTTCTGTTTAATTAAAATGACAATCATATCAGTAAAAAATCTGGTAAAAAGATTTGAAAACGTCACAGCAGTCGACGGAATATCCTTTGAAATAGAAGAAGGCAAGATAACTGGCCTTCTTGGCCCAAACGGAGCAGGCAAAACAACAACAATCCAGATGCTTTTAGATATAATTTCTCCAACATCAGGAGAAATAAAAATATTTGGAAAAGATCTGCATAAAAACAGAGAAGAGATTTTTGAAGAACTTGTGACTAAGAGTATAATAAAAAAATCTGATTCAAAAATAGTATTCTGTAAAATTTGTGATTATGTATCTATAATTCCTATTAATAAATCAATATGTAAAGATAAGATTTTGGGATATGAATTATATTACATTCCACATGAAGATATTCTAAAAACCTGGAAGGGATCTCCATCTACATTTTTAGAAGCTGTTTGTTATGGAATTCTTTCTAATAAATATGCTGCAAGATTAAATTATAATATATTTATTTATCCAGGAAAAGTTGGCGATACTGGAAATGGTAAAAATATAACTGAATTAGAATTTTTGGTAGATAACACTATTGTTGTGTTATGCTCTACAAACCCAAAAGATCCTGATGAAAAAAGACAAGTAAAAATTGCTAAAGAAAAATTAGGTTATAAGGTTTTATTTGTAACAACAGAAGACAGTATTGGAGAAATGAAACCAGATGATAAAATTGTATTAGCATTAGAAAATCAAAATCTCGAAAGAGAGCTTATTAAAAAAGTAGAAGATCTACTAGCATAAATAAAAGTCGTCTCTCTTCCCATTTTATGTTTACTATTTAGCCAAATCCCATAACCTTTAAATACCGCTATTTCTCTCATAAACTACGGAAATATAGAGTAGAATCTATAGAGTTTTATCCTGCCTGATAACAAGATAAAAACAAACAGAAGATTTATTGAATAAATCTTAATAAGGTCGAGTTGTGCCTAATTTTAAAATGTTCAAAGAAAAAACAAATAACAAATGGCAAAGGCATCAAAACCACGCGCAGGAAGTTTGCAGTTCTGGCCTCGTAAGAGAGCAGAAAAGCTATTACCTAGTGTTAACTGGACAGCAATAAAATCAGGAAAAGACGAGGGAATTCTAGGATTTATTACATACAAAGTCGGAATGGCTTCTGCTGTTGTCAAAGACGACACAATGCATTCTATGATTAAGGGAAAGAAAGTTATTGTTCCTGTTACAATTCTTGAAGCTCCAAATATGAAGATTTATTCTGTCAGATTTTACAAAGACGGCAAAGTTTTGAAAGATATTGTTGTTTCAAATGATAAAGATCTTAGAAGAGCAATATCTGCTGTTCCTAAAACTCTGGGAACACTTGACAAAGCTCCTGAAGGATTTGACGATATCAGAATTATTGTTTACTCGATACCAAGCCAGACATCAGTCAAAAAAACTCCAGATTTAATTGAACTTGCAATAAATGCAAAAGACAAGCTGGGATTTGTGAAGAATTATGTTGGAAAAGAAATGTCATTCAAGGATTTTCTTAAGTTTAATTTGCTTGACGTCCGTGGATTGACAACAGGAAAAGGTCTTGTAGGTCCTGTAAAAAGATTTGGAATTACACTTAAGCAGCACAAATCTGAAAAAGGAGTAAGACGTCCTGGATCACTGGCTCCTTGGCATCCAGCTCGTGTTACATTCAGAACTCCAATGGCTGGCCAGCTTGGAATGTTTTCAAGAGTTCATTATAATCTTAATCTTATCCACTCTGGAATGATTTCTGAAAAAGATATCAATCCTTCTTCTGGCTTCAAGCATTATGGAAAAGTAAGATCAAATTATATTATTGTTAAGGGTTCTGTTCAAGGTCCTCCAAAGAGACAGATTTTATTGACACCTTCATTCAGACCTACAAAAATGCAGGGTAAAAAGAAATATGAATTCCAGGAGTTATTGCAATGAAATCAATTTTATATGATCAAAGCGGAAATAAAAAATCAGATATAGAACTTCCAAAAGTTTTTGACAGCATTATAAGAGAAGATATGGCTGCAAAATTCTTTGAATCAGAAAAATCTGTTCAGCCTTATTCAAATTATGAAGAAGCAGGTAAGAGGCATTCAGCTTCTGGAACAATTTCCCACAAGAGACATGAATGGAAAGGGCATTACGGAAAAGGAATTTCTAGAACTCCAAGAAAGACAATGTGGCGACGTGGTACTCAGTTCTACTGGGTTGCCGCAGAAGTTTCTCACGTTAGAGGCGGAAGAACAGCTCATCCTCCAAAAGTATTCAGGGCAGTTAAAAAGATTAATCACAAAGAGATTGATTTTGCGATGCATTCTGCATTCGCTGCAACAGCAAGCAAAAAATATATTGTGGAGAGATATTCTTCTCTTAAAGAAATTAAATCAGCGCCGTTTGTAATTGATTCTCTGCCTTCAAAAACAAAAGATTTGTTCAGTTCATTAAAAAATATTTTTGGAGAGGCATTTAATTTGGTAATAAAGCAAAAATCTGTCAGATCTGGAAAAGGAAAATTAAGAGGAAGAAAATACAAATCAAATGCAGGCCTTCTTCTTGTAACTGGAAAAGATGAAAAAGCAAAATTCACTGGAATTGACTTAATGCCTATTAATGATGTTGTAATTTCAGATCTTTATCCTCTTGGCAGATTGACACTTTATACAAAGAAAGCATTGGAGGAACTAAAATGATATTGAAGCCGATTACATCAGAAAAAGCAGTAAAGATGATTGAGTTAGACAATGCTCTTTTGTTTGAAGTTCCAAGACGGGCAACTAAGATAGAAATAAAAAAAGAAGTAGAATCTGTATTTTCAGTAAAAGTAGTAGCTGTTAGAACACTTATTAAAGCAAACGTGAAGCGTGCTTTTGTTAAATTAAATAAAGCTAATCCGGCAATTGACGTCGCGACTAAGCTGGGAATGATATAAAATGATAACACAAGAACAAACTGGCGCAAGAAGTTTAGAAGGTAATTTTAGTTTAGAAAATATTCCTTTTGCGGAAGGAGATATTATGAAAGTAAGATGGGATATTAAAAATTATCCATTAAATCTTACAATGATGGTTAAAACTAAGGATAAAAACAGCAACAGATTAGAAGTTGTTAAAAGAAGCGAGAGCGGAGACAGTCTTTATAGCCTTGTTGCAGATTCAAAGAACGGATCTTTTGTCAACGGTCTATTAATTATTAAGGATGATATGAGAGAGGACGGAATTAAAAGTTATTATCCAAACAATCCAGAAACTCCGGCATATGATCAGCTTGATAAACAATTAGCGGAGGCAGGTTTGTAATATGGGAAAGAGAATTATATCACAGGCGCGAGGACATGGAAGCTTAACGTATAGAGCCAGGAAGAAAGCTTTCCAGCATAAAATAAAATATCCTATGTCTGAAGGAGAAGCTGAAATTATTGATCTTATACATTCAGCAGGCCACTCTGCTCCATTAATAAAACTAAAAGTAGGAAATGAAATATTCATTAATCCAGCATTCAACGGCGCTTTTATCGGACAGAAAATATCAATCAATAAAGATACAAACGAAGGAAGCATTGCATTCCTTAGAGACATTCCATTAACTTCTAATATTTACAATATCGAAATAAATCCTGGCGACGGCGGTAGAATGATGCGTGCCGGCGGAACAAGCGCAGTAGTTTTGAAAAAACATGAGCATAACAAAATTTCTATATTAATGCCGAGCAAAAAAGAAGTAATCATAAGCGGAGACTGCAGGGCAACTATCGGAACTATTGCAGGACAAGGCCGTTTATTGAAACCTTTCATTAAAGCAGGCCCTATGTTCTACAAAAAGAAAGCAAAAAACAAATTATGGCCTAGAACTTCAGCAGTTAAAATGAATGCAGTCGATCATCCATTCGGATCTGGAAGAGGAAAGAGAATCAAACCTAAGATTGCAAAGAGAAACGCACCTCCAGGAAATAGAGTAGGACACATACGCCCTAGCAGAACAGGAAGGAGGAAATAACTAAAATGGTAAAACCAAAACCAGTAGAAATAGTAAGATCAAAGGAAGCCTTTTACAGAGGCCAGAAGCTTGAAGTTTTGAAAACTCTAGATGTAAGAGAGTTTGCTAAATATCTTCCTGCAAGATCAAGGCGTACTGTCTTGAGAAACTTCCAGTTCGTTGAAAACTTTGTAAAGAGATGCGAGGCATCTGTTTTGAAAAGCAAGAAAATCAGAACTCATTTGAGAGATATTGTTATTGTTCCTAAGCTTGTCGGAATGCATATTGGAATTTACAATGGAAAAACTTTCAATGATATTACAGTAACTCATAAAATGCTTGGACATAGACTTGGCGAATTTGCTCTTACAAGAGTTAAGGTAGTTCACGGAACTGCTGGAATAGGCGCAACTAAAGGATCTAGAGCGGAGAAGAAATAAACATGGCAGATAATAAACCTCAAATGAAGCAAGAAATAAAACACCCTGTAACTGAAGCAAAAGCTTCAGAAGTTAAAGCTGAAGCTCCAAAGGCAGAAGTAAAAACAGAATCAAAGCCAGTTGCGAAACAAGTAAAGACAAAGAAGGAAGAAGCAATTGCCAACGGAAAAAGCATGGGAATTTCAAAGAAGCACAGCATGTACATCTGTGATTTCATAAAAGGAAAATCAGTGGATGAATCAATCAACTATCTTATCGAAGTTATTAAAATGAAAAAAATAATTCCATTCAAGGGAGAGATTCCGCATAGAAAAGGAAGAGGAGTCATGTCAGGAAGATATCCAGTCAGCGCTTCTAAAGAATTTATCTATCTTCTAAAGGCTCTTAAAGGAAATATAATTGAAAATGGAATGGATATTGACAGAGCAAGAATATATTATGCTTCAGCAAGCTGGGCTTCTCGCCCTCAAAGAAGCGGCGGAAGAGCCTTCAAAAGAACACATGTTATTTTGAAAGCTAAAGAATTTCCAATGGGGGCAAAGAAATAAAATGGAAGAGAAAAAATTCGTAGCATTCAAGAAAGAAGAATTAGGAGTAAAAGAATATGTCAAACACGCTCTTGGAAAGGGAAAAATAAGCAATGTTTCTATTGAATATACTCCTGTCGGAGAAAAAATTATTATAGCTACAAGCAGGCCTGGATTAGTTATAGGAAGAAGAGGAGAAAAAATTGATGAATTAACTCGCGTTCTCAAAAAAAGATTCAAGCTTGATAATCCGCATATTGAAATAAAAGAAATCACACAGCCTAGCCTGGATGCGCAGCTTGTTGCAGATGATATTGCAGTCATGCTTGAAAGAGACGGCTCACTGAAATTCAAAGTAATTGCATATAAAATGCTTCAGGAAATAATGCGCTCCGGGGCTTTGGGAGTTGAAATAGTTCTTTCCGGCAGACTTCCAAGCGAGAGGGCAAAATCCTGGAGATTTGCGCAGGGATTTCTAAAGAAAACAGGCGAGCCTGCAAAAGTTGTAAAAAGAGCAATGGCTCAGGCAGTTAATATTCAGGGAGTTACAGGAATAAAAGTAAGCATCTTGCCTCCAGATGCAAAAATACATGATAAAATCGAAATAACTCCAGAATTGCTTGCTAGAGTAAGAGTTTCTGTTACAGATATAGAAAAACCATCAGAAAAACCATCAGAAAAAATGGAAGAAGTTAAAGAAATCAAAAACGCAACCAAGAAAAAATCCGAGCCGGTTAAAAAATCCAAAAAATCAAAGGAGAGTAAAAAATAATGGCAGTATTAAGATCAAAGGATGCAGTTAAAATGAATCTCAAGGAGCGCACAGATAAATTGAAAGATCTAAGGATTGAGATTATAAGAGCAAATGTTACAGCTCACAAAGCAACTTCAAAAACAAAAGAAATAAAGAAAGCTATCGCCCGCATTCTCACATTCAACTCTATGGAAGAGTTGAAGAAGAAGTAATGTCAATAGATGCGTTCGGCTTGCCGACGGAAGCCGGAGTTTTCGAAGAGATCGCAAAAGGCGAGCAGAAAATAAAGATATCTACTGTAGCAAGAAGATACGGTAAGTTAACTACGCTCGTCAGCGGCTTCGACAAAAGTTTTGACATAAAAGGCACTGCAAAAAGCTTGAAGGAAGAGCTTGCCTGCGGTGGCACAGTCAAGGATGGAGTCATAGAACTTCAGGGAAACCACAAGAAGCAAGTAAAGAATATACTTGTCAGGCTTGGATTTCCGGAAGATTCGATAAGCGACGACTAAATCACAAGGCATATAAAGCAAGTCACGAGATAAATAAAATGGCAAAAGAAAAAAAACCAGCAAGAGAACAAAATCTAGTTAGCGCTCAAAGTGAGAACACTAGAGGCAGAGTCTTTGAAGGAATAGTTACTAAAAAATTTCCTAAAAGAATTGTTATAGAGATAGAGAGAACAGTGAAGATTCATAAATATGAAAGATTTTACAAAAAAATGACAAGAATTCACGCAAGAGTTCCAGATGCTTTAGAATCTCAAGTTAATGTAGGCGATCTTATTAGAATGCAGGAATGCCGCCCTTTAAGCAAGATAATTCATTTTATTGTAACAGAAAAAATTAAATCCGCGGAGGAGAAAAAATGAAAGCAATAACTGCCACAGTCACAAGAGCATTTAACATTGGAAGCAATCTTATTGCAGCCGACAATAGTGGAGCAAGAATTGTCAGAATCACTGGAGTTAAGCGTGGAAAATCAAAAAGAGGAAGACAGCAGTACGCAAAATTAGCTGACTGGGTTAAGGTTTCAGTTCGTGTAGGCAAGCCGGAGCTTATCGGAGAAGTTTTTGATGCAGTTATAATCAGACAGAAAAAACCATTCAGAAGAAAAACTGGAGAGTTAGTTGCTTTTGAAGATAATGCTGTGGCATTGTTAAAAGATGAAAAAGGAAATCCAAAAGGCACAATGATTAAAGGTGCTGTAGCTCGTGAAGTCGCTGAAAGATGGAAAGAGGTCGCCAAGCTGGCGCAATTCGTACTATGAAAAGACAATTTTCAACATCCTGGATAGCAAGCAAGCAGGTAAGGAAGCAGAGAAAATACAGATTTGAAGCTCCTTTACACATCAAGCATAAATTTTTAAGTGCAAATCTATCGAAGGACCTAAGGAAAAAATATGGCAAGCGTTCTTTCCCAGTAAGAAAGGGGGATGAAGTTCTTGTCATGCGCGGCAGTTTCAATAAAAAGAAAGCAAAAATTTCTTCAATTGATCTAAAATATTCGCGCGTCGCTTTAGAAGGCATTCAGAGAGCAAAGAGAGACGGAACAAAAGTCAATGTTTTCTTTCATCCTAGTGTTTTGCAAATACATACCATCACAGATGATAAAGAGCGCCTTTTGGCTTTGAACAGAAAGGCTCAAACTACAGTTTCAGGAGTTAAAAAATAAAATGTATCAAACAAGACAAAGCTCATCGACAAAATTGCCGATTCCTAGAAAAGGAACAAAATATGTAGCAATAGCTTCAAGCCATCGTTATGATTCTGTTCCAGCAGTTATTGCTGTTAGAAATATGTTGAAGCTTGCAAAAACAGCAAAAGAAGTGCGCATGATGGTAAACTTAAAGATATTAAAAATAAATGGCCGCGTTGTCATGGATAAAAGGGAAAGCATAAAATTATTCAACACATTTGATGCAGGAAAGCAGTATATCTTGACTCTTTTACAGACAGGAAAGTTCGCTCTGGAAGAAAATAAGAATAAAGATTTAAGATTATGCAAAGTTGTAAATAAAACTCTGATTGCTAAAAACAAAATCCAGTTGAATCTTCATGACGGGACAAACATTCTAACTAACGATAAAATAAGTGTTGGAGATTCTGTTTATCTTGATTTGTCAAATAAAATAAAGAAGCATATTTCTTTGGAAAAAGGAAAAGAAGTCTTCATTTTATCAGGCAAGTACACAGGCATGAAGGGAAAAATTGAAGGCATCGAAGGCAAAAAAGTTGATGTTAAATTCAAAGATAAAGAAGCTCAATTAAATCAGTATCAGGTGATATTACTATGAATGTGACAGAAAATCCTATGAGAGCAGTAAAAATAGAAAAAGTTGTACTTAGCTGCGGCGGTATAGACAAAGATTTGGAAAAGGCGAAAAAACTTTTGGAATTAATTTCTGAAAGAAAGGCCCAGATAATTGCATCGCAGAAAAGAATTCCAGATTTTGGAGTCCGCCCTGGCCTAGAGGTCGGAACACGCGTCACTTTGAGGGGCGCAGTTGCAGTAGAGCTTTTGAGGCGCCTTTTAGGTTCTGTTGATAATATTATAAAAAGCAAGAATCTGGCAGAAAATCATTTTTCATTTGGTATAAAAGAATATATCGAAATACCTGGAATAAAATATCAAAGAGAAATTGGAATTCGCGGTTTAAACGTTACTGTTGTGTTTATCAGGCCGGGAGTAAGAGTAAAAAGAAGAAGAATAAAAAACGCCAAGGTTCCTAAGAGGCAGAATGTTTCTACAGACGAGATAATCAAATACATGGAGGAAGGTTTTAATACCAAATTCGAATAAAATGACAGCAAGCAATTGGGAAAAGATTTTGAAGAAGCAGCTTAAAAACAAGCCTGCAAAAGCAAAGAAATTTATCAAGTTTAACAAGCCGAAGGACAGAAAGACAGGAATCGCAGCAAAGAAATGCGAACGTTGTGGACGATTCGGAGCCCACATCAAACAATATAATCTAAATTTATGCCGACAATGCTTCAGAGAGATTGCTGAAGAAATCGGATTTAAAAAATACAGCTAAAATGAGCCAAGATGTAGTAGCAGACGGATTAAACAAAATGATGAATGCCTTAAATGCAGGAAAAAATGTAGTTGTACTAGATCATTATTCAAAGCTTCTTATTTCAATTTTAGCCATTGCCAAGCTCAATAATTATGTTAAAAGTTATAGAATAGAAAATGGAAAGCTGACAATAGAGCTTGATAAATTAAATGGATGCTGTGCAATAAAGCCTAGATTTATTGTAAAAACAGAAGATATTGACAAGTATATAAAAAGATACCTTCCTGCCAAAGACATTGGAGTAATAGTAGTTTCAACATCTAAGGGAATAATAACTCATCAGACAGCTCAGGAAAATAATATCGGAGGAAGCTTATTAGCTTATTTATACTAATGAGAAAACAAATAATTGAAAATATAGAAATTCCTTCAGATGTATCATGCGAGTTTTCTGATAATATTTTTAAATGCAGGAAAGGCTCAAGCGAGCTTTTGAGAACAGTTAATGTTCCTTTGTTGTCAGTTCAAATTAAGGGCAAAGAAATTATTTTAGACTGTGCTATGGGAAAAAAAAATGACCTTAAGGTAATTAAATCTCTTGCTGCGCACATCAAAAATATGTTTTTAGGCTTGAACGAAAAATATACATATAAATTGCAGGCGGTTAATGTTCATTTTCCTATGACTCTTAAGGTTGACGGAAGCAGGCTTATGATTAATAATTTCTTGGGAGAAAAAGTTCCTAGATTTGCGCAAATTAGGCCTAACGTAATTATAGAAGTAAAAGGGCAGGCAATTACTCTCTCTTCACATGATAAGGAAGCTGTAGGGCAGACTGCCGCAAACATAGAAAAGGCGACTAAGATCAAGAGCAAGGATAGAAGAGTATTCCAGGATGGAATTTATATTATCGAGAAAGCAGGGAGGATAATATAATGAAATTTCTAAGGGCAGATACATTCAGGCATCTAAGGCTTGGAAAGAAAAGAAGAAAGCTTCAGAAATGGAGAAGGCCTCGAGGCTTGCATAATAAATTAAGACTTAAGAGAACAGGTCATCCTGTCAGCCCGTCTATTGGATACGGAACGCCTAAGCATCTTTCAGGAAAAGTTTCAGGAATGAATCCAGTATTAGTTCACAATATGCAGGAGCTTTTGGCTTTAAAGAAAGATGACGCTGCAATTCTTGCAAGAATCGGTGCAAAGAAAAAACTTGAAATGATAAAATATGCAGATGCACAAAAAATAAAAATACTTAATCTTGGAGGAAAAAAATGAAGCTGGAAAATAAAAAAGATCTAGTTGCAAGAACTCTTGGAGTTGGAAAAGGCCGAATTGCATTTAATATTAACAGATTGGCTGAAATAAAAGAAGCTATAACAAAGCAGGATATCAGAGACCTTCTTGCAGATGGAGCAATTATGATTAAGGAGATAAAAGGCAAGAAAAAAGTTGAAAGAAGAAGATTGAGAAGAATGGCGGGAAGCGTGCGAAAAGTTCTAAACACAAGAAAATATGATTATATGACCTTAACTAGAAAATTGAGAAGTTATGTTGCAGAGTTGAGAAAGCATGAGGTCTTGTCTCAAGAAAATTATTTAATGCTTAGAAAGGAAATAAAAGCCAGTACTTTCAAAAGCAAAGCTAATTTAAAGGATAGAATTAAGGAGCTAAAATGAAATCAGTGAAAATAAGAAGATTAGAAGGCAGAACGGACTACAAAGCGCGTTTAGCTCTGCTTAAGTCAAATAAAGCAAGATTAGTTGTAAGAAAAACAAACAAATATATTATAGCTCAGATTGTTGAATCAGATATAGCACAGGATAAAGTTATTGTAGGCATCAGCTCTAAAATATTATTGTCAAAAGGATGGCCGAAGGAAAAATCAGGAAGCCTCAAGAGTCTGCCTGCAGCTTATCTTACCGGTTTAATGCTCGGAAATCTTGCAAAGTCTAAAGTAAAGGAAGCAGTTTTAGACAGCGGCCTAAATAGAAATGTTAAAAAATCAAGAATTTATGCAGTTCTAAAGGGTGCGCTTGACTCAGGCCTTTCTGTGCCTCATTCTCCGGAAGCATTGCCGTCGCTTGATAACATGAATCCGGAAATTAAGAAAATATTCGATAAAGTTAAATCTACAATAAAGGAGGCAAAGTAATGGAATTCAACGAAATTAAAGAAAAGGCAATAGAGGGAACTCAATACAGACTTAAAAAGAAAAATATAGAAAATACAGTGGATTTGATAGCTTTGCATTTAACTGAGGAAGTCGGGGAAATAATGGCTCAAATAATGAATGGAAAACTAAAAAGAAAAGAAATAGATGTAAAAAATATCGGTGAAGAAATATCGGACTCTATTATATTATTGATGACTCTATCAAAGCACTATAATATTAATTTAGAAAAAGCAATATTAGAAAAAATAGAAGATGTAAGGAGTAAAAACTAAAATGGCAGAAAAAGAAACAGTAAATGAACCAAAAGATATTATAGAAGCAGTTCCGGAAGAAGTAGAAAAGCTTGAAGAAAAAGAAATAGAGTTCGAAGGAAAAGAAGCTGGTGAAAAACCTGCTGAGATAGAAAGGAAAAAGATGACATATGCAGAGATGAGAGTTCAGAGAGATGCTGAATCAGAAAAGAGAGCCCTTGAATCTTGGATTCCAAAAACAAAGCTTGGACTGCTTGTTAAAGCTGGAAAGATAAAAAATATCACTGAAATTATATCTTCTAATCAAAAAATACTTGAGCCTCAGATAATAGATTCTCTTCTTAGACTTCAAACTGATCTTCTATCTATTGGACAGGCAAAAGGTAAATTTGGCGGCGGAAAGAGGCGTGCCTGGAGACAAACTCAAAGAAAAACAATGGAAGGAAATGTAGTTACATTCTCATGCATGGCAGTCGTTGGCGACATGAAAGGTCACATTGGTTTAGGTTATGGAAAATCAAAAGAAACACTTCCAGCAAGAGCAAAAGCAATTAGAAAAGCAAAGTTGAATATACTAAGTGTCAATATAGGTTATGAAACTCGTGAAGAAAAATTAAGCGGAGCTGAAGCGCACACAGTTCCATTTGTTGTTGAAGGCAAATGCGGATCTGTCAGAATCAAATTATTGCCTGCTCCTCGTGGAACTGGATTAGTTGTTGGTTCAGAAGCTAAAAAGATCTTGCGCCTTGCAGGAATTAAAGACGTTTACGGAGTAGCAAGAGGTCAGACAAGAACTACTTTCAATTTAGCAAAAGCTGTTATTGATGCGCTAAGTAAAACAAACAAAATGAAACTATGATACTCGTAATAAGAATCTCAGGCATGCCGGAAGTTGATCGCGATATAGACGAAGCTCTATTCAGACTTCGCCTTCGAAGAAAATATTCCGCAGTTCTTCTTAAGGAAACGCCTGAGCATATGAAACTGCTTGTCAAAATTAGAAACTTTATTGCTTATGGAACAGTCACAAAAGAAATGATTTCCGAACTTCTGACTAAAAGGGGATCGATAAATAATAAACCAATAAGCAAAGCAGATGCAGATAAAATATCTGAGCAGTTGGAAAAAAAGAAATTAGAAGACTTTGGAGTAAAGCCTTTCTTCAGACTTCATCCTCCAATAGGCGGAATTGAAAGCAAGAAGCACTTTGGCGTCGGAAAAGGAGTTCTTGGAGATCATAAAAATAAAATATCTGTTCTATTAAGGAGAATGCTATGAGCTTCAAAGTAAAGAAAAGGCGCAAGTCAGGAAGATACCGCGGTTCTCAAACAGCTAAGAGAGGAGCAAAAGAAAGAACTAGAGGATCTGGAAATCGCGGAGGAAAAGGAATGGCAGGCACTGGAAAGAGGGGAGACCAGAGAAAATCATTTGTTATCAATCTTACGGGCGGAAATAATTATTTTGGAAAAGGAAGAACACTTAGAAAAGGCCATGTTGCTAAAAAGCTGGAAGTAATAAATCTAAATGAGGTGCAGCAAAAATATGACACTTCAAAAGAAATCAATCTTTCTGGATTTAAAATTTTAGGCGACGGCGAAATCAAGGTAAAATTAAACATAAAAGCCTCAGCAGCTTCAAATTCAGCAGTTGAAAAAGTCAAGGCTGCCGGCGGATCGATTGTTCTTGCAGACTCAGAAGAGAATAAATAAATTTTATTTTAAAGCGTATCTTTTTTTATCTTCATCAAATTTTTCTGAAAATTTATATTCAAGCATTCTTAATAAAGTGCCTGCAGAAGTTCTTCCAAGGCCTCTTGCAGACTGATATATCAATCCTTTAATCAGATGATCAGCATCAGATGGCATATATCTCGCAGAAATATCTTTCACCGGATTTTTTTCTGGATCGCTTTCTAGAGAGAAGACTAATTCATTTGATTTATTTGTATAAGCGCGGTAATGTGATTTCCCTTGGGTAAAAACTCCATGATGTGTTATTCCATTCGTAGAATTTTTTTCGTCTAAAACTGGCAGGGGAATATCCCAGCAGGTAAAATGAAAAGCAGGATTATCATTCATTCCTCCAAAAAAATGTTCTGCACATGTTCCTCCGCCCTGGCCTAGAGATTTTCCATATTCTATTATTCCTTTAGCTTTTTCTTTCAAAGATTCTGTTTTAATTTCGCACTGTTCAGTCCATCTTAAAACAGCAGCCATCAGCCCAGGTTCAGTGGAATGATAAGCAAAAATTCCTTTTCTGTCGGAATGGAATTCCGGCCTGTAAGAAACTTGATTTCCTAAAGGATCAATGACTTTGTAAGGAGTTTTATCTATTTGAAAAACTCTAAGATCACAGTTTGTATCTCCAGTTATTTCATTTTCTAATCTTATTGATTTTGATTCTTCAAAATGTGTAATGGGTATTGATGTTTCCCATTTGTAGCCATTCTTCCAATCTAATCTATTTTCATTCATTGCAGCTCCGACAGATCCTACAAAATTAGTTAAATTATCAAATCCGAATTTTTTATAATTCCATATTTCTTTCGGCTTCAAAATATTAGATGCCCACCATCCTGAAAGAAGCAGAATATCCTCCAGCTCCGTTTCTTCTGCACTTTCTCCGTCAAATCTGCTTATTTTCCAGGTGTGTTTTTCCGGATTTTTATAGATTCCATTCAGTTTTTTATTAAACTCATCTTTTTCTGATTTTGGAAATGTCTTAAAAAATTCGTTCTCTTTCATTTCCTGTAAATATCCATGAATATCACTTGGAGATACTGATCCTACATGAGGGATATCATATTTATCTTTTTTCTTCTTTATTCTGTCTAAAATGCCTGCAGATTCTAATTTTTCTCTGGCTTCAGGATATATATTAAAATCAAATCTCATGATTATTCAGCTCAAATTAATAATATAAATATTATTGTCCTGGACTGCTAAAATAAGTTTAAAAACTCGTTTTCTTTAAATTTAAAATGGACTTAAAAGGATTTTTTTCCAATCTTCCGGAAGTTAAAAAGCCGGCGGAAAAGAAGCTCGCATTCAACGAAAAGCTTAAGTGGACTCTTATAGTTCTTGCAGCTTTCTTTATTTTAGCCAATATTCCTCTTTATGGTCTGGCCAAAAACTCTCTTGATAGATTTGAATATCTTGCAATTATTCTTGGAACTGATTTTGGAAGCATAATTTCTCTTGGTATCGGCCCTATAGTTATGTCATCTATTATATTGCAGCTTCTTGTTGGATCAGGAATACTCGGCATAGATACAAAAACTCCTGAAGGAAAAAAATACTTCCAAGGTTTGCAGAAAATCGGAGTATTCTTCTTTATAATTTTTGAAGCCCTTGTTTATGTATTAATGGGCGGTCTTCAGGCCATTCCAGGATTTACATTCATAGTAATTGGCCAGCTTATTCTTGGAGGCATCGCAATTATGTTTATGGATGAAGTAACAAGCAAGTGGGGCTTCGGTTCAGGAGTATCTATTTTTATAGTAGCAGGAGTAGCATGGAGATTATTTACCGGATTATTCCAGTTTATTGGAACAGGCGGAGAAAATTGTCTTCTTGATTTTTCAGCAACCCCTTGTGCCGGTGCAGTTCTTATTACTATTCAATCTATAATCGGTGGAAATCCAACGCAGGCCATTCTTGCAGTTTCTTCAATTTTAGTAACGGCAGGTATTTTTGCAGCAGTTGTCTGGGCTCAGAGTTTGAAAGTTGAAATTCCTCTTTCCTATGACAGACTTAGAGGTTATGGAATGAAATGGCCTCTTGCATTTTTCTACGCTTCAGTTATTCCAGTAATACTTGCAGCAGCCTTAGTTGCAAACGTTCAATTATTTGGAGGACTTTTTGAAAATTGGCTAGGCAGACCTACTTTCTTAGGAGGATTCTCTCAAGGTCAGCCAATATCTGGCTTGGCATATTGGCTTGGAAGTTCAAATATTGTCGAATCAATAATTAGAGGTAGCTTGCAGACAAGTCAAATTTTCCAGGCCATTACTCATTTGATATTCTTTACGGTTTTCTCTGCAATATTTGCAGTCTTCTGGGTTAAAACAGCAGGTATGGATGAATCAAGTCAGGCAAAAAATATTTTAAGTTCAGGATTGGCGATTCCTGGATTCAGAAAAGACCCTAGAGTTCTAGAATCAATATTATCAAGATATATTATGCCGCTTACAGTTATGGGCGGCCTGTCAATTGGTTTGTTGGCGGCAGTTACAGACTCTTTAGGAGCATTAACATCAGGAACAGCTATTCTGTTGGCAGTAATGATTATGTATCAGCTATATACAAATGTAGCTCAGCAGCACGCTCTTGATATGCATCCAGCTCTTAGAGGAATGGTTGCTTAAAATTTATTTTTAATTACTATCTGACTTTTTTTCTATAACATAAGCTCCAGAACTTCTAACTTCTTTTCCTACATAAACTCTTTTGCTAGAATTGCTAATTTCTTCATCTGTTAATTTTTCGTAATCTCTTTTATAATGAGCTTGTAAAATTTCTGGATCTTCAGAATTGTTTTTTATAAAAGGAATTGGAAAAGCCTTAAAGTCAGGAATTACTCTTTCTTGGTAATTAGTTGTTGCACATCCGCTTAAACCTAAACCCAACCCAATCCAATTAATAGTATTGATCTTAATGTTTTCATTCAAGTCCCCTTTCATAATTTAATTCATCATCTGTCTTATATTCAGGCAATTTAAGATTCAAATTTATATTTTCAATGTTTTCATATTCTAGGTTTATTTCATTTTTTTCTGCAGAAAGCTTTAAAGTATAATCTAAAGAAAAATTCTTCATGGTTTCTTCAATTTCATAGCTAAGAATAGTAAATTCATCAATCTGTGAAACTTCTTCAATTCCATGAGGTGCATATGCATTGCCTTCTCCTATAACTGGATCATTTTCATCCCTAACACTCTCACATCCAATTAATGAAGCTGCTAAAATTATTGATAACAATCTTTTTCTCATAATTATGCGCTTTTTAGCAGGTTTATAAAATTTGTTATTTCTAAAAGGATTGATTTAAATATGCGAATTGACAAATGCTGATATGGCTGGCGAATTTATTGCACTGCTTCAGGCTTATCCTAAAACAAGCATAAACTTTTTTGGATTAGCAGTGGCTTTTCTTATTTCTTTAGTTAATCATTTCATGCTGGATAAAGTAAGAATGCTTGAGCTGAAGAAAAAGCAGAAAGATCTTCAGGAGGAGATGAAGAAGCATAAGGAAAATCCTGAAAAAGTAATGGCTCTGCAGAAAGAAATGATGGGCCATGTCAGCGAACAGATGAAGCACTCTTTCAAGCCGATGCTTATAACTATTATTCCAATACTTTTGTTTTTTGCTTTCATAAAGGATATTTATTCAGCGACAGAAATAGCAAAAAGTTGGATTTGGTGGTATATAGGTTCTAGCTTAGTTGGAAGCTTGGTATTTAGAAAAGTCTTCAATCTTCCTTAATCACTTATAGAAATTAACTTATAGAGTTTACAAAATTATTTGATATATTTCTTAAGATCATCACCTTGCTGTCTCACAAGCTTTTCATCTGTTGTTTTAATGTAGCCGATATCAAATCTGTGAATATCAAAATTCTTTCCAAGAATTTCTTTGAAGATTTTCATTGCAAATCTTACTCCTTCCTCAATTGTCATATTTTGATCGAAATCGCTTCTCAAAATTTCCTTTATTCTTTCATCATTTTCACCTATAGAATTTGCTTTATATGCAAAATAATTTCCAGTTACGTCGGAAGTGTAAAGATATGTTTTTCCTTTTTGCACTCCTCCAAGAAGAATAGCTATGCCATATGGCCTTGCTCCGCCGTATTGAGTGAACATCTGTTTTCTATCTGCAATCATTCTGATTATTGCAATAGGTTCTATTGGTGATCCATATGTCACTCTGTTTTGCTGGGCTAAAACTTGAGCTTGATCAATTAAAATTCTCGCATCTGATAAAATTCCGGCAGCCGTTGCAACAATGTGATCATCAATTTCAAATATTTTATTTGCAGATTCAGGGGTGATTAATTTATCTCTGACTCTTCTATCAGCAATTACTACAATTCCGTCTCTGCATGCTAGTCCGATGCTTGAGCTTCCTAATCTTACTGTTTTTTCGGCATATTCTACTTGAAGAAGATGCCCGTCTGGAGAAAACATAGTGGCTGCTCGGTCATAGCCCATTGCCTGATGCTGCATTTCTGTTGGTACTTCCATTTTTTAGAATTTCCTCTTAAAAGTTTCTAGAGAGTTTGATATTTAAAAGTTGCTATCGCAACTTTTAAGACACAAAAATCTTTTTGAAGATTTTTGATGTTTAAGCTTTACTCATTTTAAACAGGAATATGAATTCCCTTAAATTTGTCGCTTAAATCGTCTAATATAATATTCCAGCCCTCTGGGTTTAACCAATTTTTTCCCCTTAGATGTGCCGTCCATCTTTCAGCATTTTCATATGTACCAACTTTATCAAAAACAGTATGATGCGGGCAGGTGTTTCTGAATTCATCTGGAATACAGATATCATGTGCTAAAACATTTAAAAATAATTTTTTTATACTATTGGGTTGAAGTTCTGGAAATTGTTTAAAATACTGCCCTGTAACTCCTCTAACAAATTCAGCATAATCGCTCCGAAGAAGTTCTTCTTGATTGTTAAATCTTCTAGAAAGTTTAACTATATATGTGGCATAGTCGCCGCAGTAAATTGCTCCATCATTTAGTCCAACAGGTTTGCTGCATATATGGCAGAGAGACTTTGGAAAGTGTTCTTCATCCATATAAATATCTCATACAATCAGTATTTGAATATTATTGCGATTTAACAATAATCTTTATATAACTCATTTTGCTAGAATCAAAATGCCTAAAGTATTAGCCAGATTTAAGGTTCAGGGAAAAACATTCGAGATAGATGTTGATCTCGACGAATCGCTGAAAATTAAATCCGGAAAAGGCGGAGACATTAACACGGCTCTGAATTGCACAGGAATTTATTCTAATATAAAAGATGGAACTAAAATTACAAATGCAGATTTAATAAAAGCTTTTGGAACTTCAGATTTTTTTGAAATATCAAAGCAGATTATTGTTAAGGGAGAAGTTCAAAAAACTCAGGAATTTCGCGATGCAGAAAGAGAATCAAAAATAAAGCAGGTTATCCAGCTCGTTATTAGAAATGCAGTTGATCAGCACGGAAGGCCTTATACTGAAGACAGAATCAGGCGCGCTGTTGACGAAGCGCATTTTCACTTTGACAGCAAGCCTGCAGAGCAGCAGCTTTCTCCTTTGATGGAAAAGCTGAAGGAAGTTATTCCAATTAAAATAGAAACAAAGCGCATTAAGCTTACAATTCCAGCTCGTTTCACAGGACAAGTCTATGGATTGTTAAAAGATTACAAAGAAAGCGAAGAATGGCTTGCCAACGGCAATTTGCAGACTATACTTAATATTCCATCTGGAATGCAGCTTGATTTTTATGATAAATTGAATGGCATAACACATGGAGCTGTTCAAAGCGAAGATCTTCCAGAGAAAAAATAATAAAATAGAAAGCTTTTTAAATCTAAATAATCAGAATAAATTGTAAAAGCATAACAAGACAATAGAAAATTACAATTATCTATTGTCTGATTTAAATTACATATTAAGATGAGAAATGAAATTAACGAGTCGCATGAAGCAACTGAAGATTATGGTATTTCTGATGAACCTTCTAAAAAGAGAAAAGTAGTCGTACCTGGAGAAATTATTGTTTCTGGTGAAGATTATCTGCCTGGAGAGGGGGCACATAGAGAAGGCGAGAATGTTGTTGCATCTCGTTTCGGCTTGGCAGAAGAACTTGGCAAGCTTATAAAAGTTATTTCTATTTTCGGTGCATTTATACCTCGAAGAGGAAATGTAGTAATTGCCCGCGTTGTTGATCTAACTTTCCATGGTTGGCTTTTAGATATAGATGGCGCTTCTTCATCTTTCTTGCCTATAGAAGAGTCTCCTAGATTCATAAGTAAAAATGATATGGATCAGTATCTTGGAATAGGAGATGTTATTGCTGCAAAAATATGGGCAGTTAAAGCCAAAGGATCAGATTTAACATTAAAAGGCAAAGGGCTTGGAAAATTAGAGGGCGGATTTATATTTAGAGTAATTCCTTCTCGTGTTCCTAGAGTTATTGGCCGCGAGGGAAGCATGATTAATCTTATAAAAGATAAAACTGGATGCAATATTACTGTAGGGCAAAATGGATGGATTTGGATAAAAGGCGAATCTATAGATGCAGAAATAAAAGCAAGAAAAGCAATTGAATTTGTTACAGAAAAAGTTCATGTTGAAGGTTTAACAGAGAAAATGGAGGCTTGGTTCGACAAAAATTAAAATGGCAATTAAAAGAGAAAGCGGCCGAGGCGCAACAGAAATCAGACCTATGATGGCAAAAGTAGGCGTTATTCCCAATGCTGACGGCTCGGCAATATTTGCATTTGGAGATACTGTAGCAATTGCAGCAGTTTATGGCCCAAGACAATTACATCCGCAGCATATGCAAGATCCTTCAACAGGAATACTTAGATGCAATTATGATTTGCTTAGCTTTTCTGTTTCAGACAGAAAAAAGCCAGGCCCATCAAGAAGATCACAGGAAATTTCTAAAGTAACTGAGTGGGCTTTATCTCCGGTTGTTGATCTAGAAGGGTTTCCAAATACAGTTATTGATGTTCAGATTTATATTCTTCAAGCGGACGCAGGAACAAGAACTGCAGGAATAAATGCCGCTTCTTTGGCTCTTGCTCATGCAGGAATTCCAATGAGAAATCTTATCTGCTCAATTTCAGTAGGAAAGCTTGACAAAGATCTTGTTGTTGATGTAGATAAATCAGAAGAAGACTTTAAAGGTGGAGAAGGCCCTACAGATTTTCCAATCGCTAAAATAGCAAATACTGATGAGTATACTCTTCTTCAGCTTGATGGAAAAATCCAGCCGGAAGTTGTAAAAAAGATTCTAAAAATTGCCGATAAAGCATGCGAAGAAGTTTATGAAGTTCAAAAGAAAGCGCTTAAGGAGGTTGTTCAATAATGGCAATGTTAACATCAAATTTAACTATTGAAACTCTAAGAAAGATGTTTGCGGAAGGCAAAAGATTTGACGGTCGTGGTTTGCTAGATCATAGAAATCTTGAAGTTAGCTTTGATGTTTCAAATAAGGCAGAAGGAAGCGCAAGAGTAAAATTAGGAAAAACAGAAGTTATTGCCGGAGTTAAATTAGCTTTAGGAACTCCTTATCCAGATTCACCTGATAAAGGAAACCTTGTTGTTTCTAGTGATTTTTTACCTCTTGCATCTCCAAGATTTGAATTAGGTCCTCCAAAATTTGATGCGATAGAACTTCCAAGATTAGTTGATAGAGCAATAAGAGAATCCCATATGATTGAGTTAGACAAACTTGTTGTGACACCTAAAGAAAAAGTTTGGACAGTTTACATAGACCTTTATCCTATAAATGATGATGGATGTTTAGTTGATGCTGCAACAATTGCAGCTATTGCAGCTTTGAAAACTGCAAAAGTTCCAGGCATAGACAAAGAAGGCCTAGTTGATTACGAAAATCACAAAATTGCTTTGCCAATTTCAAAGGAAACTGCACCCATATCATTTACTTTCTATAAGCTTGGAAACTCAATAATTATGGATCCTACAAGAGAAGAGGAAGAAGCTTGCGAAGCCAAAGTCACTTGGGGCATATCAAAATGGAATAAGCAGTACATGATAAATTCCTGCCAGAAGGGAAAAATGGCTGTATTTACGAAGGATGAAATTGAAAAAATGATGGATATTCTTCCGGATAAATTTGATGAAATTAACGAAAAACTTAAAAAGTTTTTACCGAAATAATACTTAATGGAACATCTAAAATTTACAAAGTATGAGGTAGCAAGAATTATAGGAGCAAGAGCCCTGCAATTGGCAATGGATGCGCCTCTTCTTATAAAAATTTCAGAAGAAGATTTAAAAAAAATTAATTATGATGTTCTTAGAATTGCAGAACTAGAATTTAATGAGGACGTTCTTCCGATTTCTGTTAAGAGACCTATGCCTAAGAGGAAAAAAGAAAAATTAGTGGCTATAAAAGAAGAAAAAGTATCTGATGCTAATATGACTGCAAAGGAGCATGAAATAGAAAAAGATATTTCTAAAGATCCGGACGAATTTTCTCTTGTTGAGGAAGAAGAGCAGACTGAAATTCAGAATGCTGCTGCAGGCGAAGAGCAATAATTCTTAATAAATACGCTTAAAAACTTCTTTTCATTATTTAGTTTTATGATAATAAAAGATCTCGTCGCTTCCAAAATACTTGATTCAAGAGGTGAGGAAACAATAAAAGTTTCAGTAAACGGCCAGGAAGCCTCGGCGCCGAATGGAAAATCTGTCGGTAAATATGAAACTCCATCTTATTATAATAATTTAGAATGGAATATCGAGGCAATTAACTGCTTGAGTTTTGATTTTCCTATAAACTCTTTTGAAGATTTAAAAAAAGTTGAAAATTTTATCTGCTCAAGGTTTAAATTTAGATTTGCAAAGCAGTTCGGGGCAAATGCTCTTTATGCTCTTGAATCTGCAATTCTTAAAGCTCTTGCAAAATCAAAAAACAAGCCTCTCTGGAATGTTATAAATCCAGAAGCAAGAATAATGCCTGTTCCTGTTGGAAATGCAATCGGCGGCGGCCTGCATAGCAAGAAATTCAAGATTCATCCAGTATTTCAGGAGTTTCTTTTGATTCCAAAAGAAAAAAGCATTAAAGAAAATGTAGAAACTATGAATAAAATTTACAATGAGCTTGGAAAATCACTAAATGCAGAACAAAAAAATGATGAAGGGGCATGGCAGGCTCCAATTACAAATGATGAAGCTCTCGAGCTTCTTTCAAAATATAAAAATAAGATAAGGATTGGAGTTGATATAGCAGCATCTTCGCTTTTTAAGAATGGATTGTACAGATATAATGGAAAGGAATTAAATAATTCAAGCCAGACTGCTTATGTTAATAATATAATAGAAAAATATAATTTATTTTATGTCGAAGATCCTCTTGAGGAAGAGGAGTTTTACGGATTTAAAAAAATAAATAAAAATAATCTTGTTGTTGGAGATGATTTGACTGCAACACAGCTTGGAAGATTAAAAGAAGCAATTAAAAATAATTCTATAAATGCCATGATAATAAAGCCGAATCAAAACGGCTCTCTTCTCGAGCTTAAAAAGATTTTTGATATTTGCAAAGAAAACAAAATAAAAACAATTCTATCGCACAGATCAGGAGAAACTATGGATTCAGCTTTAGCAGATTATGCATTTGCCTTCGAAGCAGATTTTATCAAAACAGGAATATCGACTGCCTGGAGACAAGCCAAGTTGAACAGATTGATTGAAATCGAAGAATCTCTAACATGAAAATAAAACCTCTTTCAAAATCAAATATTAAAGGAGCTGTCAAATTGCTTCAAAGAGTTTTTAATCCTCATCCAAAAGATTTTGATTATCCTGGAAAGTGGTTTTCAGCGAGTTTAGATTCAAAATCAAAAAAGAGCAAAGAAATTTACCAAAGTTTTAACGTTAGTTACCTCAAATATTATGTAGCTATAGATGAAAAATTTAGCAAAGTTATTGGTACAACCGGCATTTACGAGTTTTGGAAAGATAAAAAAGAAGCTTCCTGGCTTGCTTGGTTTTGTGTTGATCCTGAATATCGTGGAAAAGGCATAGGCAGTAAACTATTAGCCTATATAATTAAAAAAGCAAAGAAGCGCAAAAAGAAATTTTTGCGGCTTTATACTTCTCCAAATCCAGCAGAAGAAAAAGCACAAATTCTTTACAAAAATAGAGGATTTAAAGAATTTAAGCGAGAGAAAGTATCTGGCAAAGACAAATTTCGCATCTATATGGAGAAAGAGCTATAACAAAGTTTAAAAATAACTAGTTTATCATAAAATTATGACAGAAACAAGATATTATATCAAAGTTGAGAAATCAAGCAGCGGGGATGTAAGTTTACCTGAAAGAACAATCGATGACAGATATTACGAGGGTGGAGATTCTTTCATGGATGAGATTATTTGGCAACAGTTGAAAGCTGTCAAAAACATGGTTCCTAGAGGCGATTCAGATAAAATTACTTTAGAATTTAAAGCTAAAAGATTGCACTAAATTAAAAGAAATCTTTAAAAACCCTTTTTATCTTCAAGAAATACATTAGCACGTACCGACTGCAATAACCTCGGACAAAACTCGTGCGCTTTTTATACAAAGTTTACAATGGCAAAAACAAATAAAGA
>Ga0247727_10001168_pt1 | contig 63977 bp, 53 predicted proteins | sample WisWelCaveWW1625_FD_202498 | JGI IMG/M metagenome (GOLD analysis project Ga0247727, IMG submission 202498) | Biofilm microbial communities from Wishing Well Cave, Virginia, United States - WW16-25 | ecosystem: Environmental > Aquatic > Deep subsurface > Groundwater > Cave microbial mat | place... | reverse complement strand
GTCCATCACCGACTTCCCGCCCCCCTGCTTCCCGGTCCCGCTCAACTTGTGGAAGGACCTGTCATGGACGGAGGTCTACGAATGAACGGGCCTCGGGTCGGCGGAACGCGCGGCGGGTTCAGCCTGCCGGAGCTGTTGGTCGTCCTCGCGATCGGAAGCATGATCGCGGCGATCTCCTTCCCGGAGATGACGAAGATGCTCCGGAAGGCGCGCGCGATCGAAGCCGCGGACCGATTCGAATCGACGCTCCGCCTCGTTCGCGAGAAGGCGTTGACGCGGCGGGTCAACTACCGCGTGACGTTCGACGCGCCCGGGAGCCAATACACGATCGAGTTCGAGGAGACGCCGGGAACTTGGGTTCTCGACTTCGATTCGCCGGTCAGTCTCCCGGCCGGAGTCGGGTTCACCGCGGATTTGTGCGCCGGAAGCGGCGGGACCGACCTGATCGTCGAGCCGCGGGGAACCGCGAGCTTCGAAGACGTGCCGGCCGAGATCGTCTTCTTCAACGAGATGGGCGACTCGATTCAGATCGAGATGGTGAGGACCGGACGGGTGCGGTCATGGCAATTCTGATCCGTCGTGAAGGGGGGCGTTCGGTGATGCGCGCGAGAGAGCGCCAGTCGGGTTTCACGCTGGTCGAGGTGATGGTGACGCTGGTCATTCTCGCCATCGCCTTCGGCACGGTGTATCGAATCTTCTTGCAGTCGCAGAGCTCTTTCTACGGGCAGAAAGCGATGATCGAGGCGCAGCAAAACGCCCGAATCGCGATGGAGACGCTCTCCGAGGATATCCGCGAGGCGAGCTACGGGAAGGACGCGACGCAGCCGTCGGTCACGTTCGCGGGACCCGACTCGGTCTCGTTCGTCGCGGACATCTACGACACGATTCCCGGCGCCGAAACCGTCTCGCTCTACATGGGGAACGACTACGACACCGGGACGGTCAACCCGACGGACCGGATCGTGTACAAGGCGGTCTACGACACGTCCGGCGCCCTCCTGTTCGACGCGCCGATCGCGTACGGGATCGCCGACGCCGGCCTCGCGTTCCGCTTCTTCGACAAGACGGCCGCCGAGTTCACCTTCCCGATCTCGCAACCGGACAAGATCTCCGAGGTCGAGGTGTCGGTGACGGCGGAGACCCCCCGAGAAGTCGGCAACGGGGAGTACCGCTCGGTGACGCTCTCGACGGTCGTGTACCCGCGCAACCTTCCGTTCACACCGTCGAAGTCGAAGCCCGAGCCCCCGAGCTGCTCCGGTGTGTCGAGCCCGAACTGCGAGTCGCTGACGATCACGTGGGGGACGCCGACGTCGAACACGGACGGCTCAGCCCTCCCGTACAACGACATCAGCCATTTCAATATCTATTGGGGCACGAGCACGAGCAGCATGAACCTCGACACGCGCGTCGCCCGAAACGTCAACGAGTGGACGGTGAAGGATCTCGTCGGGACGCAGAGCTACGTGCTGATGGTGACGTGCGTGTCGAACAACGGGGTCGGGAGCGAAGGATGCGTCGAGTCCGGATCGCCGGTCGGCGCGACCGCGCCCCTGGCGCCGCAGAGCGTGACGGCCTCCACGGTCGGAACCGCGGTGACGCTCCGTTGGAAGAAAGTGACGCTCACCACGGGCGGCGTGGCGATCACGACGACCGTCAAGTACGACGTCTTCCGGAGCCTCACGCCCAACACGACTCCGACTGCCGGCAACCTGATCGCGCCGAGCCTGACCGACACGGCGTACGTCGATCTCCTCACCGGCGCTTGCGGGACGTACTACTACCGTGTCACGGCCAGCGCGTGCGGAGTCGCGAGCGCCGCGACGGCCGACGTGCAGTCGTCGAACTTCGCCAACCCCGCGTGCGTCGGAAACGTCTCCGCCGCTGACGGGCCCGGCTTCGGCGAGGTGACCGTCGTCTGGACGCCACCGAGCATCCGGAGCGACGGCACGCCGCTCTCGACCGCCGAGCTGTCCGGCTACAAGGTCCTGTACGGGACGACCTCGGGCGTCTATCCGGACTCGCTGTGGATCGCCGGCGGCACTTCGACCTCCGGGTTCATCACCGGCCTGACGACGTGCACCACCTACTTCGTCAACGTCGTCGCGGTCGATCTGTGCGGGATCAACGCCGATCTGTGCGCGGAGAACCAGCAAGTCGCGTGGACGACGACGCCGTGCGACGCCGCGGTTCCCGTGATGCCGACCGGGCTCGCGGTCACGCCGGGCGACACGCGCCTCAACCTCGTCTGGGCGACGAGCAAGGACTGCGACATCGCGAGCTACAACATCTACTACGACAAGACGCCGGGGCCTCCGTTCAACGGAACCGGCGCGAACGAGGGGCCGTCGCCCGTCACGGTCGACTTCTCCTCCGCGACGGTCGACAGCCTCGTGTCGGCGATGAGCCTGACGGGTCTCGACCCGTGCGACCAGTACTACGTTGCCGTCTCAGCAGTCGATCAGTGTTCGCCGGCGAACGAGAGCCCGCTTTCGATCTCCGCGGACGGGACGCCGACCTGCGTCGCCTGTCTCGTCCAGAACGCGTGCATCGCCGAGTACGCGACGGGTTCGTCGAGCAGCTCGGCGCACGGCGACATCGCGAGCAACGAATCGAGCGACCTGACGATCGAGGAGATGGAGCTGAGCTGGAAGTCGGGCCAAACATTGTCGAGCGTGTACGCGATGGGCGCCAAAGTCTGGGCGGCGGACGGATCGGCCGGCGGCGACGGCGCGATCACCCCGCCGACGAGCCCCGCCACGATCGACGTCGACGACTGGGTCCTCTCGAACTCGGCGACCACGGTCGCGCCGGCCCATCTGCAGCTCGACTTCTCCGGATCGTCGCTCGGCGACTCGATCGTCGTCGGGATGGTCTCGGGGGGGGGCCGCTGCAGCGCCGTCATCCAGCCGTGCAACCTCTATTACGCCGATGATTTCGAGGACGACCCGAACGGGCTGCTCCCGAACGGCTGGACGGTGAACAGCGGGACCTGGTCCGCCTCGGCGCAGCGATTCAAGTCGACCGGCACCGCGCTCTGTCAGGCGACCGCGACCAGCTTCCCGGTGCTCACGGACTTCACGGCCGAGGCCACCGTGCAAGTCAACGGCACGAACTCGAACCGGCGGGCCGGGCTCTACCTGCGCTACGTCGATTCGGGGAACTACTACCTCTTCGTCCTCTATCCCTACTACGCGCGGGCGGAGTTCAGCCGGAAGGTCGCGAGCGGTACGCTCACGTCGATCGCCTATCTCGACGGGCTCCCGATCTACAACGGCTACAACCACGTCATCCGCGTGACGGCCTCGGGCGGCACGTTCCGATTCTGGCTCGACGGCAACCCGATCTACTGGTCGGGCGGGACGTCCGGCGCCGAGCTGTACGACTCGAACCTCGCGTCGGGAAAGGTCTCTCTCTACTCGAACAAGAGTTCGACTGCCTACTTCGACAACATAAAGGTCTACCACACGTGCGGAGGTTGCTCCCCGTAGCCGTTCCGAGCGTTCCGAGAGCGATTCCGGCCGAATCTTTTACAAGGGGTGGGGTGGGGACGAGGCTAAAGAGTCCACGGGTGCCTGCCGATATCTTCCCATTGGGGAAGCCGACGGCAGGCCCCGTTCATTTCGGGAGGCGCACTCGATGAAGCTGTCCGGCTGGATGCGAGCGGGCAAGGTGCCAGGGGTCGGCCTCGACATCGGGTCGAACTCGGTGAAGCTCGTCGAGGTGACGAAGAAGGGAGGCCGCCTCGCCCTGACGAACTTCGGGATCGGCGAGCTCCTCCCCGAAGCGATCGTCGACGGCGAGGTGATGGACCGGGACGTCGTGATCGACACGATCCGGGAGCTGTTCGAGAGCCGCAAGTTCCACACGCGCGACGTCGCGACGGCCGTGTCGGGCCGCGCCGTCATCGTGAAGAAGATCCTCGTCGACAAGATGCCGCCCGAGGAAGCGAACGAGGCGGTGTACCTCGAAGCGGAGCAGCACATCCCGTACTCGATCGACGATGTCTACCTCGACTTTCAGGTGCTGAAAGAACAGGACGACAAGAACGAGGGCAAGATGGAGCTCCTCCTCGTCGCGGCGAAACGGGACACGGTTGACGCGCACGCGGCTCTCGTCCGCGAAGCGGGCCTCACGCCGCGGCTGATCGACGTCGACTCGTTCGCGGTCCAGAACGCGTACGAGGCGAACTACCAGCCCGACGCCGCGGACACGATCCTCCTGATGAACATCGGGGCCTTCGTGTCCAACCTCAACATCATCCGCTGCGGCGTGCCGTTGTTCACTCGCGATCTGTCGATCGCCGGGAACACGTTCGTCGAGGCGGTTCAGAAGAAGCTCAACGTCGATCGGGAGAAGGCGCACGAACGCATGTGGGCCCCGGACGACACGCGGCCGCCCGAGATCGCGGAGATCGTCGCCGCGATCGGCGAAGACCTTTCGGTCGGCATCGAGCGCTCGCTCACGTTCCTCAAGTCCTCCGGCGAGTCGGAGCGAATCGATCGGATCGTCCTTTCCGGCGGCAGCTCGCGGATCCCCGGCCTTCTCGGCGTGTTCTCCGACCGCCACGGCCTTCCCGTCGAGGTCGCCAACCCGCTCGCCCGCATTCACTACGAGGACAGCCTCTTCGCCGGCGAAGATCCCGAGTCGGTTTCACCGGCTCTGATGGTCGCCGTCGGGCTGGCGCTCCGGAGGTAATGTCGTGATCCGCATCAACCTCTTGCCGGTCGAGGAGCGTTCCGAGAAGGAAGAATCGGGGACCTCGCTCTGGTTCCTCGCCGCGATCGGCGCGACCGGGGCGGCGGCGATCGCCCTCCTCCTCGGGTTCACGCTCCAGAGCCGCGCGCTCGCGACCCTTGCCGATGAGAAAGCGCGCCTCGAGAAGCTCTCCGACGAGTACCGGCCCCTCATCCAGCGCGTCAATCAATTGACGGCGGAGCGGAGGGACCTCGAGACCAAGATGCAAGTGATCAACGATCTCGACGCTGAGCGCGACTACCGCGTCCGCCTCCTCGAGGAGCTGAACGCGAAGATCCCGCAATACGCGTGGCTGACGAAGTTCAACGAGACCGACGGAATGAACGCCGAGATCGAGGGCGAGACGTTTTCGAACCTCGTCGTCGCCGACTTCATCTCCGGGCTCGAGCGATCCGACCTGTACGACCAAGTCGACCTGACCGTCGCCAAGAAAGCCGAAATCGGCGCCGTCGACCTCGTCGAGTTCAAGCTGACGGCGCTCCTCTCGAAGCCGCCGCCGGATTCGTCTGCGTCGATCGGGGCGGTCGAAGTTTCCTCGCGGGCCGGCGCACCGGCCGGCGCAGCGCACTAGGCGAGGGCGGCGATGGGAGAGCGGATGCGGCTTCCGAAGATCGACTTCGCGAACAAGACATTCCAGAAGGGCCTCATCCTGTCGGCGGGGCTCTTGGCGATCGTCGGCGTTTTCTTCTTCACCTCGTTTCTCCCGTTCTTCTACCCGCCTCGCGAGCTGAAGGTGAAGGCGCTCCGGGAGACGGTCAGCAAGCTCACGACCGAGGTGGAGCAGGCGAAGCGGACGGCGGCTAATCTCCCGCGGCTCGAGAAAGAGATGGCGGAACTTCACGCGCGGTGGGAGCTGGCGACGAACCTCCTGCCCGAGGCGAAAGAGGTCGCCGCACTCCTGAGGAAGGTCACGGTCGCGGGACAGACGGCGGGCATCGAGTTCCTGACGTTCGAGCCGTCGGTCCCGGAGCCGAAAACTTTCTACACCGAGCATCCGGTTTCCGTGAAGGTGCGCGGCGGCTACCACGACTTCGGGCAGTTTCTGTCGCGGCTGGCCAACATGACCCGGATCGTCAACGTCAGGAACCTCGACCTGCATGGGGTCTCGGACCACCGCGACGACCCGAAGGCGCGTATGAGCGAACGCGACGACACGATCGAGGCGTCGATGATCGTCTCGGCGTACTCGCTGGGGGCGGACGAAGCGGCGGCGGTGCAAGCGGACGCGGCCGCGGCGGCGAAAGCACAGTACGGAGCCGGCAAATCCGGTCCTCCGGGCGGAAATGCCGCGGCGGATCTGGTCGCGGCCAAGCGCGCTGAATCTGCCGGAAAGGGAGGAAAGCGTGGTCCCGATCCCGAAAATGAATAAGAAGACCGTCACCTTGCTCGCCGTCGTCCTCGCGGGCGGCGGTCTCGCGGGCGCTCTGGCGCTCGGGGGCGATTCGATCGGCGGAACGTTCGGATCGATCGGCCGATCGGTGATCGACGGCGCGATCGGGCGTTTCGCGTACCCGAACCGATCGAGCCATTCCGGCAACGCGACCGCGCGCAATGCGGCGCAGATTCCGGGCGACGCCGTGCGCGCGGCGCAAAACGCGTCCGCCCTCGCGACGGCGCATGCTCGCCAAGCCGACGCCGTGACGGCTGGCGCGACGGATGACGGCGCGGCGGCGATGTCGGCGGCCGCGACGGCCGACCCGTCCGCACCGCAGGCCGACATGGCGTCCGCGCAGAACGCGACGGAATCCGGCCCGATCGGTCCGGCCGGCCCCGTCTCGGAGCCGGCGTCTGCCGAGGCGTCCGCGGCGTCGCCTTCCGGCGAATCGGACGGAACGGACCCCGACGCGGCCGCGCTGATCGCATCGCGCCGCTCGCTCTCCTCGCAGGCCGCGATCGACGCCGCTGGCGGCGACGACGAACCGCTCGCCGACGAGATGTCCGACGCGACCGACGACGAGTCGTGGGACACCGACGAAGACTTCCTGTTCGATGACGAGAAAGCAGACGGCGCGCTGCGCGAGGAGGGGCCGACCTACTCGACGCTCGGGAAGCGCGACCCGTTCTACGCGCTCGTCACAGCCAAGGAGCAGAACGCGAAATCGAGCGAGATGGTCGATCCGGATCGCGTCCAGTTGGTCGGGATCATGTGGGGGGAGTCGGGAATCTGCGCGATCGTCGAGGACGGCCGCGGTCGCGGCTACGTTCTCCGCGAGGGAGATCGCATCTTGTACGGCCGCGTCGTGTCGATCACGCGGAACTCGATTTTGGTCCATCAGATGATTCATGGGGAGTTCAAGAGCGTTGAGCTCCACCTCGAGTCGCAAGTGGAGGAGGACTGAACATGGGGCGGGTCATCGTCCGCATCCTGCTTACGGTCGCCGCGCTCGTCGTCGCGACGGGTCCGGCGTTGGGCCAGGATCGGGGCGCCCGTCGAGGCGACTCGATCACGATGGCGAACGATAGGCTCTCGATCGACGTCCAGGCCGCGGACATCCAGACCGTCCTGCGCAGCCTCGCGGAGTTCGGGAACAAGAACATCATCGCCGGGCCCGAGGTGAAGGGCGACGTCACCGTACGGCTCCGCGAGGTGCCGTGGCAGGACGCGCTCGACATCATCTTGAAGGCGAACGGCTACGGCTGGGAGCCGGGCGAGTCGGGCGTGATTCGCGTGACGACGGTCAAGAATCTCCAGACCGAAACGTTGGAGCGTGAATCGGCCGCGCGGAAGCAAGAGGACCTGCTCCCTCTCACGACGCGGATCTTCCGCATCAAGTTCGCGAAGGCGGTCGAACTCCAGCCGCCGCTCCTGGCGAGCGTCACGAACCGCGGCCAGGTCAAGGTCGAGCCGCAGTCGAACGCCCTCGTCGTCAGGGAGATCGAGCCCAACATGATTCGGATCGCGCAGATGATCGAAGAGCTGGACGTGCAGACGCTCCAGGTCGAGATCACCGCGCGGCTCGTGGACGTCGACACGAAGGCATCGCGCGAGCTGGGCGTGACCTGGACGGCGGCGAACCTCAACCGCGACGGGATCGACGCCACGGGCAATCTGTCGGTCGAAGCGCCGGTCGGCGCGCCGATCGGGACATTCCGCGTCGGGACGAGCGGCCCCGGCGGCGATCTCGACCTCGCGCTCCAGGCGCTCGCGAGCAAGAACAAGGCGCACATCATCTCGAACCCGCGGATCACGACGCTCGACAACCAGTCGGCGCGAATCCTCGTCGGGAAGAAGATTCCGCTGATCGTCTCCGACGCGGCGGGCAATCCGATCACGCAGCTGACGACGATCGGTATCCAGATGACAGTCACCCCGCACGTCAACTCGAACAACATGATCACGATGGACCTGCACCCGGAAGTGAGCGACCTGTCGTCACAGGCGACCGTCCAGGGCGGGATCATCATCGTGACGAGCGAGGCGTCGACGCGGGTGATGGTCAACGACGGAGAGACCGCGGTGATCGGCGGGCTGATCCGGTCGAACGAGGCGGAGCGCGAGGACGGCGTGCCGCTCCTGAAGGACATTCCGCTGTTCGGGAACCTGTTCAAATCGAGCAACTCGACGAAAGAGAGTCGCGAGCTTCTGATCCTCGTGACGCCGAGGATCGTGAGACAGGTGAGCACGGGTGGGTCCGGCACGGGCGATGCGCCCGAAGTGCCGGAGGGGTAGGGCGGCCATGAGGACATCCACGATGGATTCGAGTCGAACGATTCGGCGTCTGGCGGCGCTCCTCGCGGTCGTGGGGATCGCGGCCTGGGTCGGGTGCAGCAGCAAGGGAGACGTGAACCCCTTCAACCCGAGCGACGTCCCGGTCAACTTCATCGGTTCCGTGTCGGCGAGTCCGACGCGGCTCAACGCGGGAAACCAGCAGTCCGTCGTCACGGTGCTCGTCGTCGATGAGACGGGGAAGCCGGTCTCGGGCGTCCAAGTCCGCTTCACCGCGCAGTTGGGCACGGTCGATTCGAGCAGCGCGAGCGACACGACCGGCATCGCGCGGGCGACGTTCGTCAGCGGCTCGACGGAGGGGACCGCGCGCGTCATCGTCGCGCTCGGCTCGTTCGAGAAGGAAGTGCTCATTCAGATCGGCCAGGGCGACCTCGTCGCGGGGTCGGGAAGCATCATCGCGGACGGGTCCTCGACGACGACGATCACCGCGCAGGTCCTCGATAACGCCGGCCAGCCCCGGATCGGGATCCCGATCTTCTTCGAGTCGACGGGCGGGTTCATTACGCCGACCGTCTTCACGGAAAACAACGGCTCGGCCGAGGCGACTCTGCGGAGCATCGCGAGCCGGACCGACGTCGAGGCGGTCGTCACGGCGGCGACCCCGTCGGAAGAGAACCCGACGGAGCTGACGATCCTCGGCGACGCGATCGTCTCGTTCCGCGGGATCAACATCAACGCGACCGTCGAGCGGACGACGCTTGTCGCGGACGGCGTCGACTCGACCTTCATCCACGCGATCGTGAAGGAGACGACGAGGCAGGTGACGGTCCCCAACGTGTACGTCACGTACGGGACGACGCTCGGCACGATCTCGAGCTCCGACTCGACCGACGCGACCGGGCAGTCGGATGCGACGCTCTTCTCCGGCACGAGCGCCGGGACGGCCATCGCGACAGCGACGATCTTCGGCGCGCTCTCCGACACCGTCGTCGTCGATTTCACGTCGCTGACACTTCAACTGATGTCCGCGAACCCGGCCAGTCTGCCGGCCGACGGCGCGAGTTCGTCTCAGGTGACCGCGCTCCTGCTGAACGCGTCGAACAACCCGATTGCCGGGAAGGTGATCACCTTCTCGACGACGGCGGGCGTTGTCTCCGGGGCCGCGACGACGGGCGGCGACGGGCGCGCCATCGCGAACCTGACCGCCTCCGCCTCGCCCGACACGGCGCTCGTGATCGCGTCGTTCGGGTCGCTCCACGATTCGATCTCCGTGTCGATGACGTCGCTCGGCGAGCAGATCCCGTCGTCGATCCTCATCCGCACAGCGTCGCCGAAGATTCAGGTCGCTCAGACGGGCGGCCTCGAGACGACGACTTTGACCGCGGAGGTCTTCAATGAGGATGGAGACGTCATCCAGTCCGGCTTCGACGTGACGTACCGGATCGTGTCCGGTCCCGGCGGCGGCGAGCATCTCGGCGCGCCGGCGAACGGCCTCGGCCCCGTCGATGTCCCGATCGAGGACGGCGTCGCGCGGATCGCGGTGTCGAGCGGAACGGTGTCCGGGACGATCGAGGTCCAGGCGACCGTCGAGTCGCTTCTTTCGACGAACGCGCGGATCGTGATCGGCGCCGGACCGCCCGACTCGATCGGAATCGCGATCTCGAACCAGGCGTTCCCGCTGTCGGGCTCGTTGTTCAGCTACATCGTGACGGCCACGGTCGTCGATCAGTACTCGAACACGGTCGAAGACTCGACGGCGGTCTTCTTCGCCGTCTCCGGCATCGGTTGCGGCGCCGGCCAGCCCCTCCCCGACGTCGCGATCGACGGGCTGGCGTTCACGCACAACCTGGCCGACTGCCCCGGTATTCAGAACATCGCGCACGGCGTCGCGGTCACCTGCGTCAAGGCGCCGTACGACGGGCTGGACGACTTCCCGAACTTCTGGATCTCCGCGGAGACGGCGGGCGGCTCGGTCAGCGCGTGCAAGAACTTCACGAGCGGGGCGCCTCCGGGCGACGCGGCCAGCGTCGCGCTGTCATCTGTTCAGCGCGCGTCGATCGGCGTCCAGGGCACCGGCCAAGATCAGAGCTCCGAGCTGGTGTTCGAGATCCGCGACGCGACCGGCCAGCCTGTGAATCAGGACCACGCCGTCACCGTCCAGTTCGAGTTCCTCGCGCAGCCGGGCGGCGGTGAGTACCTCTCGCCCGTCTCCGTCAGCACGGACGCGAACGGCATCGCGCGGACGAGTCTCAACAGCGGAACGATCTCCGGCGTCGCGAAGGTGCGCGCGAAGATCGCCGGCTCATCGCCTGTGATCTCCTCCGACGTGGCGTCGGTTGCGATCCACGGCGGCCCGCCGGACCCGGCGCACTTCTCGCTGGCGGCGGCGCAGGCCAACATCGCCGGCCGCGTCTACTTCGGTTTGGACGACGACATCACGGCGTTCGTGTACGACATGTACGGAAATCCGGTTCCCGAGGGGACGATCGTCTACTTCTCGACGGACCGCGGCGGCGTGACCGGGTCGTCCGTGACGAACTCGATCGGCCAGGCGCAGGCGACGCTCTACTCGGCGGCGCCGGTCCCGTCGTGCGCCGACTCGGGATACGCCTACGTCGAGGCCCGCACGATCGATGCCGACAACGACGTCATCACGACGAGCGCGCGAGTCCTCTTCTCCGGACAGACGGTGCTCGACGCGACGCCGCAGAGCTACACGGTCCCCAACGGCGGTGCGCAGACGATCACGTTCTACGTGGGCGACGACTGCGGAAATCCGCTCGTCCAGAACAGCACGATCACAATCACGATCTCGGGATCGGGGAGCCTCGTCGGAAGCGTGTTCGTCGTGATGCCCGACACGCAATCGCCCGGCGCGACGCTTTTCACAGTGTCGGTGTACGACGCGGACCCGCTCGACACGGCGGCGCCCACGAGTTCATTCGTGACGCTCACGGTAGACAGCCCGAACGGCAGCGGCTCGCTGATCATCGGCGGGACCGTCGACTAGACGAAGGAGAGAGGGACCATGAGAATCGCGGTACCAGCCATCGCCTTCGCCCTCCTCGTCGGAGGTCTCGCTCCCGAGAGGGCGCAGGCCACTTCGGTCGGCAACCCGATCGAAGTCGAAATCGAGAAGCAGTTCGCCGTGGGGTTCGAGACCGAGTACTACAACACGGAGATTTCGGACGAGAACGTCGTCTCGAAGCGCTACATGGCGAAGGGCGCTTGGCGCGTCGGGCCGTGGGCCGACATCGTGATGCGGTTCGGCGCGGGCGAGATCGACGTCGACGCGGTCGTCGCGAACAACGCCCTCCACTTTGATTCGGACCCCCGCTTCGCGTGGGGCGGCGGGCTGCGGGTCACGCCGTGGCGGTCGTCGTCGTTTCCGATGAATCCCCGGCTCGTCCTCGCGGCGGAGGGCCTGTTCCTCCTGTCGAGCGGCGAGACCGAGGTCGACCTCGTGTTTCCGAGCGTGACACTCAAGGAACGCTTCGAGGCCGACTACCGCTGGCACGAGTTTCAGGGCTCGGCGGCGATCGTGTTCGACGCGAAGCCGATCTATCCGTACGCCGGCTTCATCCTGCGCGGCGTCGACGGCCGAGTGAAGCGTCGCCAGTTCGACTTGACCGGCTCGAATGAGAGCCTCGTCGCCGACGTGACCGAAGACTTTCAGACCGATACGAACCCGTATCTCTTGGGCGGGCTCGATTACCGCGTGGGCCCGACCTTCCGCCTTTCCGCGGAAGGGATCTACCGGAACAACGACGACTACGGGTTCTTCTTCGGCTTGTCGGAGATGTCGCACTAGCGCGCCCACCAGAGGCCCGCGGGTTCTGTCGCACACGCCCGGCGGGTCCTGTCGCTCGTCACCTCGCCCGCGGTCCTCATGCAGCGCGCAGCACCGACCGGGCAGGGAACGCATCCCGATCCGCCGGTCGCCTTCTGCTATCATCGGCCTCAGCGTCGCGCCGCGCTTTCTCTCGATCATGTTCGGTCGCGGCGCCCGAGGAGATCCGATGCTCCGTTTCTTGACCGCAGGCGAGTCGCACGGCGAAGGTCTCGTCGCCGTGCTCGAAGGGCTCCCCGCGGGGATCCCGCTCGTCGAGGACGACGTCAACGCGGACCTCGCACGGCGGCAGCGAGGCCACGGGCGAGGCGCGCGGATGACGGTGATCGAGCGGGACCGCGCGCGGTTCCTCTCCGGAGTCCGGAAGGGGCGCACCCTCGGCAGCCCGATCGCGTTCCTCATCTTGAACAAGGACTGGGACAACTGGCGCGACAAGATGTCCGCCGCGCCGGGCCCCGCGCCCCGCCCCGAGACGCTCCCGCGGCCCGGGCACGGCGACCTCGCGGGCGCCCTGAAGTACGGCCACACCGACGTGCGGAATGTGTTGGAGCGCGCGAGCGCCCGAGAGACGGCCGCGCGCGTCGCGGCGGCCGGCGCGTGCCGCCGATTCCTGTCGGAGCTCGGGATCGAGATCGCCTCGCACGTCGTCCGAATCGGCGCGGTCGCGGCGCCGCCCGTCCCCGCTCTGCGCGTGATCGCAAGCCGCGCGCGGGTCGAGCGGTCGCCCGTCCGCTGCCTCGACGCGCTCGCTGAACGCCGGATGATCGCGGCGATCGACGCGGCCACGCGCGCGCGCGACACCGTCGGCGGGGTCGTCGAGGGCGTCGCGACCGGTGTGCCGGTCGGACTCGGCAGCCACGTCCACTGGGACCGAAAGCTCGACGGCCGCCTCGCGCAGGCGGTCCACTCGATCCCCGCGATCAAGGGGGTCGAGATCGGGCTCGGGTTCGCCGCCGCCGCGCTCCCGGGCTCGAAGGCGCACGACGAGATTTACTACAGCCAGAGCGAGCGCCGATTCGTCCGGAAGACGAATCGCGCGGGCGGGCTCGAGGCCGGGATCACGAACGGCGAGCCGCTCGTCGTCCGCGCGGCGATGAAGCCGCTGTCGACGCTCCGCAAACCGCTCCGCTCGGTCGACATCCGCGACAAGTCGCCCGGCCTGGCGATCCGCGAGCGATCGGACGTCTGCGCGGTTCCGGCCTCCGGCGTCGTGCTCGAGGCGATGATCGCGCTCGTCCTCGCGGACGCCGTCCTCGAAAAGTTCGGAGGCGACTCGCTCGCGGAAGTGAAGCGGAACCTCCGTGCCTACCGGAAGAGCCTCGAGTCGCGGTGAGGCGCGGCGCGTGAGGACCGCGTGAGGGCTCGGAGCGCGGAGGCGCTCGCCCGCGCCGGGTTGAGCGACGCGCCGGTGATGGGCGCCGCGTACCCGCCGCGCATCGTTCTGGCGGGGTTCATGGGGACGGGGAAGAGCACCGTCGGGCTACGTCTCGCCCAGGCGCTGAAGCGGCCGTTCGTCGATCTCGACCGCGTGATCGAGGCCGCCGAAGGAGCACCGGTCGCGGAGATCTTCGCGCGACGCGGCGAGGAGGCGTTCCGCGCGCTCGAGGCGCGGGAGGCGGGCCGCATCGCGCGGCTGCCGCAGACGGTGATCGCGACCGGCGGCGGCGCGCTCCTCCACGACGCGTGCCGCGAACGTCTCGTCGGCGACGGTTCGCGCGTGTTCGTGCTGACCGCCTCGCCCGACGCGCTCGTCGCGCGCCTCTCGAAGACGGCCGCGGCGCGGCCGCTCCTGGCGGGCGGCGACTTGCGCGAGCGGATCGGCGCGCTCCTCGCCGAGAGAGACGCGCGCTACGCGTCGCTCGGCGAGTCGATCGACACGACGGACCGGACGCCGGACGAAGTCGTCGCCGAAATCGTCCAGCGCCTCGGCGCGTGAGCCCGGTTCGCTCGCGCCGCTGCGCCGCGGCGGCCGGCCCGCCGCCCGAGATCGCCGCGTGCGCGTGATCGCCGGCACGCTCAGGGGCCGCCGCCTCGAAACGCTCCCCGGCCTCGACCTGCGCCCCACGCTCGACCGCGTCCGCGAGGCGATCTTCAACATCTTGCAGGACGATGTGGCGGATGCGCGAGTGCTCGACTTGTTCGCGGGGACCGGCGCGCTCGGGATCGAGGCCCTCTCCCGCGGCGCCGCGTCCGCGCTGTTCGTCGACGAGAGCCCGAGCGCGCTCCTCGTCCTCAAGAAGAACCTCGACGGCCTCGGGATCGCCGCTCGCGGGAGCGTCGTGCGCGCGGCCCTGCCGGCTGCGCTCAGTTCTCAGTTGCGGGCCGCGGGGTCATTCGATATCATCTTCGCCGACCCGCCGTACCGAACCTCCCTCGCTCACGAGACGCTCGCATCGCTCGTCGCCGCACCGTGGTTTCCAGGCTGGCGGTGCGTCGTGATCGAGACGGAACGGCGGGTCGACCTCGCGTCGTCCGACGCGTGGAATCTCTCGACCGGCGCGGTGATCGCCGCGGACCGGCGAGTGTACGGCGACACGGCGGTCACGATCTTGCGCCCGACCGCGGGCGCGAACTAGGGCGGCCGGCCAGCACAGAGGAGGATCCGCGATGGGGCAGCGCGGCGGCTTGGCGATCTACCCGGGTAGCTTCGACCCGATCACGTTCGGCCATCTCGACCTGATCACGCGGTCGCTCCGCATCTTCGATCGCGTGATCGTCGGCGTCGCGCGAGGCCATCACAAGGAGACACTCTTCACGATGGATGAGCGCGTCGAGATGATCCGCGAGGCGTGCTCCGGGATGGAGCGCGTCGAGGTGAAGGGATTCGACGGCCTGCTCGTCGAGTTCGCGCACCGCGAGGGGGCGAACGTGATGGTCCGCGGCCTCCGCGCGATCTCCGACTTCGAGTACGAGTTCCAGATGGCTCTGATGAATCGAAAAATCGACGGCGAGTTCGAGGCCGTGTTCCTGATGCCGAGCGAGCAGTGGAGCTACCTCAACTCGACGGTCGTCAAAGAGATCGCGCGGCTCGGCGGTCCTGTCGATCGGTTCGCCCCGCCGGCGGCCGTCCGGCGGCTCGCGGCGAAAATGAAGTCGCCGTGACGCCGACGTACGACTACCGCTGCGGAAAGTGCGGCCACGAGTACGAGGCGTATCAGCCGATCACCGCGAAGCCGCTGACGCGCTGCCCGAAGTGCAAAGGCCGCGTGAAGCGGTTGATCGGAACGGGAGGCGGTCTCCTCTTTAAGGGCTCCGGGTTTTATCTGACCGATTACAGGAGCGAAGGGTACAAGAAGTCGGCGAAGGAAGACTCGAAGGATAGCTCAAAGGAAGGCTCGAAGGAGAGCGCGAAGGGGAGCGAGTCGGCGGGCGGCGCATCGAAGAGCGACGGCGACGCGGGCGCGAAGACGACGCTCGCTCCGGCCGAGAAGAAATCGGACACCAAGACGAAGAAGTCGAAGGACTCGAAGGGCTCCGCGAAGGAATGACGACCGAGGAGGAGTGAGTTCATGGCGACGTCTTACACCACGGTGACCGTCCCGGCGAAGGGCGAGAAGATCTCGCTCGGCGCGGGCGGGGCGCTCTCCGTTCCGAATCGGCCGATCGTCCCGTTCATCGAGGGGGACGGCACCGGGCCCGACATCTGGCGGGCGAGCCGATCCGTGCTCGATGCCGCCGTCAAGACGGCGTACCGCGGCGACCGCGAGATCGCGTGGATGGAGGTCTTCGCCGGAGAGAAAGCCTTCAACCGATTTCGCGAGTGGCTCCCCGCCGACACGGTCGTCGCGTTTAAGGAGTTCCTCGTCGGGATCAAGGGCCCGCTGACGACGCCGGTCGGCGGCGGCATCCGCTCTCTGAACGTCGCTCTGCGACAGGTGCTCGACCTGTACGTGTGTCTCCGCCCGGTCCGGTATTTCCCTGGCGTGCCGAGCCCGGTCAAGCGCCCCGAAGACGTCGACATGGTGATCTTCCGCGAGAACACGGAGGACATCTACGCGGGCATCGAGTGGGCGGCTGGAACCCCCGAGGTTCAAAAAGTCCTCGCGTTTCTGCGCGACGAGATGGGCGTCAAGAAGATCCGGTTTCCCGAGACGACCGGGATCGGCATCAAGCCGATCTCGCGCGACGGGACGGAGCGGCTCGCGCGCGCCGCGATCGAGTACGCGCTCCGCCACAGCCGCAAGAGCGTCACGATCGTCCACAAGGGAAACATCATGAAGTTCACTGAGGGCGCGTTCCGCGACTGGGGCTACGCGGTCGCGACGCGCGAATACCGCGACCGAGTGGTGACGGAGCGCGAGAGCTGGGTCCTCGGCAACCGCGAGTCGAAGCCGGCGATCACGGTCGAAGAGAACGCGCGGGCGATCGACCCCGGCTACGACATGATGACGCCCGAGCAGAAGGAGAGAGTCCGAAAAGACGTCGAGGATGCGCTGGCGCTCTGGCCTTCGCACGGCGACGGCCAGTGGAAGGAGAAGCTCCTCGTCCGCGACGCGATCGCCGACGTCACGCTCCAGCAAGTGCTCACGCGGCCGCGCGACTTCGACGTGATCGCGACGCCGAACCTCAACGGCGACTACCTGTCGGATGCGCTCGCGGCGCAAGTCGGCGGGATCGGGATCGCGCCGGGAGGGAACATCAACTACTTGACGGGTCACGCGATCTTCGAAGCGACGCACGGGACGGCGCCGAAGTACGCGAACCTCGACAAAGTGAACCCGGGCTCGGTCATCCTGTCGGGCGTCATGATGCTCGATCACCTCGGGTGGGGCGAGGCGGCGCGACTGATCGAAGGCGCGCTGGCGAAGACGATCCAACAGGGGCGCGTCACGTACGATCTGGCGCGGCTCACCGGGGCGGCGCCTCTGAAGACGTCCGAGTTCGGCGCGGCGATCGTCCAGAACTTGGGAGCCTAGCTCTGCGGCGCGGGGCGCGGCGCGCGATGCAGCGCCGATGATCGACTACGCGAAGATCCGCGTCGAGGGGGGGCGCGGCGGATCGGGGTGCGTCTCGTTTCGTCGCGAGAAGCATGTGCCGCGAGGCGGCCCGAACGGCGGCGACGGTGGGAACGGGGGCGACGTGACTCTCGTCGTCGACCCGAGGAAGCGGACACTCCTGGAGTTTCGATTCACGAAGCGGTTCGCCGCCGGGGCGGGGGGGCACGGGATGGGGAAGGAGATGGACGGTGCGGGCGGGAAAGACGCGGAGGTTTCGGTCCCCGCGGGCACGATCGTCAAAGACTCGGAGTCGGGCGAAGTTCTCGCCGACCTGACGGAGGCCGGGCAGCGCATCGTCCTCGCTCGCGGTGGGCGCGGCGGGCGCGGGAACCGGCGGTTCAAGACCTCGACGAATCGAGCGCCGCGCGATTGGGAGCCGGGCGGACCGGGCGAGGAACGCGCGCTCGTCCTCGAGCTTCGACTCCTCGCCGACGCCGGGCTCGTCGGCTCGCCGAACGCGGGCAAATCGACGCTGCTTTCGCGCGTTTCCGCGGCGCGGCCGAAGATCGCCGACTACCCGTTCACGACTCTCGAGCCTTATCTCGGCGTCGTCGCCGTCGGCGATTTTGACTCGTTCATCCTCGCCGACATTCCTGGCATCATCGAGGGCGCGAGCCAGGGAAAAGGCCTCGGGCTCGAATTCTTGCGCCACATCGAGCGGACGTCGGTGCTGGTGTTTGTAATCGACGCGACTCAGCCCGATCCGGCGCGCGAGCTCGACATGCTCCGCGCCGAGTTGGAAACGCACGACCGAGTGCTCGCCTCGCGCCCGTCGATCGTCGCACTCAACAAGATCGACATCCTGGGGCCCGGCGGGGCCGGCGATCTTCCGAAGGATGTGGGCGGAACGCGCGCGATTCCGATCTCCGCCGTCACGGGAGAAGGCGTCGGCGCGCTCCTCTTCGCGATCCATGCCCTCGTTCCCGTCCTCGTTCCCGCCCCCGCTCCCGTGCCGCCGCCCGATGTCTTGGAGGGCTGGCCCGAGCGATCTTCCGAGGAGGAAGGCGCGTGAGCGATCGATCACGAGAGCCCGCGGCGTCGTGGCTCGACGTTGCGCTCCTGCCCGGCATGGACGATGCGATCTTCGCGCGGGCTCGCGCCGCGTTCGCGCGACCGGCCGCATACTTTGCCGCGAGCCCCGAGCGTTTGGCGAGCGCCACGCGGATCACGCCGGCACGAGCCGCGGCCCTCCTCGGTCCGGACGCGCTCGCCGGCGCCGCGCGCGCTCTCGAGACCGCGCGGTCCGAAGCCCGCCGGCTGATAGGCCCGGACGACGCCGCGTATCCAACGCTTCTCCGCGAGATGTACGAGCCGCCGCGTTTCCTCGCCGTCGACGGATCGCTCGACGACCCGCCCGAGAAACGCGTCGCGATCGTCGGCTCCCGGACGACCGACCGGCGTGCGCGCGATGCCGCGGCAGACATTGCGGGCGCCCTCGCCGCCCGCGGGTATTGCGTCGTGAGCGGGCTCGCGCGCGGCGTCGACAGCGCGGCGCACGAGGGCGCCCTGGCCGGCGGCGGCCGGACGATCGCGGTCCTCGGGACCGGGTTGGACATCGTCTATCCCGAGGAAAACGTGGCGCTGGCGCGGCGGATCGCGCGGCAAGGCGCGCTCGTGTCGTCGTTTCCGCCGGGCGCCAGGCCGCACAGGCATCATTTTCCGATCCGGAACAAGACAATCGCCGGGCTGTGCCGCGCCGTCCTCGTCGTTCAGGCGTCCGAGAAGAGCGGTGCGCTCATTACGGCCCGGTATGCGCTCCACGCCAATCGTGAGGTTTTCGCGATGCCTGGGCCAGTCGGCGACCCGCGGTACGTTGGGTCGAATCGATTGCTCCGCGATGGCGCGCATCTTTGTCTTGATCTCGGGGATCTCGTTGGCGAACTGGAGGGCGTCGCGGCCGCGCTCGCGATCTGGACCGCAGCGGAGTCGGGCCGGGCCGGTGGGTCCGGCGCGACGGACGGCGCGCTTCCGCTGACCGGAGACGAGCAAGCCGTGCTCGATCATCTCGCCTCGGACCCCACGCACGTCGACGAGATCGCGCGCGACCTCGACCTTCCGCCCGGCGCGCTCCTCTCGTTGCTCTTGACCATGGAGATCAAGGGCGCCGTTCGCGCTCTTCCGGGCGCGTGCTACGCCCGGCGCGCCCGCCTCGGTTCCTGATGGGCCCGGGCCGCCCGCGGTCACCACGGTGCGCGGACTCTTCCTCAGAGCCAAAGGCTGGGTTACTGGAGTCGATGCCGCCGCAGGGTTAGCACAAGGACAGCAGCCAATGAAATCGTGATCGCCGAATGGGCGGTCCCGGCCCCACTGGCCGGCGAAAGTGCCCGGGGGACAAGCTACTAGCCGAAGTTCCTGAGGAATCTTCAGATAGCTGCAAAAGTTTGTTGACGACCGTCTCTTCAGTCTGCTAATATGCCGGCGACTCAGTGGTCGTTCGATCATGCAGTTGTGAGCGGACGCTGAGGCCGAACGTAGCTGGATCCGGAAGCGAGCCACCTCGTTGAGGTGGGTTTTTCTATCTCTGTTCATTTCATCGGTCCGAGGACGCATCGTGCGCTTGGGATCTGACAGGGTTCACAGCCGTGTTGATCGGAGCGGGACGCTCCGGTGCCCGGCGGAAAGGGAAACACCACTTATGACCTTTATACAGAGGTTAGCGGCATCGATGTTTTTTGGCGCTTTCGTTCTCGCCCTCGGTTTTTCACCGGCCGTGGCGGTCCAGCTGGACACGCCTACGCTCTCTACCCTTGGCTCGGGTGCCACCTCGATCATCGTCCAGATTGAGGCCGGCGCAAGCGGGGCTCCGGGTGGATTCACGCTCGAATGGATGAAGAGCGCCGACTTCGATCCGGAGGCCGGATGGCCCGCCGATCCGTCGTCAATCTTCTATTGCCAATTCATCGGCGAACCGACGCTCAACACGACCTGGGGCTCGACCACGTTCCTTCTCGAAGCGAACGGGATCGCGGTGTTGCAGGCCGGCGACTTGTTCGACGAGACCGGGATGTACGGAAACAACTACGAAGAGCTTGAGTTCAGTACCGAGTACCTCGTCAGGGTTCGCGCCGATGCCGTAGCAGGATTCGACGCGAGCGATCCGTCACCGGCTTTCTCCGTCAGCACTTCAGTGCCCCAGGGCACTGGCAACAACTGCACCTTCACTCAGGGCTACTGGAAGACACACGGGCCGACTGGATGCGTGACCGGGAACAACACGAATCAGTGGCCCGCGTCGATCATGACCTTCGGGATGACCCTCGGGAATGTGAACTACACGGTCGCGCAACTCTGCAGCATCTTGAAGACGCCGGCTGGCGGAAATGGCCTACTGATCGTGGCGCACCAATTGATTGCCGCGAATCTGAACATCGCGCAGGGCGCTTCGGTTCCGGCGGCAGTTCAGACAGCCATCACGCAGGCGAACGCGGCCATCGGGAATCTCGTCATTCCGCCCGTCGGGGGCGGGACGCTACCGCCGGGCCAGACCAGCGGCTTGACCCAGACCCTCGACGACTACAATAACGGTGTGACCGGCCCGGGCCACTGCGGCGACAACGTACCGACGGCCGCCACGCAGAGTTCGTGGGGCGCAGTCAAGAGCCTCTACCGGTAGCGAAGTCGCAGCTCTCGTCGCCGGTTGGGCGGCGGGTTTCGCGATCACTCGAGCGGGAGCGCCAAACGGCGCTCCCGTTTTACTATTCGCGCGGGACAGCGGCCGCCAGCGAGGCGCAACGGACAAGACCGAACTCGTCGTCGCCCGCTTGACAGGTTCTCGCCGAGACACCTAGCATCGGCCTCGTGACGATCGCTCACGGGACCAGCGGCTCGAATGCCTTGGAAGCTCGCGCGCTCGCCGCCCGAAAACCGTCGAGCGTCAGGGTTTCTCCCACAGTCTCGATCGAGCTCGCCCCGTCCTACGACGACGCGGTCCTCGGCCCCGCGCTCGACCGCGCGCTCATGCGCCTCGGGGGGCTCGCGCGATTCGTGCGGCCCGGGATGCGCGTGTTCCTCAAGCCGAACCTCCTCTCCGCGAAGGAGCCGCACAAGGCGGTCACGACGCACCCGGCGCTCGTTCGCGCGCTCGCGTCGCGCTGCCGCGATCTCGGCGCGACCGTGTCGATCGGCGATTCGCCGGCCGGGGCGCTCAAGGGAATCCGGCGCGTCTGGAAACGGACCGGGATGGACGAGGCAGCCGCAGCCTCGGGCGCCACGCTCGTGTCGCTCGAGTCGTCGGGCGTTGTCGAGCGATTCGCGCGCGGCCGCCGCTATCTCCTCTCTCGCGCCGTCCTCGAAGCCGACCTCGTGATCAACCTGCCGAAGCTCAAGACGCACGGCCTGACGCTTTTCACCGGCGCGGTCAAGAACACGTTCGGCACGGTGCCCGGCTTGCGAAAGGGCGAGTACCACAAGGAGGCGCCGCACCCGGAGCGCTTCGCCGAGATCGTCCTCGATATCCACGCGCTCGTCGCGCCGCGCCTTCACGTCATGGACGGAATCCTCGCGATGGAGGGGAACGGCCCCGCGTCGGGGCGGCCGAAGCCGCTCGGCCTTCTGCTCGCGTCCGAGGACGGCGTCGCGCTCGACGCGGTCGCCTCGGCGGCGATCGGGTTCCGGCCGGAGATGATCGACACGACGCGGCTCGGCGCCGAGCGCGGGATGACCGCCGCCCGCGGCCTCGCGCGAGGCCGTCTCGACGGGGTCCGCGTCCTGGGCGTCCCGCTCGCGGAGGCGCGCGCGGCCGACTTCGACCTGCCGTCGAACCGCTGGATCAAGGTCGTTCCGGAAACGTTCTTGCGGCTCGCGGGCCGGCTTTTGTGGGTGCGGCCGCGCGCCGACGCGCCGACTTGCATCGGCTGCTCCCTCTGCGCCGAATCGTGCCCCGTCGATGTGATCACGATGGTCGACCGCCTCCCGGTCGTCGAGTACGCGCGCTGCATCAACTGCATTTCGTGCCAGGAAGTCTGCCCGACCCAGGCGATGCGCGCCGAGCCGAGTCCGCTGGCGCGGCTCTTCTTCTAGGCGCGGCGCGCGATGAGACGCGGCGCCCCGAATCCCCGACGGCCCGGGGCCGCCGCATGAAGTTCCGGATTCCGAAGCCGGTCATGCACCGGATCGAATACGCGCTCGTCCTCGCGATCTCGCTATTCGCGCGGCTCCTCCCGTGGTCGGTCGCCGTCGGGATCGGCGCGGCGCTCGGCGATTTCGTGTGGAGCGTGCTGCGCTACCGGCGCACGATCTCGCTCGACAACCTTCTCGCGGTGTTCGGCGCTTCGAAAACCGAGGCCGAGCGCGAGGCGATCGCCCGCGAGGCGTACAAGAACGTCGGCCGCACGTTCCTCGAGTATCTCCGCTTCCGCACGATGACGCGCCGCGAGATCGAGCGAATGGTCGAGATGGATGGGACCGATCACCTCGACCGGATCCTCGCGGCGGGGAGGGGGGGCGTGCTCGTCACCGGCCACTACGGCTCGTGGGAGCTGTTCGGAGTCGCGCTCGCGAACCGCGGCTACCCCGTCAACTTCCTCGTCGGGAAGCAGCACAACAAGCGGGTCGACGCGCTTCTCAACGAGCACCGCGTGCGGATGGGGATCGGCGTGATCCAGGTCGGCCTGTCGGCTCGCGACGTGCTCCGCGCGCTGCGGCGGAACGAGTTCGTCTGCATCCTCTCGGATCAGGACGCGCGGGGGCACGGCGTCTTCGTGAACTTTCTCGGGCTCCCCGCGTCGACGCCGCAGGGCCCGGCGGCATTCGCGCTCAAGACTGGATCGCCGATCACGAGCGCGTTCATCACGCGGACGCGCGGTGCGCACCATCGCGCGATCATCCTCCCGCCGATCGAAGTCGTCCCGAGCGGGAACGCCCGCAAGGACATCGTCCGGTACACGCAGGCGTATACCGATCAGCTCACCGCGGCGGTGATGGCGAACCCGGACCACTGGTTCTGGCCGCACCGCCGCTGGAAGACTCAGCCGGCGAAGGCGGGGTGGCGTGGGGCGTAGGGTGGCGGGCCGACGGGCCCGGGGCGGATCGTGACGACCTTCGCGATCGCCGGCACCGTGAACCGCGATCGGATCGTCACGCTCGACGGCGTGGTCCACGCGAGTCTCGGCGGCATCCTGTACAACGCGCTCGCTCTGGCGCGGTGCGCGGCGCCCCTCGACCGGATCCGGCTCTACGCGCGGCTCGGCGAAGAGGACCGCGCGGAGGTGCTAGGCCTGCTGGCGCAGCGCCCCGCGCAGCCTCCCGCGCAACCCCCCGCGCAGCCTCCCGCGCATCCCCCCGCGCAGCCTCCCGCGCAGCTCCCGACGATCGACCCGAGCGAGCTCGTGTTCCTCCCCGGCGGCTCGAACGAAGCGACGCTCACGTACACCGGCGCCGACGCGCGCACGGAGACATTGATCGACCGTGTCGGGCCGCTCGCCGATGACGAGATCATCCCGGCCGGCCGGGCGGATTTTCTGCTCGCGAACCTGATCTCGGGATGGGATTTCACGCCGGGACAGATCGCGCGAGCGGCGGCCACTGGCGGCGCGCGTGTCCTGCTCGACGTTCAGAGCCTCGCGCTCGCGCCGCCCGGGCCCGACGGCCTGCGGCGTTACCGGCCGATCGAGGAATGGCGCGAATGGTGCCGCGCCGTCGAGGTCGTGAAGGGGAACGATGCCGAGATCGGTTGGTTCGTCGGCCGCCCGCTCGCCACGCCCGCGGACCTCGCGTGGGCCGCGGCGCGCGTCCTCGATGCGGGGCCGCGCGCGCTCGTCGTGACGCTCGGCGCGCGCGGGGCGTTCGTCGCGGCGGATCAGATGCCGGCCGGCCGGTTCGTTCCCGCCGTCCCCGAAGTGAAGGTCGCCGACGCGACCGGGTGCGGCGACGCGTTCGCCGCCGGCTTTCTCGCGGAGTTCGCGCAGAGCGACGATCCGTTGCGCGCAACCTGCGCCGGCATTGCAATCGCCGCGCTCGTTGCCGAGACGCGGGGTCTCGCCGCGCTTCTTGCGCTACCCGACCCGCGAGCGCTCTTCGCGCGTCTCTGGAGGTCCGCGGCGATCGAGACCTGATGCGTTGATTCGGCCGCGACGCGTCCTGTAATCTTCACCGACGAGGAGTCTCCGATGCTCGACAAACCCATCATCGTGCAGACCACCGCCCAGCTAACGGCCATCATCCGCCTCACCATTCCCCGCGCGGAGATCCGGAACGTCATGGGTCCCGGCATCGGCGAGCTGATGGCCGCCGTCGCCGCCCAGGGGATCGCCCCCGCGGGGCCATGGTTCACGCACCACCTGAGGATGGAACCCGCCACATTTGATTTCGAGATCAGTGTGCCCGTCACGTCGCCGGTCGCCGCCGTGGGCCGCGTGAAGCCGAGCCAATGGCCCGCCATGAAGGTGGCGCGGACGATTTACCACGGGGCCTACGAGGGCCTCCCCGCCGCGTGGAGCGAGTTCAATGACTGGATCGCGGCCAATGGGCATGCGCCAGCCCCGGACCTCTGGGAGTGCTACGTCGCCGGCCCGGAGTCGAGCTCCGACCCGGCCGCCTGGCGCACGGAGCTCAGCCGGGCACTGGCCCGTTCAGCGTGAATCTGTTCCATCTGTCTGCGGTCGCGGCCGCCGTTGGCGGCGGGACCCTCGGGGGAGCGGTCGGGAACGACGTTCGGCCGTGGAAGCCGGCCGGCACCTCGAGCACTCAGTTCGAATCCCACGCCGCCTTCGATCCGAGGACGGGCGATCTCTACTTCGTGCGGAGCTCGCCGCAGTTCACGGGCTGGCGGATCTTCGTCAGTCGGTGCACCGAGACCGGATGGTCCGCCCCTCAGCCGCCCGCATTCGCCGGTGATGGCGTGGGGGCCGACCCGTACTTCACTCCAGACGGCACCCTGTACTTCATCTCCACCCGCTCGGTGGATGGGGTGAAGCGCAAGGATCTGGAGATCTGGCTGGTCGATCGCGACAGCACGGGCGCTTGGGGAGCGCCCACGCGCCTTCCCGAGCCGGTGAACTCACCCGCGGCCGAGTGGTTCCCGAGACCGAGCGCCGACGGCTGGCTCTACTTTGGATCGGATCGGCCGGGCGGTTTCGGAGCGACCGATATCTGGCGGGCGCGCCCTGACGCGGCGGGGCGATGGACGGCGGAGAATCTCGGTGCGGCAGTCAATACGCCCGGCGACGAGTACGAGCCGCTCCCCGCCTCCGATGGATCGCGGATGATCCTGATGGCCGACGGCGATCTCTACGAGACGCGCAAGACCGCGACAGGGTGGGCGCCGCGCACCCGGCTCGGCCCCGAGGTCAATCAGGATGGAATGGAGATCGGCGCGCTGTTCTCGCCGAGCGGCCGGTCGCTCCTGTTCGCGCGCGACACCAACGGGCCGGACTCCGGGGAGTTCTTCGTTTGGTACGAACAGGGTCCCGAAGCGTGGCCGCCCGACTGCGCACCGCGCAGCCGCTGACGACCCGTCACGCAGAACCGCTCCTCAGATCCGAATGAACAGCAGATACCCTACGAACACGAGCGCGACCATCGCGATGATCACGACGCCCGTGCCGGGGTCGCGCGCGTAGTAGCTCTTGAGCGTGTTGTAGACGTCGGGGTACGTGCGGGCGGCCCAATCCTGCGTCTTCTGCCACGTCGCGCCGACCTTGGCCATGATGACGTTCGCCGTCGGCGCTTTCAGCCCGGTCGTCGCGTTGACCTGCCCGAACAGCCCGGCGCGCTCCGCGAAGAACAGCGCGACCGCGAGAACGCCGACGAACGCGATCAGCTTGAAGACGAAGATGAAGAACTGCCGGATGGGTCGGCCGATCCGCCAGCCGCGCCGCATGTACCGCGGCTCGCCCGACATCGGCATTCCCATCCCCATCGCCATGTGGCCCGGCGCCTTCTGCTTCTTCGGCGGCTTCGCGCCGCGCAGCTCGGACAGCGCGAGGAACACGGAGTGCCACGCGCGCTGCAAACCGTCGGGGTCGCGCGCGAGCGCGGCCTTCAGCCCCGCCAGGCTCGGGATGTTGTTCAGGAGCGTCCGGATCCTCGCCGCCGTCTGCTCCGCCTCGCGGTTGAGGTTCGACGACCCGAAATCCTCTTGCAGGATCGGCAGCGCCAGCCCGATCTCTTTCTTGAGATTGAGGAACTCTTCCTCGGAGAACTCGGGCTCCGGCCCGCCGGAATCGTGCCCGACGAGCGGACGCAGCCGCTCCCACGCGTCGGCCAGATTCCCCAGACGCTTCTTCGTCCCGTAGTTTTCGAGCAATGACATCGGCCCTACCTCCGCTTGAGGACCGGCCTCATCTTTTCTATGTCGCTGGCGTAGGTCAGGGCGGTCGCCGGATCGATCACCCCGTTTTCGACTAGGGTCAGGAGCGAATCGTCGAGGAGAACCATCCCGTCGCGCGCCTGCGTGGAGATGACGTTCGGGATCTGATGGATCTTCCCCTCGCGGATCAGGTTCGAGATCGGGTTGGTAACGAACATCACCTCGCGCGCGGCGACGCGGCCCGGCACGTCGATCCGCCGGAGCAAGACCTGCGACACGACCGCGCGGAGCGACAGCGACAGCCGTGTCCGGATCTCCGCCTGGTGATCGACGGGGAAGACGTCGATGACGCGGTTGATCGTCGTGGCGGCCGACCGGGTCGCGAGCGTCGAGATGACGATGTTCCCCGTCTCCGCCGCGCGGAGCGCGATCTCGATCGTCTCGCGGTCGCGCATCTCGCCGACGAAGATGATGTGCGGCATCGCTCGGAGCGCGCTCCTCAGGCCGCGCACGTACGAGTTCGTGTCGGGCCCGATCTCGCGCTGGTCGATCACGCAGAGCTGCGGCTTGAACACGAACTCGACCGGGTCCTCGATCGTGATGACGTGCCGCGGGATGCCGCCCGCGGTGTTCACGAACTCGATGATCGAGGCGATCGTCGTCGACTTGCCGGCGCCTGTCGGGCCGGTGACGAGGATCAATCCGTTCGGGATGCTGCAGAGCCGAATCACGACGTCCATCGGAAGGCCGATCTCCTGCGGCGGCGGGATCCGGAGCGGCACGACGCGCAGCACCGCGGCGAGCGTCCCCTTCTGGTAGTACACGCTGACGCGGAAGCGGGCCAGCCCCTTGATCGAGTAGCCGACGTCGAGTTCCTTCTCCATCTCGATCGTCTTCCGCTGCTCCATCGTGAGGAACTGGTAGATCAAGTTCCGGCACGACTCTTCGTTCAGCGGCGTGTTCTCGCGGGAATGCTGGAGGATCCCGTTGACGTGAAACGTGACGGGGGATTCGATCGAGAGGATGATGTCGGAGGCCCCGAGCCCGAGACCTTCCTTGATGATTTCGATGATGTCCACGGCGCCTGCCTACGGGATGAGGGTCGGCGTGATTTCGATGAGCAAATCCTTCTTCACGATGTCGGTGCGCGTGTGCCGGAACAGCGCCCCAAGGAACGGGATGTCGCCCAAGAGCGGCACCTTCGAGACGGTCTTCTTCGAGTCTTCGCTCTGAAGGCCGCCGATGAACATCGTCACGCCGCTCTCGGCGCGCACCCAAGTCGTCGCCTTCCGCTCCGACGTCCGCGGCAGGTCCTTGTCGGGCCCGACGAACTCGACGATCGTGCTCACCTTCGGCTCGACGATCATCGTGATGTAGCGGCCCTCGGAAACGCGCGGCGTCACCGCGAGCTGCGTCCCGACCTTGATGTGCTCGAGTTGGATCTGCTGAACCCCGAACCCGCCGCCGCCCCCGCTCTGGAGGCTCGTGATCACGACCGGGATGTCATCGCCGATGAAGATCTCGGCCTTCCGATTGTTCGTCGTGACGATGCGCGACTCGGCGAGGATCTTCGCCCGACCCTCCGTGATCAAGAGATCGATCGCGATCTCGATCGCTTCCGCCTGGCGGAACCAGTCCGCCGTCTCGTCGATCTTGAAGTAGCCGAGGTTATTCGGCTTCCTGTCCGATGGGCTCGCTCCCGGGTTCCCTTCGCTCAGGATCGTGCCGAACTTGGCGATCTTGTCCCAATTGATCCCCAGCTCATCGAGGTTCGAAGAGCTGATCTCGATCACGCGGGCCTTGATCTCGACCGTCGGCGGCGGCACGTCGATCGTCTTGATCACTTCCTTGATCTGCTCGATGACCGACGGCGTCGCGGTCGCGAGGAGGCGGTTCCCCTGGAGGTCGACCTCGACGCTCTTCGTCAACGTCTCGAGCATCTTCTTCACCTCGAGCGCGTCCGCGTACTGGAGCGTCACGATGTGCGTCGCGACGCCGGTCTCCTTCTCCAGGCGCGCGGGGTCGCCGACAAGGATCGACTGGCCGACCCGCTCGTACCCGAACCCGGCGGCGCGCACGGTCAAGTTCAGCGCTTCCTCGAACGGCGTGTTCCGGAGATGGATCGAGATCTTCTGCCCGCGTACTTCGGGGCCCGTCACGATGTTGAGGTTGCTCCGGTCCGCCAGAATCTGGAGGACCGTGTTGACGGTGACGCTGTCCGCGTCGAGGCTGATGAGAAGAGGCTCGGACGGCTGCGCCGCGATGCGAAGCGCGGACACAGCGAGAAGAACGGCCGAAAGCGCCAAAGCGGGAACTGCGATTCGGGCCAGTCGAGCGCCGAGTTCCTTCATTCGATCCCTCCTGCCTCCTACATCTGGTTGGGGACGGAGATCCGGACCGTCTTGCCGAATCCCGACAGCTCGACCGAGGTCCTGTCGATCAGGACGATCGTCCAGCCCTCCCATATCGCTCCTTGAGTCAGCCGGCCCGACGACTTGTCTCTCATGCCGAGGACGACCTCGGGCCGATCCTTGTCGAATGCGCTCAAAATGACGACCGGCGTTTCGACCTCCGGCACCACCACCGGCTTCGGGGGCCGCGGAGGCCCGACGACCGGCCGAGGCCGGAACGGGTCAGGCGGGAGCTTCGCCGAATCGAGCGCCACGAGCAACGAATCTTCGTGCCGAGCCCGAGCGATCAGCTTTTGCTCCTTCGCCTCCTCGCTGATCGTCAACTGCCGGTCGGCCGACACGCCGCGCGCCGCGCCGCCGCCGAGGACCGATCGCGCCGACAAGACCGTCTGCCACCCCGCCATGAGCGCCACGAGAACGAGGAGCACCGGGAGCACCCGTCCGGGTGCGCGGCTCAAGACTTCGTCCCCTCGATCTCCAAGCGCACGCGCATCTCCAGCGTCGCCCCCTCGTCCACGACCGCGATCCTCACATCGCGCAGCCGAATCGGAACCCGCGACATCTCGAGATCCCGAATGAACAGCACGAGCCGCTCGTAACTCCCTTGGACGGTCAACTGGATCGGCTCGCTCCGGACGCCTTCGCCCGCGACGTCGGTCCGAAGGTCCACTTTCCGGAGCCCCCGCTTTGCCAGTAGCCCGTTTAGGTAATCGATCGCGATCGGGGCGTCGACGGCGATTCCCGCCGCCGCATCGTCGCCTAGCGCCGCGGAGATCCGTTCCGCGCGGTTCGCCTCCGTCCGTGTGCGATACAACCGATCTTCCGCGGACTGGACGGCGGCCTGCGCGTTCGTGAACGCCTTCGCTCGCGCTTGGACGAGGAATCTATCAACGCCCAAAAAAGTTGCAAGCAAAATTACCGCGAGGAGAACTCCGGGACGGTTGAGCGGGGAGGTCATCGCTACGACCTTTTTCCGGGGGGACGCGGAGCCGAAAGCTCGGGGTTGTCGTTCGCCGGCGCCGAGGGAGCGGCGACGTCCGCCAGCGGGCAGACGATCTGGAAAGACGTCGTGCCCGTCTCCTTTTCCGTGGAGACGGAGGAGAGGTCGATCGAAGCAAGACCCTCGACGAACGCGGCGTTTGCTTTGAGCGCGCTGACGAACGCAACGATCGTCGGGACCGGGTCGCGCACAATCCCGGCGGGTACGTTGCCGCGGATCTGGAGCGCGGGAATCGACTGTCCCTTTCCGCGCTCGCGCAGGCTGATATCGTCTACGAGGAGCGCCGGCGGGATCTCTCGGGCCAGCTCCACGAGCTTCGGCGACCAGAGCGTGCGGCTCGTGCGGCTGGCCAGTTGCCCCTGAAGTCGCGCGAGCCCCTTCGAGGCGCCGGAGGCCTTGATCGCTTCGATTTCCTTCTCGAGTTGCGCGCGCTGCTTCGAGAGGTCGCGCGTGCGGTCGGCAAGAATGACGCTCGAGCCCGCGTGAAACGCGGTCAGGACGATTGTCACCGCGGCGAGGAACGCGATCAGCGCGGTCTGGCCGGTTTTCGCGAGCTGAGCGCGGCGCTTTTCCTCGGCCTCGGGGTAAAGGTTTAGGCGGAACACGGGAGTCTCCCCACCCCTTACGCTTCCCACCACCGCGTCAGGCCGAACGCCACCGACAGTTCCGAGAGATGATCGCCGACGCGCGAGGCGAGCGCGGGGGAGAGCGTTTCGGGGCGCGCGAACGCGGGCGCCGGGTCGACGCCGACGACCGACACGCCGAGCGCGCGCTCGAGCGCCGCGGCCAAGCCGGCAATCCGCGCGCCGCCGCCGCCGAGGGCGAGGCGCTTGAGGCCTCGCCGGCCGGCCTTCGCGTCGAAGAACGCGATCGAGTCCTTCACCTCGGCTGCGAGGCGTCCGACGCTCGTCTCGACGAGCCGAAGGAGCGCGTCGTCGTGCGCCATCGGCCCGCCGCGCTTGAGTTCCTCAGCCTCAGCCGCCGCCATCTTTCGCTTCGCTCCGATCTCGGCCGTCATCGTGTCCCCGCCCACCGGAATCCGTCGCGACAGAAGGAAACCGCCCGTCCGGAATAGCGTGAGCGTCGAGGCCGCGCCCCCGACGTCGAGGAAGCCGACCTCGTCTTCTTCGCGCTCGACGCGCGCGTGGAGGATCGCGTTGAGGCCGGCGAGCGGCGCCGCGTCGACGACCTCGGGCGACACGCCGGCTTTCTCCACGGCCCGCACGGTATCACGGACAAGGGCTTTCGGGCACGCGCCGAGGAGAAGTTCGAGGCTCCCCTTCGCCGCGTCTCGCGAGAGGACCTGGTACGAGTACGCGATCTCCGTGTCCGGCGGGAGCGGCACGTGCCGGCGCGTCTCGTGTGGGATCGCGGCCGCGAGTTCCTGATCCGAGAGGTTCGGGAGGCTCACCTGGCGGACGGTCAGCTCGTCGCCACCGACGGCAATCGCGACGCGCCCGAGCGAGCGGCCGCGCAGCCCGATCCGCGAGAGGATCGTGTCGAGCGCTGCGGCCTGTGCTGCGAGCGCCGGCTCCGCCGACTCGCCCCGCTCGACCGGCTCCGAATCGACCGCAACGAGGCGGGCGTTTCCTTTGCGAGCGTCAACGACGACGACCTTGACACTGAAGCCGCCAAGGTCGATTCCGGATGCGAGTCGCTTACCGAACGCCACGCACTCGCTCTAGCTGCCGTATTTCGGTGCCGGCTCGCGCCAGTTGAGGATCTCGGCAAATCCGGAGGCGCCTCCCCAGAAATCGGGTTGAAGATAAGGGGGAAGGCCGATTTGGTATTCGCTCTTGTAGAAGAAATCAGGCGTTCCGGCCATGTCGGTGATGTTGCCGAGCACGACAAGCGTCCCGTAGAAGGCGCCATTCGCGGTCCACTTTCCGACGCTCCCCGTCACGTAGCAGACGCACGGCTTCGCCGCTGTGCCGATCGACATGTTCGAGTTTCCAGGGTTGTCGTAGTTGTGGATGATGAAGGCAATGCCGTTCTCGGGCGTCATGACAATCTGCTTGAACGTATTATTGCCGCCCTCCCAGTTCACGGTTTTCAGCAGGCCGCTCAGCGAAGTATCGGGGTACGCCGACGGCTTGTAGCGCGTGTTGAAAATCGCTGACTTGATCGGAGTGGCCGCCGTAATGTCGAGCGTCGCGGTCCGCGGGACCGCTCCGAGAATGTACTCTCCGAAATTGACGACAACGAACTGATCTCCCTTGACCGTGTTCCGCTTGCACTGTCCCGTCGTCCAATCGAACATCGCCGCGATCTCAGCGTCATTGCTGAAGCTGTAGTCAATCGGGTTCGTGTAATTAATGAGCAGGGTATCCACCTTGTAGACGGAGTAGCCTGTCCTCAGCGTGTACTTCGGATTCCCGAGCGGTTCCCAAGTCACAGAATCCGGGCTCATGATCCACGCCGCGTCCTGCGCGCCCGCGGATGGCCGCCCGACGACGTAGTAGTAGGTCGTGCTGGGATAGTACTGGTGCTCCGTTCTGATCGCCGGTGGCGTGACCTGGAAGCCATCGCTCACCGTCGGGGGATCGAGAGGACATCCCGACGTCGCTCCGAACGACCCGCCCATGTCGGCATCCCCGTTCGAATGAACTCGACCGCAAACTTCCACGTTGCCCTTCGTGTCGATGTCTCCTTGTGCGAAGATCGCGTAGGCAAAGGCAGCGGGCTGAATGTTGGCGAACACTTCGACGTCACGCTCGGTGTAGCCGCCACCGGCGCGCGGCACAAAGCCCTGCGCATAGATCCAAGTCGCGGAATCTCCCTGGTAAAAGGAGTCGCGGATGGCGAGGTTGTAATACCCCTCGCCCCGAGGGATCGAGTCGAAGCCCGCACTCCATGTCATATCGTTGAAGAGTTGCCCCTTCGCATGCTCGATTGCGGCGTCGGCAAGCCAGAACGCGCTTCCCGAGTCGTCGCGGTACTTCGCCTGCTTCCACTCGAGCGTGGACATCGTGTACAGCGTGAGGCCCATGATCGAGAAGAGGATCCCGAGGATGAGGGCTGTGAGGAGGGCGACGCCTTCTCTACGGTGAAGGAGCCCCGCGCGAGCTTTCGGGTTCGGAGTGGTCTTCATCGGTGCGTCCCTCCAGCTAGGGCGCGGAGGCGCTCAGCTCTGATTCCGGAGGTGGGCAGACCCCCGGACGGTGGCTTTGTTCTCCCAACGGTCCTTCAATGTCACGAGAAAAGTAACCGCAGTCTGGTCGGCCGCGACCGAAAACGTGAGCGCTGTGCACGTCTCGGGCACAACCGGCGTGTTCGTCCCCGTGACGAGCTGTGATCCGGCCAGATGGTAGCGGCGAATGTCGTTTACGTTATTCCGATCCCGAATCGTAATGTCGCTTGCGTTGGTGAAGATGATGCTCCCCCCAGCGCGAATGTCGCGCGCCATCGCCTCGGACGCCTGCGTGCACGCCTGCTGGAGGAGGACCTTGTCCTTCCCCCGGTTCCAGATGTCGCCGTTGGTCTTGAACGTCATCCAGTAGGCGAAGAAGATGAGCGTGAAGAGGAAAACGCCGACTAGGCACTCGATCATTGTCAGGCCCGAGTCGCTGTAGTAGCGACGTGCCGTCAGGTTCCTCGCGCGCATCAGAGTCCTCGGAAGATGATCGTGTTCATCACGACCCTGCGAGTGACCGTCTTCAGGGCTCCTGGACTGCCGCCCGTCGCGGTCCAGGAGACTGTGTCGGACACGGCCTTCGCGTCATCGGAGACGCTCAGAGTGTCGGTGCCACCGGTGTAAGCGGGGACGGGGTCGATTACGCCGCCCTTTATCGTAAAGGTCGTTCCATCCAGGGTGACAGTCGCACCGACGCTCGTCGCGGTGATCGAATCGTACGGGAACGTGGCGCGCACCGTCTCCAACCGCTCCTGCGCCAGCAAGATCGCCCGACGCCGCACTTCTTCATAGTCGATCTGAGTGCGGCTCTTGAGGCCGGTCGTGACGATCGCGGTGCCCAGGATGACGAGGATGACCGCGGCGATGAGGGTTTCTAAGACGGAGAACCCTCGCTCTGTGATCCGATGCGTCGAGATCCGCGCGGAGGGTTTGACCAAAGAGGCACCTCGTGAGTCGGTAACGACGCCGAGGCCGGGCCGCCCTGACGGGCGGCCCGGACCTCGAAGCAACACGCCAATCGCAACAATTGAAACTTCAGAAGTTCAGACTCGAGTTAGATCCCCGTGACCGTGATCACGCCGTTCTTGTTAAGGGCAGTCACTCCGGTCAGCGACATCGTCACGACGATTGGGGACATGATGCCTGTCCCCGTCGCGGTGATCGTCAAGTCCCCGTCATCCGCGCCCGCGAGGGTGTACGTGAAGTTTGGACCGGGCTGTGTGTCGCCGATGAAACCGATTGTCGACTCACTCGCCGGCCAGTCCGCGCCGGCCGTCGCGTCCGCGTTCTCCTGCGCGAAGGCTTTCGCTGCAGTGAGGATGTCCGCCATGCGGCCAGTCGCCTCTGAGATGCGCGCCTTCTTGATGTAGTCCGTGTAGATCGGAACGGCGATCGCGGCGAGGACGCCGACGATGATCACGACTACGAGAAGCTCGATCATCGTGAACCCGGCACTAGAATTCTTGGAGCGGTGAATGCGGTTCATCATGGTTTCAACCTCCTTGTGGTAGGGGGCGTATGCCTAGTCCGCTCGATGTCCCATTCCCAACCCCATCCCGACGACGAAGCGAAGCGTAGCACGCGCCCGGAATCCCCCGCAAGTCCATTCTTTATACAGTCATGGACGTTCGCCTTACATTAATGTCTGTACTCGCTCCAGAAGATCGCATCGCCCAAGTAGAAGATGGGCAGGAACATCGTAACTACGATGATTCCAACGATTAGACCGACAAAAATGATCAGGAGGGGCTCGATCAAAGCCGTCAGCCCGGCCACCGCCGCCTCGACCTGCCGGTCGTAAAAGTCGGAGGCCTTGAGAAGCATCGCGGTGAGCTGCCCGGTCTCCTCGCCGGTTGCCATAAGTTGGAGGACGACCTCGGGTAAGACCTTGTGCTGCCGGAAGGATTCCGTAATCTCCCGGCCGTCCTGGATCTCGCGGCGGGCCTTGGCGACGCCGGCCGCGATGTAGGCGTTCTGGGCCGCGTCCTTTGCGTGGTCGATCGCTTGGAGGACGGGGAGGCCGCTGCCCATGAGCACGCCGAAGGTGCGCGCGAATCGCGACACGACGGCGTTCCGGATGATCGGTCCGAAGACCGGCGCCTTCACCAAAAACCGATCCGTCCAGTAGCGGCCATGCGGGCTGCGGCGCCACAACACGAACAACAGCCCGAACACGAGGGTCGCGGCGAGTGCGATGGCGACGTGGGCGCGGAGCCAGTCGCTCACGGCGAGCACCATCAGCGTCGGCGTTGGCAATTTCGCGCCGAGGCTTGCGTATATCTCCTTGAACGTCGGAACAATCTTCAGAAGCATAAACAAAAACGCGGAGAACGCGAAGATGACGACGAATGTCGGGTACGCCATCGCCGCCTTCACCTTCTGGCGGATCGCGTCGACCTTCTCGAGATAGATCGCGACCTGGTCGAGGATCTCGTCGAGCGTGCCGGCCGCCTCGCCGGCCTTTACCATCGAGACGATGAGGTTCGAGAACGCGCGCGGGTGCTCGGCCATCGCGGTCGAGAGCTGCTCGCCGGTGTCGATCGTGTCGGCCATCTTCGCGGTGATTTTCCGGAGTGAGGCGTTCGAAGAGTCAGCGGCCAACCCGCGGAGGCCGCGAACGATCGGGATCCCGGCAGCGACCATCGTCGCAAGCTGTCGCATGAAGAGCGCGACGTCGCGGACGCCGATGCGAGTCGGGATGACTTCCATTGCGAGGAAGCTCTGGAACGGGTTGCTGCGCCGTTCGGAGCTGCCCTTGAACTGGGCGATGTTGATGACGACGAGTCCGCGGGCGTGGAGCGACGAGAGAGCCTCGTTCGCGCTGCTCCCCTCGACGAAACCGCGCTCCTCTTCTCCTGCGCGATCCTTTGCGACGAACGCGAAACGGGGCACGGTTAAGCCTCCTGAAGGCAGACGCGCAGGACCTCGTCCACCGTGGTGATGCCGTGTTCGACTTTGCGGAGCCCGCTCTCCCGGAGCGTCAGCATCCCCTTCTTGGTCGCGTACTCGTTCAGCTTGTGGGCCGGCGCGCTCTCGGCGATCATCAGCTTCACTTCGGAATCGACCTCGAGCATTTCGTAGATCGCGACGCGGCCGAGGTACTTCCTCATGCGGCACTCCTGGCAGCCGCGACCTTCGTAGAAGCGCGTCGGCTTGACGCGCGATGTCGCGAGGCCGAGGGCCAACAGCTTGTCGGGGTCGGCCTTCACCTCGGTCTTGCAGTGCGGGCAGACGCGCCGCACGAGGCGCTGCGCGACGACGAGTGACAGCGCCGACGCGGCCAGGAAGTTCTCGACGCCCATCGTCACGAGTCGTGTCGCGGTCGAAGGCGCGTCGTTCGCGTGGACGGTCGAGAGGACGATATGTCCAGTCATCGCGCTCCGGACCGCCATGTCGGCCGTCTCGCCATCGCGAATCTCGCCGACCATGATCACGTCCGGATCCTGCCGCATGATGTACCGGAGCGCGGTCACGAACGTCAGGTCTTTCTTCGGATTGACCTGGACCTGGTTGATCCGCGGGACCATGTACTCGATCGGGTCCTCGACCGTCGTAATGTTCAGCGCAGTCGATTTCAACTCGCCGAGCGCCGCGTACAGCGTCGTCGATTTTCCGGCGCCCGTCGGGCCGGACAGGAGAATCATCCCGTACGGCTGGTGGATCGCCTTGCGGAAGGTCGCGAGCATTTCCGGCTCGAATCCGAGCGTCGTGAGGTCGAGCGAGAACGCCGTCTTGTCGAGCAAACGCAAGACCGCTTTCTCGCCGTGGAGAGTCGGGAGCGTCGAGACGCGGACATCGACCTCCTTCTTCTTGTACCGGACGGTGAAGCGGCCGTCCTGCGGCTTGCGGCGCTCGGCGATGTCCATGTCGGCGAGAATCTTGATGCGCGTCAGGAGCCCGGTCGCCAGCGCCTTCGGCGGGACGATCGAGTCGTACAGGATGCCGTCGACGCGGTAGCGGACGATCATGTTCGTCTCGGTCGGCTCGAAATGGATGTCTGTCGCGCGGTCGAACAAGGCCTGCCCGACGACCTGGTTGACGAGGTCGACGACCGGCGCGTCTTCCGCCTTCTTGACCGCGTCCTCGGTGTCGACGTCTTCGTCGACGGACGAGCGGCGCGAGACTTCGACGGCCGCGCGGTCGACGGCGTCCTGCACGCTTCGCGACCCTTCGACCTCGCTGTAGGTGCGCTCGCGGAGCCGCTCGATCTCGGACGCGCGGCCGATCACCGGGCGCACGGTGCTCTGCGTGGCGATCCGGATGTCGTCGAGGGCGACGAGGTCGAGCGGGTCGGCCATCGCGACGACGAGGTGGCCGTTCTCGCGGGCGATCGGCAGCACGTTGTGCCGGTCGGCGACGGCGCGCGGCAAGAGGAGCGCCAGCTCGCGCTCCGGCCGGACCGCGGACGGGTCGAGGACGGCGATCCCGAGCTGATCCGACAGGACTTGGATCAGGTCGTCCTCGGTCAGCGCGCGCTGCGCGATCAGCACCTCGCCGAGCGGCTTGCCGGTGCGCTCCTGTTCGGCGAGGGCGCGATCGACCTGCTCGCTGCTGACGCGCTTCGCGTCGACGAGGATCGTCCCGAGCTTACGTTTCTGGTTCATGGCCCTCCGCGCACGCCCGTCACCCGGGCAGATCCACCCGGACACATCCCTAACTGGGGCGTGTTCCCAGCCTACGGCAGTCATCATCGGAGCCCGGAAATCTAAGGGGCTCGTCGTTATATCGACGAATCCCGCATGCTGGGCCATAGCTCCGACGGGGGAAAACTCTAGCACCGCCCCGCGGGGCTCTCAAGCGAGATTTCGCCCCCCGAGCCATCTTCCTTCGCCTGGCGAAGATGTTTCGTTGACGGTTTTTTCGGGCCGATCTAGGATGTGCCGAATTGTTCCAGAATCGTCCAGATATCGAGCCTGCCGGGCGCCACGCGCCGGCCTGGCCTGAAAACGATGTCGGGCTTTCGGGCCCGATCAGGAGGAGGCTTGATCGATGATGATCCGCCCGATGCGCGTCCTGCTGCCGCTCCTTCTCGTGCTCGCGCTCGCTCTCGCGTGGAGCTGCAAGAAATCGGAAGACGGCGGCACTGTCGGAGTCCCGGCCGGCGCCGGCCTCCCGACGTCCGAGCCGCGCCTCGGGAGCGCTGACAACGAGATCTTGGCCGACGGCGAGGACGTCATCGAGATCGTCGCGCGGATCACCGATCAGAGCGGGCGCCCGCTGATTCGCGTGCCCGTGATCTTCAGAGTCGAGAGCGGCGTCGGCTCGATCGCCGACCCGAACGCGGTGACCGATTTCAACGGGCGGGCGTCGGTCGTGCTCAGTTCGATCGCGAGCCCCGTGAACGTGACGTCGCGGGTCTGCGCGTCGATCCCGGACGAGGTTGACTCGAGCGCCGCCTTCTTCAAGGACGGGAACCGAGAGCCGCTTCAATTCCCGGTTGAGACGCCGGTGATCGAGATGGAGGCGGCGAAGGCCGGCGCCTTGCGCGAAGGCAATGCGGCGAGCGCTGCGAACGCCGCGTACCCCGCGCTCTCGCCGACCGACAAGACCGGATGCGTGACGGTGACGATGCTCGGCATCGAAGTGGTCCTCTCCGCGGCGAAATCGCAGATCCCCGCCGACGGCGTGCGGACGACGGAGGTGACCGCGTTCATCCGCCAGACGGTCTCCGGGATTCCGATCCCGAACAAGCGGGTTCGATTTTCGACGACGGACGGCCGGATCGACAGCGAGTTCACGACCGATTCGAACGGTGAAGTCGAGGCGATCCTGCGCAGCAGTACGACGCCCGGAGGGGCCGTCATCACGGCATTCCTCGGAGCGGGGCTGGAGGAAACGATCGACGTCGAGTTCACGCCGATCACATTCTTGCTCGGCGTCGACACGCCCGCGCTCGCGGCGGACGGCGTGAGCCAGGCGCGCGTCGTGGCGACGGCCCTCTCGCAGGATCGGAACCCGCTCGCCGGCCTCTCGATCGAGTTCGCGACGCGGCTCGGGACGATTACTTCGCCCATCGTGACGGACGGTTCGGGGCGGGCTGTCGCGACGCTCGTCGGCGATGGCCGCGCCGGAGTCGACACGGTGTTCGCGCGGTTCGGCGGCGCGACGGTCGGCACCGTCGTCGTCGTGCTGACCGAGACGTTCAAGCCGCAGCGCGTGGTGGCGAGCGCCTCGCCCGCGTCGATCCTCGCCGACGGATTGTCGCAGTCGGCGATCTTGGCGGCCGTGTTCGATTCGCTCGGCGGCCCGGTTCCCGACGGGACAGTCGTCGCGTTCGCGATCGTCTCCGGCGGCGGGTCGCTCGCGAGCAGCGCCACGACCGAGGGCGGCGTCGCGCGCGCGACGCTCACGAGCCCGACGGTGACCGGAACAGCCGTCGTCCGCGCGAGCGTGGGCGGCGTCTCCGCGACGACGTCGGTCGCTTTCACGCCCAACGTTCCCGCCGGGCTACAAGTCACCGCGAACCCGACCTCGCTCGTCGGCAACGAGATCGAAACCTCGATGATCGTGGCGACGGTGAGGGATCTGAACGGAAACCTGGTCGGGCCCGGGGTCTCCGTCACGTTCTCGGCCGATCGCGGGAGGATCACGGCTTCCTCTCTCACGAACGATGCGAGCCAGGCGATGGCCGTGTACACGTCCGCGCTCGGCGCGGGGCCGGTCAAGATCAACGTCACGTCCGGAGGGACGCAGGGGTTCGTGAACCTGACGCTCACCTCCGGCGACCCGTCGCAGATCGTTCTGATCAACGATCCGCCGTTCTCGATCGGCGTGGCGCGCGACGGCCAGCCGCAGTCGGCGACGATGATCTTCCAGGTGCGATCGGCCGACGGCGTGCCGATCGGGGCCGCGAACCCGGTCACCGTCCAGTTCACGCTCGATGCGAAGACGAACAACGGCCTCGGCTCTGGCGAGTTCCTCCAGCCGGCGTCCGACGTGACCGACGAGAACGGCGTGGTCCGGACGACGCTCAACTCCGGCTCGAAAGCGGGCACGACTCGGACCGTGGCGCGCATCACGATTGCCGGGACGCCGCCGCGAGTGATCGAGTCGCGCGTCATCCCGATCAACATCGACGCGGACCTGCCGGTCGTGCGGAACCTGACGGTCGCCAGCCAGCTCCTCAACATCGAGGGGCTCTGCTACTTCAACATCCGGACGCGGATCACCGCCCTCGTGTACGACCAGTTCCAGAATCCGGTGCCCGAGGGGACGGTCGTCTACTTCACGTCGCGATACGCCGGGATCCAGGCCGCCGACACGACGGACGACCACGGCCTCGCCGACGTCGATCTCATCTCGGCGAACGAGCTGCCGCCGACGACGCTCACGACCGGTACGTTCGGATTCCCGAACGGGTTCGTGCAGGTCTACTCACAGACGGCGGATTCGGGCGGCGCGCAGATTCGCGACAGCACCTACGTCCTCTTCTCCGGCTGTTCGATCCTCGAAAACGTCTCGCCGTCCAGCTTCACGATCGCCGACGCCGGATGTCAGAACTTCACGTTCAATCTCTGGGATCTGAATCACAACCCGCTCACGGCCGGGACGAAGATCTCGGTGAGCACCACGGCGGGCACGCTCGGTGGCGACACGGATTTCACGCTGCCCGACACGCAATTCGGGTTCACGCTCTTCTCATTCACCCTTTGTGACGCGGATCCCGGAGACACGGACCCAGCCGTCGGAGCAACCGTGACGATCAAGATCACGAGTAAGAACGGTAACGTTTCGACTTCGATTTCTGGGACGATTAACTGACGTAATAACATATAGTTACAATTTAGATGGTTGACGGCTTCCGACCCGGCTGATACCGTCATACGCGTTCGATCTCGGCCGCGCGGTCCACTCGCGCGGCCAGGTCGTCTCCGCTCGAAGAGACGACCGGAAAGGGGTCCGATGCGAGTTCTCCAGGCTTTCTCCAGCCAGAGGCTCAAACTGCCGGCCGGGCTCCGTGGCCGATCCGGCTCATCCCTCGTCGAGATCATCATCGCGTCATTCCTCGTCGGCGTCGTCTCGCTCGGCATGGTCGAGTTCTTTGCCAAGGGCCGCGGGGCGTTCGACCAGGAAGAGCGCAAGCGCGTCGCGACGCTTCTCGGGCAGGACGCGCTCGAGAAGGCGCGCGGCACCGAGTACGCGCTGATCGCCAACTCCAATCAGACGCGCACGATCGCGAACATCAGCTACACGGTGCAGACCACCGTCCAAACGGACGTGCCCGAAGCTGACATCAAGACGATCAGCACGACCGTGACGTGGCAGGCGAGGCCCTCGGTCGACCGCTCGATCTCGATCTCGACGATGGTCTTCAACAACTAGGCCGATGAGACCTCGCGCCGAAAGACGGCGGTCCAGCGATGCGATCGAAAACTCCTCGGGGTTCGCCCTCGCGGGTGCGCTCATTTTCCTGTTCGTCCTCGGAATCATCGGGATCTCGTTCTTCGCGATGGCGGGCTACGAGACGCGGGCTTCGCAGCAAGACCTCGATTCGCAGCGCGCGTTCTGGCTGGCCGAGGGGGGCCGCGAGCGCACCATGAAGGCTTTGAAGGTCCGCAACCGCCCGCCTGACAGCGATACCCAGATCTTCTCGAACGTGAGCGGACCGACCGGCGGAACGTACTCGGTCATGTGCCTGGTCGACACCTCCGCGCTCTTCTCGGTGGAGAAGGCGTTCATGCTCGATTGCGTGGGCGAGTCGGGGGGCCGCCAGCGGCACATCCGGCAGCGGATCAAGATGATCTCGTTCGCAAAGTATGGCTACTTCACGGACGACGAGGTGGCGCCCGGCGGAACCCCGATCTGGTTCGCGACGGGAAACGTGATCGAGGGGCTGATCCATTCGAACGGCGTGTTCAAGATCAACGGCACGCCCCAATTCCTCGGCAAGGTGACGTCGGCAGCCGACCACATGACCGGCTCGGTCAACAACTCCGTGTACGGCCCGACGGGCTGGCCGGTCGCCGGGAACAACCCCTACTTCCAGGACAGTTTCGAGCTGAACACGTCCAACATCCCTCTGCCGACAGAGACTGCAGACCTGTTTGACGCGGCGACGAATTTCGGAGTCTTCAATGCCCCTGCGACGACGATCGAACTTGGAGTGAGCGGGAACGGTGCGGGCGTCGCGGCGCCGGGATGGTTCCGGTACCAGCAGACGCCGCCGCCGGCGAGCCCGAACTGGACCTCAGTACAGATCTCGACACTCGCAAAGCCCGTCTTCTACTGCAACAACGACATCCGCGTGGACGGCGTCCTCGATGGCGAGTTGACGATCTCGGGCAAGAAGAACATCTGGATCGTGGACGACATCACGTACGCGGCGAGCGACGCGAACGGTCAGCCGCTTCCCGGATGCAACGACCTGCTCGGGATCCTCGCGGAGGACAACATTCTCTTCGAAGACAACGCTCCTACCACGGACAACCTGAAGGTCGACGCCGTTCTGATGGCCCTCGGCACGTCGATCACCGCGGAGAGCTGGAACAGCGGGGTGACCCACGGCACGCTCACGATCTGGGGAGGGCTGATCCAGAAGTACCGTGGGCCCGTGGGGCAGATCGACGGGAGCGGCGCTCTCGTCTCCGGCTACAACAAGAATTACCACTACGACCCGCGCGTCACCGCGCGGACGCCGCCCGAGTTCCCGCTGACGGGAGTCTACGAAGAGGTCGCGTGGCAGGAGACGCGGGATGACTCCGACCCGTTCTGAGCGCGCCGCGGGCGCGCGGTCGCAGGCCGGCTACACCGTCATCGAGCTCATCGTCGCGAGCTTCCTCGGCGGCGTCGTCCTTCTCGCGTTCGGGATCACATACCTGACGACGGAGCGGAGCTTCAAGGTGGGCGCGCGCAAGCTCGTCTCGCAGCAGGAGGCGACGCTCCTGTCGGGAACGATCAGCCGCTTCGCGCGGACCGGGACGGACTTCCAGATCTACAACGTGCCCGATCGCGTCACGCCCGCGGATTCCGGGAACGGCCTCGCGATCCTCGACGAGGGCGGCGCCGTCGTCGGCCGGATCGAGTGGAACGGGACGGACGAGACGCTCGTCGATGCGGGGGGGACGCGCGTCACCTCGATGACGCTCGCGCAGGTGAAGTTCAAGAAGGTCCCGGCGCTTCCCACCGCGATCGCCTACCGCTACGCGACGGACGACCTCTACGGGAACCTCGTGAACATCGAGAGCACCGTCACGCTGCGGAACTAGCCCTCGCCATTCGCGAAGACTAGGAGGGGCCCAGAATAGACCGGGCCCAAAATGGACGGGGCGCGCGACCGGCAGGCCGCGCGCCCCGAATCGTTCCGAGCCGTCTCGCTACTGGACGACGACCAGCTTTTGCGTCTTCTCCTGGCCGCCGGACGTGAGCCGCGCGAAGTAGACGCCGTCCGACACGTTGCCCGGGTTCCAGATGACTTCCCGGATGAGCCCGTCCGCCGCGCGATCCGCGAGCGTCGTGACGAGCCGCCCCTGCACGTCGTAGACCCGCAGCGAGAGGTTGCCCGGCGTCCGCGCCGCGTACCTGAGAACTGTCCCGTCGCGGAGCGGGTTCGGCGACGGCGGGTCGAGCATCAAGCCAATCGCGAGCGGAACGCTCGGCGGCGTGACGCCCGTGCCCGGCGAGGTGATATCGACTTCCCACGCGCCGCGGCCGTGCGTGCCGGCCCTGAGCTTGCGGGAGGAGTCCTGAATCTCGAGGTCGGCGACGACGACGTTCGGGAAGCCCGTCTCGAACGGCACCCAGACCTGGCCTTCCGTGCCGGACGCCCACACGCCGACATCTGTTCCGATGAACCACCGAGTCGGGTTCTGCGGGTCGATCGCGATCGCGTTGATCGGCTGGATGACGAAGTCGCCGGTCCGGTCCTCCCACGTCGCGCCGAGGTCCGTGGTGCGCGCGATGTGCGCGCCGCTCGAATAGGTCCCGAACGTGACGACCGCCGTCTGCGAATCGGTTGGATGGGTGAGGATTCTCGTGGCGGCCGGGACCGTGAACCCGAACGGCGCGGCGGTGGTCCAGTTTGCGCCGTCATCCGTCGTGTACGAAACGTTCCCGCCCGCATACGCCCAGACGATGTTTCCGTCGACTGGGCTGATCGAGATCGTGACGGCGTTGAAGCCCGCCAGGACATTCGTCCAGTTCAGCCCGCCATCGAGCGTCCGGAAGAGTCCGTCGGTCGTCGCCGTGTAGAGATGATCTTCGTCCACCGGGTCGAGGTCGACGGGGGTCACCCAGCTCCCGGTCCCGGTGATCCCGTTGTTGATCGAGAAGAACGAGCCGCTGACGCCGCCGGCATCGCTCCGCCGGTGATCGCCGCTCTGGATCTCGCCGTAGACGCGGTTCACATCGGAGGGCGCGCAGTTGCAAACCATCCCGTCCGCGCCGATTCCGTTCGCCCAAGTCGTCGTGCCGGTCCAGCGGTCGGTCCCCTGATCTTGCGTTCCGCCGAGCGAGAGGTTCGCATTCGGCTGCGATACGCAGATGTCGTAGAACTGGTACGTGTTGAGTCCCACGTTCCGGTCGGACCACGCCGTCCCGTCGTTAAGCGATTCCCAGATTCCGCCGTCCGTGCCGACGAACACGTTGTCGTTCGTCCCGGGGCGGTAGGCGATCGCGTGGTGGTCGACGTGAACGCCGCCGCCGATCCCGCTGAAGCTCGTCCCGCCGTTCACCGATCGGTTGAGCGGCGTGCCGCCCATGATCACTTTTTCCGCGTCGTTCGGGTCGGCCCCGAGCGACAGGTTGTACCATCCCTGACCGCCGATGAGACCAGGCGTGCTGGTCCGGAGCGTCCAGGTCGCCGTCGAGTTCGTGCTCCGGTAGAGGCCGAGGAGGTCGTTCGTCGCAATGCTGACGGCCGCGAGGTAGACGTATTCACGGTTCGCCGCGCTGACGGCCAGCTTGCACTTTCCGATATCGCCGGCCAAGACGCCGGCCGGGAGACCCGACGAGCGTTTCACCCAGTTCGCCCCGTCATCCGTCGACCAGCGGACCCCGGCCGCGATGTCGCCTGTGATCTGGCCGGCGCGGACCGCGTACACGGTGTCCGCGCTGCCGGGCTTGTACTTGATGTCGGACCAGTTGCCGTCGCGGAGCCCGGCCCACGTCGCGCCGTTGTCCGTCGATCGGAAGAGGCTGTCGCGCGTCCCCGCGAGGAAAGTCCCCGTGAACGGGTTCGCCTCCATGCAGTGGACACCGCTCCCGCTCGCGATGCCGAACGAATGCGAGGTCGTCAGCCAGGTCGCGCCGCCGTCCGTCGTGCGGAGGATTCCGACCCCTCCGACGCGGTCGATGTTGAGCGTGGCCTCGCCCGTCCCGATCACGATGATGTTCGGATCGAGAGGCGAGACGGCGATCGCGTTCACCGCGAGGACCGGCAGCTCGTCGTCGAGCGGGGCCCAGGAAACTCCGCCGTCGGTGCTCTTCCAGATCCCGCCGTCCGCGGCGCCCGCGTAGAGGATGTTCGTGTCCGACGGATCGAACGCGAGCGCGAGAATGCGGCCCGCGAAGTTCTCAGGTCCGAGCGCGAACCAGGTCGCCGTCGCTTGAGACTTTCCGCGGAGCTCGAGTTCCTGCTTCCTCAGGAACGCGTTCCAACGGCCGTCGGCCGGAATCTCCGCTCCTCCAGCCACGCGCTGACCCTGGAACCACTTGAATCGATTGAACGGCTCCCAACCGGTCCCGCGCTCTTCGCCCGAGCTCTTCAGCTCAGGGCGGGCATCGAAGTAGATCTGCATCTGCTGCTCCCATTCCCTGTACCCGGGTTTGGGTTCGGCCGCGGTCGCGACCGTCGCAGAGAGGAAGGCCGCGATCAGCGCCACGAGCCCGACCGCGAGAGGCGCGACACGCCGCGGTGCGTTCAGATCGCGGGAAGTGGGTTTCATTGCCATGTTGGGAGCCTCCTGCTGCACGGGTGCGACGCCGAGTTGATCGATGGCCGGGATGGGGGCGAAATCCGGCAAGAACCGCGGCGATTGTACCGCGGCGGAAGGGCGATTGGGAAGGGTTTATGCGACGTCTTCCTGATCGCGGTACTCGAGGCGGTAGAGGCGGGCGTAGATGCCGCCGCGGGCGAGAAGCTCCTCGTGAGAGCCCTGTTCGCGGACTTCTCCCTTGTGGATCACGACGATGCGGTCGGCATTCCGGATCGTCGAGAGACGGTGCGCGATCAGGATCGCCGTGCGGCCCTCGAGGAGGCGTTCGAGGGCGGCCTGGATCAGTCCCTCGGTCCGGCTGTCGATGTGTGATGTCGCCTCATCGAGGATCAGGATCTGCGGGTCGACCGCGAGGGCTCGGGCGAAGGCCAAGAGCTGGCGCTCGCCGGCGGAGAGTCCGCCGCCCCGCTCGTGCAGGACGGTCTCGTAACCGCCGGGGAGCTCCCGGATGAACCGGTCGGCGTTCGCGATCCGGGCCGCTCGCTCGACCGCCTCCCGCGAGAGCGGTTTCCCGAGCCGGATGTTCCGCTCGATCGAGCCGCTGAACAGGAACACGTCTTGCGGCACGACTGCCATCCGACGCCGGAGCTCGCGCTGTGGCCAATCGCGCACGTCGATCCCGTCGAGCGTGATCCGGCCGCGCGCCGGCTCGTAGTAGCGCCCGAGCAAGCTGACGAGCGTCGTCTTCCCCGACCCCGTCGCGCCGACGAGCGCGACCTTCTCGCCCGCGCGGACCGACAACGACACGTCGCGCAGCACCCAGTCCTCGCCTTTGTACGCGAACCAGACGTTTTCGAACGCAATCTCGCCGCGCGTCGCGTCGCGCGCGGGGATGACGGCGGCCTCGGCCGGCGCCGCGCCCGCCGCGCCCGGCACCGCGACCGGCGCCACCGGCATTGCGCCCGCCGCTGCCGCCGCCGCGCCCGGCGCCGCGCCCGCCGTCGCGATCCGATCCGCGACTCCCTCCGGCTCATCGAGCAACCCGAAGATCCTCTCCGACGAAGCCATCGCGTTCTGGAACGTGTTGTACTTCTCCGAAAGATCGCGGATCGGCCGGAAGAAACTCTGGACGTATTGGATGAAGGCGATCAACACGCCGAGCGTGAGCGCGCCTCGGACGACTTCGCCGCCGCCGTACCAGAAGATGAGCGCCAGCGCGACCGCCCCGAGAAGATCGACCGCGGGGAAGAAGAGCGCGTAGTAGAGGATCGAGCGCTGGAACGCGTCCATGTGCTCGCGGTTGACCTTCTCGAACTTGCCGAACGCGCGCTCCTCCTGATTGAAGAGCTGGATGACGCGCATCCCCGTCAGCGACTCTTGCAAGTTTGCGTTGATCCGCGCGACGCGGCCGCGGATGTCGCGGTACGCCTCGCGCACTTTCACTCGGAACAAGTTCGTCGCCAACACGAGCAGCGGCACGACCGCGAGGCTGACGAGCGCCAGCTTCCAATCGAGGACGATGATCGCGACTAGGATCCCGAACAACAGGAAGATGTCGCCGAACACTGAGATCATTCCGGACGTGAACAGTTCGTTTAGCACTTCGACGTCCGCCGTCACGCGCGTCATCAGCCGGCCGACCGGGTTCTTGTCGAAGAATCCGAACGACATCTTTTGCAGGTGCGTAAACAGCGAGAGCCGCATGTCGAACATCACGCGCTGGCCGATCCGCGCCGTCAGCACGAGCTGGGCGTAGTTCACGGCGAACTGCGCGACGAGGACGGCGAGGAAGAGGAGCGCGGTCCGGTGCAGCCCGGCGATGTCGCCGCGCCCGATCCGGTCGTCGACGGCGACCTTGACGAGCCACGGCGGGACGATCCCGAGGAGCGATTGGATGAGCAGAAGAACGAACGCCAGCGCGACCCGCGCGCGGTACGGCCGCAGGTAGCCGGCGAGCCGCGCGAGGAGGGCCCAATCGAGCGCCTTCCCGACCGCGTCGTCTTCGAACTCTTCGCGCCCGTCCGCCATCAGACGAACTTGAACCCGACTTCCTTCTCGAGTTTCTCGACGACGACGAGGATTTCCTTCGCGGCCGATTCGTCCGGGCGCAGCGCGCCCTTCTCGGCGGCCGCGCGCACCTTCGTCATCGAGAGCACCATCGCCTTCCAGTTGTCGAACGTGTAATTCCTCTCTGACAGATCCGCAGGAATCATCTTTGATTATTCCTTTCCGGGGCTTCGCCCCTACATGCGATCGAGTTCTCGACGGAGCAGCTCGCGCTCGTAGATCTTCGGGTAGACGCGCCCGTTCCGGATCAGCTCCTCGTGCGTTCCTTGCTCGACGACGCGGCCCCCTTCAAGGACGAGGATCTGGTCCGCCTCCTGGACCATCGACAGGCGGTGCGAGATGACGACGTTCGTGCGGCCGGCGAACACGCGGCGCAAGTTCGCGAGGATCTCCGCTTCGGTGCCGGTGTCGACCGACGAGAGCGCGTCGTCGAGCATGAGGATCGGCGGGTCGGCCGCGATCGCGCGCGCGAGCGTGACGCGCTGCTTCTGCCCGCCGGACAGGTTCACGCCGCGCTCGCCGAGCAGGGTGTCGAGTCCGCGCGGGAACGATTCGATCTCGCGCCAGACTCCGGCCGCCTTCGCCGCGTCGACGATCCGCCGTTCGCGCTCCGGCCCGTCGGCGCCGTCGATCCCGTACCCGATGTTCGCGCGGATCGTGTCGGAGAAGAGGAATGGTTCCTGCGGCACGACGCCGACGGCGCGCCGGAGCGCTTGGAGCGGCAGCTCGCGGGCGTCGGCGCCGTCGAAGCGGATCGCGCCGCCGGCCGGGTCGCGGAGGCGCGCGAGGAGATCGACGAGCGTCGACTTGCCCGATCCCGTTTCGCCGACGATGGCGACGGTCGTGCCGTGCCGGACGCGCGCGGTCACGTCGTCGACGCCGCGGCCGTCCTTCGCGTAGTGGAACGTCACGCCCGACAGCTCCAGATCGCCGCGGACCGGCGGCATCTCGCGGCGGCCGCCGACGATCGTCGGCTCCTCGGCCAGAATCTGCTGGATGCGGCCCATCGACGCGGCGCCGCGCTGCAAGAGATTCATCACCCATCCGAGGGCGATCGTCGGCCAGATCAACAGCCCGAGGTACCCGCTGAAGGCGACGAAATCGCCCAGGCTCATCTGCCGGCCGACGACCGCGCGGCCGCCGACGTCGAGAACGATCACCGCCGCGCAACCGGCCAGGAGCGACATGATCGGAAAGAACGCGCCCCAGACGCGAACGAGCCGGAGATTCTTCTCGACGTAGACTTCGTTGGCTTTCCGGAACTCCGCCGTCTCCGCGTCCTCCTCGACGAACGCCTTCACGACGCGGATGCCCGCCAGGTTTTCCTGCACGCGTGCCGTCAGCACGGAGTACTCGGCCTGCACGTCCTCGAACAACAGGTGCGTCCTGGCGCCGAGCTTCTTGACGAGAACCGAGAGGATCGGGAGCGGCGCGAGCGCGAACAGAGTCAGCTTCACATCGACCGCGAGCATGAACGACACGGCGATCGCGAACGTCACGATCGTGCCGAGGAAGTTCATGATCCCCGGCCCGAGGAACATCCGGACCGCGTTGAGGTCGTTCGTCGCGCGGGCCATGATGTCGCCCGTCTTCGTTCGGTCGTAGTAGTCGGGAGAGAGGATCAGGAGCTTTCGGAACAGGTCGTTCCGGAGGTCGTACTCGATCAGGCGCGACGCGCCGATCAGAATCCGCCGCATGTAATACCGGAACACGCCCTGCGCGATCGCGAGCACGACGATGGCGAGCGCGAACTGCTGAAACTTTCCGGCGGAGGCGCCGCGCATGATGTCGTCGACGGCGTACTTCGTGACCCAAGGACCGAGGAGCGTGAAGAAGTTCGTCGCGACGAGCGCGACGCTGCCAGCGACGAAGTAGCGCTTGTACCGGGCGAGGTAGGGGCGGAGGTGGAGGATCTCCTTCAGGCGATCACCATTTTGTAGTCGCGCGCCTTCGGGACCTGCTCCTTCCACTTCCGGAAGGCCTTGTGCTCGGCGCCGTACTCTTTGCCGGCGAGCGTGTCCTCGGTCTCGACCTCGACGACGATCACCTCGTCGCCGCGAGTGGCCACGAGGTCCGGGACTTGGCCATCGACGGGGGCGGGCGCCGGCCAACCGTCCAACTCCGCGGCCACCTCGTATCCCCGCGCTTTGTACCTGGCCGCCTGGAGCGCGACCATCGCGTCGTGCCGCGCTTGCGCGTGCGGGCCGCGTGTGATGTCGGGCGCTTCCTCCTTCGCCATTACGACGCGCCCGCCGCGCCCGGGCGGACGACGATCTTCAGCGCCTCGCGGTCTTCCATCGCCGCGAACGCCTCGCGTATGTCGTCGAGCGCGAACTCGTGCGTGAACAAGTTGTGCACGGGGATGTCGCGCCGCGCGATCATCGACATCGCTTGCGCCATGTGGTCCGGCGTGTGATGGAACACGGAGAGGATCCTCATCTCGTGATAGTGGAGCTTGTACGTGTCGAGCTTAACGTAGGTCCCGCGCTCGCAGCCGCCGAACAAGTTCACGGTGCCGCCCTTCCGCACGATCGACATCGCGCGTTCCCAGATCTCGGGGAGGCCGACCGCCTCGATCACGACGTCGACGCCGCGCCGCTCGTCCGTCAGATCGCGGATCGCCTGCTCCGGATCGGACGTTTCGTTGATCGAGAGGACGTGATCCGCGCCCAACAGGCGCGCGCGCTCGAGCTTCTCGCGGTTGCGGCCGATGACGATCGTTCGCGCGCCGCGCATCTTGGCCAGCGCGACGAACATCAGGCCGATCGGCCCAGCGCCGATCACGGCGACCGTGTCGCCCGGCTCGATCGGCGTCCGCTCGACGCCGTGGATGACGCACGCGAGAGGCTCCGACAGCGCCGCCTCCATGTCGCCCACGCCATCGGGGATCACGTGGAGGTTTCTTTTGACGATCGCCTCAGGAATCTTGATGAACTCGGCGTAAGCGCCGTTGAGGAACTCGAGCCGCTCGCACAGGTTGAGCCGGCCCTTCCGGCAGTAGAAGCAAGCGCCGCACGGCGCGGAGTTGGCGGCGACGACGCGCATCCCGGGTGTAAAGCGCGCGACATTCCGGCCGACCGCCTCGACGACGCCGGCGAACTCGTGTCCGAACAACGACGGCGTCTCCTTGATGATCGGGTGCGCGCCGCGGATGAAAATTTTTAGATCTGTGCCGCAGGTGAGGGCCGTCTTGACGCGGACGAGCACCTCCTCGTCGCCGACAGTCGGCACGCTCACCTCTTCGACGCGGATGTCGCGTGCGCCGTAGAAGAGCGCGGCTTTCATTTTCTTTCCCATCAATCTCCTGGTTGGGGCCGGATCATGAACTTCATCCCCTCGCCGCGAACGGCCCGCTCGAAGGCCTCGTGCGTCCGGTCGAGCGGGAGCCGCTCGGTGATCAGGTCCGCGACCGGGACGGCGCCCGCGGCGATCAAGTCGAGCGCTAGGGCGAAGCCGTCCGGGTCGGGCGAGTAGCTCCCGTACAGCACGAGTTCACGATAATACATAACGCCGAGGGGCAGGGGAACAGGCGACTCCTCGGGCGAGGCGGCGAACAGGCAGACGACGCCGGCGTCTCGGACGAGCGGGAGCGCGGCGGCGGCGACGGCCCCTCGCCCGACGAGGAGGATCGCCGCGTCGGCGCCGCGGCCCGCGGTCTCGGCGAGGACGCGCTCGGCGAGCGCGGGGTCGTCGGGAGCGAACGCGGCGACGAGGTCGGGGAGCGCGAGCGCGCGGCGCTCCGCGATCGGGTCGACGCCGATGAGGCGCGCGGCGTGGCGGCGCGCGAGGAGCCGCGCGAACAGGAGCCCCATCGGACCGAGGCCGAACAAGACGACGACGTCGCCCGGACGGAGGTTCAATCGCGGGACCGCCTTGATCGCGCACGCCAGCGGCTCCATGAACGTCGCGTCCTCGAGCGACAGCCCGTCCGGAACGCGAAACATCGTGCGCGCGACGTGCTCCTCGGACGCGACGAGAAACTCCGCGAACCCGCCGGGCGCGAGCGCCGACGACTTGAACGCGCGGCACATCGAGTAGTTTCCGTGCACGCAGTAGTGGCAGCGCCCGCACGGCGCGTGGTGCGCGACGACGACGCGGTCGCCGGGCGCGAAGCGGGCCGGCGAGCCGCCGCCCGCCGCCGCGCGCTCGACAATCCCGGCCACTTCGTGCCCTAGCACCTCGCCGTCGCGCGCGGTCCCGTGGACGAACTTGGCGAGGTCAGAACCGCACAAGCCGCACGCCTCGACGCGGAGAACGACGCCTCCCGGTGCCGGCTCGGGCCGCGGCAGGTCCTCGATTCGGATCGTTCGCGGCGGATGAAATCGTGCGGCGCGCATGCGGACTCCGCGAGAATATCACGCGGCCGCTGCGCACGAGTCAACGATCGCCCGGTCGATGATTGCCCGGCCCCCGGCGCTCTGGTAGCATCCGCCGACTTGATCACTCCACGCCCAACTCGAGCCGGCCGCGCGCCGGAGATCGCGCTGCTCGTCGTTCTGATCCTCGGCCCGATCCGCTCGGCCGCAGCGGTGTCCCTCGCCGATGCGCCGCCTCTCCACGGCCCCGTCACCCTCTTCCATCCGTACCCGCTCGCCCGAGTCGACAACGCCGCCGCGGCGGTCGCGAACCCGGCGGGGCTGGCGGCCCGGCCCTCCAGCGAACTGCTCGTCCTCGCGACCGACTCCGACGCGTTGCGCGACGGAGAGATCGGCGTGATCCTCAAGCGGCTCGACTTCGGGCTCGCGTACGAGCGGTACCGGCCGTTCCGCGACGGCCCGTCGGTCGCGCGCTTTACGGTCGCGTCGGCGCGCCGTCTCTCGCGCACGCTGTTCTTCGGCTCGTCATACGCGTGGTACTTCTCGAAGGACGACAGCCTCGCCGACCTCGCTTCGCTCGATCTCGGGCTCCTCGCGCGCTGGCCGCCCCACGTGTCGATCGCGATGACGGCCACCGGCGTCAACCGGCCCGACTACGGAGCGTCGCGGATCGATCGGCGGTACGCGCTCGGCATCGGATACTCGCCCGTGCGCCGACTCGTTCTCTTCGCCGAGGACGTGCTCGCGGGGGGGACGAGCCTCGGGGAGACGGCGCCCGCGTATGGCATCGAAGTCGAGCCGACGCGCGGGATCGTTCTCCGCGGGCGCGCCGACACGGACGGTGATTTTCGAATCGGGATCGAGTACAACTTCGACCAGAGCACGTTCGGCATCGTCGGCCTGTTCGATAACGACGGCGATTCGGCGGCGCGCGCCGGCTACGTCCGGATGACGGACGAGACGTACCAGCCTGAGGCGGCTCGTCCCGGAGCCGGGCGGCGCGGGCGGAGGTAGGCGGGCCGGAGCGCGGTGCACGCTGGGCGCGCGGCGCGCGCGGCGGGTCCCGCGCGACGCGCCCAGCGCGGAAACCTTTCCTCCGCGGACCCCGTACCGACGGCACGACCGCAACGACACGACCGCTCGCTTCCACCGCAGAGGAGAACCCGATGCTCTCGATCAGCGGCCTTTCGAAGACGTATCCCGGCGGAGTCGTCGCGCTCCGCGACGTGTCGCTCGAGATCGGCCCCGGAATGTTCGGTCTTCTCGGCCCGAACGGCGCGGGGAAGTCGACCTTCATGAAGATCCTCGCGACGCTCCTCGAGCCGGACGGCGGCGCCGTCCGCTTCGACGGAATCGATCTGCTCGCCGAGAAGGAGCGAGTCCGCGAGGTGGTCGGATACCTTCCGCAAGATTTCGGTTTCTATCCGTCGTTCACGGCGCGGCGGATGCTCGACTATCTCGCCGCGCTCCGCGGAATCCCGGCGGGCTCCGCGCGGCGCGCGCGCGTTGACGAGCTGCTCGCGCGCGTGAACCTGTCGGAGTCGGCGAACCGGAAGATCGGCGGCTTCTCCGGGGGGATGCGGCAGCGGCTCGGGATCGCGCAGGCGCTCCTCGCGCGGCCGCGCCTCCTGATCGTCGACGAGCCGACCGCCGGCCTCGACCCGGAGGAGCGGCTCCGTTTCCACAATCTGCTCGCGGACATCAGCCAGGAGATCGTCGTCTTGTTGTCCACCCACATCGTGAGCGACGTGTCCGTCCTCTGTTCGCGGATGGCGGTGATCGACCGCGGGCGGATCGTCGCCGACACGACGCCGGGCGAGGCGGTCGCGCATCTCGATGGTCGCGTGTTCGAGGGAACGATTCCTCGCGCGGAGGTCGAAAAGATCGGCGGGCGCGCGAAGGTGCTGTCGCGGATGGTCGCGGGGCCGGGCGCGATGCGCGTCAAGGTCTTCGCGCCCGAGGGCCCGCCGACCGACGGGTTCCGGCCGGCCGGCGGAACGCTCGAAGACGCCTACTTCAGCCTCGTCGGCGAGGCGGGCGGGCGGGCGTGACCGGCGCCGTCCTCAAGATCGCCGCCGGAGAGTTCCGCCTCCAGACGCGGCGGTTCGCGTTCTGGCTGTTCGCCGCGGTCTTCGTGACGTTCGGGATTTTCTACTTCACGCGATTCACGAACATTGCGCCGGGCGAGGACAGCATGACGCAGAGCGTCAAGCTTGCCCGAAACTCGCCGTACTCACTGTCGCTCCTGATGGCGCTGATCGTCCTCATCTTCAGCCACTTCACTGCCGCGCTGTCGATCGATCCGGTCTTGCGCGATCGAAGGATCGGGCTCCTGCCGCTCATCCTCTCCTCGCCGATGCGGGAGAGCCAGTACGTCTTCGGGAAGTTCCTCGGAGTGGCGGCCGTTTCGCTTCTCGCGCCGCTGTTCATGATCGTCACGGCGGCGGTCGCGCAGTTCGTGCCGAACACCTCCGTCGGGCTGATCCCTCCGAACGTGCTCGCGTTCGTCGTCGCGTACTTCGAGTTCGCCGTTCCGCTCACGCTCCTCATTTGCTCGCTGACGTTCGCGGCGGCCACCCGGACGTCGAACACGAAGCTCGTGTACGCGCTCGTCACGGTCCTCATGATGTCGTACATGCTGATCATCAATGCGATTTCGTCGGTCGATCGACGATGGATGACGTACCTCGATCCGTGCGGCGGGCTCTGGCTCGCCGAGGTCGTCGCGAAGGGAAAGACGAACGCGGAGCTGAACGCTCTCGGTTGGATGATGGACCGGGGTTTTCTGATCAATCGTCTCGTCGTGCTCGCGGGCGCGATCATCCCGCTGGTCTACGTCGCGCGCGGGTTCTCGAGGTGGGAGGCGCTCGCCGGGAGCGGGAAGGCGATGAGCGCGCGCGCGGCGCGGGCGGCGGCGAAGCGGGCGGAGAAGGAGTCGAAGCGAGCGGCGCGCGACGCGGCCGGCGCGGCGGGCGGCGCGGGCGCGCTCGCGCCGTCGGGCGCGGACGGCGGACTCCGTCCTCTCGCGGCGAGCGTGCGGCTCGCGACCGGCGCGCTCCGACAATTCGGCCGCGTGACGGCCACCGAGCTTCGGCTCCTCTCGCACGAGCGCGCGCTCTTCTTCCTCGCGCCGCTTCTCGTCTTCATCCTCCTGACAAGCTATGGGACGACGAGCGGGCCGTTCGAGGCGGAGCTGATCCCCGTGTCGAGCCAAGTCGTCCGCGAGACGTTCGGCGTGCTCCTCATCTTCTTGTTCGGCACGACCATTTTCTTCGCGGGAGAATCGGCGTTCCGCGAGCGCGAGTGCGGGCTCGAAGACATGCTCCACGCGTGCCCCGTCCCCGAGACCGCGCTCGTGTTCGGGAAAGCGGCCGCGAACCTCGTCGCGTCGTTCGCGTTCGTGCTCATCGCCGCCGCCACGGGCGCGATCTACCAGCTCGCGAAGGGTGCCGGGCCGATCGACCTGAGGCCGTTCTTCGCGTACTACGGCGTTCTCCTCTTCCCGACGCTGCTCCTGATGACCGCGCTCGCCTTGTTCGTCTCGGCGCTCGCTAGGAACAAGCAAGCCGCGTACGGCAGCCTCCTCGCCGTCGGCGGGGCGCTCGTCTGGGCGTTCGTCCGCGGGCACCGGCATTGGCTCTACAACCTGCCGGCGGTCGGCCTGTCGTCGTACTCCGACATCGTCGGGTTCGGGCCGCTCGGGTACGGGCTCTTCGCGCAGCGCGCGTACATCATCGCGATCGGGGTGTTCCTGCTCTGCGCCGCGGCGGGAATCTACCCGCGCACGGCGGCCGTCCGCGTCGGGCTCTCGCCGGCCGCGTGGCGCCGCCGCGGCGTCCTCGTCCCGGCCGCGGCCGCGCTCGCGATCGCGCTCGCCCTCGGGCTTCGGATCAACGCGTGGGTCGAGAACGGCATCGGATCGATCGCCTTCGAGCGCCTCGCGGTTCGCTACGAGAAAGAGGTCAAGCCGTGGCTGAGCGGACTCCCGGAGCCCGAGATCGCCGGCGTCGATCTCGACCTCGACCTGTACCCCGAACGGAACGCGTTCCGCGTTGCGGGGGAGTACCGGCTGCGGAACGCGCACCCGATTCCTCTCGACGCGATCCATCTCACGATCAGCCCGCGGCTCGTCGCCCGTGGAGAAGTCACGCTCGCGGGGCGCCGGCCCGACGCGTTCGAGAACGCGGTCGCGACGTTTCAGCTCGCCGAGCCGCTCGCGCCGGGCGCGGAGATTCCGCTCGCGTTCCGGTGGGAGGGACGCGTCCCCGACGGGCTGCCGCGGCACTCCGCCGGGCTCAACACGTGGATCCAGCCGGGCGCTACGTTCCTCCACTCGTTCGACGCCGCCGCGCTCTCCTGGCTTCCGGGAATCGGCTACCACTCCGAGATCGAGATCGGCGACGACAAGACGCGCCGCAAGTACAAGCTCGGGAAACGCGAATCGCTCCCCGACGACGACGGCCAGGGCGTCACGCCCGGGTTCATGTACCAATGGTCGGCGTTTCCTTACCACGCGAAGATCCGAGCGCCCGAAGGAGAGCGCGTCCTCTCCGCCGGGCGTCTCGTGGCGGAGCGCTCGATCCCCGCGGACGATGCAGGCGGCCCGCGCCGCGAGTTCGAGTTCGCGACCGACGGCAAGATCTACTTTTTCCCCGTGATGGCTGGGCGCTGGGTCGAGCGCCGCGACGGCGGCACGGCGGTGTACCACGATGCGCGGCACGGACAGAACGCTGGGAAGATCCTCGCCGCCCTCTCGGCGTCGCGCGCGTTTTTCTCCAACGCGTTCGCGCCGTTCCCGTACGAGGACCTCCGCCTCGCCGAGTTCCCGCGGCACGGAACGTTCGCGATGGGCTACCCGACGCTCATCCCGTACTCCGAGTCGATCGGGTTCCTCACGAAGGATCCGAAAGATCTCCCCAACCTGAACTTCTACGTGACGGCGCACGAGGTCGCGCACCAGTGGTGGGGCACGGTCGTGTGGCCGGCCCACGCGAAGGGCTCGCCCGTTCTGACCGAGGGGCTCGCGAACTATTCGTCGCTTCTCGTCGCGGAACACGTCGAAGGGGATCCCAAGCGGAAGAAGATGTTCGAGCAGTACGAGGACCGCTACCTGCGCCGCCGCGACGCGAACGAAGAGCGGCCGCTGATGCTCCTCGACGGCGATCGGCGCGGCGACGCCGCGGTCTGGTACGACCGTGGAGGCGTCGTCTTCTACATGCTCGACCGAATCCTCGGCCGAGAACGGATGCTCGCCGGGATGAAAGAGTACGTCCGCCGCTACTCGTTCCAGGACGATCACCCGACGATGACCGACTTCGTCGCGCTGTTCGAAGAGTTGTATCCCGAGACGACGCCGTTCTTCGAGCAGTACGTCGAAGGGAAGGCGATCCCGAACCCCGGTTTCACGAAGGCCGAGCGGGAGTCGCTCCCCGACGGGAGGTGGCGTGTCTCGTTCGAAATCGCCAACCGCGGCGAGGGCGACCTCGACGTCGTGATCGAAGCGCACGAGGGGAAGCGCGCCGACGAGGAGAAGCGGGAGCGGAAGGCGCGGGAAGCGGCGCGGCGGGCGGGGGCGAGCGATGGCGGCGTCGGCGACGCGGCGAAGGGCGGCGCGGTGGCCGGCGGCACGACGGACGCGGTCGCGCTGACCGCGGGCGCCGTCGGCGACTCCACGCTGGCGGGGATCGGCGCGACGGCGCGCCTCGTCGTCCCGCTCGACGGGATCGCACCGGCGAAGGGGGAGATCGTCTGCGACTTCAAGCCCGGCGAGCTCGAGATGGATCCCGACGGGACCGTCCTCATGCAGGAGAGGAAGAAGGGGCGGCGGGCGCTCTAGTCCTTCAGCGCAACGTCACTCTCCGAGGATCTTGCGAAGCGCCGCCGCCAGTCGCTCGTACTGGCTCGCATCGTTGTAAAGCTGCGCGGAGACGCGGAGGATTCTCTTCGGCGAAGCGGGCCAGTCCCACATCGGGACCTCGATCCGGTAGCGCTCGTACAGCGCGCCCTGCAATGGTTCGATGCTGAGCGGGCCCGCGGTCGGGCCGGGCGCGCCGTCGGGGATCGGCACGGTCGCGATCGAACCGATCATCGCGTCGGGCGCGGGGAGCGGGATCTCGAGCGCGTCGCAGAGCGTGCGGCGCGCGGCGAGCGCCATCGCGCGGTTGCGGCGCCGCACCTCGTCCCACCCGCCGGGGACGATCGATCCGAAGAACCGGATCGACTCGGGGACGCAGAGCCAAGCGGTCGGGTCGATCGTACCCGGCCAGTCGAACGACATGTGGAAGCGCGAGCGATCCGTGCGCGCGGACGCGGCGCCGTGACTGATCGTCGTCGGGTGGACTCGATCTTGGCGGTCGCGCCGGACCCAGAGGAACGCGGCCCCTTTCGGCGCGCAGAGCCACTTGTGGCAATGGCCCGTGTAGTAGGCCGCGCCGATCGCGGGGACGTCGAGCGCGAGCATTCCGGGGGCGTGCGAGCCGTCGATGAGCGTGTCGATGCCGCGCGCCGCGAGCGCCGCGACGATCCGCTCGATCGGAAACACGAGCGCCGTTGGGCTCGTCACGTGGTCGATCATCGCGAGGCGCGTGCGCGGCGTCGCGCGCGCGAGGACCGCTTCGACGACGCGCTCGGGGAAGGCGATCGGGAACGGGACCTCCGCGACGACGACGCGCGCGCCGCTCTGCCGCGCGACGAACTCGAGCGCGTTGCGGCAGGCGCCGTACGCGTGATTCGTCGTGAGGATCTCGTCACCGGGCCCGAATGCGAGCGACCGGACGACCGCGTTGACTCCCGCGGTCGTGTTCGAGACGAACGCGAGGTCGCGCGCGTCGGCGCCGACGAACGCGGCGAGCGCGGCCCGCGCCTCGTCGAGCAGCGGCTCGAGGTCGCGGACGAAAAACGTGACGAGCTGCCGCTCCATCCGGTCGCGGAGGCGGCGCTGCGCCTCGAGGACCGGGATCGGGCACGCGCCGAACGAGCCGTGATTCAGGTAGACGACGTCGGGGTCGATCGACCAGTGGCGAGCGAGCTCGGAAGCGCCGCCGGAGAGCGTCTCGTTCGGCAATGTCGGGGTCGAAGCCGCCGCGAACTAACGCGGGTTGGCGGCCCGGTACTCCTGCGCGAACTCGTCGATCGCCTGCTCGAGCGATCGCACAACTTCATCGCGGATCTTCTTCTTGCGCGCGACGACGACCGTGCCGCGCGACCAGACGGTCGCCTGAACGATCGTCGAAGCGTCTGCTTCGAGCGCAGCCGAGCGGGCGAAGTAGAGCGAAAGCGAGACGATGTGCCAGCCGGAGTTGATGAGATACGTGGCCTGAACCGCCAGCAGGCTCTCGCGGGCGTTCTCGGCGGCGCGCGCGACGGGGACACCTGCCTCGCGCAGCCTCGCGACGACGAGCGAATCGAGCCGCTCGCGCGTGACGCCCGTCTCTTCGAGGCTCGGCAAGAGGCCCTCGACGCGCGTCCTGACCTCGGCGACCGCCAAGAGCGACGACGCAGCGCCGGTTCGCGGGGCGGCGAGGGCAGAGGTCGGAACGAACGCCGCGATGGATGCCGCAACGAATGGGACGACGAGCGCGGCACAGCGTGACGCAACGAGCGCGGCCAGCATCGCCGCGCCAGCCGATGCGCCCGCAATCCTCGGGACGGCGCCGCGCTTCGAAGCGATCATCTTCGAGCCGATCATCCCCGCCGCGCCGCGGGCGTCTTTTCGCCCCGCGCGATCCGATCGGGCCACGTCGAGAGCGCTTCGTACTCCGCGTACAGCTCCTCGAACGCGTTCGCCCACGACGCCCCGAGCGCCGCGTCGCGCGCACGCCGGCCCATCGCGCGCCGAGTCCCGGGCGCGCTCGCGAGCCGCGCGACCTTGCTCGCGAAGTCGGCCGCGTCGCCGGCGCGCGCGACGAAGCCAGTTTCGCCGTCCCGCACGCTCTCCTTCGCGCCGCCGCCGTCGGTGACGACGACCGGAAGCCCCGACGCCATCGCCTCGAGCACGACGCAGCCGAACGTGTCGGTCGTGCTCGGGAACACGAACACGTCGGCCGACGCGAAAGCCGTCGCCAGCTCGTCGGCGAGCAGCGTCCCGGTGAAGAACGCGTCGCTCCCAAGCGCAGCCTCCATCTCGGGGCGATACGTCCCATCGCCCACGATGACGAGGCGCGCCGAGACGCCCTCTCGAATGATCGACCTGTGCGCTTCGACGAGCAGCTCGAGGCCCTTCTCCTTCGACACGCGGCCGACGTAAAGGAGAAGCGCCGTACCGGCCGGCGCGCCGACGCGCTCGCGAAACGCCTCCGACCGCCGCGACGGATGGAACCGCTCAACGTCGACGCCCGTCTTCAGCACGCCGAGCCGCTCGCGCGCGAAGCCGCGCCCGGCGAGGTCTTCGACCTGCGCCCGCGACGGCGCCAGCACGCGCTCGCACTGGCTGTAGATGTAGCGGACGAACTCCCACAGCACCCGTTCGAACCGCTCGCTCCCGGTGAGGATCCGCGCGTACTCGGGGATCTGCGTGTGGTACGAACCGAGGAGCGGGATGCCCAACAGCCGCGCCGCGAGCAGAGCCGACGCGCCGACGGGACCCGGCGTCGTGACGTGGATCAAGTCGTACCCTTCCGTTTCCGCCAGCTCGAGAACCGACAGCACCGACGGGAAGTGAAGTCCGAAGTCGCGGTAGTGCGGCAGCTCGAACTCGACGACCGCGGGGAGGTTGACGAACCCGTCGCGCCGCACGGCGTCCTCGCCCGACGCGGTCACGATCGTCACGTCTCGCTCCGTCGCGAGCGCCCATCGCTCCAGCTCCTTGATGATCGAGACGACGCCGTTCGTCTCGTAGTACGTGTCGGTGAACACGGCGATCCGCGGCGCGCCCGGACGGAAGCGCGGCCGCGCCGACAGCGCGCGCGCAATCCGTTGCACCGTCCGCCGCTCCTCCCCGACCTGGAAGAACGAGACGAGGTACGGCAGGAGCAAGAGATGGAAACCGACGAGTGCGCCGAGGCGACGGATATGCTCCTCGCTCGGAGTGCGCGGAAGTTCCTTCGGGTTGCCGACGATGCTCGTCAGCGTCGCGACGTAACGCGCGTTCACCTCGCGGAAAACGGCGGCGTGGTCGCCGCGCTCTTCGACCGCGGCCGTCAGCGGCGCGCCGACGAGGTCGGCGAGCAGGTTCGGCCGCGTGAGCGTCTCGCGGATCGATCCGGTGAGCGCCGTCGCGAGGTAGCGGAGAATGCCGTCGCTCCCGTCGCCGAGCGTCTCGTGGATGATGCCGCGTAGGCCCGCGATCAGCGCGCGCTCCGGCTCGACCGCGCCCGCCGCCTCGAGAGCGCGCGCGAACCCGCGCGCGAAATCGAGCGAGCGATCCGGCAGAAGATGCGGCGCCTGGTCGAACGCGTCGACCGCGACGGAGTAGAGCGCGTGGGCGCGCCGCTCCGCCGAGCCGTGCCGGCCCGAGCCGCGCGTCCGGCCGGCGCGCAGGTCGTCGAGGAACGCCGCGAGGCCGCCGCGCGCCGCCGCGTAGGTGTACGTGCGCCCCGCGTCGAGGCCCGACGGGTCGTCCGACCCGCCGATCGCGCCGCGCAGCGGGTTGGGCGCGATCGGGAGCGCGTGCCGCGCCGCCAGCTCCGCGATCCGCGCGGGCGTCGCGGCGCGCAGGAACCGCTCCGCGACCGCGTTCGTGTCCCGGCCGAGCCGGCCGTTGCGCGTCTCCCAGAGCGGCACGAGGAGAAGGAGCTGCTCGAGCCGCTCGCGCGTCGGGGCTTCGTCGCCGCACGCGGCGAGCGGCCGCGACAGCGCGTGCGGGATGCGCCGATCCCGCAGGAACGAGAGGAGCGCGTACAGGTCGTCGCGCCGATGCGTGATCTCCGCGTGATCCTCGGGCGTGATGCCGTACGCGAGGAGCCGAACTTCGAACCCGTCCTCCGGGAACGCCGTCGAGATCTCCTCGCTGAGAAAAACGTCGGGATGGTGCGCGATCGCGAGCCCGCCGTCGATCGCGTCGAGGTCGGTCAGCGTGACGAGGTCCATCCCGCGGGACTTGAGGAGGTCGCGCAGAGATTGCGGGTCGAGCGGACTCGACGCCGTCGCGTCGGGGAACCAATCGCCCGGAGCGCCGGGCCGGCGGCTCGGACAATGGAGATCGACCCGGCAGCCGGGGCGCAGCGGCGGGGCGTCTACGTTTTCGATCGGATTGTGATCGCTGGGGCGACGCGACATGAGACGCATCCTCCGGGCGAAATTGAGGGATCACGCAGTCTAGAAGGGGCCCGACCGCCCCGCAAGCGGAAACTGCGCCTCGCTCAGCCGGCCGCCGACCTCCGTTTCCGCCCGCGCGCCGCGCCTGCCAACCTTCGTTGACACGCCCGCGACACGCCCGCGCGGCTACCCGCGCGCTCGATTGAGCAAATCCTCCGGACCGCAAGCGCCGCCCGACGGCAGAGAAAGAAACTCCGATCTCCCTTCCCGCGCCGCGACGGCACGCCGGCTGCCACGCCTCCGGCGCCCGGGAAACTTCGCCTCTGCGCGCGGAAGGAGGTGGCGGCTCGATGACGCGGCTGGGTTCCTCGGACCGGATTTCTCGATTTCGTCGAACCGCACGGATCAGCACCGCCCGCATCGGGCGGAGGAGGCATCGAATGATTCATTCGCACGCCGCTAGTTTCTCGACGCATCGCTCTCGGCTCGCGCGGACTCTGAGGATCGGGTCGGGACTGGCGCTCGCCGCGTTCGCGCTCACCGCCTTCGCGCTCGCCCACCCGCCGCTCGCTCGTGCCGCCAACCCGGGCGACGTCGTCATCAACGAGGTCATGCAGAATCCGGCCGCCGTCGCGGACGCTTCGGGCGAATGGTTCGAGCTGCACAACGCGACGACGAGCCCGATCAACATCGACGGCTGGACGATCATCGGCGGCGCAACCGAGTCGCACACGATCTCCGCCGGAGGATCGCTCGTGATCGCGGCGAACGGCTACATCGTGCTCGGCCGCGTCGCGTCCCCCGCGACGAACGGCGGCTACACGCCGGCCTACGTACCCGCCGGCATCAGCCTAGGGAACGGAAGCGACCTTCTCGCGATCCGTCAAGGAGCGGTGACGATCGACAGCGTCGGATGGGACGACGGCGCGACGTTCCCCGATCCGGACGGCGCGACGATGGAATTGAAGGACCCGCTCGCGGACAACGGGATCGGAGCGAACTGGGCCGCGAACACGACGATTTCGTACGGGCTCGGAGATTTCGGGACGCCGGGCGCGCAGAACTCCGTGTTCGTCGGAGGTGGGCCCGGCACGCCGCCGGTCATTACGAACGTCGTCCACGTGCCCGCGTCGCCGATTGCGTCGGACACCGTTCGGATCCGCGCGGACGTCACGGACAACCTGAGCGTCGCCGAGGTCTGCGTCGAGTACCGCATCAACGGCGGGACGTCGATCGCCTCGCAGGCGTCGCTCCTCTCCGGCGTGACCTACGAGGGGAAAATCCCGCCGTTTCCGGCCGGGACGCTCGTCGAGTACCTCGTCGTCGCCAGAGACGGCGGCGGGAACGTGACGCTCTCGCCGGCTGACGCGCCGTCGAGCATGTACTTGTACACGGTCGGCGGGGCCGCGCTCACCGTCAGCATCAATGAAGTCCTTGCCGACCCGCCGACGGTGACGGGCGATCCGTC
>Ga0247727_10001167_pt1 | contig 64023 bp, 50 predicted proteins | sample WisWelCaveWW1625_FD_202498 | JGI IMG/M metagenome (GOLD analysis project Ga0247727, IMG submission 202498) | Biofilm microbial communities from Wishing Well Cave, Virginia, United States - WW16-25 | ecosystem: Environmental > Aquatic > Deep subsurface > Groundwater > Cave microbial mat | place... | reverse complement strand
AGCACCTGCGAGGACTGGCTGTACGCCCGCATCGACCGCCTGCGCCTGTCGATGCGCGCCCACCACCGCCTGCTGCGGGTCGCGCGCACCATGGCCGACCTCGAGCGGCAGGACAAGATCGAGCTCCCCCACCTCGCCCGGGCGCTCGCTCACCGCGAGCCGCTGAGTGAGTTCGCACTGCCCAAACTCGCCGCCGGTTGAGCGCGCCTCATCCCTCTACCTCGGGGCGAAATCAGAGTGACCATCACCACTAGGAGGGCGAGCACGCTCAGCCACAGACCGAGCTGGAAGGAGAACGGAGCGTAACGGAGCTCGAGGTGATGGTCGCCCTTGGGCATCTCGATCGTCATGAAGGCGTGATCGGCGCGCAGTACTCGGGCCGGCTGCCCGTCGATCCTGGCTCGCCACCCGCGATGAAACGCCTCGTTGATCCACAGCATGCCGCCATCGGCGGTGCTCACGTCCACGCGGAAGGTCTGAGAGTCGACTCGGTGGGAGTTGACTCGAGGTTTCGCCGGGGAATCTTTCACGGTGTGGTATCTGGCGCTCGGGGCCTCCTCCAGGACCAGGATCAGATCCGGCTCGAAGGCTGGATCGGTGAGCCGCTTCAATCGCTGGTCCTTGTCGGCAATGACCTCGTACTCGGTAAACAGAGCGGCATCCGGAAGCGCCCCAGGGACCTCGAACAACGCGAGCCCTTCGGCCTCGAACGCCTGGCGCATCGGAAAACCGAGCGCGGACAGGTCGACGCTGGCGACGATCCAGCGCGCGAGCAGTCTGAGCAGCGGCAATCGCAGCCGCTCGGCGTTCGCGAACGATCTCGTGTACCAGGGATCCTGGGGATCGATCACGCCCGGATGGAACGCCTCGAGCAGCTCGGCGGGCTCGCGCAGCACCAGGGGCTGGATGCCGTCGACGCTGCGCACTCCGAAGCGCGACACGATCGGCGCCGCCATCAGCTCCCGGGCGGGATGGCGCAGCACGCGACCCTCGTTGCCGGGCTTGAGCAACCGCTCGATGCTCGAAGTCGTCGCCCCGCGCGCCCCAGGTGGCTGAGGAGGATTGAACTGCACGCCAAACCAGAGGAGGTCTCCCAGCAGCACCGCCACGAGTGCGGCCAACGCAGTGCGCCCCCACGACCTCAAGCAACCGAGAATCGCCGTGCACGTCAGCACCAGTCCCAGGGGGATCGCGAACGCCCGTATCAGCTCGCGTCGCGTGGCGGCGAGAGCTTCCTTCGATTCCTCGGTCCATGCGCTCACTCGAAAGAGAAGCCAGCCGCAAAGGAGCGTCAACACCAGCGCGAGAACCCCGCAGAGAACCAGAAAGCGGCGGCGCTGTCCTGCCGGATCCTGCTTCAGCGCATCGAGCCCGAACCCCGCCAGCGCCGGCCAGCCCAGCGCACACAGGAGTAGAGCCCGCTTGGGGCTGCCGGCCGAGAACCCGGGGATCAACCCCGCGCGGGCGAGCTCCTGCAGCGGACCTTGAAAGGCGAACAGCAGCCCGAGCACGATCCACGCCATCACCCAGAGCACCGGACCGCGGCGGACTCCCAGAGCTCCCAGCCCCGCCAGCAGCAGCACTGCAATCCCGCAGTAGAGCGTGTTCTCGACGTAGTTGTTCTGCACGTCGCGCGGGAACATCCGCCTTGCGATCGGGTAGTCGCTCTCGACGACGTTCAGGCCGAGCTCTCTGAGGCGCACCGGGTTGCCCTGGAAATCCGGAGCCACCAGCGACACCAGATGGAGCGGATGCAGCGACTTCTGCTCCAGCAAGTCTTGATCGATCGCCGCGCTGCGCATCGAGTCCTTGCGCAGCTCCAGCAGCGGCACCAGCTCCACGGCGGCGAGGAGGATGCCGAGAACAGAGGCTCCGGCGAACATCGCCGCGAAATGCCCGCGCCGCGTCGCGCCCAGAAAGCACCGCAGAGCCCAGAATCCGACGGCGAACAGGCCGACGCCCAGAACCGGCGGAAAGGCGCACAGCGCGAGCATCCCGATGCATACGGACAGCTGCGCCGCGCGAGGCGCCGTGGAACAATTCGACAGCCGCTCGCAGCACAGAAGACACCAGGGGATCCAGGAGATGCTGCGCACGAAGTGAGGAATGTGCAGATGGACCAGGCTCCACCCCGAGAGCCCGAACGACAGGCCCGCGACGGCGGAGGCGAGCACCGAACAGCGCAGAGTCCTCATCCAACCGAAGAATCCCAACGCCATCCACAGGAAGTGAAACGCCATCGACACGGCGTAGCCGCGCACCGGCTCGAACAACGCATACAGCCAGTCGGGCGGATAGAAGGTCGGGAAAGAGCCGGTCGCATGCAGCGGCCGGCCGAGCAGCATCGACGAGTCCCACAACGGAACCGAAAGCTCCTTGAGGGCGCGGATCGAGATCTCGGTGTCGGACAGGACCCAGCCTTGCAAGTCGGTCGTGACCAGATTCTGCGGCCCCGAGTGCACTTCGCCGTGCACGTGGAACGGCGGAAACATGCGCTCGTCGAACGACAGCAGCGACCAGGAGCCGAACAAGAACGGCGAGAAGCACAGGAGGATCACCGCCCCGACGGCGGCGACGGCGAGGACCTCGTTCGCACGCGATCGAGATCCGGTCACCTCCGGATGGACCGAGGAATCCTGGCTCAATCCGAAGCCTCCCAGCGCACACCGAGCAGTCGAAAGCCCACGACCCTCATGTACAAGGCGATGACCACGACGCCGGCGACGTCCAGGAGCATCCCCTTCCGCAGCAGAACTCGAAGAGGAACTCTCGAGGTGGCGTAGACCACCGCGTTCGGTCCGGTCGCGACCGGCAGCATGAAGCCCAGGGAAGCGGCCAGGACCACCGGCATCAGCAGGGCGAGCTTCTCCACTCCCATGCCGGGAGCGAGCGCGGCGAAGATCGGCAGCAGAATGCTCGCTGTCGCGGTGTTGCTCGCGACCTCCGACATCGCGGTCACGAACAGGATCGTGACGAACAGAATCAAGAGCGGCGACATCTCCGTCAGATGCCGCGACAGCGCCTGTCCCAGCTCCTTCGAGAGCCCGCTGCTCTCGAAGGCGTCGCCGACGGCGATCCCGCCCCCGAAGAGCAGCAGGATCCCCCACGGCAGCGAGCGTTCGGCCTCACGCCAGGAAATGAGTGGCCGCGACTTCTGCGACGGCGAGTCCTTGACTCGCAACACGAACAGCAGCAGTCCCGCAAGAATCGCGACCGTGCCGTCCTGGACGAACTCGGGTCGCGGCAGGAGCCGGGTCCACCCGAACAGGACCACCTCGCCGATCGCGATCGGCTGGCGCGTCGTCCACAGCAGCACCGTCAGCAGGAACACTCCCGCGGTCAGGCGCTCGGCGCGCGTCCACGCAGGCATCGCCAGGGACTCTTCTCTCAGGGCGGCCACCGCCGCCGGGCTCGACTCCCTGGAAAGGCCATGAACGAGGAGCGCGGCCGCGACACAGAACAGCAGCGCGACCAGAGGCAGCGCCGCCACCATCCACTGGAGGAAGCTCACCTCGACAAAGTTGCGGATCAGGAGGTTCGCCGGGGTTCCGATCAAGGTGCCCATGCCTCCGATCGTGGCGCCGAACGCGAGGGCGAGCAGGATCGACTGCTCGCACTGGCGCTCCTCCTGCCCCGAGAGCTGCCTGATCCGGCCGATCACCGCGGTCGCGATCGGCAACAGCAGCAAGGTGGTCGCGGTGTTGCTGATCCAGCAGGAGATCAGCGTCGCGACCAGCAGGAATCCCAGGCACAGGCGGCGCTGGGAGGTGCCGGCGCGCATCAGCACGGCGAGCGCGAAGCGGCGGTGAAGTCCGCAGCGCTCGATCGCGTGAGCGAGAATGAACCCACCCAGGAACAGGGCGATGAGATCATTGAAATAGCTGGAAGCGAGCTGCGCGGCGGAGCGCACTCCTCCCGCCGGCAGGAGAACCAGGGGCAGCAGCGAGGTCACTGCCGAGGGCACCGGCTCCAGGATCCACCACAGCGCGACCCAGACGGTCGCAGCCAGCGTGAACAGCGCTGGATGCGGCAGATCGAAGGGTTCAAGCACCAGGACCGCGAGGAATGCCGCCGGTCCAGCAACAAGCCGAAGGATTCCCGCCGCCGCGGCATCGGCGCTCAAGCCCGAGTCTCCTCGGCGAGCCAGTGGAGGTAGCCCGGGTTGCCGCCGATCACCGGCAGGCACAGGACCTCGGGTACCTGGTAGGAATGCAGGGCTCGCACGCGCGCGACGACGGCATCGAGCTGTGCACGGGGAGCCTTGATGATCAGGAGCTCTTCGCCCGCCCGCTCGATCTTTCCCTGCCATCGATACCAGGAGTCGACACCCGCGATTCGATTCACGCAGGCCGCGAGCCTTCGCTCCAGCAGGTCCTTCGCGATCGACAGGCCCGTTGCCTCGTCGGGAACCGTCACCAGCACCACCATGAGCTCCTCGGCGAGCGGCGGCATGCGATCTCCAGAGCCGGGCGATCACGAGCCTTATGATCGCCGCGATGGAAAGAGGACGGACGCTTCTGTGGACGCTGGTGCTGCTCGGCGTCAGTTGCCGGATGCTGAGCTTGCCAATCTACCACGGGGCAACCATCGAACCGGTTCCGTCGCGCTGGAACGCGTTCTCGGCACCGTTCGCCGACGACCTTCACGGCTCCTGCGACTCGTTTCTGTCGCTCTTGGCGCGCAGCCTGGTGCGCGAGGGGTTGCTCGCCACCGGTGGGATCCCGCTGTTCAATCTCTCGAGATCGGCGCCCGAGGAGTTTCGCTACTACGACCATCACCCGCCGCTCGTGCCGCTGGTCACGGCGCTCGCTTTCAAGGTCTTCGGGGATCGCGAGTCGACATCCCGGGGAGTCGCATTGCTGTTCGCGGCGCTTCTGACCGCGTTCGTATTGCACGCGTTGCGCCCGCTCGGGGGCGTCGCGCTGCTCGCCGCCGCCCTGCCCGCATCCCTCCTGCCGATCGGCATGTACTGGGGGACTCATCTCAACTTCGAGATCCCGACCATGTGCCTCGCGGGCCTCGCCGTCTGCCTGGCGCTGAGAACGGAGCCCGGCACGGGCCACCTTCGACTCGCGCAGGCCGCGCTGATCCTCGCCTCCCTGATGGATGTGCTCGCTCTGTTCGCGGCGCTGTCGATCGCGCTCGAGCACGCCGCGCGAGGCCGCTTCCGGATCGCCGTGCGGTTCCTGCTGACCGGTGCCGCGGGGCTCGGAATCTGGCTGCTTTGGAAGAACATGCAGATCGCCCGGCACGGAATGAGCTTTGGCGGGCCGTTGCTCCAGCATCTCAAGGAGGTCTCTTTCCTCACCTGGTTCACGTCTTCCCCGGCGTGCGGGTTCGGGGAATGGCTGCTTGCCATGGCCGGCCATCTATGGTCGTTGTTCGCCGGCTGGCCCGTGCTCCTTCTGGTCCTGGAGATCGCGCTCCTGCCGGTCCGGTCCGCGCGACTTGCGGGACCTTCGGCGGCGCTGTTCCGGGCGTTTCTCTGGCTCGCCCTGTGTGCAGTCCTGGTGCCTGCCGTTCGCTCGTTCGACCATCCCTACTACTCCCTGTACTTCTGGATGCCGGCGATGGTCGCGTTCGCGCGCCTCGCCGTTCGCCTGCGAGCGCTGCCGGGAAGACAGGGAGCGGTCGCGACGGCGCTGGTCCTGGTGGGAGCTGGCGCGGCGGGACTCAGCGCGGAGTGGCTCCATCCTCGTCCCTCGGCGACTTCGAGCCAGCCCAGCGCCCATCGCCTCGGTCAGGAGCTGCTTGCCTCGAGACCCGAGCCGCGATCGATCGTGGTGATCGAGCCGTCGCCGAAGACCCGGTTCGATCTGGTGACCGTCGCGTACTACTTCAGGGGCCTGGTGACGACGCTCGATCGGGAATCACCCGCATCGCAGGCGCGTTTCCTCGATCTCCTCCACGCCTATGGGCTCGAGCTCGACCACTGGAGCGTCTGGTTGGCGCTCGATCCTGACTGGCCCGGACGAGGAGGCTGGAACCGGCTTCATCCACCGCCGTAACGCTACCTTCCGAGCTCGAGCCTCTGCGCGCACAGCTCATTGATGCCGCGGATGCGACGGATCTTGGCCTGCACCGCGCCGATGTCGTAGCCCACCCGGACCCATTCGACGTGGTCTTCGAACAGCAGGGCGAAGCAGGACCGGTTGTTGCCGTCGCGCGGCTGGCCCACGGACCCGATGTTGATGAACGCCTTCTCCTTGCCGAAGTCGAAGCGGCCGCCCAGATCTTCCGGCGTGAAGTGCCCGCGGCCCTCGACGAACGCCCCGGGCTGATGAGTGTGACCGCCAAAACCCAATCGCGGCGTCTGAGCGAACATCTCCTCGATCTTGCGCGGCGCGAACACGACGTCGGCCTTCATGACGTACTCGCGGATCGGATCGCGCGGCGAGCCATGAACGAACAGGAAGTCCCCCTGCTCGTGCTTCTGGGGAAGGGTCTTGAGGAAGCTCCACCAGGTCTTGCGGATCGCCGGCCGGAACAGGCCCGGAAGAATCATCTCCCGGTTGGTCTCGAGCGCCTCGCGGGCGATCGGATTGAAGTCGTCGGCGCCGACGAACAACGCCTCGTCATGATTGCCTCTCAAGGTCAGGCTGCAGCGGGTCCGGATGAGGTCGACCACCGGCCCCGGCTCGGGACCGTAGCCGACGATGTCTCCCAGGCAGTACACGTTCTTTACGCCGCGCGCATCGATCTCCCGGAACACTGCGGTCAGCGCTTCCAGGTTGGAGTGAATGTCTGAGATCAGGGCTATGGTGCCATTCACGGCACTGTGCTCCGACGGACCTTGAATACGGCGGGATCATAGCCCAAGAGCCGCGCGCGCCGGCTTCCCGGGAGGAGAACCCGTCGGTGGGCCGTTCAGCCCTCGACTTCGGCGGCGCATTTCCCTTCGATCCACGTCGCGACCGTACGCAGTCCGGCGCAGACTGCAAGCTGCAACAGTCCTTCCGATTCGACGGATCGATCGCCGCGCGTGCCCACGATTTGAAACGTCGCAGGATCTCCGGGACGGAGCCGTGCGGGCTCGAGATCGAGTGCCTTGCGTCCCGCGGAGGTCGCCAGCGCAAACACGCTGGACGCCGGAAGACTCGGGAACTCGTCACGCAGGACCCGGATCTCCTGCCACAGGTCGAGGCTGAAGTTGCTGGCCATGGAATCAGTTCCGAGCGCCACTTGGATGCCGCGCTGAAGGTATCGGTCCAGTGGATGGCGAGCGTGACCGAAGTAGCGGTGACTGCGCGGGCAGTAGACGACCGTGACTCCCTGCTGTCCGAGGCAGTCGAACTCCTCGCTGTCCGGATAGTTGGCATGCACTCCGAGAAACGCCGCCGGCCGGTCGTCCGCGAGCAACGAGACCACGCGATGGATCGCTCCCGAACGCGGGCTCTCCCAGCGAGGTCGATCGATCCCCCAGCGGTGGAACAGCTCCGCGTAGGGACCGCGTCCTTCCTGCAGGAACTCGATCTCCTCCCGGGTCTCCGCCAGATGAGTGGCGACCGGCAGGTCGAGCTCTGAAGCCAGCCGAAGGCAGCGCCGGAAGGACCCCTCAGGAGTCGAGAACGGCGCGTGGGGACTCAGACCCGGCCGGACGCCGGCACGGTCGTTCGCTTGCGCGAGCAGCTGCTCGTGCAGCGCCCCCCAGCCTTCCTCGGACAACGCGCCGATGATCTCATGGAAGACCACTCCCTGCAGCGGTCCCTGGCGGAGCACGGCCGCGCTCGCCCCGGTGGAATCGATGTCGCCGACCGCGACCGTGCCACTTTCGAGCAGCTCCCTCATTCCGCTCTTCACCGCTGCACAGAGCTGGTCGGGGCCGAGCTTGCGGCGTCGATCGACCATCGCCTCCACCCAGCGCGCGAAGTCCGCCCGCGGCAGCTCCTCGCCGCGGATCGAAGTCAGGTCCAGATGGCAATGCGCGTTGACGAAGCCCGGAAGCGCAAACCTTCCGTTCCCGGGAACCGGGATCTCCTCGACGGCGACGATCCGCCCCTGGTCACATTGCAGGCGAACACCGCGACGCTCCACTCCGCCGACGTACGCGCCATCGAGATCGAAGAACATCAGCGCGGCCCTGTTCTCATCGCGCGTCCGCGGCGGTGCGAAAACCCGCCCAGATGTCGCGACGGTCCGGCAAGTAGAAATTGCGATATGTATTGCGCAGCAGCCGGGAGCGCGTGAACAGGCATCCCCCGCGCAGAGCCTTGTGATCGCCGAACCAAGGCTCGGAATACTCCCGGTACGGATCGGGAGAGAACGCGGGATAGGGCAGGAAGTCGCTCGCGGTCCATTCCCAGACATTCCCCTCCATCTGACGGCAGCCGACCGAGCCGTCTCCCTCCGGATGCGCGTCGACCGGCGCGCAGCAGAGCGAGGTTCCGTCGAGCTGCGCCCTTCGTGGAGAGGCCGGCTCGTCCCCCCAGGGATGAACACGGTTCGAGGACTCGCGCGAGGGTCGCTCCGACGTGCCCGCCGCAGCCAACTCCCACTCCGCCTCCGTCGGCAGCCTGCGTCCGCGAAAGCCGCAGTACGCCGTCGCCTCGTGCCAGTTGACGTGGATCACCGGGAGATTCGGCTCGAGAGGCAGCCAGCAGTCGAACCAGCGGCGAAGCCAGCGGCCGCTGCTCTGCTTCTTCCAGTAGATCGGGTGCTCGGCCGAAGCCGCCTCTTTCCAGCGCCAGCCCGCTTGCGACCACCATTCCCGGCGCCGATAGCCACCGGCCTCGACGAACTCCAGGAATTCCTCCTGGCGGACCGCCGCTTTGGCAATCCGAAACGGCGCCACCTCCACCCGATGGGCCCATTTCTCGTTGTCGAACACGAACGGCAGCCGGCGCGGCGCGCCCAGCAGAAACGTTCCACCGGGAATCTCTGCATCGCCCGGCCACGGACTTCCCACACCGACCGCCGAGGCGTCCGCGGAGCCCGCGATCTTTGGTTTCGGCCAGCCGTGGGTCTGGCGAGTGTACGCCAGCGCCTCGCCGTGCATGTCCTCGTGATTAAGGACGAGCCAGGCGAAATAGCGCGTGGTGTCGTCGACGGGTTCCTCGTGAAGCTGTGCGACGACGACATCGAGGACCTTGTTCAGATAGCCCTCCACTTCGTCCCGCCTCGGCAGAGCGAGATCCCATCGAGTGTCGTGCGCGATCGCCGCCGAGTCGAACAGCCCGTCGGCGTCTGCGCGCAGCGGCGGCACCTTCCGCCGCTGCCGCAGCAGCCACTTCTCCTGGAACCAGCCGACGTGCCCGATCTCCCACAGGGGAGGATTGACGATGGAGAGCCTGGGACCCAGCATCTCTCTATCGTCGAGGTCGGCGACGAGATCGAGCAGGCGCCTGCGCGCGTCGAGCAGCGCCTCGGCGAGCTCTCTCCCGGAGACGTCCGCGGTCATCATCGAGCCGGCCCCGGATTCAAGAGCTGCACGCTGAACAGTCCGCCAGGGTCGAGCCAGCGCCGCTCGAGGCGGTAGCCGGCGCCGAGCACCAGTCGATCGATCTCTGCGATCGAGTACTTGTAGGAATTCTCCGTGTGGATCTTCTCGCCTTCCTCGAAGCTGAACTCCCGATCGAGCAGATCGACGCGCACCTTCTGACGTCTCTCGCTGACGAGGTACATCTCGATCCGTCCCTGGTCCTCGTCGTAGACGGCCTGGTGGCGGAAAGCGGCATCCTGGAAATGACCGGAGAGCTCACGGTCGATGCGCTGGAGGAGATTCTTGTTGAAGGCCGCGGTGATGCCGCGTGCGTCATCGTACGCGGGTTCCAGGACGGCCCTGCTCTTGCGCAGGTCGATTCCGACCAGCAGCCGATCGCGCTCGCCGAGCCGCCGGCGCACTTGATCGAGGAACCGCACCGCGTCCTCCCGATCGAAGTTTCCGATGTTCGATCCGAGCCAGAGGACCAGGCGCGGAGAGGGCGCGACGCTCTCGAGCAGCTCCAGGGCGTCCCGGTACTCGGCGTGCACCGCGCGGATTTCTATTGCAGGAAACCGGGAAAGGAGATCCTCGGAGCTCCCCGTCAGCGCGGTCCGGCAGATGTCCATCGGCACGTACCGGAGGACGGCGCTGTCCTGCAGGAACGCCTCGATCAGCGTGCGCGTCTTTTGGGCGCTGCCCGACCCCAGCTCGACCAGAGACGTGCCCGGGGGGACCGAGGCCCGGATGTCCCGGGCGTGGAGCTCGAGGATCGCCTGCTCGGCGCGGGTCAAGTAGTACTCGTCCAGCCGGCAGATCTCGTCGAACAGACGCGCCCCTTCGCGATCGTAGAAGTAGCAGCAAGACAAGCGCTTGGGGGACCGGCTGAGACCGTCGTTCACGTCGCGCGCGAACCGGGTGAACATGAACTCGCTGCCGGCGCCGATCACCTGCAGGCGCGGGGAGGCGGACGAGGAATCCACGCCATCGGCGCCGAGCTCGGCGAGCAGCGAACGGAGCGACTGGCGCTCGTTCTCGGGAGCGACCAGCGGAGCGAGCCGCGCGCAGTAGTCCGTCAATGCAGCGAGAAACCCAGGGTCCGACTCGGCGCGACCGAGCAGCGCACTGAGAGCCCGTTCGTCACCGGCTTCGAAGTAGCCCGGGTAGGCCTCGCCGAGGGTCCCGACCACGCCGTCGATCCGCGAGGCGATCAAAGGGACGCCGAGAGCGAGGGCCTCGGTGACGACGTTGGCGCCGCCCTCCATGCGCGAGCTGACGACGAGAAGTCGCGACCTCGCGAGGATCCGCAGTGTTTCGCGGCGGGACTTCTCACCGACCCACTCATAGCGGGGATTGCGCCGCGCCTCCGCCTCCGCCTCCCGCCGCATCGAAAGGCTGAGGGCGGCTCCGACCTGCACGACACGGACCCTCGATTCGGGGGGCAGGAGGCGGGCGGCCCGGGCGGTGCGGAATGGGTCCTTGACCTCCCGAAGATGTCCGAGAACGCAGACCACGAAAGCATCGAGCTTCTCGATGGCTCTCTTCTCGTTCGAGGGCCGTGCCGACTGGCGGATGACGCGCGCGCGGTTGCGGAAGCGATCCGGGATCCGGTCGATGCCGCGCGGCTGGAGGACGAGGAGGCGATCCGCCCTGCTCAAGGAGCGCAGGGCAACCTCGTTCTCCCCGAGATTGCCGTACAGGTCGGTCCCGGTCAGCGCGACCAGCAGCGGGCGCCGCGGCCGGCTGTGATGGAATCGCTCGATCGAGGCGGCGCTCTTCTCGGCATGCAGCGCGATCAGGAGGTCACACGGCCTGCCGTTCCACTCCTCGCCGAGGAACACCCGGTGACCCAGCGAGCGCAATTGCGCCGCCCAGCGCAGCGCCGTGATTCGATTCCCACGCCGAGATCGTTTGGGAGCGGGAGTGATGATGCCAATCGTCCGAATCGAGCGATTCACGTCCTGCAGTCTTCCTCGGAGGTTCGTCCAGGGGCGGGATCGAATCGAAACGAGAGCTTTATAACTGCCTCGCGTGCACGTTGAAACGCGGCACGGCTCGACTGCGAATCGAGGGCGCAGGCATAGGCGAGGTGAGGAAAGGTCTCGGGATGAGGCGGAGCATGCATCCGATCGCCCGGGCGGACGCACACGTCGATCTCGACGCCTCTCTGTTCCAAGGCCCTGCATTCGGCGGATGCAGGCACGCCGGCGACCGTGCTGTCCGCGAAATGATTGGCGTAGGCCAGCGCGCCGAAAACGCCTCTTAAGAGGTTCCACTGGATGGAGTCTCCCGACGCGAGCTCGATGGCTTTCTTCAGAGGATCGATGCCACAGATTCGCTCGATCAGACTAAAGAGGCCATTGTCCTCGCCGAGGCGCCCGTTGACCTCGATCACCTGCACGAGATCCCGTACAGCGCGCATCTCGATCGAGAATCCGCCCTGGTCGAAGCAGAGAGCATCGAGGGCCCGGATCGCGACGGCCTCGAAGTTGCGTTTTGCCGGCTCGGACCGATCCGCGGGCAGCAGATAACCCTCGATGAAGAATCGATCCGCGGAGGTGATCCTCTGCTCGATCACCTCGAACAGTCTGGCCTTCCCCGCGCAGACCAGACCGTCGCATTCCAGGGCATCCCCCTCCGCGAAGGACTCCACCAGGAACTCCCGCTCCGGATCACATCCCGGGTCGAGCCCACAGGAGCGTGCGAATGACTTAAGCCGTTCGACGTCCCTCGATCCGTCCAGGGTGCTCTGCACGTCTCGGATCGCCTTCTCCAGATCCTCCATGCGCGTCACCTTGGTGACCCCGCGCGCCATCGTCGACGCCACGGGTTTGAGAATCACCGGCAGGCCGTGAGCCCGTGCAAACCTCCGGATCTCCTCGACGCGCGACACTCGCTGGAACACGGGCTGTGGCACTGCCGCCTCGAGGAGCCTCTGGCGCGTGCGGAGCTTGTTCAGACAGCCGTGCGCGGCATCCGGCGACGGTCCTGGGAGAGAGAGACGCGAGCACAGGACGGCGCCCGCGGCCAGGGCGGCCTCGCTCTGGATCAGGATCGAGGAGAGTCGCCGGCGGACGAACGCCTGGAGCACGGTGTCGACGACGGCCTCGACCTGGTGCGCGGGCGGGAGCCGAAGAGTCTCGTCGAACACTTCCGCGTCGCGGGGATCGATCCAGTCGTCCGCCAGAATCGTGAAAAAGCCCCGGTCTCTCAACCAGGATCGAGCGGCGGTGAACCGGCGAATTCTTTCGCGCACCTCGCCGGGATACAAGAGCAGCAGGGTGCGCGTCGTCATGACTCTGCCCTCGCCTGGCCGACAACGCCTGCGGGCGCCGTCGCGAAGCGGAGGCGCCCATGAGATTCAAGCGACCGTGGGCTCCTGGCCTCCGGCGTCCGCGCTCAAGGCTTGGAGCCGCGGATCTCCAGCGTCACCGAGTCGATGCGCACTGCGGAGATGATGTCCGATCCCAGCACCAGCGGTTGAGAGGCGTCCGGCAGAATGATCTTGAAGCGGAAGTACTGGTCGCCGTCGTGCTGATCGAGCGTACCCGAAGGATCGGTCGGGTCGATGAACGTCGGATCGGCGGGCGGCAGAGGCAGGCCATTGTCCGGGTCACCGGTCGTGAAGTTGAGGAACAACCCGAACGGGGGGATGACCAGGGTCGAACCCGAGTCCACCTGACCGTCGTCCTCCACGGTGTACGTCCCAGAGGTGTCGGAGCCGTTGAGCGTCATGCGGTAGGCGATCATGATCCGCTGGTAGGACGGAACGAGGACTCCGGCCGCGATGAACTTCGACTGGCCCAGCGTCTGACCGCCTCCGGGAAAGATGCCCAGGTGCTCGGCAGTCACTTCCGGGATGACCAGCCCTTCGAAATCCTCCGGATCGAGATTGCCAAGGATGTTTTCGATCCTCACGCGCCCTGCGGCGCCGTCCCCGCCGGCGTTGCTCTGGCCGATTGCCCCGCCCAGGCCTCCCACGGCGGAAATCTCGCCGCCGGTGATCACCGATACGACGCCACCCGTACCAATGAAGATCGACCCGCCCGCGCCTCCACCGCCTCCAGACGCGGCATTGGCACCTTCCGAATTGGACCGACCGCCTTCGCCTCCCTCCGCGCGGATGACACCAGTCGGTCCGACGGTGACGTCGCCGGCCACGACGAGGCGCACCGACCCGCCGCCGCCGCCGCCGCCGCCGCCGGCGATCCACTGCGGGAGGATGAAGATCGGCTCGGAGTAGTCCTCCTTGCAGTTCTGCGTCCCGGTGCCCAGATCGTCATCGTCGTAGAAACGATTGGTCGGACCGTTGACGCTGTCGTCGATTCCGTCGTTCTCCGACAGCTCCGGATGGCCCTCGTGCTCGGCCGGATCCTTGAACGAGCCGGCACAGTGCAGCCCCGCTCCGCCTCCGCCGGCGCCGCCGGCATTGAACGGCGGAGCGATTCGCACCGGCGAGCCCGGAACAAGATTTGGAATCGAGGAGAGATCGAGGATGTCTCCGTCCAGAGTGACCACGGGGGAGACCGTGCATGTATCGGTCGCATCGACCGAACCGATGACGAAAGTGAGCCCCTGCTGGGTGCGTGGGTTGATCCGATGACCGACGAACCGATCGTCCTCGGCGCCGCTGCCATCATCGAAGACGTCCGATGCTAGACGGATCTGCACGCTGCTGAGAATCGCGGAAACGGTGGTGGTTGGAGCCGGGTCGCCACCTTCGGCGCCGATCCAGCCGGTGCCGCCGAAAGGACCGGCGCCGCTGTCGACCGTGGGATCATCGACACCGTCTCCACCGGGAGCCGTCGATCCGCCGCCTCCCCCGCCGCCCGCGCGACCCAGGGTGACAAAGGTCTGCATCACTGACTGCGGCTCCGAGCCTCTCCCTCCGTTCACGAATCCGACGTCATCGAGGTCGCCGTCCGCGTCCAGATCGAAGAGATTGCTTCCATCGACTCCACGCAGATCGCCGAGCAGGTAGGCATCACAGATCTCGGCGAGCAGAGGAGTCCGGAATCCACCGCTTCCGTCGTCCTCGAGTGTCGGATTGGCCGTCTCCTGAGTCATCGTTCCGTGAAAGTTCGCGTCACCGCTGTCCGAAACCACGTTGATCATCGATCCGGAGATGCTCGCAACCTTGAAGGCCGGGTGGAACCGTTCGAAGCGAAAATCGTCCGCAGCGACGTTGGGCTGAAGCCAGAGATCCGCGACTGGAATCGTGGTCAGATCGAACGTGACGAAGTCGTCGGTCAGCGAGAAATCCAAGATTGCGGTCGAACGGCCGCTGGTACCGGCGTTCTTGAGGCCCGGTACGACGAATCCGAGCTGCAGGTAGGTCGCGCCCGCGCCCAGCTTGCCAGGAAAGAAGGTGTCGACCGCGTTGCCGCCGGACTGGAAGGTCGCGCTGCCCCCGCGCCCGCCCGCGGCGCCGCCGAGCGATGCCACACCGCCTGCACCTGGGCGGTGCGCGGTGTTCTCCTGGGCATCCTGATTGTAGACCTCACCTGCCGATCCGGAGATGTCGAGCAGACCCTCGACCACCACCGTTCCCGAGGTCAGAACCTCCAGTGGAAAACTTCCGGTCGCCTCCACCACCCATCCGAGGGGCACCTTGAAGCTCGTGAACTCATAGAGGCGCCGAGTACCGGGATTGGCGCCGGACTCCGTGCTCATCGTCACGATCCGGTTGCCAACATCGATCGTGACGTCGTCCGGTGGATTGATCTGGAACTCGGGAGCCTCCGGATCGAACACGCCATCGGTGCCCGTGCCGCCGCCGATTCCCGAGCTCAGGAAGCCGGGCACTCCTTTTCCCCAGCGCGCGGAGGTCGCGGTCTTGTCCTCATTGGTGTCGATCGAGAATGCCTCGACCACCGGGTCCGCGGGTCCTTCCGGGTCCCCCGGAACCGTGTGGAACTCCAGGGTGTCGTTGGCGGCAGGGTCGTTCTCCTCGGTGACCTTGTTGTGCCCGGATAAATCAAGGATCGTTCCGTCGACCGTCACGACGTAGACACACCCCCCGGAGTTGTCCGTGGGAAGCTCGCTGAGCGGGCTGGTCCAGATCACCTGCGCCGAGTGATCGTCCTGGCTGAGGAGGTAGCTGCCGGGAAGGACCACGCGGTCGGCATCGGTCGAAACGTCCCCATCCAGATCGAGCTCGACGTGGATCGAGCCGCTGGTGTCATTGTCCGGATCATCGATGACCGAGCTGGGGATCACCGGCTCGTTGAAATCGATCTGGACCCTGGGCACCGGTGAAGTCGGAATCGCCGCCGGGTTGAGCTGCGCATTGCTGGTCGGATGACGAAGGGAGATCGTCGGCTCGGGCGCACCCGGCACGCGGTCGAAGATGATGTCATTGGTCTGGAAGAAGAACGGTCCTCGGTCGGAGGACTTGATCTGACTGCCCGACCTGGATCGAAGAGTGTTGGTGGCGGGTGGGACCTCGAACAGGAGCTGGTAGGTCTTGTTGGGCTGGAAGCCATAGCTCACGTTTGTATCGCTGAACACGATCAGGGGACAGATCACCAGCACGCTGCCACTGACATCAAAGCTCAGACCCGCGTCCGGCCCCGGGGAAGGGGGATCGGTCGAGAGGTCGATCTCCTGGACCGTGATCGTCTCGGTGGAGACGGAGCGGGGGTCGATCGACTCGTTGAAGCGCACCAGAACGCACATGTTCTGAGGGATGATCGGGGGCTGACCGACCTCGCCGCCCGCATTGAACGACCCGGAAAAGGGGTCGTAGCCGAAGACCGTCGACAGGATGCCGAAAACGCCTCCGCCCCCGCCCCCGCCACCACAGCCTGCAAGGAGGGCAAGACCGATGACGGAGAGACTGAAAAGGACAGAGCTTCGTGCGGAACTCCGCAAGGTCGAATTCATCCTGCATTGACTCCAGTCGGAGAGACGCCAGGCAAGGAGGCACAAGGCTGCTCTACCCCCGAGATTCCATTCGACGGCGGCAAGACATCACACTCTGCCTGTGCAGCCCCCTGAGACAGAGGGGGCGGCATGCTATCGGAGCGTTTTTGCGCTGTCAAAAGGCACCACCCATACTTCACCTGCCCCACCATGGAAACAGGCACGGCTCATGCGGGTTCCAGGGATCCTTCCCGATGCTTGCGGCGCGATTGGGGCTGAGTCAGGCTCTGGTCCGCAATCGATGTGCCCGGTTGCGGGTCGTTGCCCTGGGACTTCATGGGGGCCTGAAAGACCTCTTGATGGGCGAAACCTCACGAAGCGCCGTGCGGACGTGGACAAGGCGGCTGGTGCCTAACATCTTCCAGAGCCACGACCACCAAAGGACGGCTCCCTGGTCGCGGCACGGATTCCCTGCCTGGCTCTCCCTCATGCCTTGAGGAGCACCCGAATGAAGCCCGTTGCGATCGCCATCCTCCTCCTCCAGGCTGCAACCCTGCTGTGGCTATGGGCCCTCTGGCAGAGATCCGACGAAACCTCCCGGATGAAACTGGCGTTTCAGGAGATGACAGCGGCCCTGCACGGGGCGTTGAATCAGCAGCGCGAGCTGACGCTGTACCTCGAGGCCCAGAGACGAGCGACGAGCCCGGTCTCCGTCGAGAGCGCGGCCGGAAGCGTCGGCGAGGAGACGCCCGCCAGTCCATCACAGGAGGATCCGCCGCTGCCTTATCAGCAGGCCAAGGACCTCCTCGACCGCCTTCGGGAGAACTTCGTCCAGATGCGGAGCGAGAAGGCGGAGGACAACAGCTTTCTCGAGCCCTTCGTCAAGACGAAGGAAATGCTCGTCGAGGATCTGCTGGCCCGCGGTCCGGAGGCTCTCCACTGGGTGAACGAGGAGATCACCAAGCGACAGTTCGATCCGCAGTTCGACCATCACTTCATCGAGTTTCTGCTCCTTGAAGTCGTTCCCCGGCTCGGCAATGTCGATCTTGAGGCTGCCGCTCGGATCGCCCGGGGCGCCCTGGTGAACAACGCCGCCGAACAGTCCGTGCGGTTTGCAGGGGCTTCGGTTCTCAGGCAGCTCGACGAGCGCTCGTGGATCGTTGAGAGCGTTGCGGTCCTGCGTGTCTCCGGTTCCCGCGCGATCAATCTTCGGGTACGTCTCCTCGAGATGTTCAAGGACCACCCTACGCCCGAGATCATCCCCGTCTGCGAGAGCTTTCTGCTCGAGCGCCAGCACCCCGAACCGCTTCGAGCCAAGGCCGTGGAAGTCCTGTCCAGACAGAGCGGCGGCCCGGTCAACAGCCTGCTGCGCAAGGTGCTGTTCGAGGATCCCGATCCGCTGCTCAAGAATCTCGCCCTCGACGGCCTGTATCAGCGACTGGGCACGGGGGAGGACATGAAGCAGCTCCTCAAGGACGTCGTAGACACCGACGCCTCGCGGATGGCGCCACTCATCCAGGAGAAGGCGAGAAAGCTGCTGGAGCAGATCGCGGCGGGGGCTGCGGGACCCGCGGGTCAATGATCGCCTGGGCGCACAGCGCAGCGAGGTGAATCGACACCCGAAGAATGCAGGAAGGGACTAGCCCAACTTCCGCAGTTCGCGACCGAGAGACCTAGAGCCACGGGGCCTCGAGGGGTCGAGTTGGCACTACATTTTGGGTGACGGCACGGTCTTGGGAACTCGAAGGCATCGAGGGAGCACAGTTGTCGCACTCGGAACCGTCCCATTCAAGGGGGCAGGTTGGCACTACATGGGCTTTTCAAAGCTCACCCGCGAGAGATTGGTTCGGAACGCCGATGTGTCCCAGGGCCGCGCGCAGAAAACAACTCAAGCTGCGGAAGTTGGGCTAGCGAGAATGAGCCAAAGTTGGTTCTGGCTTGAATCTGCGACGCATCAGCGGAGCGGCAACCACCGGCCGCCGTCCTGGCCCAAGACTCCCGGCTGGAACGCGAGACGCTGCGAGATGTCTCCGGGAGCCGAGAATGCGGCATCGAACGCCGGGCCCGCTGTGCGACCGCTGTAGCCTTGGCCTGGTTCGCCGTTGTTGGTCGCCAGGATGTCGCCGCTCTGGTTGACCACGAACGCCCGTCGCCCGCTCTTGCCCATCTCTGCGGGCCAGGCGTAGGCCACCCACAATCGCTCGGCGAGCGTCGAGTCGAGCACGGAGGGGTCCGCCTTGCCGCCGGCTGGATCCTCCGGGATCCCCACGCCCAAAGCTCCCGGGAGGAACATCGCGAACATGTATCCCGAGGAGTTCGCCGCCCCGCTCCGGATCAATCCGAGCTTTGCGGAGAGCAGCGGTGGATCGACGTAGGTCGCGGTACCGCGCAAGAGAACCTGTCCACCCAGCTCCGCAAGGTAGGCGTACTCACCTTCGCCGTTGCCGATCGCGTCCGTCTCGATCGTCTGGCGCGACCGGATCGTCGCCTCTGCGGCGACGATTGCGCGCAGCACCTGAATGGTCGCGGCCTCGTTGGCGGTGATGCGGCTCGACAAGAGGCCGGGCATGGCAATCGTCGCGATGATCACGATCATCGAGATCACCACCATCAGCTCGACGAAGCTCATGCCCCTTTTCGGACACGGGCGAGGACAAGAACGGGCAGACATGGGCAGTGCCTTCCTTCTCCTCCGTTCCTGGGACACCGATCCAAGGCTCGCCATCGGCATCATCTGCCCCGCACTTGACGCAAAGCCAGGAGCTGCGAACAAACTTCCTGGAAGCCGCAGACGACCTCGCCCGGATCATTCACGAATCAGGAACCGCAAGAAACCGTCACCAGCGGAATTGAGGCAACGGGCTGCGACCAACTGTTCATGAGGTTCATCAATCATTCGGGCTAGCCCCAATGCCGTTCACTTTGTCACTCCGAAGGATTCTGCAAAGGAGTGTGCATGCTGGGAGGAGCAAGAGCAAGAGCAAGAGGAGGAGACGGAGGGGGATCTGAGGGAAAGAGGAGGACGGGGAGAGGCAGAGCCAGGAGGTAGAGAGAGGTTCGGTCACTCGCTTCCAAGTGCTCGAGATTAGTTTTCAAACCGCTCCCTCCAGCTCCACCTCTCCCTCCATCTCCTTCTCCTGCTCACTCGCTCTCACTCTCACTCCTGCGCCCTCCGCCCCGCTCCTCTCACTACCGTTAAGTGAACGGCATTGGGGCTAGCCGGGGGCTAGGGGGAACAAACAACAGAGGGAACCCCGCGAAGGGTTCCCTCTGCATCGGTACGGCTTGACTTCAAGAACGGCTTCGATCAGTTGACGACCAGCCAGTTACCACCATCCGTCGCGGCGGCAGGAACACCGCCGATCGACAGCGCCGACGTGATGTCCTGCGCCGTCACGTACGCGGCGTCACCCAGAGGGGGCGTGCCGGTGCCGGAGTAGTTCCCGACCTGGTTGTTGGTCTGCAGGACGTCGCCCGCCTGGTTGACCATGAACGTGCGGTTGCCGGTGTTCGTGAACGCGGCCGGCCACGCATAGCAGCACCAGGTGTTCTCGCACAGATCGAAGTCCTCGCCGCCCGGCGTACCACCCGGTGAGCCGGCCTCGACCAGCGGGACGCCCGCAGCCGCGGGCAGGTTGATCTGGAAGAAGTAACCCGAGCGATTGACGAATCCGTTCCCGTCGACGCGACCGAGGGCGGCCGACATCACGGGCGGATTCAGGATGATCGCACCGACGGCGCCGGTGTCATCGCGGAGGCCGACGTTTCCGGCCGCCTCGGCGAACCAGCCGTGCTCACCAATACCATCGAGGTCCTGGTCGATGGCGCCCTGCGACTGGAGCTGAGACTGGGCGGACACGACGTTGCGAAGCGTCGCGATCGCCGCAGACTCGTTGGCGTTGAGTCGCGCAGACAAAAGATTCGGAATTGCGATCGACGCGATGATCGCGATGATTGCCACCACGATCATCAGCTCGATCAGTGTGAAGCCCTTCTGTGTTCTCACGAACCGATCTCCCATGAAAAACTGCGGTTTCCCAGATGCCGTCGCGGCACCCCGCGGGTGCCCTCCGGCTCTTGATCCACGTACCACCCCTCGTCGGGGCATTTCCGTTATCGGAAGGCTTTCCGGGCCGGCTGTATGGAAATAAGTTCAGGCTCTTCCGGGTCTTGTGTGGGTAGGTCCCGCGTAGCGGCCCTGGGTGCCGCGCAGCCGCACCTCTCAAAACAACCTGGCCCAGTTCATTCCATGAACACACGGTCGACCTGTCGAAGCCCCAAGAAACCATTGCAAGCAGGCTTGAGACAACGAGTTGCGACCGACTGTGCATGATCTTCATGAATGATTCGGGCTAGAAGGCAAGGAGCTGTCGATGGTTGAATTGGCACTCAGGGGTGCGTTACTTCCCGCACAACATGCGTTCGTCCAGAGAGAAGGGGCGCCTTACCGGGGACTGACTGCGATCCGTCGAACCCCGGTTTCCCACCCAAAACCCGGAAGAGCGCAAGTTCCGTCGAAGCGCCGCCGTCACCCGCCCTGGGTCAGTTTCTTCTGGATCTCGAAGATCGGCAGGAACACGGCGAGGACGATGCCGCCCACCAGGAATCCCATGAAGCCGATCAGGAGCGGCTCGATCATCGAAGTCAGGCTCTTGACGCTGGAGGACACCTGCTCGTCGTAGAACGTCGCGATCTTCTCGAGGAGCTGCTCGAGCGAGCCGGACTTTTCGCCGATCGCGATCATCCGGGTGACCATCGGCGGGAACACGGGCGACTTCTCGAGAGGTTCCGACAGCGAGTTGCCGTTGCGAACGGACTCGCGCGCTTTGAGGACGGCCTCCTCGATCACCTTGTTTCCGGCGGTCTCCGCCACGATCTCGAGCGATCCCAGGATCGGCACGCCCGACTTGAGCAGCGTGGCAAACGTCTGCGAGAATCGGCCGAGCGCGACCTTTTTGAACAGCGGCCCGAAGATCGGGACCTTGAGCTTGAGCCAGTCGACCGCCCTGCCGCCGGCTTGGGTCTTCTTGATCATCCTCAGCGCGAAGAACCCGGCGAACACCAATGCGATCGCGGTGTACCACTGCTCGACGAGCCAGTCCGAGGTCGCCATCACGTTCTGCGTGAGCGCCGGGATCTTGATCTCGAGGGAGGTGAAGATTGGCTTGAACTGCGGCACGATTCCGATCATCAGGAACATCGTGATGCCGACGACCATCACCAGCGAGATCACGGGATAGGTCATCGCGGCCTTGATCTCGCGCTTGAGGCGCGCTGAGTTCTCGAGGTACTCCGCAAGACGAGCGAGGATCTCGTCGAGCTGACCGGACACCTCGCCGGCGCGCACCATGCTGACGTAGATCTGCTGGAACGCCCGGGAGTGCTTCGCCAGCGCCGCGGAGAAATCGGCGCCGGCGCGCACGTCGTCGGCGACCATCTGGACCGTCCGGCGGAACCTGGGGTTTCCGATCTGGCCCGCGAGGATCTCCAGCGAGTCGAGCAGCGTGATGCCCGCGGAGATCATGGTCGCGAGCTGGCGAGTGAACACGACGAGCTCGTCTCCACTCGGTCTGCCGGGCCGGGAGGAGATCTTCCCGCCCTTCCCCTGGTTCGGAGCGCTCTTGCTCCCGGCGGCCCTGCCTTCCCGGATGTCGATGACCACCAGGTTCTTGCGACGCAGCTCGCCGACGACGTCGCCGGCGGTGGCGGCGGTCACCGTGCCGGTGATCGTCTTGCCTTCCTGGGTCTTCGCCGCGTACTTGAAGCTGGGCATTGCGTTCCGTCTCCAGGGTGCTTCAGTCAGCCATCGTGGACCGTACGACTTCTTCGACCGACGTCTTGCCGCGTGCGGCGTTCAGGAGCCCGGCGCGACGCAGGCTGACCATTCCCTCCTCGATCGCCTTCTGCTTGATGTCGACGGAGGAGCCGCCATCGATGATCACCCGCCGCAGTCCTTCTGTGAACGGCATCGTCTCGAGGATCGCGAACCGGCCCTTGTATCCCTGGTTGCAACGAGTGCAGCCAGGCCCCGGTCCCATCAGGTTCAGCTTGTCCCTGAGATCGCTCTCGAGAAAGCCCATCGCGTGAAGACGCTCGTGAGGAATCGACACGGGCTGACGGCAATTCTCGCACAGCTTGCGCGCGAGGCGCTGCGCGCAGATCAGGATCGTGGAGGAGCCGACCATGAACGGGTCGAGCCCCATGTCCACCATGCGCGTGATGGTCGAGGCGGCGTCGTTGGTGTGCAGCGTCGACAGGACGAGGTGGCCGGTGAGGGCCGCCTTGACCGCGATCTCGAGCGTCTCCTTGTCGCGGATCTCGCCGATCAGGATCGTGTCGGGGTCCTGGCGCAGGATGGAGCGCAAGGCGGCCGCGAACGTGAGCTCGCGCTTGTTGTTGACCGGCACCTGGTTGATGCCTTCCATCTGGTACTCGACCGGGTCCTCGACCGTGACGACGTTCTGATCGGGGGTTGCGATCTCCTTGAGGGCGGAGTACAGCGTCGTCGACTTGCCCGAGCCCGTCGGTCCGGTGATCAGGATCATTCCGTACGGCGCCTGGATGGCCTCGCGGTAGTCGATGAGCGCCTTGGACTCGAATCCGAGGCTGTCGAGGTTGAGCGCGAGGTTGCTTCCGTCCAGGATTCGCATCACCACCTTCTCACCGTGCACGACCGGAAGCACGGAGACTCGAAAGTCGATCTGCCGATTCTCGATGCGGGCCTGAAACTTTCCGTCCTGGGGTTTCCTGCGCTCGGCGATGTCCAGCCCCGCCATGATCTTGACGCGCGAGACGAGGGCCGCCTGGATGTTCTTGGGCGGCGTTGCAACGTCGCGCAAAAGGCCGTCCTGCCGGTAGCGCACCTTGATCAGCTTCTCGTAGGGTTCGATGTGGATGTCGGAGGCCCTCTCCTTCACCGCTTGTGCGACGATCGTGTTGATGATGCGCACGACGGGGGGACCGCCCGCGTTCTCCGTCAGGTCGACCGGGCCGTCGTCGGAATCGGTGGCCTTGACCTCGACGTCCTCCTCCTGGACGCTGTCCAGCAGCTCGTCCATCTGCGCGGCGTCGTTGCTGTACAGCCGGCTGCGGTGCTCCTTGACCACGTTCTCGAGGGCGATGACCGGCCGGATCTCGAGGTGGGACTCGAGGCGAAGCTGATCGAGCTTGACGATGTCGAACGGATCGGGCATCGCAACGGTGACGACGGTTCCGATCTTCGAGACCGGGCAGACGCCGTATTTTTCCGCCAGCTCCAGGGGAAACTGCTCGAGCAGCTCGCCTTCGACCGTGATGCGCGGGAGGTCGACCGGAATGAAGTTGGTTTCGCTGGCGATGATCCCGAGGAACGACTTCTGCGGCACCAGACCCGACTTCTCCAGGACCTCGCTGAGCGAGGTCTTGCTCTCGGTCGAAGCCGCCAGAGCCTCGTCGAGGGAGGATTCCCCGACGGCGCCGCTGCGCATCAGGATCTGCCGGACCTTTCGGAGGTAGGTGACGCTGGACATGGACGGTTACTTGCTTCGGATCAACCGCTCGAGCTCGGCCGGATCGGCGGAGTGCGCGAACGCGGCCTCTGAGGTGATCAGATTCGCTCGCAGGTGCTCGGCGAGCGCCTGGTTCATCGTGCACATCCCCAGGCGACGATTGGTCTGCATGATCGAGTAGATCTGGTGGGTCTTGTCCTCGCGGATCAGGGACTTGACCGCCGGGTTGCACAGCAGGATCTCCGCGGCGAGGACTCGTTTCCGGCCGTCCACGTTCGGAACGAGCTGCTGGCAGAAGACCGCCTGAAGCACCGAGGAGAGCTGGGTCCTGATCTGCTGCTGCTGATGTCCCGGAAACACGTCGATCACGCGACAGATGGTCTGGACCGCGTCCGAGGTGTGCAGCGTGGAAAAGGTCAGGTGGCCGGTCTCGGAGATGTTGAGCGCCGCCTCGATCGTCTCGAGGTCGCGCATCTCGCCGATCATCACGACGTCCGGATCCTGCCGGAGCACGGAACGCAGCGCGTTCTTGAACCCGTGAGTGTCATGGCCGACCTCGCGCTGGTTGACCAGGGACTTGCGATTCTTGTGCAGGAACTCGATCGGGTCCTCGACGGTGATGATGTGCCCGCTGCGCCGGCAGTTGAGGTAATCGATCATCGCCGCGAGCGTCGTCGACTTGCCCGAGCCGGTCGCACCCGTCACCAGGATCAGACCCTTGGGCAGGTTGCACAGATCCACGCAGACCTCGAGCGGAAGGCCCAGCTCCTCGAACGACTGGATGCGCTGCGGGACGACGCGCAGGACCGCGCCGATGGCGCCGCGCTGCACGAATACGTTGGTCCGGAACCGCCCGATCTCGGGGATCCCGAACGAAAGGTCGAGCTCGTGTTCACGCTCGAAGCGTGCGATCTGCTCCGAGGACAGGACGCCGTAGATCAGCGATTTCGTGTCCTCGGAGTTCAGCGGCTCGTACTCGGTGTCCATCATCTTCCCGTGGAGCCGGATGCGCGGCGGCGACCCCGCAGTGATGTGGAGGTCCGACCCTCCCCGCTCGACCAGCAAGTCCAGCAGTTGCTTCAGAATGAGCATCAGAATGCCTCCGCTTGCCGGCGAACCCGAGAGAACCGGCGGAAACTTCTGATTCATCGGCTCCCGTTCCCCCGCAAGTGAAGTCCGACGTCGCCGGTGGCTCGATGCTCGCCTGGAACGGCGGAAAACTCTTCCCGAGGAGGAGGAGGTGGGGCTGCGATTCGCAGCCATGGGAAGCTCAAGCGCGGCTGTGGACCCTGCGCGGACCTGCCGGCCAAAGACCCGCAGGATCCTGAAGGGACCGCCCTCCCGGCTCTTCTATGACCAGGGTCCGGTCCTCGAGGGCTACTCTTCGTCCTTGGCCTGGAACCCGGCGCGCACTTCCTCCGCGAGGCGCGCAGGCATCACGTCGTAGTGCGAGAATTTGAAGGAGTAGCTGCCTTCGCCCGCAGTCATCGAACGCAGATCCTGGGAATACGTCAGGATCTCCTTCAACGGGATCTGCGCGCGGATGACCTGCAGATTGCCCACCGAATCGAGCCCCTGGATGCGCCCGCGACGGGAATTGAGGTCGCCGGTGATGTCCCCCATCGCGCTCGCCGGGACCTCGACGGTGAGGTCGACGATCGGTTCGAGCAGACAGGGCCTCGCCCTGAGGAATCCGTCCTTGAAGGCCCTCGCGCCCGCGATCCGGAACGAAGTCTCGTTCGAGTCGACGGGATGATGCTTGCCGTCGTAGACCGCGACGCGCACGTCCTCGATCGGGTAACCGGCAAAGATGCCGGTCACCAGCGATGCGGCGACGCCTTTCTCCACGGCCGGCAGGAAATTCCTGGGGATCGAGCCGCCGAAGGTGTCGTCGACGAACTCGAACCCCTGCCCGCGCTCGTTGGGTGCAACCCGCAAGTAGACCTCGCCAAACTGGCCGGAGCCGCCCGTCTGCTTCTTGTGGCGATGATGGCCCTCGGCGTTCACCTGCACCGTCTCCTTGTAGGGCACCCTGGGAGGACGGGTCTCGAGCTCGATGTGAAACCGGTCCTTGAGCCTCTTGATCATCTTCTCCAGGTGCAGGTTGGTCATTCCGGTGAGGACGAGCTCGTGGGTCGAGGCGTTGCGTTCGGCGACGAAGGTGAGATCCTCGCCCGTCAGCTTGCGCAGTCCAGTGGACAGCTTCTGCTCGTCCTGGCGATTCTTGGACTCGATCGCCAGCGACACCATCGGAGTCGGGACCTTGACAGAGTCGATCACGATGGCGGTGTTGGCGTCACACAGCGTGTCGCAGGTTTCCAGGACTTCGATCTTGGGTATCGCAAGGATCTCACCGGGCCCCGCGGAGGTCACCGTCTCGTGCTCCTTGCCCTGCGGGCGCAGCAGGTGGGCGACCTTCTCCGTTTTTCCCGTTCGTTGCACCGTCACGATCGTGTCCGCCAGCACGGTTCCCGACCAGATGCGGCAGTAGGACAGCTTGCCGACGTAGGGATCGGCCAGCGTTTTGAAGATCTGTGCGCACAATCCGGAGACGACTCCCGGCTTCACCATCACGGCGGCGTCGCCCTGCTTGCCGCCCCGGCCCGGCGCCTGCAGGGGGCTGGGTGCGAACTGGACCAGGTGTTCGAGCAGCTCGGTGACACCGACTCCCTTCTCGACCGATCCACACAGGATGGGCACGAGAGTCCCGGAGTGCAGCGCCCGGGCGTACAGGATGCGCAGCTCCTCGTCCGAGACCGTCCCCTGATCAAGGTACTTCTCCATCACCTTTTCGTCGGTCTCGACCAGCCGATCGATCAGGGTCGAGCGCTCGGCGGAATCGACGCTCAAGGGGTTCAGCCAGTCGGTCACTTTCGCAAGCCCGGCGCCCTTGCCCTGAGGACCCCACATCGGCACGCACTCGGACCCGAGCAGCGTCCGGCAGTTCTCCACGGCGGCGCCGAGATCGGACTGCTCGGAGTCCAGCTTGTTGACGAACACGATCACGGGGAGCTTGAGCTCCCGCGCCCGCTGGTAGAGATGGCGCGCGGTGATCGAGAGCGGCCCGACGCCGGAAAGCACCAGCAGCGCCGAGTCCACGCCGGCAAGCGCCGACATCGCCTCCCCCACGAAATCCCCGTAGCCCGGCGTATCGACGACCTGCAGTCGGATTTCACCCTGCGCAAAGTGCACGAATTTCATGTGCAGCGTGTGCCGCGCCTCTTTCTCCTCGGCGGTGAAGTCGCAGAAGCTGGTCCCGTCCGCGACCCTGCCCAGGCGGCTGTTGACACCCGCCTGATGCAGCCAGTGATCGATCAAAGAGGTCTTACCAACCGATCCACTGCCGATCACGGCAAGGGTGCGCAGCTTCTCCGTCGCATGGGAAACCATGGCGTTCCTCGATCAGGGTTGCTCTGCCGGGAGGACACCCGCATCCAGCCTGGGGGCTGCCGAAAAGGGCGCAATTGTGCCGATCGGGCGTGCGGGAGACTATAGGAGCCTCGAGCGCCCTCAGGAGAGTCCTAGGACCTGGCGAACGAACCGCGGCCAGTCCTGTCGGAAAAACTCGATGACCGGCGTGCGCCAGAACAGGACGAGCAAGATGCCCACGGAAAGATAGGGGCCGAACGGAATCGACCTCTGCCCGGTCATTACGCGATGCACCAGTCCGAACAATGCGCCCAGGATGCATCCCAGGAAAAACACCATCAGCACGCCATCCAGGGAGACGAACGCGCCCGCCATGGCGAGATACTTGACGTCTCCCATCCCCATCGCCTCCTGACGAAAGGCCTTGGTGCCGACGAAGCCGACCAGAGCGACCAGGATTCCCCCTGCCAGCATGCCGGTCAGCGATGCGACGAAGCCGCAGAGCGGACTGGACCAATCCCACTGAAGGAGGACCTGGTAGAAGCGGCTGTCCTCGTGAAGGTTGGGAGCGACGAGGGACACGAGCAATCCGAACAGGATCCCGGGAAGCGTGACGGCGTCGGGGATGATCTTGTGCTCGAAGTCGATGAAGGTGACGACCAGGGTCATCGACACGAGGTACAGCTCGGCGGTGAGACACAAGAGGAGTTGCAGGAGCTCGCCGTAACTCGTCACCGAACTCGACCAGCGCTCGGTCGCGAAGCGATGCGTGAGGGCACCGAAGAACAGCGCCGCCAGCGCCTCCACGACGACGTACCGGACGGAGATCGCCGACCGACAGTGCCGGCAGCGGCCCCGAAGGACCAAAAAGCTCACGATCGGCAGGTTGTCCCACCAGGCGATTCCCGCCTTGCACGAGGGACAGAAGCTCCGCCGCGGGAGGAGAACGCTCATCCCGGGGCGTGGCAGACGATAGACGACAACGTTCAGGAACGAGCCAATGGCAGCGCCGAGGATCCCCATCGACACGGGGAAGACCCATCCCGTCGGGCTCACCGGATCTGTTCTCCTTCGGCGGACGATGCCGCACTTTTCTCGCTGGCAGGGGCAACCGCCTTCGCGTCCCGGTCAGGAACGCCGCAGCCGAGCACGAATGGATAGAGATCCATGAGCACCCCGCGCCGAACGGGCCGGCCGCCGAGGTCCGTCAACGCCAGCTCGTCTCCCTGGTCGACGCAGATTCCGTAACGCTGACCCTCGACGAACGGCGCGGGAGGGGCGCTTGGAAACGAGGCGCGCAGTCGCGCGGCCTCGGGTCCGTTGAACAGGACGATCAGCGGACCTGAAGGATCCATCGAATGATCCTCGACACCCCATGGACCTCTCCAGCGGACCTTGACCATCTCCAGGGAGCGTGGATCGACGGGCTTGTTCACCTTGAGCAGCACTCCGTGGTCGTCGTGCCCGACTTCGACGACGCCCCCAGCCTCTTCGGTTCGATCGTCGATGAAGAACGGGTCCGTGCTCACGGTACGAAATAAGAGCACTGAGGAGGATCGCAGTCGCTCCTGGCGCCGCGACTGCAGCGAACGCAGGAATGGCGAACCCTTGAGCTCGAGTCGATAGTCGGCGGCGGGAGAGAATCCCCCGTCCTTCAGATCCGCCCGGCAGGCGAGCGCCGGCGTGAACTTGACCGAATCCCCGGACGCCTGAAAGCCGCCCCGGACGGGTTGACCGGATGCGTCGAGTACGCGGATCGCGTGCTCGTCGACCGATCGCGCCAGCACCTCGCTGTTGAAGTGAAGCACCAGTGACTGGTTGAGCCGCACGGGACGAGACAGGTCCGGCTCGCAGTGCAAGAACCGGAATTCCGTCGGCGAACAAGACGCCGCCAAGGCGGGAAAGACAAGGATGATGGCGCTTCGGAGCGGCCGGAACGAACGGCACCGCGGGTTGCAAGCGACTCGGTCGGGTTCAAGATTCGCGCTCATGTCCCGGATTCCTTGCGCAACCCACCCAGCCTCAGGCCCTTGAACACCAGATCGGGGTCGACCCGCGGGGAAAGCCGGGTCTGCCGCTCAAACCACGCCCCGTCACCTCCGGTCACCCACAGCGAAGGGTCGATGCCCGCGGAACAGAGCAGCGATGAGACCAGACTCTCGACCATTGCCACCACGCCGATCGAGAGGCCGCGATCGATGGCCTCCACAGTGTCCCGGCCGGGCAGCGGCGAGCCCTCGTCCGACCGCTCGACCCGAGGCAGGCGGCTTGTGTGCTCGTGCAGGACGAGCGCGCAAAGGCGCCAGCCCGGAACGATCGCTCCGCCCTGAAACTCGCCTTGGCCGTCGATCCAGTCGACGGTGATCGCCGTCCCCAGGTCGACGACGATCGCTTCGCGCCGCTCGCCGAGCTCGAAGGCGGCGAGACACGCCGCCAGGCGATCGACTCCGACACGTTCCGGGCTCCGGACTGCGCATCTCACCGGAAACTGATCTCCGCGCCCGAAGAATGTGCCCGGTGCCCGGCTCGAAAGCTCGCGAGCGAGCCTTGCGCCGAGAGCGTGAACGCTGCCCACGACCCAGCGGTCGAAATCGATCCCGACCCAGGGCGAAGGCTCGAACCCGCCGCCGTTCCGCGAATGCAGCCAGCGCCCGAGGACCCGCCATGAGCCCGGCTCCGCGTCATCGTGCACGGCGGCACCGACTCGCGAATTACCGACGTCGATGATCAACGTTTTCAAGACCCGGTAGCCTCCCGTCGCAGCACATTACTTGTTGCGAGGGACGAGTATGGTCTTGGTGATCTGCTGGCCGATGCGATTGACCACGACGACGTACTTGGGCAGGTCCGGGTGGTCCTTCACCCAGCGGATCGCCTGGGACTTGGACGAGACCGGCACACCGTTGATCGACACCAGGACGTCGCCGGACTTGATCCCGTAGGTCTTGCTGGCAAGTCCGTTCGGTCGCACGTTCTTGAAGGCGATCTTCTTCCCGCCCTTGCCGTCGAGCTCCTCCGCGACGCCCGCGTCCCGCAGGTAGGAGCTGTAATCGTCCGAAAGACCCTGCTGATCCTTGAGCCCGATCACGTACATGTCCTTCTCGACCTCGACGGTGGTTTCCTTGCCGCCGTAGCGGTCGAGGCTGCTCCGGTCCTGATCGGTCAGGCTGACGTCTCCGGATTCATTGCTCGCACCGCTCTCCGACAAGGGCTGCGCCGCTTTATCCTTCTGATCGAAGTCCAGCGCTACTTCCTCCCCGCCCCACAGGAAAACCGGCCCCTCCTTCTGGGAGACCGCGATCAGCTTTCCGTCGAACGGCGCGGAATCGTAGGGATACATCAGCGGGCTGCCGATGGCGAGGATGTACTCATCGAGGCTGAAGGCCGCCTGGTTGTCATCGCGGTAGCTGACCGCGACGATGCCCGTCTTTTTTTCCTCGTCGGCGACCGTGAACAGGTGCAGCTTGACGGCGCTCTCGATGGGAACGAGGGTAGGCTCGGGCGGCGGGGGCACACCGCCGTTGGGGCCGGGGGGAACGGGCTCGGGTAGGTGGCCATGCAGCGGACAGTTCCAGAGCTTTGCATAGTGCTCCAGCGGCCGGATGGTCAGCTCATCGGCGTTGCTCTCCCCCCGCTGGCTCTCGATGATCTCCTGGAACGGCGCCGGCCCCCTCATCGGCCGGAACTTGCCGGCGCGGAAATCCTTGAAGATCGAGTAGAAGGTCCAACCGGAGGTGCCGCCGACTCCCAGGGTCGAGATCCAGACCAGCGACCGGAGATAACGGATGCTGCGATGACTCAATCCCAACACGGATCAGAGATTCCTGTGGAAAAAGGCGGCTCGCGTTCCGGAGAACGCCTCGGCGCGTTCAAGGCCGGCACAGTATAGGAACGACTCCGTGTCCGCAAAGGAAACGAGAGCGGCCGATTGGACGCCGCCTTCCGGCCGATCTTTCAGCGGACCTACAGCCCGCGTGAGACACCGGCGAGCGCCAGCTTGAGCTCGTCGGGATTGTCCGCGGCTGCAACGGCATCGTTGTAGGAGATCTTCCCGGAGTTGTACAACTCCTGCAGGCTCTGGAGGAAGGTCATGGTGCCGAAGAAGGTGTCCTGGCGCAGTGCCTTGTCGAGCTCGTCGGTCTTGCCCTGCTTGAGGACCTCGCGGATGGTCGGCGTCGGCAGGAGCAGCTCGATCGCCGGCAGGCGTCCCTGACCGTCGGCACGGTTGATCAGTCGGAGCGACAGGATGCCCGCGAGCACCATCGACAGCTGCAGGCGGATGAGATTGTGCTGGAAGTCGGGGAAGAACGACTGGACACGCTCAATCGTCTGCGAGGCATTGGTCGTGTGAAAGGTCGACAGCACCAGGTGTCCGGTCTCCGCGGCGCTGATCGCCGCCTCGACCGTCGATCGATCCCGCATCTCGCCGATGACCAGGACATCGGGCGCCTGCCGCAGGGCGTATTTGAGGGCGGTCTGGAAGTCCTGGGTATCCGACCCGACCTCGCGCTGGTTGATGATCGAGTTGCGGTCGCAGAACATGAATTCGATCGGATCCTCGATCGTGACGATGTGCCGGGCCTGCTTCAGGTTCATGTACTCGATCATCGAGGCCAGAGTCGTCGACTTGCCCGAGCCGGCGACTCCCGTGGTCAGGATCAGACCTCTTCGCAGCGAGCACAGCTTGCGAAGCTGATCGGCCGGGAGCCCGAGCTGCTCGAACGACGGGACCTCCGACTTGATGTGACGGAACACGGCAGCCGGCATGCCGAGCTGATGAAACAGATTGACGCGAAAACGCGACAGCCCGGCGACTTCGTAGGCGATGTCGATCTCCGAACCGCGCACGAACTGCTCCATCCGGCGGTCATCGAGCAGCGTCGCGACCACCCGCAGATTGAAGTCCCGGGTCACTTCCTGTTCGCCGAGCTGCTGCAGACCGCCCCGCGCCCGAACGGTCGGACGCGCACCCACCTTCAAAATGAGATCGGGCGCTTCCAACTCGACCATGCCTTGCAACAGCTCGAGCAGCTCCATGGCGGTCCCCGCGACGCAGTTGACTGGATGCGAAAACGGTTCCGATCCCGAAGATCGAAGCACCTGCTGACCCATCGGCCGCCGGAGCGCTCATCCTTAGGAATGTTTCGCGGGAGCCGGGCAGTTTCTTCCGGACCGTGCCTCAGTGAGCCCTGGCCGCTTGCGCCCGCGCCGCGCGCACCAGCTTGAAGAGCGTGTCCACCAGCTCCTCCAGACCGAGGTTTTCGCGAGCCGAGACGACCAGCACCGGCCGGCCCAGGATCGATTCGATCTCAACCCGGGGAGGAAGGTCTCCACGAAGGTCGACCTTGCTGAGCACGATGATCTCGTCCTTCTCCGCCAGCCCCTCACCGGCAGCCTCGAGCTCGGCGCGAATGACCCGGTGGCGCTGCCGCCAGCTCTCGACCTCTCCCTCCGAGCAGTCGATCAGATGGACCAGGAGTCGCGTCCGCTCGACGTGACGCAGGAATCGAGTCCCCAGCCCCTTGCCCAGGTGGGCGCCCTCGAGGAGGCCGGGCAGGTCGGCGATCGTCAAAGTCTCGAACTCATGGTGGACGACTCCGATCTTGGGCCCGAGAGTCGTGAACGGATAGTCAGCGATCTTGGGACGGGCTTTCGTGATCCGGGCAAGAAGCGTCGACTTGCCGGCGTTGGGAAGGCCGACGATCCCCACTTCGGCGAGCAGCTTGAGCTCGAGAATGACCTTGCGCGTCTGGCCGTCCTCACCAGGCTGGGCGGTGCGCGGAGCCTGCTTCGTGGGACCGCGGAACGAGGCGTTGCCGCGGCCGCCGCGGCCCCCGTGCAGGAACAGCACGTTCTCATCGACGGTCAGGAGCTCCAGGAGAACGTGCCCGCGCTCTGCGTCGCGCATGATGGTGCCCGGAGGAAGCTCGACCCACAGGTCCTTGCCCTGCCTGCCATGGCGTTCATTGGGCCCGCCGGGCTGGCCCTTGCCGGCATGGAAGAATCGCCGGCCACCGATCGAGTCAAATGTCGTCAGTGAGGCTCGAGCCACGAGATGGAGATCGCCGCCGCGGCCGCCATCACCTCCATCCGGACCTCCGCGGGGCAGGAATTTCTCGCGACGGAAGGACACGCGGCCGGCGCCGCCCGCTCCCGAAGACAGAGTGACCATCATCTCGTCGACGAAGGGCAGCACGACCCGGTCACCCTTTCGAAGCGTTCGGGCGTTGTCGAGTCCGAAGCTTCAGTTGGAGCCGGGCTCGATCGTCACGCGGCGCCGCGACAGATACTTCACTTTTCCGGGAACGAGCGCGTACAGGGTGAAATCGCGTCCCTGGCCGACCCCCGACGCGGCGTGAAACACGTTCCCCACCTGGCGAACGATGATGCAGCCGGGCTCGACCCACTCGCCCCCGTATTTCTTGACGCCTCGATACTGAGGGTTGGAGTCGCGGCCGTTGCGAGTCGACCCTTGTCCCTTCTTGTGTGCCATGCTTCAATCCCCCGCGATCTAGGCGCCCCCGGCGATCTGAGTGCCCGCGATCTGAGTGATCTCCACGCGGTACAGAGACGCACGAAATCCGATGCGCCGGCGCGAGTCCTTGCGCCGGCGGTACTTGGTGATGTAGAGCTTGGTCCCTTTGCGGGTACCGACGATCTTGCCGACGACTTTGGCCCCCTGGATCAGGGGAGTACCGATCTGATCGTCGAGCAGGAGGACCCGATCGAAGACCACCTCGTCGCCCACGGTGATGCGCTTGCCCTCCAGTTGCAGGACATCGCCCATGCGAACCAGGTGCTGGCGTCCGTGGGTCTCGATGACAGCGTGCATCATGAAGAGGCTCCTTGGGCGAGCGATGGCGGCCGACCCGTCTCCGGGATCGAAGAGGCGAGCATTCTAGCCCGGATCCTATTGCGACGAACGCAACCGGAGGACCCTGCGGATCGCCACCGGACCGGGCCCCAGCAGGGACACCACCTGTTTCAGCCATTTTCCGACCGACGGACGGCGCCCGCTCACGGGTCGAAGGTCCACGACGACTCCCTCCGCCGTCCTCTGAAGGAAGAGCTGGCCGATCCCGCAGTCGGAGTTCGGGACCGTACGCACCGCCTCCTCGACCCGTGGTCCGTACTCGCTCTCGAGCAGCAGACGGATCGGTGAGTCCAGGGCTTCGCGTTGATCGCCGTCCAGGATGTCGACGATCGGAAGCCCCTCGGGCATCAACGGATCCAACGCCTCCCGGAGCCGGGTGGGATCGACCGGTTCCTCGAAGAAGATGACCCATCGTTCCGCCTCGGACTCCACGCCGACCGGCAGCGGCTCGGGAAGGATCATCTTCGGGATGGGATGGAATCCCGCGGTGAACCTGAGCGGCAGCCGGCTCCTGCGCAGGACGCGAGCGATCGCCCGCGCGATGTCGCGATGCCCGAGGTAGCGGTAGGTCCCGAGCTTGGCGATCACCAGAGTGACGGAGGTCGAGGTCACGGCCATTCCGCCACGAGTTTGCCAGGAAACGAGCACGGCGCGAGCGGGCACTCGCGCCGTGCTCCGATTCGTTCGTTCCCCGGCCGGATTTCAGGTCCCGGAGGCCTCCGCCGCCAGCCGGTCCCACTCCAGACCCGAATTCTCCTTGTGCCTCTCGATGATCTTGTTGAGACCCTCGTCGACCTGATCGGTCGAACGCACGATCCAGGGCGTCAGGAACACAAGCAATCCGCGTTCGTCGTCGCGCGCGGTCTGCGACTTGAAGAGCCAGCCCAGGAGCGGAATGTCGCCCAGGAGCGGGACCTTGGTGTTCTCTTTGCGCCGCTCGGTCTGGGTGAGCCCGCCGACGATTCCCGTCTCGCCGTTCTCGAGCATCATCTCGACGACGACCGACTGCGAACCGACGCGCGGCAGAGCGATCGAGCCCTCGCCGGTGGTGCCCGCTCCGACCTCGAACAGGTCGAACCCGGGCAGATCCGGGTGGGTGATGCCAGTCAGCGTCTCGGCCTCGGGGATCACGGACATCATGATCTTGTTGGTGCCGGGGACGACGTGCGGCAGGACCCAGAGCTGGAAACCGGTCTGGACCGGCGAGTTCTGGGCCTCCTTGACGGTGAGCTGCAGACCGCCCGACTGGTTGGTCGTGGCATCGGCCTGGGCGTAACGCACCGTCTCACCGACGAAGATCGTCGCCGCCTTGTGGTTGAGAGTGGTGATCCGGGGCGCCTGCACGACTCGAGCGGAGATGTCGGTCTTGATCAGACGGATCGCGATGCTGGTCGCGGTGAAGTCGAGGATTCCAGGGGAGACCCCTAGTTTCTTGAGCGTGCCGATTTCCTGCTCGGGACGGGTTCCTGGGAGTATCGCGTCTCCGTAGCTGCCCTTGCCGGGATCGAACGGGTAGCGGCTCTTGCGGCTGGCGCCCGTCATCAGGGCGTTGATGCCGTTGTCGACGCCGAAGGCGTAATCGTGCGTGTTGGTGTCCGATGTGGAGATGAACTTGACGTCGATGTACACCTGCACCGGCTCCACGTCGAGGCGGGTGACGAAGCTCTCGATCTCGGTCAGGACCGGCTTGGTGTCGAGAACCAGGATGCTGTTCTCATCCGCGAAGTAGTCGAGCTTGCCCTCGGCGCTCAACATTCCCTGCAGCGCCCGGAGGAGCGGGAAGTCCTGCACCGGGTCGTTGGTCGCGCCCTTCTGCTTGCCTTCGGCGTACGACGTCTCGATCTTGGCGACGTAGGTGTTCTTCGGCCTCAGGTACTTGAGCCGGAACAGGCGCCTCTCGACGTGCGTCGCAAGTCCGTCCTTGTCGACGACCCGGATGATGCCGCGATCCTCCTCGACGATGAAGAAGCCGTTGGTCTTGACGACCGCGTCGAGAGCGTCGCGCCATGGTTTGTTGCTGATCACCATGGTCACGTTGCCGGTGACCCTCTCCGACACGACGATGTTGGCATCCGCGGCCTTGGCAATCGATTCGATCACCTGGCGGATGGGAACCTCGCTGAAAGCCATCGTCACTCGCGGCGGCTGCTCGACTTTGAACAGGTTGTTCCCCTGGTCGGTGACGATGCAGCCGGCGTTCTCGGCGACCAGCTCGAGGGATTCCCGCCACGGGATGTAGCGCAGCTTGATCGTCACGCGTCCCTCGGTCCCGGGAGCGGTCACGATCGTGATGCCGACTTTCGTGCGGATGTGCTCGAGCACGTCCTCGAGCGGCCGGTCGCGCACCTCGAGCGTGATCACCGCCCGGTCGTCGATCTGCCCGGGCACCGTCTGCCCGGTGCCGACGATCTGGGCGGAACTCGCCGCTGGAGACCACGAGACGAACATCGCGCTCAACGCGGCCGTGCGCAGAAAGCTGACCGAGCGGCAGGCTTTCATCGCAAACTTCTCCTCAAGCCACCAGTTCCGGAATCTCTGGGAGGGTGGCACACCCAGAGCAGGGAAAACCCGAACACCCTCTTGGTCGACCGATCACAGGTCGTAGGTCAACAAAACTCCGCGGAACTCGAACAGAAGGTGATCCTCTCCGATGTCGACCAGGAACATCTCGTCGGTGATCGCCTCGCCCTCGCGGTACACGACGCCGTTGATGATCGCGACCGAGTCGGCGGAATCCGGGTACACGACCAGGCCGGACACGTCGATTTTCACCTGTTCGAACGCGACCGCCGTCGTCGCGTTGAGGTAGAGCTGCTCCATCTCCGACTGGCAGGCGACCAGCTCGGGGTCCGTGGCGTTGTTGACGACCATCGAGATCACCTCGTAGGCCCTCGCCACGGCCTCGTAGTCGTGGGTGCGAAACGCCTCCCGCATCTGCTCCAGGGTCTTCTTGATCCGGATCCGGTCGCGGTCCTCTCCACCCATGTCCTCGGAGCCGAACTGCTTGCGCAGGCGCGCGACCTCGGGAAGGATCGCCGTCTCGAACTCACGCTTGACCTTCGGGTCGCTGATCTCGTTCTTCGCCATCACCACGTCGAGCTTGGCCTGGAGCTCGGTCAGGGCATTCCAACCTTCGACGCGCAGCTCCATCTCGCGCATGACGCTGGCCGCATCCTTCATCATTCCGAACAGGGCGTCGCACTGTGCGACGATGTCCCTGGCCTCGGCGATCAGCGCCCGCTGGGCGTCGATCGCGCCTTCATCGCCGCCGCTGCCGCCGCCCTCCTCGACCCTGCGCCTTGGATCGACCATCGGGTCGCGGCGCACCCCTTCCGCGAGCAGCTGGAACTTCTCGAGGTGGAGGTCATGGCGGGCCTCGGCGATCTGCTCGGCCAGGAATGCGCGCTTGCGGTCGTAGCCGGCGATCTGCACTTCCCGGGAGCTCTCCGCTCCTCCGACGTACACGTAGGTCACGAGCTGGACGTCGCAGGAGTGCAGCGGCTGGAAGTCGGGCGCATGCTCGAGCGGGTCGTAGTTGCCGGCGCGAACCTTGATCGAGGCGAAGCTGACGAACCGTTCGTAGTTCTCCAGCCGGTTGATGAACTGCAGCGTCTGGAAGTACGTGGCTTCGAACTTCAGCGAATAGCTCACCTGCTCGAAGGCCTTCGTGCTGCGCGCCTGGCGGCGCTCCTGCTTGGGGTTGAGGTTGCTCAGCCGGATTCCGATCGACGAGGCGAAATCGCTCAACTGCTTGAACAGCTCGGTGAACTCCGCGTCGCTGGGCAGGATGCGCACGTATTCCTTGACGTTCTCGCGCAGGATGATGACCTGCTCCTCGAGGTCGTCGATGCGCATGATCTTGGCCTTGGCGACCTGCACCTGTTCTTCCATGCCGATCGCTTCCTCCTCGAGCTGCTGGCATTCCTTCCACACGAAGTACGAAGCCACAGCGGAGCCCACGAGGACCAGACCCGTGATCGCCAGGAACAGCTTGTGATTCTTGTGTAGTTCAAGCTTCGCCACGACTTCTTCGCCTCCCGCTCAATGCAGCGCCCAACGGTCAGTTCGACGAACCCGCGGCGGACTCGGTCGCCTCCGCCTTCTTCGCGGCCTCTGCCTTCTTCTTCTTCTTGGGGTCCTCGTACGGCAGCTTGATTCCGAAATCGAACGCCACCTTGTGAGGCGGGTCGATTCCCTCCTCGGGATCCTGCAACGTCTGCGTCGGCGCCGTGAACTCCGTGAAACCCTTGGCGAACACGGCGTCCCGCGACAGATCCTCGTGGAAGTTGGAGACCAGCTTGAACTCCTCGCCCGCGCTGAAACCGTCCAGGTCCATGTGCGGGTCCTTGGCTTCCAGGCCGCATTCGATGTCGATCCCGTCGAACCACACCTGGTGGCGCGGCGACATCACGTCCCGGTTGACGATCTCCGCGAATCGATCGAGCTTTTCCGACCACAGGGTGCGGGATTTGGCGATCTCCTGGATCGTCTTGTTCCGCTTCTCGAACTCGCCCTTCTCGGAGTCGAGCGATTCCGCGTACCGAACCTGCGGAGTCATGTTGTCGAGCTGCTCCTTCAGGATCGACACCCGGCTGTGCGCCTCGGCCCGGACGTTGAGGTACAGGTACCCGGTGACGGACAGCGAGCCGAACCCGAAGAACGTGGCGATCAGGATCACCGACAGCGTCGCTGCCGAGGTTCGCTGGGAGCGCCGGAATTCATCGGGAAGCAGGTTGATCTGGATCATCGATCGATCTCCTCGCGCTCAGGCGGTTCGCAGGGCCAGTCCCGCCGCGATGCCCATCGCGGTGGCGCAATGCAGCAGGGCCTCGTGGTTGAAGGCGCCTTCCTCGAGCTCGAATCCTTCCACCGGATTCCACGCGATCGTCCGACGCTCGAAGATCCGTTCGAAGACCTCCTCGATCCCCTTGATGCGCGAAGCCCCGCCCGACAGGAACACCTCCTCGACCTTCTGGTCCGCCTGGTTCTCGTAGTAGTCGAACGACAGGTGGACTTCGTTGCCGAGGTCTTCGAGCGCGGGCACGATGGCTTCTCCGATCTCCGACTCCCGGTTGCCCGGCTGCCGCTTGAGCTGCTCGGCCTCGAACAGCTCCACGCCGAATCTTTTGGCCAGCGCGTCGGTGAAGTCTCCCCCGCCCAGGTACACCTCGCGCGTGAAGTAGGACTCGTGGCCACAGACGATGTTGACCACCGTCTTGGAGGCTCCGATGTCGACCAGGGCAACCACCTTGCCTGCCGCCATCTCGTACGACGGCCCCCCCATCGCGAAGCAGTTTCCAAGGGCGAACGCATCGACGTCGATCACCGTCGGCGTCATCCCGACCGACTGCAGCAGCTTGATCTGCTCGTTGACGACGTCCTTCTTGACGGCCACGAGCAGGAGCTTCATCTCGTTGGCGTTGAGACCCGGTGCGTCGAGCACGCGATGGCAATCGAGGACGACTTCGTTGATGTCGAAGGGGATGTATCGATCCGCCTCGAACTGGATGGCGCTCTTCAGGTTCTCCTGCGGAATCTCGACCATGTTGAGGAACCGCACGATCACCGATTTTCCAGAGACGGCGGTCACCGCTTTCTTGGTCTTGAATCCGCAGTGCTTGAGCAGGTCCGAAAGAGCATCCGCACGATGATCGGGCGCGGGAACCTCGACCTGCCCGAAGCCGACGATTCGGTTCCGGCCTTTGTCCTGGACGACCTCGATCGCCTTGATCGATGAGCTGCCGATGTCGAGGCCCAGCACGGACCGCTTCTTTTCAAACAATGCCATGGAGGACTCCGCAGGCTCCTTGAGGTCCACCCAGAGGGAGATCGCCGCTGAATCCCCCGGTGCACCCGAGAGCCCTCTTCGTCCCCCGGGCAAGTCGGCCTTGAGCAGATTCTGTTCATGCGCCTGCCCCGGCAGGCCCCCCGGACGAGCGGCGGAGAGGTCCCCGTGGTTTTCAGGGGCCAGTGACAAAACGAACCAGAGCGAGGAGGCCGAGACCGGCGACTCTCTTGAACTTCGAGCCGCCGTTTCAGGTCGAACAGGTCCGGCTTCTCTCACCGCTGGTCGACGTTGAGGATCTCGCGACCGAGGAGAGGACGAAGGTGGCCTGAAGATGGGATGCAAGGTTGTCACTCTGTTGGGCGAGACTCAGTAAGGAGGGCGAGAGTCGTCGATGGAGGCCGACGAAGTTCCGGCCGCACGACGGAACCGGTCGCCTTGCGAAGGCGAGTCCCTCGCGGTTGATGCAGAAGGAGAGCTCGAAGGCGTTGGAATCGGGAACGATGGGAAACCCGGGTCACTCCCGGACGGAGCTGGTCTCCGCGTGGAAGCCGCGCCGCACCAGGGATTCGAGCTCGTCGAGCAGACGCACGGCATCTTCCCCTTCGGCACGAAACACAAGGACCGATCCCGGCCCGGCCTGCAGGCTGATCATGTCGACGGCGGACCGCCCATCGGCAGTCGACTCTCCGTGGCAGACCTGCAGGCGGGCCTGATATTTCTTGGCAACGGACAGAATGGACGTGATCGGCCGCACGTGCAGGCCGTGGCCTACGAGCTCCACCGAACGCACATGTTCCATCACAGGTTTCCGTTCCGCTCCGGCGTCATGAGGTGAACCCGGCGCACCCGGGCATCGACTACTTGCCCTTGACCTCGCGCTGCACGATGTCTTCGTAGGTCGGCTCGTCCCCTTCGGCCCGCGGCGCCGTCGGCTCCGACCCGGCACTCGTACGGCTTCCTCGATGATGGTCGTGTCGCCGCTCGTTGAGCTTCACGAGCTGATGCCGGACCTTGTCGATCGCGAGGTCGATGGACACGGCCGGATCGCCCGACGTGGTCCTTGCAACGATCGGAGGCGTCGATCCCGCGGTGTCGTGGACGATCATCTCGCACTTGAAGTCCTCGTGATCACGGTCGAGGATGATTTCGATCCGTGGCGAGCGTCCCCGCAGATGCTTTTCGAGCTTCGAGATCTTGTCCGCGACGTGACCTTCGAGAGTCTGAGGAATCGAGGAGTGTCGCATCGTGATTTCGAAAGTAGTCAAGAATCACCCTCCCGGGTCGAAGACGGAAGCAGAGACTGACGGGCCGACGAAGGCCGTGCGGTTCTCCGCGGAAGATGCCAGTCGACGCGATACAGGAACAAACCCTGAGCCGGAGCGGTCGCCGGCCCCTTCGAGCGATCCCGGCTGCGCAGGGCCTGCTGGAGTCGCTCCAACGTCCAGTTTCGGCGTCCCACCTCGATGAGAGCAGCCGACAAAGTTCGCACCATCCGGTAAAGAAATCCCGACCCCGTGAAGAACAGTCGCACTCCGTTCTTGATGCGTTGAACACGGATGCGCATCAGGTTCCGGGTGCTGCTCCTTCTTCCCGGGGCGGCGCTGACGAAGGCGGAAAAATCATGGTTGCCCTGGAGGATCACGGCCGCCGATCGCATGGCCCCGACGTCGAGAAACGGCCCGCCGAGAGCGAAATACGGCCGGCGATGGGGCGGCAGGATCGTCCCGACGTGGACCTGGTAGAAGTAGGTCTTGCGATCCGTAATCTTCAGGGGTTCGACCGGCCCGTCGCATTCCCCCGCTTCGATGGCGCGGACCGTCTCCGGCAGCAGGGAGTTCAAGGCACGCTGAAGTCCGGCGCACGGGATCCTGGATCGGGCGGAGAATGCCGCTCTCTGTCCCAGGGCGTGTACGCCGGAGTCAGTGCGGCCCGCTCCGCGGACAGCCACCTTCTGAACGAGGATCCGTTCCAAGACTGTTTCCAGCAGACCCTGAACGGTGCGAGGAGTCCGCTTCTGCCGCTGCCACCCCTCGAATGCGGAACCATCGTAGGCGAGCGTCAGGTAGAAGTGCCTCAACGGAGATGAATCGATCCTCACCACCCGGAGGGATCTCAAGTCCTGGTCGAGCGCATCGATCCTGGACGGCAGCCTTCTTCGGAATGAATCTGGCAAACCTCTCCTTGCTCGTCGCTGGATCGGCCGCGCAGCGGCCGTAGGTGCCGCAACGCGGCACCTCTAGAAAAAAACCTAGCCCGCTTCATGCGTGAACACTCTGTCGACTGCGTGGAGCCTCCGAAACCGATTGCTCGCGGCCTTGAGGCAACGAATTGCGTCGGACTGTTCATTTCATTCATGAATCATTCGGGCTAGTAAGCTCTTCGTTGTCTGGACGACGGGATCTTCATCGCCTTGCGATACTTCGTGACCGTGCGCCGGGCGATCTCGAGCCCGGTGGCCTTGAGCAGATCGACGATCTCCTCGTCCGAGAGCGGATGGGACTTCTCCTCCTTGTCGATGATCTCCCGAACCCGTTCCCGGACTCCGGTCCTGGATTCGACGACGCCGTCGGTGCCGCGCGAGGCTCCGGTGAAGAAGAACTTCATCTCGTGGATCCCCTGAGGCGTCTGGACGTACTTGCCCTTGAGAGCCCGACTCACCGTCGAGACGTGGATGCCCAGCTCGTCAGCGATTTCCTGCATCTTCAACGGTCGCAGGTAGTTGACCCCCTGATCGAGGAAGTCCTTCTGCCGCCGGACGATCTCCATCGCCACGCGTTGCAGCGTTCGCTTGCGCTGTTCGATCGACTCGATGAGCCAGCGCGCGGCCTCAAGATCTCTTCTCAAGTGCCTGCGCAGCTCGGGGTCCGCCTGACCGTTCTTGAGGCTCTTCAAAGAAACCTCGTTCACCCGGAGCTGCGGAAGATAGTCATCCTCCAGGCGCAGCTCGTAATGGCCTTCGATCTTCTCGACGACCACGTCGGGTCGGACTCGGGTCGGTGGGACGTGCTCGAACGCCCGACCCGGGAACGGGTTGAACTCGTGGCGGAGGATGGCCGCCAGATCCTTGACGTCCTCGACGGAGGTTCCCATGTCGTGCGCGATCTTGGGCAGCCGATTCCGCGCCAGGTCTTCCAGGAAGTGAGTGATCAGCTGACGAAGCTGTTCCGCCCGTGGATGCCTTGGATCGAGCTGCAGCAGCAGGCACTCGACCGGATCGCGAGCACCCACACCCGTCGGGTCCAGTGACTGGACCAGGCACAGCGCCTTCTCCAGGTCCTCATGGGAGCACCGTTCGGCGAACGGAATCCGCAGCTCGTCCAGGGGATCATTGAGCCAGCCGTTGTGGTCGAGATTGAGGACCAGGAAGCGTGCGAGCCTGACGATGTTCGGGTCCGCTTCCTCGAGGGTGAGCTGCGACTCCAGGTGCTCGGCCAGGGTCTTGGGTCTCGTCGGCGTGTTCTGCAGCGCCTCGAGCTTGGAATCGACCTCGTCGGAGCTGCGCTTGCGCCTCCTTGGGATGTCGAAGGTCGTCTGGGTGAAGCGATCGAGGCGCGCCCGCGAATCCGACTCGACTGCGCCATTCTCCGCGGCTTCCTCGTCGGCCTTCTGGTCCTTGAGCTGTGACTCGAACGACCGCTCGCGGATCGAGGGCTTGGCCTCGAGGAGCTCGTTCGACAAGAGCTCGTTCTCGACCAGGTCCTCCAGATCGGCCGCACCCAGCTGCAGGATCTCGATGCGCTGGATGAGCTGCGGAGACAATTGCAGCCGAAGCTCAGGTCTCTGGCTGAGGATCAGCTCAGGCCTCATCGGCTTGACCTCCGCGCCTCAAATCCTTGCGTTCCTCGATCGCCTCCGCGATCACTGCCGGATTGGCATACACCAACGAGGTACCTGTCGGCAAGCCACGTGCCAGCCTCGTCACCTGCAACCGCTTGCGAGCCTCCGCAGGCAGTTCTTTCTCGATCATGGATTGAACGGAGAGGGCCGTCCCATCGCCTTCGAGGTCGGGGTTGGTTCCGAGAACGACTTCCTGAATCTTTCCTTCCTTGAGACGCTGCCGCAACGATTGGAGGCCGGCCGAGTCCCCCGAGGGATCGCTCGCCGGCGATCCCGGGATCTGGATGGTCCCCTGGAGAACGTGGTACAGCCCCCTCCATCCAGCCCTCTCCAACGCTTCCATGTCCTTGGGATGCTCGACGACGACGACTTTGGAATGGTCGCGACCCTGGTCGGAGCAGATTGCGCAAAGCTCCTGGTCCGTCAGGCTATGACAGCGCCGGCAAGGCCGGACCGTGTCGACCAGCCCCTCGAGAGCCTGCGCCAGGGCCCGAGGGCGCTCCGGGCTGCGGGCGATCAGGAAATAGGCCAGGCGCTCGGCCGTGCGAGGTCCTACTCCGGGCAGCAGCTCGAGCTCACGAAGAAGACGTTCCAGGGCGGCCGGGTAGGCCATCGCAACATCGCTCTTGTCTTGCGGAGGCAAACCGGGGGAGATCCGAAGCTTTCCTGCCTCTGCGCTGACCCATCATTAGCGCGAGCTGGCCAGGTTTGGAAGGGTTTTTGCGTAGTTACTTCGAGAGCCATCGCACGCAGGGATCTCCGCGAAATGCAAACAAGCCCTTCGAAAGGGCCGACTTTCGCCTGATTCCGCCATCCCTCTCGATCCCTGCCAGTCCAAAAATCTGCGAAAGTCCAGCAGAGAATCCGGCTCTCGCTCACATAAACAAGTTCGGCAGCTTCATCCCCTTCAACACCGTCGAGAGGCGACTGCGGCGCAGCTCCAACCATCGGTCGAGCGTGCTCTTGAGGGCGCTCTGGAAGGCATCCTCGAGGGCTTTGCGCTCCTGCTCGCTGAGGTTCCTGCCCGAGATCCTGATCTGTTGGGGAGCGCCTGCGCCGGTGATCTGGATCGTGACGATGCCAGAGGCATCCTGCCCGCGAACGGATTCACTCGCGAGAGCCTGGTGGGCTCGTTCGATTTCCTTCTGAAGCTCGTCGGCCTGGCGCAGAAGGCCCGACAGCTCGCCTCCACTCTGGGCGGACCTGCTCGAACGCGAGCCGGAGTCCCCCGACTCGTCATCCCCCGGCGAGGGAGGCCGTGAGCGTTGCGCGGCCAAGCTTGTTCTCCTTGTATGCGGTCAACCCGACGGCAGCTCTTCCCGTCCCGGGACGAGGTCGCCTCCGAAGAGGTCGCGGATCTGCTGCAACTGACGCTGCTGGAGGGGATCTCCGTGACTCGTCTCGGCGCTCGGCCGGGATTCTTCCAGGCGAATCGTCCATTCCTTGCCCAGAGCAATCCTCGCAAGCCTGCGAAAGTCACCTTCCAGGCGCGCCGGCATCGGCCCGGGGTTCTCTCCCTTCTTTTCGCGGACTTGCAGCTCCGTGCCTTGCGCTTGCACTGCCTCGACCTGCTGCAGCCAGAGGAGATGGGAGGGCGCCTCGGTTCGAATCACCGCAAGCACGCGCGTCAGGACCTCGGCCCCGGAGTCGTCGCTCCGTTGGATCTCCTTCTTCGGAGAAACCTCGAGGGCTCGGGCCTGCGCAGTCGCTCGACCTTCCGCACTCGCGTTCGATGCCACCGGTTTTCGCGGCGCGGGCACGGATCTGTTCTCGCCTCCCGGTTGCGTCGCCGCCATTGCCCGTGGCTTTGGACTCTCCTCGGCCGCGGCGCCTGCGCGCCGGATCAGGTCGACCAGCTGTGGAAGCTCACCCAGTCGCACCAGCTCGAGGACCAACATCTCCAGAGCAACCCGTTCATCCTCGAGGTCTCGAAGAAGACGCCGGCACTCCGTGACGACCTGCAACATTCCAAGCAATTGCCCGGCGTCGAAAACAGCGAGCTGCGCCGCGATCCTGTGCTCCTCGACCCCGGGGAGAGGAGGAGGCTCGGGATTCCCCGCGCGCCGGTGCAGCAGCGCTCGCAAGTATTCGAGCACCTGGTCGATCAAGTCGGGAGCGGAGGACCCGTGGGCCATCGCCTGGTCGATCCACTGGAGGGCCCTGGCCGGATCCTTGGCGGCGACATGATCCAGAAGTTCCCGAGCCCGATCCGGATCGACAAACCCGGTGATCTCGCGGTAGGCCTCGAACGTGGCCTTGCCGCTGCCGAACGCGACGAGCTGATCGAGAAGGCTGAGCGCGTCTCGCAAGCCGCCCCTCGCCCGACGCGCGATCTCCGACTCCAGCCCGGACTCGAGCTCGAAGCCTTCCCGAGCGCTGATGTCGGCGACCGTCTGCGCAATCCGGACGTCCGGGACCCGCCGGAACTCGAATTCCTGGCAACGCGAACGGATGGTCTCGGGCACCTTGGAAGGCTCGGTGGTCGCGAAGATGAAGACCACGTGCGGCGGCGGCTCCTCGAGAGTCTTCAGGAAGGCGTTGAAGGCATCCGGGGTGATCTGGTGCACTTCGTCGACGATGTACACCTTGAACCGGCCTCCCGTCGGCGCATAACGGACGTTTTCGCGAAGCTCGCGGATGTTCTCGATGCCGCGATTGGAGGCACCGTCGATCTCGAGGACGTCCAGATCGTTCCCGGCGAGCACCGCACGGCATCGGTTGCACTGTCCGCACGGATCAGGGGTCGGCCCGGTCGCGCACTGCAGTGCGCGCGCGAGGATGCGCGCCATCGACGTCTTTCCGACTCCGCGCGGGCCGGTGAACAGATAGGCGTGCGCGATTCGATTCTGCCGAAGCGCGTTCTGCAGCGTACGGGCGATCGGTTCCTGTCCGACGACGCGGTCGAAGGTGTCGGGCCGGTACTTGCGCGCGAGAACGAGGTACGACACGCGACCATCCCATGAAAGGAAAGAAGAGCTGCGCGCCGCCAGGATTCGCGGGTGGCGTGCAAAGACTGCGCGAACGCGCCAGGCCGGCCAGAGACACCCGGAATCCAATGCTTAGGGCTGCTCCGGTCAAGGCCTGACCCGGTTCACACCGATCCCGTCGTCCCATCACCGCGCCTGGTTGGCGGTCGCGCAGACTTTGGACGCCACGATCGTCGCCGAGTCGCGGCGCGGGCGGTCAGTGTATCGCACCGGGCGGATGGCGGAGAGGGAGGGATTTGAACCCTCGGACCAGTTGCCCGGTCACACGCTTTCCAAGCGTGCCCGTTCGACCGCTCCGGCACCTCTCCGTGAATGCATGAAGACACCTTAAGAAACGGCCGCGCCCGGGAAATTGGCGGAGAGGGAGGGATTTGAACCCTCGGGTCAGTTGCCCGACCACCGGTTTTCGAGACCGGCCCATTCGACCACTCTGGCACCTCTCCTCGTCAGCCGTTGTCGATCTTGATTCCCTCCCGTCGGGAGTCCGGCGGGTCAACCGGTCGATCCTCGCCTCTCCTGCTCTTGAAGTATGCCTGGATCAGGGATCGACATCGCTCGCGCAACACTCCGCCGACGATCTCGATCGAGGCGATCGGCATGTGATCGAGCCCGCCCTTCTCGATCACGAACAAGGCGCCGCGCTGCGGATCCTCGGCCCCGTAGATCAGCCGGGAGACACGCGCTTCCAGAATCGCGCCCAGGCACATCAGGCACGGCTCCAGCGTGCTGACCAGCGTCACTCCGGGAAGCCGGTGGTTTCCGAGCTTCTGGCTCGCGCGGCGCAGCGCAATCACCTCTGCATGGCCGGTGACGTCCTTGAGAGACTCGGTCCTGTTCCAGGCAAGAGAGATCGGCCGGTCGTTGAGGAGCACCAGCGCCCCGACCGGAACCTCACCCTCCTCGGCCGCGCGCATCGCGGCCCGGATCGCTTCGGACATCCAGCCGTCCGCCTGGACATTCGACGTGGAGTGCATTGCACGCTCGGAAAGGCTTCACATCAAGGAAGAGAGTTTGGTACGCCCAAGAGGAGTTGAACCTCTAACCTCCGGCTTCGTAGGCCGGCGCTCTATCCAGTTGAGCTATGGGCGCATCGCATCCGACGCCGAGCCGCAGGCCAGAACCGTCGACTGGGCCCGAAGGCTCGCAACTCCCGCGAAAGGGCGGCACAACATAGAGACGCCTTCTTCCAGCGTCAAGAAGGCCGGACTGCCAGCGCCCGGTGCCGGGCGGCCGATGAACGGCCTCGAAGATGCGCGACGGGAACACCCCGCCGTCCGGCTTGTCGCTTTCCATGCACGGGTGGTGAAGAATCTTTCCACAGCTCGCGCGCAACCATTCGCAATCGTCCTGATGCGTGTCGGAATCTGTCGGCGAACGGGTGAGTTGCGAGACGCAATGAAACGTTGCTGACCGAGTACTCGCGCGAACGGCGATGGTCGATAACCTTTTTTTCTGGAAATCACTCAATTTTTTTCCTGAACCACCGATGATACCGATGGTTGAGTTTCGGTGTTCGTTCCTTCTCCAACTGAGAGGAGTTCAGGTAATGGCGAAGCGTCGAAAGAAGAGAGCTGCAAAGAAGAGGGGTGGCAAGAAGAGGGCCGGCAAGAAACGCAGCGCTGGTCGCCGCTGAGTTCGATCGTACCTACGATCAAGCTCTCATCGATGAAGGAGGGGTCGGGCTTCAAGCTCGACCCCTCCTCCGCTTTCTGCCACCGCTTTCTGCCACCCTACTGAGTCTCGCCCAACAGAGTGACAACCTTGCATCCCATCTTCAGGCCACCTTCGTCCTCCTCGGTCGCGAGATCCTCAACGTCACGAATACACCGCTCGCTGCGCTCGCTGCCGGATCTCGCTCGGTCGTCGAGAACGAATCTGGCCCAAATCTGGGCGCAATCTTGCCACTCTATTGTGCGAGACTCAGTACGAGCGACCATCAGGTTCGCTGAGTCGTCCCGGAAGGCTTGATCTCGTTGCTGGAGATCTCACCCTTGACGCAACTGATGAGCATTCCCTTGTCGTCGACCTTGGATTCCAGGTGAATCGGGCGTCCCCACAGGACTTCGAGGGACCGCAGAGTTTCCGCCGCCTGCGCCAGGTCCAGCTCCAGCCCCTCGAATCGATGGGATAGGTACAGCTCCCCGCGGTTGTTGGAGTTGCCGTCGGTCACCTCGATCAGGGGCTGGCCCATGTTGGAGATCCCCCACAGGATCTGCTCCTTGACCAGCTGATGGTCGCGCGAAGCGATCTCCGGCCTCCCGGTCCGCGGGTTGGTCCGGTAGACGTAGAACTTTTGCGCGTCGCAGAACTCCTGATGGAGGAACGTGTCGATGAACGTGACGTCGCAATAGACCTGACGCACTTCGAAGATCTTCTTCCGGCCCTGGCCCAGCTTCAGGTCCCAGCGTTTGCGCTGCTCGTAGTTGTCGCAGTTCTCCCAGTCCTTGCCGTACCGTCCCTGGTTCCAGCGGAGCTCGATGTCCCTCATGAGCTCGATGCCCAGCTTGTAGGGATTGAGCCGGCCGGGCATCGACGCCAGCGTTCCGGCGTGGTGGTCGGCGAAGTCGATCACTTCGCTGTCCTTCAGCACCCTCTGGGTCATCATCGTCGAGTGCCAGTAGCTCGCCCAGCCTTCGTTCATGATCTTGGTCTGGGCCTGAGGGGCGAAGTAGTAGGCCTCCTCGCGAACCAGCGACAGGATCTGCTGCTGCCAGCGTTTGAGCGGGGCGTGGTCGAGCAGGAACTTGAGGACGTCGCGCTGCGGCGTCGGCGGAAACCTCTGGGCCCGGTGGACGGCGTCCACCTGCTTCCTCTCCTCCGCCTTGAGGTACTCGGACGGGTTGATGAAACGATCCATGTACGCCTTCGCAGGAAGGCGGGGAATGCTGCGACGGGCGCTGTCGTCCTCCGGTTTGGAAGGCTGCGACCGGATCATCGCCGGCGCGTGCAGGTCGATCAGATTGTCCAGAGCAAGACACCGGTCGAGGAATTCCTCGACCAGGGACAGCCCGACGCGCTCGACCTCCTGGCGGATGATCGTCCCGTGGTTGGCCATCCGATCCATCATCTTGCGATCGGTGTGCTCGAAGTAGACGTTGTTCTTGAAGAAGTCGCAGTGTCCGTACACGTGGGCGATCACCAGTTTCTGATCGACCAGGGAGTTGGACTTCATCAGGTAGGCGTAGCACGGGTTGTTGTTGATCACCAGTTCGTAGATCTTCGACAACCCGTAGCTGTAGCCCTTCTGGAGGCGGTCGTACTCCATGCCGAACCGCCAGTGGGGATAGCGGGTCGGGAACCCGCCGTAGGCCGCGATCTCGTTCAGCTCCTTGTTGTCGATCAGCTCGAACACGGTCGGGAAGAAGTCCAGGCCGTATTCCCGGGCGTACGCCTCGATCTGGGCCCGGGCGCGCTCCAGGTCGAGGGTGAGGTTCATCGGCCGGTCCCCAGGAACACCCGGATCGAGTCGAGGATCGCGTCCCGGTCCGCGATCTCCGAGGTGATCACGCGCGGGTCGACCGGGAATCGCTGGTCCAGGTCCTTCTTGAACTGGCCCGACCCGTAGGCCGACTTCACCTGCCCGTAGCAGAACACGTTGCAGGAGGGCAGGATGCGGTCGCTGAGGAGCTGCAGGCAACGGTCCGTGTCGCGGCCGCTCCAGTTGTCCCCGTCGGAGAAGTGGAACGGATAGACGTTCCACAGCGACGGCGGGAAGCGCTCCTCGATCATCTGGGCGCAGAGCTCGTAGGCCGACGAGATCTTCGTGCCGCCGGACTCCCTCAGGTGAAAGAACGTGTGCTCGTCGACCTCGCGCGCCACCGCGTCGTGCACGATGTAGCGCAGGGTGATCTTCCGGTACTGGCTGCGCAGCCATGTGTTGAGCCAGAAGGCCTCGATGCGCACGATCTCCTTCTGCTCCTTCCCCATGCTTCCCGACACGTCCATCATGTAGATGATGACGGCGCTGTTCTGAGGAGAGTCCTTCTTGCGCCACGATCGGTAGTAGCGATCGGCACGGATCGGAATGATCACCGGATCGTCGGGCTCGTAGGTCCCGGTGATCAACTGACGGCGCAGCGCCGCCCGGATCGTTCGGCGGAAGTGGCGCAGGCTCTCGGGTCCGGTCCGGCTGATTCCGGTGTACAGGCCCTTGCTCGCCAGGATCTCGTCCCGGCCGCGCGGCTCGATCCGCGGCAGCTTGAGCTCCTCGCCGAGGATCTCCGCCATCTCGTCCAGAGAGAGCTCGACCTCGAGGAGGTGGTTGCCCGGCTGGTCGCCCGCCTGCCCCTCGCCGGAACCCTCGCCCTCGCCGTCGCCCTGGCCGACGCCGCTCTTCTGGTTGCTGCCAAACCGGAATCTGGGCAGCTCGATCCCCGGCAGCGGGATCGACACGATCTTCTTGCCCTGGCGGCCGAACATCTCGCCCTGGGTGATGAACCGCTTGAGATCCTGCTTGATCTTGCCGCGCACGATCTCGCGGAAACGGGTTCGATCGCGTTCGATTTTCTGGATCATCGGCGGATCAGGACTGCTTGGTGTCGCCCCGGGCAAAGATGCTCGCGACGAAGTTCAACACGTCGGTCGCGCACACCTCGCAGTAGCCTCTGCTCTTCATCAGCCGGGTCTTGACGACGTCGATTTTTTCCTGGGTGTCCTTGTCGACGACCGCCGACACCAGGCTGGTCAGCTTGATCGTGTCCTTCTGGTCCTCGAACAGCTTGAGCTCGAGGGCCTTCTGCAGGCGCTCGTTGGAGCGCCAGGTGAACGTGCGTCCCTCCATCGCCAGGGCGCCGATGTAGTTCATGATTTCGCGGCGGAAATCGTCCTTGCGGCTGTCGGGGACGCCGATCTTGTCCTCGATCGAGCGCATCAGGCGCTCGTCCGGATCCTCGTCGACGCCGGTGTACTTGTTGCGGACCTTTTCGCCCTGCGTGTAGGCCTTGAGGTTGTCGAGGTAGTTGCCGCACAGGCGCGCGACCGCCTCCTCGTCCGCGGCGATGGCCCGCTGCACCTCGTTCTTGACGATGTCCTCGTACTCCTCCCGCACGACGGCGAGCAGGTCCTTGTAACGCTTGCGCTGCTCTTCGGAGTTGATCAGCGAGTGGTAGCCCAGGCCCTCCTCGAGCTCGTTCAGGACCATGAACGGATTGACGCACGGTTCGCCGGTCTCGGCCACCAGGGCATTCGAGATCTTGTCCTGGATGTAGCGCGGAGAAATGCCCTCCATCCCCTCGTGTGCCGACTCCTCGCGCAGCTCGCGGATGTTGTCCTGGGTGAATCCGGGAAGCGTCTTGCCGTTGTAGAGCTTGAGCTTCTGCAGCAGGGTCAGGTTGGCGTTCTTGGGATCCTCGAGCCGGGTGAGCGCGGCCCACATCGCCGCCATCTCGAGCGTGTGCGGGGCGATGTGCTTGCCGCTGACGCGCTGGTCGTTGTAATCCTTCTGGTAGATGCGCACCTCGTCGTCGAGCACCGTGTTGTAGGGGATATCGACCCGGATCGTGCGGTCGCGGAATGCCTCCATCAGCTCGTTGCTCTGCAGGCGCCGGAACTCGGGCTCGTTGGTGTGGCCGATGATGACCTCGTCGATGTGCGTCTGCGGAAACTTCTTGGGCTTGATCACGTGCTCCTGGGAGGCCCCCAGCAGGTCGTACAGGAACGCCACGTCGAGCTTGAGGACCTCGACGAACTCGATCAGGCCGCGGTTGGCGACGTTGAACTCGCCGTCGAAGTTGAAGGCGCGCGGGTCCGAGTCCGAGCCGTACTTGGCGATCTTGCGGTAGTTGATGTCGCCCGTCAGCTCGGTCGAGTCCTGATTCTTCTCGTCCTTCGGCTGGAACGTGCCGATGCCCTGGCGGTCCTTCTCGGAGATCATGAAGCGGCGCACCAGCACCTGCTCGAGCACCTTCTGCACGTCGCCGTCGAACTGATCCATGAAACGGCTGAAATGGAACCGGCACGCGGGGCACAGGTCGCCGTCGACCCGCAGCGGATAGTCGATGTCGGCCGTCTCCGCGATCTTCTCCAGCAGGCGCTCGCGCGCCTGAGGGTTGAGCAAGTGCAGCGGCTCCTCCGACATCGGACAGGGCATCAGCCCCTCCTCGGGGTCCTTCCAGTAGAAAGTGAACAGCCCCCCGTCCTTGGTCTGGGAATACCATTCCAGGCCCCGCTTCAGCAGGCGCACGATCGTCGATTTGGCCGACCCGACCGGTCCGTGGAGCAGCAGCACGCGCCTCTCGACGCCGTAGCAGTGCGCGGCGGCCTTGAGGTTGTTGACGAAATCCATCAGCGGGCGGGTCAGGCCGAACACCGCGTCCCGGCCTCGGCCGTTCGGGTCCTTGAAGAAGTTGTACTTCTTGAGCTTGTCCTTGCCGTCGGAGACATCCTCGTAGCCGAACGACACGATCAGGTCGAACAGGCGCTGGAAGGCGTTGCGCACCACGCGCGGGTCACGAGCGACGACGTCGAGGTAGTCGTCGAACGAACCCTCCCAGTGCAGCGCTTTGTACGATTCCTTGAGCGTGTCCGCGGCGATCAGCGATCGAAGCTCCATCCGACTGATTGGCATAGGACCCTCTCCCAAGGGGTTCACGGCGTTTCATGGCGGCCGGGCGGCCTCTCCTTCAAGGATCGGAGATCGGGCCGGCGGCCGTTGAGGGAATCAGGAAGTTTGTTCTCGAGGCCGGGTCTCGTCATCAGGTTGAATAGCAAGGAGCCGGGCGCAGGCGCCCGTGAACATCGCGACCCGAATCCAGTTTACGGCGAAGGATGAAACTCGTTCCGGGCGCGGCGCGGCACGAGCCACGACGCGATCACCAGGAGAACCGCGGCGGTGCTCAGGGGCGCCGACCAGCCCAGGTGGCGCGGGAGGTAGCTGAGCTCGACTCGATGGTCACCCGCCGGGACTTCCAGGCTCATCAGGGAGAGGTGCGTGGGCACGACCTCGGCCGGTTCGCCGTCGATGGAGGCCCGCCAGCCCTTGTCCCAGTTCTCGCTGACGATCAGAAACGTGCCGCCTTCGCTGCGGACGGTCGCCGCGATCCACCCGTCCCGGTACTCCAGGTGCTCGACTTTTCCCGGCGAAGGGAAAGCGCGCGCCGGCCGGTCGCTGATGACCGCGGTCTTCCAGACGGCTTCCTCGGGAAGAGGGTCGAGATCGGGTTGGAATCGAACGGCCTGATCCACGGTGTAGGCACGCGGCAGGACGTCGACGTTCTCGTACAGCACGAGACCGTTGCCCCGCCAGCGCTCCTCCCAGCCGGGGTCGGGAGTCTCGCGGGTGCTGAGGACGAAGCGCAGATTGAGAACGTCCGCCAGCGGACCTTCGAGCTTCATCGTGTCGAAGTCCTGCAGTAACCAGGGCACCTCCGTGCCGTCCTCGTACAGGAACCGGAGGACCGAGGCGTACACGCTTGGTTCCAGGGCGTCATAGCCGCGCAACACGGAAAGTCCGAAGCAGTAGTGCAGATTGGGCTGCAAGATCGTCTGCGCCCCCAGCACCCGGAACGGGCCGTCCTGCTCGAGCTTCTGCTGGAGCGCCGGAATCGGATCGAGCGCGGAGGGCATGCGCTCCCTCGGAGTGAAGTCGTTGTAGCGAGCGCCAAAAATGGCGAGCTCGACGACCACCAGGCCGGTCAGCAGGCCACCCGCTCGGCGCACGCCGGCGCGCACGCCGAGGACGATCGCCCCGAGGCACAGTACCGCCGCCGGAATCCACCAGCGACGGTCGGGACGGAAAGGGCGCAGCAGATCGACGCTTCGCTCACACTTCGCGATGGTCTGGTGATCTTTGTCCAGGCCGCGGGCCACCACTCGATACCGGCCTGCCTCCACCTGCCCGAAACCGATCCAGCCCGCCTCGAATGCCCGAGCGCCGTCGTTGTCGTCGACCCATCGGGTTTTTCCCAGCGACACGTCGTTGACCGATACCTCGACGTCCAGGATGTTCCGGTCGGCCCGGCCGCGGATCGGCATGCGGAGGGCGGAGCCCGTCTCCGAGGCGCTCAACGTCAGCCGCGGGGCGAGGTCCAGCGAGATCTGCGGCGATTCGACGGAACTTGCCTCGGGCAGCAGTCGCTCGAGCGGAATCATCAACCCCAGGACCAGACCGAGACACCGGGCAAGGGCACGGAAGAAGCGGCCGCGGTCCTCGAGCACCGCCTGCAGGCCCAGCCCCGCGAGCGCGCTGAAGTACAGGCTCACCATCGCCAGCGATCGGGTGGAGCCGGTGCTCGAGAACATCGGCAGAGAATCAAGGAGCTGGCTGATCCAGGGCAGCCGGAACGCGCGCGCGCCGACCACCATCAAGCAGATCAGAAGCGCGCGGCTCAGGCGGTCCTTGCGGCTGCTCGAGAGCGCCGCGCAAGCGAGAACGGCACTCAGTGAACCGCAGAACCCCGCCGCGCAGTCGGTGTAGTGGAGAGGCCCGCCGTACTGCCCGCCGCTCAAGGGATTGCCGTACAGATCGACCAGCCACTGCATCGCCGTCTCGCGCCTGAGGCCTACGAGCTTGAGCAGCGCTGCGACGATTCCCGTGCACATTGCGCTCGTCAGCCAGCGGGTGCGGGGAGGAAGCGAAATCCGGCGCGCCAACCAGGGCACGAACAGGACCGCTGCGCCGATCAGGACGCCCCCGAAGGACCAGGGCGCGATCCACGGACGCGAGATTTCGCCCTGGCGCAGTCTCATTCCCTCACTGTGAAGCGCGTAGTCGAGAAACGGCAGGATCTGAACCAATCCCATCAGCAGCGCGAGCAACCCGGCTCCGGCAACGAAGACAAGCCTGCGCCCGCATCCATCGCCCTGCCCGGCGCGGACCAGCGCGTACAAGAGCGTGCCGAGCACGAGATAGAAGGAAGTCTCCGGATGCCCGCCGGCAAACTGCAGGAACCATAGAAAGCCGAGCAGCGTCGCGTTGCGAAGGCTCGGATTGCGCAGGACCCTTTCGATCGCCCACAGGCACCAGGGGGCCAGCACTGAGACGTGGGTCAGGGCCGACTGGATCCAGACCACCTGGAAGCCCGCGAAGGCGAACGCGAGCGAAGGCAGCAGCGCCGCCCAGCCACTCTTTCCCAGCGCCCGCATCCACAGCAACCCCCCGAACGCCGCAAGCCACCACTTGAGCGCCGCGACGATCGCAAAGGCCGCCTCGAACGGAAGAACGACGAAGCACCAGGTGAACGGTGACAACAGGCCGACCGAGAGATTGCCGAAGTACGGAACCCCTGCGTAGCTCTGCCCGCTCCAGAAGGGAAACTCGCCGTTGCGCAGCGCCGCGCGGGTGTGCGACAGCCACGGCAGATAGATGGTGCAGTGATCGGCAAGGTTGGGATTGTGCTCCGCGACCCGGGGTGCTGCCGCGCTCCAGGGGAGAGTGTGTCTCCACACGACCTCGGTCGACAGGAACACCTCGCCGCGCAACGCCGGCCACAGATAGATGCTCAGCATCGCCGCGAGCAGAACATGGAGTCGGGCAAAGTCCCGCCGCGGCGGAGCGAGGTCCTTGGCGGGTGTCATGACTACCGGAGGCCCTGAGGCGGCCGAACTTCAACCATCAACCGGGCTATGCTCGCGACCGATGAAGTAGGAGAGCCACCGACTCGAGATCGACCTTTCACCCGCCCCTTACCCTCTTCAAGTGCCTTGCTGAGCGTCGTCATCCCCATCTACAACGAAGAGCAGCGCCTGCACTCCACCCTGGAAGAGGTGGGCCGGATGCTGTCCTCCCGGCACGGCGGCGAGTACGAGATCGTGTGCAGCGACGACGGCAGCACCGACCAGAGCCCCGCCATCGTGCGCGAGTTCGCCCGCAGGTTCAACATCCGCCTGGTGCAGTCGCCCGTCAATCAAGGCAAGGGCTCGGCCGTGGTGCGCGGAATCCTGGCCACGAGCGGCGACCCGGTGTTCTTCTTCGACGCCGATCTGTCCACACCCCTGGCGGAGATGGAGGGCTTCCTCACGGAGCTGAAGGATGGGGCGGACGTCGTCATCGGCACGCGCAAGCACCCCAGGGCGCGCATCGAGCGACCCCAGCCCCTCCTGCGCGTGTGGCTGGGCCTCAGGTACACGCGCCTGGTCAACCTCATGACCGGCACCCGTTTTTCGGACTACACCTGCGGCTTCAAGGCGTTTCGGCGCGAAGCGGCTCTGGCCATCTTCCGGCGCAGTCTGGTGCGCGGCTGGTCGTTCGACGCGGAGATCCTGTTCCTCGCCGAGCGACTGCGCTTCTCAGTCCGGGAGATCCCGGTGTCCTGGTCCGACAAGGAGGGGAGCAAGGTGCGCCTTTTGCATGCGGTGCTCGGCTCCTTCGGCGAGCTCCTGAAGATCCGCGCGAACGCCCGGAACGGCCACTACCGTCTCGAGGAACGGCTGGATCGGGTGATGCACTAGCCCATGGCGATCCGCCCGCGCTCCTCTCCACGCCTTTCGATCTGGACCGTCCTGACCCTTGCGACCGGCATGGCGTTGCCCGCGACCACCCTGGGCGACCACGTTCTCGCCGACAGCTACTCATTCCGGGTCAAGGCAAGAGTGCTGTCCGTCGGCGAGATCTTCACTCCCGACGTGCAGAAGGAAGTGGTCAATCCGTACTATCGCCCGCTGTTCATCGTGCTGCAGGAGGCGTTCGACGCCGTGTTCGAGGAGTCGAGCTTCGGACTGCGCCTGCTCGCGATCCTGTGCCATCTGTTCGCGGCGTCCGCGCTCGTCGCGCTCGGACGCACGCTGGGTCTGCCCGCCGCGCCCCTGTTGTGCGGGCTCGTGCTTTTCTGCTTCAATCCCGGAAACATCGCCACGGCGGCCTGGCCGGTCGTCGGTTACTGGACCCTGTCCGCCGCGTTCACGTTTCTTGCCGCGCGCAGCCTGCTCGAGTATTGCCGCCACGGGGGGTGGCGAAAGGCTGCGGCGTTCCTGTTCCTGTCATTCTGCGGACTTCTGGCCTCGCAGACGCCCTATCACCTGGTCGCGTTTGCCGGACTGTGCTGGGTGTTTCCGCTGCAGCGGACGCGCAGGTCGCGCCCGCGCGCGCTGCTGCTGCTTTTTCTGGGCGCCGCGCTGGTCGTCGTCCACTTCGATCGACTGTCCAGCGTCTCGGGCCTCGCTTCGGGATCCTACGTCGACCGCGCCACGAAGGCACTTCAGTGCATCCTCCTGTATTTCTCCGGCTCGCTCGGCGACAACTGCATGGTCGGCCTGCCGTGGATCGCCCCCTGGCTTGGCGCGATGCTCCTGCCGGGGCTGATCGCCGGACAGCGCCGCCACTGGTTTCTCCTGTGCTTCGCGGCGCTCGCGCCGCTGCCGTTCGCCGGCCTGGGGCACTCCGAGCGCTACGCCTACTTCGCGAGCGGCCCGTTTTCGCTGCTGCTCGCCAGTCTGTGCCTCGAGGGCTGGCCGGAGGCGGCTCGGATGATTCGCGCGCCGTCGCTCGGTCGTCTCGCCGGCGCCGGCCTGTTTTTTGGTCTGCTCGGCGTTCATGTGAACCAGTCATCGTTGCGCCTGAACGAAATGAGGACGGCCGCCAGCGACACTCGCTCCCTCGACGACGATCTGGACGCCATCCTCCCCACGATCCGGAACGACCTCAGCGCCACCGGATTCATCAACCTGCCGCGGATGACGCGCCTTTCCCTGTTCGACCGGCTGCACCTTCAGACGGTGGCGGATCTGCGGCGCGCCGAGCAGAGCTTCCTGCCGATCAACCTGTTCGTCACGGACGGCGCCTATTTCGGAAAAGCCAGCTTCGCCGCCGAACCGGACCCTTCTCGCAACCTGCGTCATCTTCTGTACTGCGACGGCTTGCACCTCGAGGCAATGAGCCCCGCCGCGCCGCTCGCTCCACGCAGGGCCTACCTCGAGCCGGTCTTCTTCGCGCGTGACTTCGAGGTGTTCGCGCCGCCCCCGGACCTGCCTTCCGACCGGCGCAGAAGCCGAGCGTTCAAGGTCGCCTTTCTAGAGGTTGCGCGCACCTTTCGCGACCCTGAGGAGAAGGTGCTGATCGAGGCACGCGTCGGAGGACTCGATCGGCCGCTCGCCGTGGGCAGGGTCGATTGGCAGTTCATCCCCGGCCCCGCTCCGGCCGTCACTGAAGAGCAGAGCTCGATCGCGACGCCGCGCTTTCTGGGCCGACTCAAGGTGCGCACCGGCCACGAGCGCCCGGCGTTGCTGGTGGTGGTCGCATACACGGCCGCCGAAGATCCGGTCGCCCGGGTCACCGGGACCGAAGGTCGATGCTGCGACCTGTTCACCGCGACCCTCGACGGCGCCGAGGTCCGGATCGTTCCGGTCTTCTATCACCTGACCGGCGTCGTCGTTCCGCCGGGCAGCCACGAAGTCGAGGTTTTCCAGCGCTGAACGGAAGGCAGGAACGGGACCGCGGTTTTTTCTCAGTGGAGCCTGCGACCGGGCATTCCCCTCGTTGCCGGTTTGCGGCCCTGTGGATGCCGTGCTAGCTTGCCTCAACTTTTCTTGCGATCTACAGCTCCTCTCCCGAGCGCGACCGAAGAGTGAGGGTTGCGCTCGTTTCCTGCCGTGGCACCATTTCCCGGGCATTCATGGCCTCCACGAACTCGATCCACTCCTCGAAGGGCCGGCCGCGCCGGGTCCACATCCTGGGGGGCGGGCTCGCGGGCCTGAGCTGCGGGGCCGACCTGGTGCGCACCGGTCACCCGGTGACCGTCCTGGAAGCCCAGCCCAACGTGGGCGGACTGGCCCAGTCGTTCGAGTTCCAGGGCTTCACCTGCGACCTGGGACCGCATCGTTTTCACAGCAACAGCAAGGCGATCGTCGACCACATGTTCGACGCGTGCCAGGGAAAGGTGCACACTCGCGACCGCCTGAGCCGCATCTTCCGGTTCGGAAAGTTCATCGACTACCCGCTCAAAGCGGGCAACGTCATCCGCAGCCTGCCGTTCCATCTCCTGGCGTTGTCGATGCTCGACTACTGGTGGATGCGCCTGCGCCTCAAGTTCTCCCCGCTGCCCGACGACTCGTTCAAGAACTACGTGCGCAAGCGCTTCGGGAACACGTTGTACGACCTGTTCTTCGGGACCTACACCGAGAAGGCCTGGATGATCCCGGCGAGCCAGATCAGTCCCGACTGGGCCGGACAGCGCATCACCCTCCTCAATCTCTGGGACGTGGTGAAGAAGACCCTGTTCCGGCCCAAGAACGTCCCGCGCACCCTGGTGTCGCTGTTCTACTATCCCGAGCACGGCGGAGCGGGCGCGATCAGCAAGGGATACCAGCGCATCATCGAGCAGAGCGGCAGCCGCGTCCTGACTTGTGCGCCGGTGAAGCGCATCCTGACCGACGGCCAGCGCATCAAGGAGCTGGTCTACGAACACGACGGCAAGGAGGTCACCGAGGCGGCGGATTTCGTGGTCAGCACCATTCCGGTCAGCCGGCTGGTGGAAGGAATCGAGCCGCGCTGCCCGGACGAGGTGCTGCAGGCCGCCCGGGACCTCAAGCACAAGGCGATCATCTTCGTGTACCTGATCCTGCGGCGCGCGCAAGTGACCCCGGACCACTGGGTGTACCTGCCCGAACCGGCGCTGCTCGTCCACCGAATCTCGGAATTCAAGAACTTCTCCCACAACTCGGCGCCTGCCGATCGCACGGCGCTGTGCGCCGAGATCACCTGCAACGAGAACGACGATCGCTGGCGGATGAGCGACGAGCAGCTCCGTGACGCCTCGGTGAAGGACCTGACCGGGATCGGATTGTTCAAGGCGGAGGAGGTCGAAGGATTCACGGTGCGCCGGGTCCCGTACGCCTACCCGCTGTACGATCTCCCCTACCGGCAGAACCTGCAGGTGCTCCTCCAGTACCTGCGCCGCTTCCAGAACCTGATGTCCACCGGCCGCCAGGGCCTGTTCCGCTACGGCAACATGGATCACTCGATCGGGATGGGAACTCGGGTCGCCCGTACGCTCGCGACCGGCGAAGGCCCCGACCACGGCGAGGTGGGCGCGGACCTCAAGGAGAACATCGATTGAGGTCGGCACGCGCGACCAGATCATGACGAGGGTCTCGATGGCTGGACCGCCGAAGGTCGACGCCCCGCTGCTCCGCGACGACCTGCCCTGTCTCCTGTGCAGCGGCACGCACAGCACCGTCATGCATCGCAAGGATCCGTTCCGGATCGTGCGCTGCGACGGCTGCTCGCTGGTGTACACCCTGCCGCGCCTGCCGCCCGCGGTGATCTCGCAGATGTACCAGGTCGACTACTGGAAGAGCGAGCAGGCCAAGGACTTCGGTTACACCGACTACCTCAAGGACGCGGACCTGTACCTCCGGACGTTCCGGCTGCGCTCGGGCCGATTGCGGCGCTTCATGCCGCCGCCGGCGCGCATGCTCGACGTCGGCTGCGCGGCAGGGTTCGCGTTGCAGGCCTTCGCGCAGAAGGGCTACGAGGTGTACGGGGTCGAGCTGTCCGAAGGGATGGCGGCGGAGGCGGGCCGGCGCATCGGCAGGCCGGAGCGCGTGAAGTCGGGGGTGCTCGCCCGCGACCTGTTCGGCGAGCTGCGCTTCGACCTCGTCACGTTCTTCGACGTGATCGAGCACATCGAGGACCCGCGCGCACTGCTGAAGGCCGCACGCGATCTCCTGAGCGAGAGAGGCGTCATCGTCGTCGAGACGCAGAATGTCGCCTCGCTGTTCGCCCGGCTCCTCGGCGTCCACTGGCAGCACTTCAAGTTCGAGGAGCACCTCTACCACTTCGACCCGCGCACCATCCGGGTGCTGCTCGACCAGGCGGGGTTCGAGCTGGTCGACCTCACAGCTCGCTACGGCGGCAAGTACGTCTCCTTCGACTTCCTCGTCGAGCGCGTCGGGAGGGTCCATCCGATCCTGTCGTTCCTCACGTCGCCGTTGAAGCTCCTCGGACGGACGGCGTTCTACGTCAACGTGTTCGACGAGATGCTGGTGACCGCGCGCGCGCGCAAGGATCGATCGAACGGCGCGCCGGCATCCTCCCATGGATGATCTCGCCTCAGCGCAGTTCCTCGAGCTCGAGCGCGTGCACTGGTGGTTCGAGGGCCGCCGCCGGGTGTTCTTCGCGCTGCTCCGGCGACACCTCGAGGCGAGGGGAGGGCTCAAGATCCTCGACGTCGGCTGTGGCGTCGGCGGAATGCTGGAGGAGCTGCGCGCGTTCGGAGAGCCCGCGGGCCTGGAGATCTCCCTCCCGATGCTGCGGCTGGCACGCGAGCGCGGTTTCCCGCGGGTGTTCCGCGGGTCGGCGCAGGAGCTGTGCGTCGCCGACCGCTCGCTCGATCTGATCACGGCCTTCGACTGCCTCGAGCACCTCGACGACGACGACCGGGCGCTGTCCGGCTTTCACCGCGCGCTCAAGCATGGTGGGCATCTGTTCCTGTCGGTGCCGGCGTTCCAGTTCCTGTACGCCCAGAACGACCGCGTCGCCCAGCACAAGCGCCGCTATCGGCGCAGCCACCTGGTGCAAAAGCTCAGGAGCCGCGGGTTCGAGCCGGTCAAGGCCACCTACGTCAACGCCCTCCTGTTCCCGGCGATCCTCCCCGCCGTGCTGTTCCTCAAGCTGCGCCAGATCATCGCCCCTCCCCGCAGCCCCGAGACCAATCTCTCCTATCTCCCGCCGCGCTGGATCAACGCCGTCCTCGCCCGCATCTTCGGCCTCGAGGCCCCCCTCCTGCGCACGATGAACTTCCCCGCCGGCCACAGCATCGCGATCCTCGCCCGGAAAGCCTGACGGCTGCTTCGCCGACGGGTCTTGTAAGGGTTCGTTCCGAGGATTGCTACGACCCGACACCACGCTAATCTCCTTGTCGCCGACAAAGGCGTGCAATGAGGGGGTCCGGTTCGCTCGCGCACGACAGGTCATACATTGTTCTGTGCGGCGTCGGATGAATGCATGAGATTCACGGATGAAAGAAGAACAGAGCGACAAGAACAAGGAGCTCGACGCCATGCTGCGCGCGCAGTTCGAGGCGGCGCTGCACAAGCTCGACTCCGACGGAAAGCAGACACGGCCGGCTCCCTCACCCGCGCCCCGAGGTCTTCCATCGGAAGGCTCGATGGCTGCGGACCTTCGCACGGGTCGCATCGCGGGGATTGCCAAGGACGAAGTGTTCGTCGAGCTGGGCGAGCGCGAGCAGGGAGTGATCCCGCTCGCGGAATTCGATGCTCCTCCCAAGGTGGGCGAGGAGCACGAGTTCACGCTTGTCGATCTCGACGGCGACCTGTGGATACTGAGCCTCAAGGACTCCAAACGCTTCGCCACCTGGAAGACCCTGACGATCGGCAACTGGGTTCAGGCAAAGGTGGTCGGGACGAATGCGGGAGGCCTGACGCTGAAGATCGGCCCGCTCGACGCCTTCATGCCGATCTCGCAGATCGATCCCAAACCAGCGTCCGAACTGAACGCCTACCTCGGCCAGAGCATGTTGTGCGAGGTGGAGGCGGACACAGGTAGAAACCGTGTCCTGCTCTCCCGCCGCAAGGTGATCGAGATGGAGCGCAGCCGGGCTCGCGACAAGAGCCTCGCGGCGCTGGCCGTCGGCAGGGTGGTCTCCGGAACGGTCGAAAAGATCGAGCCATTCGGGGCGTTCATCACCCTCTCGCCCGGAGTGACCGGGTTGCTGCACGTCTCCAACCTCTCGCACCAGCGCGTTCGCCACCCCGAGGACATCCTCAAGCTCGGGGACAAGGTGGAGGTAAAGGTCCTGGAGATCACCGACGGCGGCCGGCGAATCGGCCTGGGGATGAAGCAGCTTCAGGCGCATCCCTGGGACGACCTATCCGAGCACTGGAAGGCGGGGATGCAGGCCCAGGGCAAGATCACCCGGCTCGCGGAATTCGGGGCGTTCGTCGAGATTGCACCCGGGATCGAGGGCCTGCTGCACGTCAAGGAGATGGGGATCGCTCGTCATCTGCGACCCGCGGACTCCCTCAAGGTTGGCCAGTCGGTCGGCGTGCGCATCGTTGCGGTCGACCTCGAACAGAGGCGCATGTCCTTGAGCCGGCTGACGGCGCGCGGGGACGTGATCGGCTCCGATGCCGACGTCGACGTTCGCACCGAGGCCCCGGGCGTGTCGATCCACCATGAGTCGTCGGTTCCAAGGTCGACGACCAACCTCGGTGATGCCCTGCGCCGCGCCCTCGACAAGAAGAAGGATCCCTAGGAGCCTGCGTCACGGGCTCCTAGCCGTCATTCCCGCGAAAGCGGGACTCCAGGGTTGTTCGCCCGCCCGCCTCAATGGCCTGGATTCCCGCTTTCGCGGGAATGACGGCGAAGGATCGCCGGGTGGATCGGACCTTTCGGGGTGTGCGAGTGACTAGCCGAAGTTGAAGGGTTTCGAGCGTAGAGTGCGGCCAATCGCCGATTGGCTGCAAAGTAGCTCTCGAGTTTCCACTACATTTTGTCACACAGTGAA